>ERZ891134.944-NODE-944-length-21718-cov-9.472372_pt1 | contig 21718 bp, 20 predicted proteins | sample MGYA00520888_ERZ891134 | MGnify/ENA primary metagenome ERZ891134 (study PRJEB32303, sample SAMEA104408692) | aquatic metagenome | biome: Brackish water; feature: Coastal; material: water | place: Baltic Sea | collected 2014-10-23 | depth 10 m ... | reverse complement strand
AAGCCCTCAAGCCCTCAAGCCCTCAAGCCCTCAAGCCCTCAAGCCCTCAAGTCCTACAAGTTCTCCCGCCAAAACTTCGTCATCTTGGTGTAGAGGTGTATGCGGGTCATGCCTCCATAGATGTCGTGATTCTTGTCGGGATAGACCATGTAGTCAAACTCCTTGTTGTTTTGGATCAGTTCTTCTGCGAGGCGCATACTGTTCTGAACATGGACATTGTCGTCGCCTGTACCGTGGATAAGAAGGTAATTGCCTGTGAGTTTGCTGGCATGGTTCAATGGCGAGTTGGCGTCGTAACCTTCGGCGTTTTCGGCAGGGGTGCGCATGTAGCGCTCCGTGTAGATGTTGTCGTAGAAGCGCCAGTTGGTCACTGGGGCAACGGAAATAGCTGCTTTGAACACGTCTGACCCTTGGGTGATGCAATGCGCGGCCATGAAGCCACCGTAGCTCCAACCCCAGATGCCAATGCGGCCTGGATCAACATTAGGGAGTTGCGCTAGGGCCTTGGCTGCGGCGATTTGGTCTTCGGTTTCGTACTTACCCAATTGGAGGTAGGTGCACTTGGTGAAGTCACGGCCTTGGCCGCCCGTCCCGCGGTTATCTACACAGACAACCCAATAGCCTTCGTTGGCCAACATTTGGTACCAGAAATAATCGCGACCGCCAAAGTTGTCCGTGACTTGCTGCCTTCCGGGCCCGCCATAGAGGAACATCAATACGGGGTATTTCTTGCTAGCATCGAAGTTAACCGGCTTGATTTCCCATGCAGGAAGACGTTGACCGTTGGTCGCCTCCAAAGTGAAGAAAGTCTTCGGAGAAAGGGCAAAGTCCTTCATGCGATTCACAAGTTCCGCATTGTCCTCCAGCACCCGAATCTCCTTTCCCTTCGAATCGTGCAAGCTGATACGGGCTGGGGTATTCGCGTCGGAGTGGTTGAGGATATAGTTGGCATACGTCGTACTGAACGTGGCCCCATTCCATCCGAATGGGCTGCTCAGCGCTTTCGCTTTCCCACCCTTTAAAGACCCGCGGTAAACGGTTCGGTTCGCGGGTGACGCGTCCGCGGCTTGGTAGTATATGTGCCCATTCGCTTCGTCTACCCCGTAGAGTTCAGTGATTTCATAGGCACCGGACGTCAAGGCGGTAAGTTTGTTCTTGCTGGGGTCCACGAGGTACACGTGGTTGTAGCCCGAGCGATCGGACATCCACACAAAGCGGCCATCCTTCAAGAAGGTCAGGTTGTGGTCCGCATCCGTGTATGCCGGATCCGTTTCCAAGAACACCTGCTTTGCCTGGCCGGTACTGGGGACATAGGAGACCAAACGCAAACTGTCTTGGTGGCGGTTGAGCAACGAGAGGTACAGTTCGTTTTTGGGCGACCAGTGGGTGCGGGGAACGTACTCGTAGGTTTGGCCTTGGGTAGCTTCAACGGTTTTTCCGGTCTGGGTGTCGTAGACCCAAATGGTCACGAGCGAATTGGCCTCACCGGCCTTGGGGTACTTGAAAACATAGGGTTCCGGATACAGGTCGGTGCCGTACATATCCATGCTGAATTCGGTCACCCCGCGTTCATCAAAGCGGTAGTAGGCCAGATAGCGGCCGTTGGGAGACCAAGAAAGGGCCACGTGGAAGCCAAATTCCTCTTCGTAGACCCAGTCGGGGGCGCCGTTGATGACGGCGTTTTTCACGCCGTCTGACGTGACACGCATTGGCTTGCTACCTGCCAAAGAGCGGTAGTAAACATTGTTATCGTGTACCCAAGCGATGCGGTCGCCGTCGGGGTTGAGCACCGGATTTTGGATGGCTTCTGGGCTGACCAACGTCGTGGCTTGGCCCGCCAAATCGTATACATAGACCTTAGCCGTGTACGAATGGCGGTAGATGGGCTGTGTGTCGTCCTCAATGATGACCTTCTGTTCCCCCGCGGTCCAGGTGTAGTTACCCAAAGGGAGGCTGGCGCCCGAGGCATCCTTGGCAGCGCCGTTGGCGACGAGAACGCCCTGGGATTCGCCCGTGGCGAAATCAAATTTCTCAATCCCGTTGGACGTTTGGCGGGAGTAATGCAAGCCGTCCTCCATAGAGCGAAGGCCATAAACCCCTTTGGCTGAAAAGGCCCGCGAGCGGAAGACGTCATCAAATGTGACGGGGGTTTGAGCCAAGGCGGAGACGGTCGCAGCGAGGGTCCAAAAGGCGAAAAATTTGCGCATCATAAATCGAGTATTTTTGGGTAGAAATAGCACAGATGGCCGAAGATAATTCAAAATGGCTCCCATCGCTCCAGGCCGCCCTAGGACTGGATGCCGTGAGCATCGATCCCGAAGTTTTGCACGCCTTTTCGCACGACGAAACGGAGGACGTGCACATCTTGCCTCAAGTGGTTTGTCGGCCTTCCTCTGCGGAGGAGGTTTCGGCCGTTCTCCGTATCGCACACGAGTTTGGCATCCCCGTGACCCCGGCCGCCGCCCGAACGGGCTTATCGGGAGGCGCTATTCCTGTGCAGGGAGGCATATCGCTGAGCATGGAGCGCTTGAATCGGATTTTGTCCATTGACGAAGCAAATTTTCAGGCCGTGGTGGAACCTGGCGTGATCAATCAGGTCTTTCACGAGGCCTGCAAAGAAAAAGGCCTATTCTATCCCCCGGATCCTTCCAGTTGGGGCACCAGTACCTTGGGGGGCAATGTGGCCTACAACGCGGGTGGGCCCAAGGCCGTTAAGTATGGGGTAACCTCAGCCTATGTACTCAACCTTCAAGTCGTTCTCCCCAACGGAGAGATTTTGTGGACCGGGGCCAATACCCTCAAGAATTCCACGGGGTACAACTTGACCCAGTTGTTTGTCGGGTCAGAGGGCACCTTGGGTGTCATCACCCAGATCGTACTGCGTTTGATCCCGTATCCCAAGGTGCACTTCACCCTCTTGGCTCCATTTGCCTCCGCGGAGATGGCCTGTGCAGCGGTGGCTCGTGTGTTCCAGGCGGGGGTGACCCCTTCGGGACTTGAGTTTATGGAACGTGATGCGATTGACTGGACCTTGAAGTATGTCGATGGGGTGAGCATCCCCACAGGGCCAGATATTGCGGCCCACCTGCTGATGGAGGTCGATGGCTTTGATGAAGAGGCGGTTTTAAAAGAGGCGGAAACCATGGCCGCGGTCGTGGAAGAAGCCGGGGCACTGGAAGTCCTCTTCGCTCAATCGGCGTCAGAGCGTGATGCCCTATGGAAGCTGCGTCGCCGGGTAGGGGAAGCGGTCAAATCCCATAGCATTTACAAAGAAGAAGATACGGTGGTCCCACGTGCCAAGTTGCCCGACCTCCTTCGTGCGGTGAAGCGCATTGGCGCCGACTATGGCTTCCAATCGGTGTGCTATGGGCATGCGGGCGATGGCAACCTCCATGTCAATATTGTCAAGGGAGATATGTCGGATTCGGATTGGTCCGGACCCAGACTTCAAGCAGGAATCCGCGAGCTCTTTACGGAAGTGGTGGCCATGGGCGGTACGATTAGTGGCGAACACGGCATTGGATTGGTCCAAAAACCCTACCTCGACATCGCATTTTCAGACACGGCCATGGATCTCCAAAAGCAAATCAAAGCTTTGCTTGACCCGAAGGGAATCATGAATCCCGGAAAGATATTCTTGTAGGCCCGCGTCTTACCGACGGCCGATAGGGAAGGCCACTTCGTTGTGCCGGATGACCTCATACGGGGCATTGTAGCCATAGACCTCAAGGGGTCCCTCAATCACGAGTCCTTCCGCGTCGCACCAAGCCTTCAATTTCTGGCCAAATTCCATGTTGCGCTCCTGACTTAACAGCCCGCCGTAGGAAAGCACCGCATAACGCTGGGCAGGTTCTTCAATGAAGCGAATGCCTTCCTGAAGTGGCTTGGGGAGGTCCGCTGCTCGTCCCTTGTCGGACATAAAAAAACGCATGCGCGGATCCGTTTGCTCCATAATGAGTGAAACGGGCGCCGTCATGGCCATGGAGGTTTGGCTCTCATTTCCCCCGAAGATGTAGCGGGCGAGCGGGCGAAAACCTTCCCGGGACATGGCCCCGTATTCGGCCTGGCTAACTGAAACTTCGGCCCACAATCGGGCACCGTAGTCACGAATTTCATAGGAACCATCTCGCTTGACCACTTCATAGTTGGGTCGGTCGAGCTTCTTGCTCTGCGTGTAGGCAAAACCTGTGTAGGCAGCGATGATCGCAGCGCCCGAAATGAGAATCCATTGCATACGGGTTAAACGCATAGGTCCTCAGTTTTGTTCAAGCGATGTGGGGGGTGTGACGGGAACGGATGCCCCTTCAAAGCGTGGCGCGGGAAGATGGGGAAGGGGGGTGTTCAGCTGCTTTCGGACCCATTGCACATCCCACCATTGGCCAAATTTCTGCCCCGCATCCGCATAGCGGGCAAACCCCTCGTATCCACAGGCCGCATGAAGGGCCAAACTCGCGTCATTCGGAAGAGTAATCACTCCATAGGCCCACAAGAATCCACGTTCTGTGAGTTGGGGTAGGAGGGCATCATAGAGTTTTCGCCCTACTCCCTGACCGGGCTGGGCGACGTAGACGGAGGTTTCCACGGCCCATTGGTAGGCAATACGATCGCGGTGGGTTGTAGCATACGCGTAGCCGGAGATGCCTCCCTGGTCGTCTTCCGCCACAAGAAATGGAAAGCGCCCGGCAATGTGTGCCAGGCGCTCAGTAAAGTCAGAGAGAGAGGGTACTTCCCACTCAAAGGTGGCGGAGGAATGTGCCACGACAGGTCCGTAAATCGCCAAGATTCCCGCGGCGTCGTCCCGAGTGAAAGGGCGCAGTAGCATCGTGTACTTAGTCGCGGCGCCCCAAGTAGAGCATCACGTAGTACAAGAGCTGCGTGACCGCGGCGGCGGCGGCGACCAGGTAGGTGCGGGCGGCCCATTTGAGCGCATCCTCGGCCATGCCATGGTTGTGTGGGTTGGTAATTCCCGCCCCTTTTAACCAGACGAGCGCTCGGCGTGAGGCATCGTATTCCACGGGCAAGGTGATTACGGCGAAGCCGGCAATCACGGCTTGTGTGGCAATCAATAAAAGTAGGATGCCGTCGTAGCCCAAACCCAATAGCCCCATTCCGAAGAGGGAAGCAAAGAAGACGACGTTCATGATTTGGCTTGAAGCGTTGACGACAGGGACCATCTTGCTGCGCATCGTCAACCAGGTATAGGCATTCGCATGTTGTACGGCATGGCCACATTCGTGGGCAGCAATGGCGGCAGCGGCCACCGAACGGCCCTCATAGACTTCGGGAGAAAGGTTGACCGTCTTGGTCGCGGGATTGTAGTGGTCCGTGAGTTTGCCTGGAACGCCGGTAATGCGCACGGACCCTAGCCCGTAGTGGTCCAGCATCGCTTGAGCCACCTCGGCGCCGGTCATGCCATTGTGCAAGAGCTCTTGGCTGTACTTCTTAAACCGATTCTTCAGGCGGGCTTGCACCGCGAAACCGAGAATCATGAAAACAATGAGAATAATGAAAAACATAGGTCTGTTTGATTTACTGTGGAAAAGTACAAATTCAGTGCCGTAGAACATACCCTGCCAAAATGTAGTTTTGAGGCATGACAAAAACCGCCAAACCCCTGATTTTAGTGACCAATGATGACGGAGTGACCGCCCCGGGGATCCGCACGCTGATTCGCATCATGAATTCCCTTGGGGACGTGGTCGTCGTGGCGCCAGATAGTCCGCAGAGCGGCATGGGCCATGCCATCACCATTCACGACACGTTGCGCTGCGTTCCGACCCAGCAAGATGCGGGACCCCAAGTGGAATATGCATGCAGCGGTACGCCCGTAGATTGCGTCAAGTTGGCCGTACATGAAATCCTGGATCGCCGCCCCGATTTGATTGTTTCGGGCATCAACCATGGCAGCAATGCGAGTGTCAATGTCATCTATAGTGGTACCATGTCGGCCGCGGTAGAGGGGGCGATGCAAAAAGTGCCTTCCATCGGCTTTAGCCTCCTCGATTACGCCTGGGATGCCGATTTTTCCGCCGCCGAGCCTTTTATCAAACGCATTGCTCAATCCGTGCTGGCCAAAGGTCTTCCCGCGGGCGTTTGCCTCAATGTCAACATTCCCAAAGCCACCGATCAGCCTTACGCAGGGGTCAAAGTCTGCCGTCAGACGATGGGGCATTGGGAAGAAGACTTTGATCGGCGCGAGGATCCCACGGGCAAGCCGTACTATTGGATGCGTGGGGCCTTTGTCGACTCGGATGGCGGGGACGATTCGGATATCTGGGCCCTCGAACACCACTACCTATCCGTGGTGCCCATTCAATTTGATTTGACGGCGCACCATGCCTTGGCGTCCGTTCATGGCCTCCTCGACGCATGAGTCCTGGGCCTCGTCGTGATCAGTTAGAGGCGTGGATGGGTGCGGTCATCGCGGGGGGCACCCCGTGGTTTATTTGGGCCTACCTCCAGGCCACGTACCCCGACCTCCCGCCCATATCGGAGATTGACCCGGACTTATGGGCCTACTTGCTCAACCGGGTGTTAATTTTTTCCATCCTGATTGAGTTTACCTACCTCATCATTGGCGTCATGCTGCGACGCTATGAGCTGGTCAAGATGATTTTGATCATTTCGGCGTTGTATTCCATGATAGCACTCTACTATCGGTGGGAATGGCTGTAAAAAAAGTATTTGTCCTCGCCGGGGAAGCCTCAGGCGACGTGCTCGGAGCCGAATTTTTAACCGCCCTCCGCGCGGCTGATCCTCACGTGTCCATCACCTACACAGGTGGACCGGCCATGAGCGCGGTGTTGCAAGGCCAAGCGCCGTGGGTATCCATGGAGAACATGGCCTTTATGGGCTTTGCCGAAGTCCTTCGCCATTTGCCTCAAATCTGGAGAAACGACCAAACGATCAAGCGCGCCTTGCTTCAAGAACGCCCGGACCTCGTCGTTTTGATTGACTATCCGGGATATGGATTGCGGTTGGCCAAGTGGCTAAATGCCCAAGGGTTCCGCCGTGAGGGCGCGCGAGTGGTTCAGCTGGTATCCCCTCAATTTTGGGCCTGGAAGCCAGGCCGATTGACCACGCTCAAAGCGTGCTTCGACGCGGTTTATCCCCTGTTGCCGTTTGAATCGCCCCTTCTGGCGAAGGCCGGTGTGGTGGCTCCATATTTTGGGCATCCAGCGGCCTTTCGTGTCCCGTTAGGGGGCTGGGATCCTCAAGGGCCCATCGCCCTCCTTCCCGGGAGTCGGACCCAAGAATGGGCCCAGCATGTGCCCATTTTTGCGGCCACGGCGCAAGCCCTTGGACGAGAAGTGCGCTGGTACCGTCCAGCACACATCCCACCTGGTGCGTACCAGAAAATCCTGGCGCGACTGGGAGTAACGGCCTCGTTGGAGACCATTCACTGTGGGGTGCCTAGCATGCAAGGAGTTTCGGGTGCCTTGGTGGCAAGTGGCACGGCCACCCTGGAAGTTGCACTCCGGGGAATTCCCTTGGTGGTGGCGTACAAGACCTCTCGGCTGTCCTATGAAATTGGAAAGCGCGTCATCCGCGTCCCGTACATCTCGTTGGTGAATCTCATCCTGGACCGCCCCGCCGTGTCGGAGTGCGTGCAGGACCGTTGTGTCCCAGACATTTTGACTCAGGCGATGGCTCAGGCATGGACCCGTCCCGATTGGGTCCAAACGGTGGCTGAACTCCGGCAGGCCATCGACTTGGGCGATCCCATGCCTAAAGTGGTCCAACATGCGCGTTCCTTGTAAATCCCTCCACGTTGGTTTTGCGCTGCTGCTGGCGGTATGCTCGGCTATGGCCGAAGTGCCTCACGTACGTGTCCGACTTTTTTCGGGCAGCAACATGACACAGATTCTGCTCAGTGGGGCGTCCATGGAGTTGGTCGTGTACCGCGGAGGGGAAAGCCTGATGTGGGAGCGAAATGCGTACCAAATCCGCCCCGGGCAAGGGGGGGTGGTCGTCAGTGTCGAGGGTGAAGCTGATGTGGCCGCGGATTCGGTCGCCGTCTCGGCGGCACAGCCCTATTATTTGGTCGGCGCACGAAGCACCAAGCGCTACCTCCCGGGCGTCGTAGTGATTCGTCCACGCAGCTCCGCCTACCTCTTAGCCGTAAATGTGCTGAGCATGGATGACTACCTCATGGGGGTGGTTCATGCCGAATTGGGGCGGTTGGAACACCCGCAACTCTGGGCGGCCCAGGCGGCCGTGGCCCGAACCTGGTTCGCTCGAAATCAACGGAAGTTTTTTGACCAAGGTGAATGCTATGCCGTCACCGATGATGTCCAGTCCCAAGTTTACCACGGATGGCCAGTCGATAGCGCTCGGCGCGCACGCTTGCAGGCAGCGGTTCGGGAAACAAGTGGTCTGGTGCTGGTGGACGAGGCAGGAAGGGGAATTGAAGCCTTGTTTCATGCGAATTCAGGTGGGCAAACAATGCCCTCGGAATGGTATTTCTCCCCCCGGGGTCACCTTCAAAGTGTGCCGGACAGCTTCAGCTTGAATTGCCCCCAAACATATTGGACCAAATCGTTAGACAAGGAAGCCTTCTTAACCCAAATGGCTCGATGGCTGAAGGCGAGCAGCTCTGATTCGGAGTTCCGCTCTTTTGTTTGCTCCTACCAACAACCTGTCCGGGCCGAGTACCTGAATTATCAAGGCCAAAAAATCCGATTGCGGACCATCCGTGAGCATTACAAGCTCCGGTCCACTTGGTTTTCCATCGAAGACGCCGGGTCCACCGTTGTCCTGCGCGGACGAGGCTATGGACACGGCATTGGTCTTTCCCAAGAGGGGGCCCATGTGATGGCGCAGAAAGGCTATTCTGCGGCCCAAATCATGGCTTTTTATTACCCCGGAACCCAGTTGGTGCCCTGGGAGGCCATGCAGCCCTAATTCCATTTTTACCGCTTTGTGAGCGAGACACATCGAGCCTAAGGAGCATCTTGGCCGAATGAGTTATTTGGTCGGAGCCCTGGCGGGGGCTTGCTTTCCTTGGGAATGGTCTGGGTGGCTACTCGGCATCCTGATCGGGTGCATGGCCATCTTGGTTGGTCGCGTGCGGAGCGTGCACCGGCAAAGTATCTGGCTCTTGGTAGGAACCTACCTCACCGTGGCCACGGTCCCCCGAATCCCTCGGTTGGACCTCGAGAAATGCTATGCGGGCCCACTTTGGATTCTTGATGCGCAGCGGGCCGTTGACCCTTGGGGAGGCCTATGGCGCGTTCGCTTGGCGTGGCCTCTGGGAAGTCGCGTGGAGGGTGTTTGGCACATGATGCCTTTCCGCTCCGAAACCTTTCCTGGGGGCTTTTCCGCCCAAAAAGTCTGGGGGAATCTAGGGCTGCAGGGCGAAGCGCACTGGCGCGAAAAAGGCGTGGTGGATAGCCTGCATGTGAGCGGGGCAGCGCGCTGGCGCGCTGCCTGGCACGCACGCATTGCGGGGCTGGGATGGTCGCTGCGGGCCCAGCAGTTGGTCCATGCCCTATTCCTCGGGGAGTCACGGGCCTTGGGGCCGGAATTGAAGCGTCCGCTACAGTCTTTGGGCTTGGCCCATGTCCTGGCAATTTCAGGATTCCATATAGGATTGCTTTGGGGCGTCGCGGCATTTCTAGGGCGCTGGAGCAGCTATGCCCAACGCCGACGTCTTAGCTGGCTGGTAGGTTTGTGAGTTTGGGGCTTCGTCGCCTTCATTGGATTTCCAACCTCTGCGGTTCGAGCCGCGACGATGGCGACCATCGCGGGGATGATGCGCAGGCGGTCGGGCCGTCCTCATGCGATGGCCGCATTAGGTACTGCGGTTTGGGCGATGCTGTACATCCGTCCGGACTGGGTTTGGGAGGTGGGATTTCAGCTATCTGTGGCCGCGGTGGCCGCTCTCTTGTGGGTGCCTCCAGCGCGCGGGGGGCGGTGGGGAAAGGCGATTCAACTCACCTGCGTGGCTCAGTGGGGGGTCCTACCGCTTACTCTTTGGTATTTCCATCAATTTCCGGGAGCGTTTTTACCTGCGAATTTGCTGATTACGCCCTGCCTACTTGCTATCTATCCCTATACGTTGGCTATGCTGGGTGCCGCCTCCTTGGGATGGAAAGCTCCTTTCCCAGAGTTGGCATTGGATGCCCTGATCTCCCTATCGGGCTGGGGACTCAAGGAAGGGATCTATCCCACTCATGTGACGACGGCTGCCTTGCTGGCGTCCACGATGGTTGGCCTTTGGGCATGGGGTAAAGGGTACAAGGTGCTCACGTTCGTTGCCGCGCTGGCCACCGGGGCATTCATGTACCAAAGCATTCCCGTTCCCACCTCCGGCCACATGGCCTTTCGCCGCGGTCGCGGAATCGCGTCGATCCAATGGTGTGGGGATTCCGCACGCGTGGTTGCCACCCCGGGCTTGGCAAAGCAATCGTTTGTTTGGGAGGTGGAGGCCCCGTCTTTTTGGAAGGCACGTGGGGTGCGCCACGTGCAGTTGACTGAATGCCCTTACCGTCAGTTTCCCGAATCCTGGCGGGCCTGGGCATCGGCCGATACGGGATCGGGATGGTGGTGGGATCCCCCACGATAGCGCCAACGCAGATCCTGCAGGGTTTGCCAGATCCACCAACCGGCGCCCAAAAGAGGGAGGGGGGTGATTCCGTCCAGCATGTGGGCCGTTTCATTGGTCTTCGAGTTGAAAAGATCGGGCAGCGTCGCCCCCGCATCGACCCAAAACCACTCGCCTTCAAAGAAGAAGCCATAGTGTCCAAAGAAGGGAAAAAAGAGCTGCTTTTGAAACCATCCATCCGCCCCGTAGATCCAGTCGCCAGCAATCATCAAGACCATGGCCCCAATGATCAAATGCCATAGGGCGATGCTCGTGGCGGACCATCGCATATAGGCGGACTGGCCCCAGATGGAAACGAGTCCAAAGCTCAGGAATCCAAGCCCTATCGCTCCGAACACCTCGCCGTATGCGCTCACAGTAAAAAAAAGCAACAAGTACTCGTAGCCGTAACTCACATTCAATTCGCCGTCACAAGAAGCCACGCTCATGGGCAAGAGCACCAGGAGCGCCCAGGCAAGAAGGCGGCGGGCTTCGCGTCGGCGCACCGGGGTCCATCCCATCATGATGCGTTCAAGGTTTCCCAGAGTTTCACCACATCTGCCGCTTCTTGCGCATCGTGGACGCGAAGGATTTGGGCACCGCGCTCCAGAGCGTAGAGGTGCAGGGCGCTTGTAGCAGGCAGCACGGTGTCAGGGCTACGGTCCAAATGTTTCCAGAGCATGCTCTTCCGCGACAAACCGATGTAAAGAGGAGCCCCTAAGTCCTGCAATAAAGGCAAATCTTTGAGCACCCGGTAATTGCCTTCCAAGGTCTTGCCAAAGCCCAATCCTGGGTCCAGCAGGACATGGTCTACGCCTTGCTGGCGGAGTTCGCGCAAGTGGCGGTGAAAGTATTGTAGGAGGTCGTCCATGATGTTTTCCGGTGTCAGCGCCACGTCTTGCATGGTGCTGGGACGGTGTCCGGCAGGGTAGTGCGTGAGGATGTAGGGTGCTTTCGATTGGGCGGCCACGTTCCATATGGTCGGGTCCAAACTACCCCCCGATACGTCGTTGATGATGTGTGCGCCTTGGGCTAGAGCCCGGTAGGCGATCTCCCCCCGAAAGGTGTCAATACTGATGGGTACGTCGGGAAAGCGTTGAGCCAAACGCTGCAAAGCTGGCTCCACGCGGTTCCATTCTTCTTCTAAGCTGGGAACTTCGGCCCCCGGGCGGGTGCTGCAGCCCCCTACGTCGAGCCACTGGGCGCCTCCAGCGAGTAGGGCCTCTGCGTGGGATTCCGCCGCATCCGCGGAGGCGACTCGGCTTCCCTCGTAAAAAGAATCGGGCGTAGTGTTGAGAATGCCCACGATGACGGGGCGGTTGGCGGACCACGTTTGGCCCGCGATGGGCAGAGAAAAAGAGCGGAACATCGTACCTTTCACCTCCTAAAGATACTCATGGCAAACACCGCACACGAATACGCAACGGTCATCGACCAATGCCGTCAATTGTTCACCAAGAAGGCGCAGGATTACGGAACCGCGTGGCGCATCCTTCGGCTGCCCTCCTTGACGGATCAAATCTTCATCAAAGCCAATCGCCTGCGCTCCATTCAAATGGCTGGCACTCAGAAGGTCGCTGACCCGATGGAAGGTGAATTCATTGGCATCGTGAACTACAGCATTATGGCCCTGATTCAAATGGAGAAGGGCATTGCCAATGAGCCGGACATGACGGCTGACGAGGCGCTTGCTGCCTACAATGCCCAAGTGGAAGCTATCCAGAACCTAATGGAAGCCAAGAACCACGACTACGGGGAGGCATGGCGCGACATGCGGATTTCCTCTTTGACGGACCTCATCCTTCAGAAGCTGCTTCGTGTCAAACAAATTGAGGACAACCAAGGTCAGACATTGGTCAGTGAGGGCATTGACGCCAATTACCAGGACATGGTCAACTACGCAGCCTTTGCCTTGATCAAACTTCAATTTCCAGCATGAAAAACATCCTGACACAAGTCTCGCGTGTGCTCGTGGGAGGGCTCTTCATCTTTAGTGGGGTCATCAAAATGAATGACCCCGTGGGCTTCGGATTTAAACTGGAAGAATACTTCGGCGAAGACGTTTTGAACCTGCCTTTTTTGCAGCCCTGGGCTTTGCATTTAGCGGTGTTTTTAGTCGTGTTGGAAGTGATGCTCGGGGTCTTCTTGCTTCTGGGTTGTTTTAAGCGCTTTACCCTTTGGAGTCTCGCGGGAATGATGGGCTTTTTCACCTTCTTGACCTTCTACAGTGCCTATTTCAACAAAGTGACGGACTGTGGGTGCTTTGGGGATGCCATTCCCTTGACGCCATGGGAAAGCTTCAGCAAGGATGTGGTGCTGAGTGTGCTCATTGCCGTGCTCATTTGGGGCCGAGATCAACTTAAACCTTGGCTGCCCATCCGCTGGAATCAAGCCAAAATGGCGGGTGCATTGGTGTTCAGCGTACTCTTTACCAACCATGTGCTCAGCCATGGGCCTATTTGGGATTTCCGCGCCTACAAGCCAGGCACGGATGTCTTGATGGCCATGAAGTCAGCAGAAGAGCTTGGTTTAGAGCCACCCAAATACGAGACCTACTTCACCTTGCAAGCCCCTGACGGCAGCCGCGTCGAGGTTTCCGGCACGGCCTACATTGACGAAAAGTGGTACGAGAAATCCGACTACACGATCATGGAGGATGGCACGTATAGTAAAAAGATCGCGGAAGGCTATGAGCCGCCCATTCATGATTTTTCCATCGTCATCCAAGGGGAGGATCGAACGGAGGAGTTTGTTTCGGGGCCCCAGGTGCTCTGGTTGCTTGCCTATGATTTGAGCAAAGCGAACCGGGCCGAAGTGGTCCGATTGGTGCACGAATTAAACGTTCTCATCCAAAAGGGAAAGGTCCAGAAGGTTGTAGGTATGACGTCCTCCAGCGATGAGGAAATTCAGGAGCTTCTGAGCGAAACGGGGGGGCTTTTTCCCTGGGCTGTGATGGATGGTACCGCCCTTAAAACGGTACAGCGTTCCAACCCAGGGGTAACCCTGCTGGAACATGGCATCATTCAAAAGCACTGGCATTACAACGATGCTATCTTTCTGGATGGCAGCAATATAGTTTGGCCTGAATGAAGCGTCGCTGGAAGTCCTTGGTGCAGTCCATCATCGTCCTTTGGGGGGTGGCCACCTTGGTTTTCTTCCTGTTTCACTCGGTAGCGGGGGATCCCGCCCGCATGATGTTGGGTCAAGTAGAAGACCCCCAAGCCTTGGCGTCTATCCGCGCCGAATACGGCTTGGATCAACCCTTGTATATCCAGTATGGCCGCTACGTGGGTGGCCTGATTCCGGTGGGTACCCGGCCTGACGGAGGATGGGGGCTGCGCTGGCCCAACCTCCAAACATCCTACCAACAAAAGGGCCGTCCCGTGACGTCCATGTTGGCCGACACCTTGCCCAATACGGCGTTGCTAGCCTTGCTTTCGATGTCTTTGGCGCTGCTGCTCGGTATTCCTATGGGCTTGTTTGCGGCCGTGCGCCAGGGGACGGCGTTGGACCGGCTCGTGGTCTTTCTGTCGACCACCGGCATGGCGATGCCCAGTTTCTTTTCGGCGGTGCTCATTGGTTGGATTTTTGGCTTTGTCTTGGCGCCTTGGACCGGTTTGCCGATGACAGGCAATCTTTGGGTCATGGATGACTTCGGCGAGGGCTACCGTTTGCAGTGGCAAAACGCTATTTTACCTGCCGTGACGCTCGGGGTTCGTCCCTTGGGTGTGATTGCCCAAATGATGCGCTCTTCGGCCCTTGAGGTTATGGCCCAAGACTATGTCCGAACGGCGTATGCCAAGGGGCTTTCCCGCCGCGTGGTTCTTCAAAAGCATGTGCTGCGCAACGCGCTAAATCCGCTGGTAACAACCGTTTCGGGCTGGCTCGCTGGATTGTTTTCAGGAGCCGTTTTTGTAGAGTCCGTCTTTGGTTGGAATGGCACCGGCAAACTGATGGTCGACGCGCTGGAGTCCCGTGATTTTCCCGTAGTTATGGGCTGCGTGCTTGCCCTTTCAGCCGTTTTTGTGGGCATTCAGTGGGCGGTAGAACGGGCTTACCGATGGATTGATCCGCGGATTGCCGCGTAGGCAGATTCGCACTTGTCCACCCCGCCGAAAACCCCGAATTTTGCGGCTCTTTCTATTTAATCCCCGAACCTATGAAACTCCTCGCCGGCAACTGGAAAATGAACAACACCCTGGAAGAAGGGGCAGACTTAATGGAAGCCCTGATCGAGGGATTGCCCGCTGAGGTCGTGGGCGACGTGCGCGTCGTGGTATCCCCGCCTTTTTTGCAGTTGCCCCAGACCGTGCATGCTTTGTGGGAAAACGCCCACATTGCGGTAGCTGCCCAAAATGGGCATGCCGCGGATGGCGGAGCATTTACCGGCGAAGTGTCCATGGCTATGCTTCGGGATGCGGAGGTGGATGCCGTGATTATTGGGCATTCAGAACGCCGCCAATACTTTGGTGAAACGGATTCAGATGTCGCAGAAAAAGTTCAGTCGGCGCTCCGAAATCAGTTGATTCCCATCGTTTGTGTCGGGGAGGTGTTGGCTCAACGCAAGGCGGGTACCTACCTCGAGGATACGTGGAATCAATTGCATGCGGCGTTTGCCCGGGTGAATCCCGAGGACATGTCGGATTGCGTGATTGCCTATGAGCCCGTTTGGGCGATTGGCACAGGCGAGGTCGCCACATCGGCCCAAGCCCAAGAAGTTCACGCCTACCTCCGCGCCCAGATGGAAGCGACGTTTGGGGTATCCGATATGCCCATTCTCTACGGGGGCAGCTGCAAGCCCTCGAATGCCGCCGAAATTTTTACTCAGCCCGATGTGGATGGAGGTCTGATTGGCGGCGCTTCATTGGTCGCTGCGGACTTCATCGCCCTGGTGGAATTGCTCAAGGCTTCCTAAGTGGATTACATCGAAGTGACCTTCACCTGCGCGTCTTCCGTGACGGCAGAGCTGCTCATGGTGGATTTGGACGCCCTCCCGGTGGAATCCGTCACGACCGAAGGCTTGGTCGTCAAGGCCTACATCGAGGCGAGCCAGTACCAGCCTCTATCGCTGTCCGATGTGCCCATGGCCGCTTCGGTCGGAAGCCTCACGTGGACCACGGCCGAAATGGCCCATCAGAATTGGAATGCAGAGTGGGAATCGAATTTCCCGCCCCTGACCATTGGACAGGAAGTGCTTGTTCGGGCGCCGTTTCATGACCTACCAGACCCGAAGGATTTCCGTCATGTGATTCAGATGGTGCCCAAAATGGCTTTTGGTACAGGCCACCATCCCACCACCTATTTGATGATGGAGGCTGTTCTAGAAGGGGAGGCTTCCGGGTTGTTGGCAGGCGCCCGCATCCTGGACATGGGCTGCGGGACAGGAATTTTGGCCGTTTTGGCGTTGAAAGCGGGTGCCCAAAAGGCGGTAGGAATTGAAATTGATCCATTCGCTGCGGAGAACGCTCAAGAGATCGCAGATATTCACGGTCTCCAAGACCGCTTGGCAATCTGGGCGGGGGACGCCCACTTACTCGCCACCGGGGCTGTGGCGGAGGGTCCCTACGATATCGTCTATGCCAACATCAATCGGAACATCTTACTGGCCGACATGGAGTGTTATGCGTCAGTCAGCCGGCCCGGTGCCAAGTTGTACCTCAGTGGCTTCTATGCGGCGGACGTACCCGTCCTGCTAGAATGTGCAAAACGTTGTGGATATCAAAGCGAGGGGGAGGCGGCTAAAGACGGCTGGATGCGCCTTACTTTGGTGTATCAACCCCATGACCAAACCACCCACTCCTGACCATCAGTTTGGATCCCTTCGGGGTCTAATTTGGACACTTTTTTTCACCCTCTTTTGCTTGGCAGGACCGCTCCAAGGGCAGTCGGTTCGGGCCTTTGGTCAAGATCCCGGCGATTTTGCCAAGGATTTTTCGAAGCACCTGACTGAGTTGGTGGGAAAAAAGGAGGTAGAGCCCATCCTTGCGGCCTTCGAACCGTATTTTCTAGACCCAACCTGGGATGGGGATGACGCCCAGCGCGAAGCCTTCATGCGTGTGGCCCGTGAAATGCTCCGCCGCCGTGTTGTGACCACGGAACCCTGGTTGGAGCTTGTCCAACTTTTCCAAACCTGGAGTTGGCCTGCCGGCCACTACGAGCAGGGCCAAAGCGACCGCTTTTTCCTGGAGTTGGAGCGGGAATTCAAGCGCGCCTCACGGAAGGAGATGGAGACCTTTATACACACCTACCAGGGTCTTAGCGATGCAACCAATCCCTTGGCCATTCGATTGTACGATGATGGGCAGCTGAGCTGGTGGTACCTGGACGGGCTCTTGGAGGTGTCTCCGGCCAATGACGGGGATACGGCCTTGTTCCGCTTAACTGAGGGGCGGCTGCTCGGCCGGATGAAGCAAGACAGCATCGAAGTAGCGGAGGTGGAACTGTTGTACAATCCCATCACAGGGGTGGCTCAGGCCTTGGGCGGTCGGGTGGAATGGCTGCGTGCCGGATTTGGTCCGGGGGAGCTTTATGCCAATTTCCCACGCTGGGAGGCCGCGTTGCATACGCCGGGTATTCAGGTGGATTCCGTGACACTTTTCACCTCATCCTTCATGAAGGAAGGGATGATTGGGGAGGCGGTACCCATTCTTTCTTTGGGGGGATTTGAAGATCGGTTGACCGGACGCAACTCCCCGGATAACGCCATTTATCCCCGCTTTGAGGCCTACGACCAGAACATTGAAATCGATGATTTTTTTGAGGGCGTGGATTACAGGGGGGGCTTTTCGATCATCGGACAGCGTTTTTTTGCTTCGGGTTCGCCCGAGCAAAAGGCCCGCTTCACCTTTACTTACGACAGCACCAAAGTGTTGGAGCTCAAATCGGAGCGCTTCGTTATTCGGTCCGACGAACTGCTCAGTCCCACGTCAGAGATCATCATTCGCTTGGGAGATTCGGACAGCATTTACCACCTCAAGAGTGAGGTGAAGTATGATCCCATTGGTCAACTTCTGCGCATCAATCGGCCGGATGAAGGGTTGGCCATGACGCCCTACGTGGATAGCTACCACAATTTGGTCATGGAGTTGGACCAAATCCAATGGAAAGTCACCGACCCGAGTATATACTTGGGCGGTCTAAATATGGGGAGCGGCTCACCCATGGTCCTGGAGTCGGATCAATACTTCCGAAGTGCTCGCTATGCTTCGCTGCAAGGCTTGAGCCTGGAAAATCCCTTGGTCAAAGTGGATCAAGTGGGAATCGCCTTTGGGAACGAGAACATCACCTTGTACGACATGGCGGTAGGCTTGGGTATGCCGCTAGAACCCTGCGGTCGGTTTATGATGGAGCTTGCGGTACAGGGTTTTGTCCGTTATGACATTGAAAAGCGATTGATTGATGTTCTTCCCAAAACGAGTGAGTACATATTGAATCATGACAACCGCCGAGATTACGATGTGATTCGGTTCGTATCAGAGGTGGCGCAGGGCATGAATGCCCGATTGTCCTTGCTCAACTTTGATATGGAGGTGGTGGGAGTGCAGACCATTGCCCTGTCAGATAGTCAAAAAGTAGCACTTTACCCCACCCAGCAAAAAGTGTTGATTCACAAGGGTTTAAACTTTGATTTTGACGGCAGGGTTGAGGCGGGGCGCTTCACGTTTTACAGTCGTGAAAACAAGTTCAACTACGACCTATTTCAGTTCAACATGCCGGCGATTGACTCCATGCGCTTTTCGGTGCCCAGCTTTGATTTGGCGGTCGATGGAACGCGTCCTTTGGTCCGGGTTCGAAACACCATTCAGGACATTTCTGGGGAACTATGGATTGATTACCCCACGAATAAGTCCAGCTATCTCCGGTACCCCGAGTATCCCATTTTTAAGTCCGCAGCCCCGGCAAAGATTTATTACGACAAAGCCTATGGGGGCGTGTACAAACGCTCCAACTTCTTCGTGAACATCGACCCCTTTACCATTGACTCGTTGGATAACACATCCACCGAGGGATTGGTCTTTGGCGGGAGCTTCACCTCTGCGGGCATCTTTCCGGTCAAGCGCCAGGATATCCGTGTACAACGGGATTATTCACTTGGTTTTACCGAGGAAACCGGTCCTGAGGGTTGGCGAGCCTATCAGGGGGCGGGCCAAGCGCAGGGCAAAGTCCAGCTTTCCATCGCGGGCTTGCGCGTGGATGGGGATTTGGTCTATCAGCAGTCCAGGGGGCACTCATCTGAGTTTGTGCTCTTCCCCGATTCTGCTCGGGGACAAGGGCAATACACGCTCGCCTCCGTGGCGGGGCCTCCGCGAGGAGGTGGGCATCCATCTGCTGAAGGTTCGGATGCTTCAATGCATTGGTTGCCCTATCAGAAAACCTGGTGGTCGCAGAGTATGAGCCAAGCCTTTACGACGTATCCGGAACGTCCCATGACCGCAACGGGGCGGTTGACGTATCAACCCGGGAGTTTGGAGGCACGGGGATTGCTGGCGTTTGATGATGCCGAACTTGAAGGTGGCCTCATTCGCATGCACGCCCAATGGGTAGAATCGGGCAAGGCCGATTTTCGCGTGCGGGCGGCTCCGGATTTGGCCTGGGGTTTCCAGATGCAGCGCGCCACGGCCATGGTCGACTTTGCCAAGAATAGTGGGCATTTTGAGTTGCTTGTGGGAGATGCGAGCCTTGGCTTTCCTCGCAATGAATATGAGGCCGACATGAACCAGGCAGATTGGGATATCCGAGCCAAGAAAATCTCCATCCAAAAGGGATCCGGGATAGAGGCGCGAATGACGAGCACGCGTACGTCGCAGGAGGGGCTAAACTTCCTTGCGCATCGGGCCGAATTCTTTCTGCTCCCCAGCATCTTAGAAGCCTATGGCGTGCCGAACATAGATGTGGCGGACTCGCGCGTTTTCCCCGATAGCGGACGAGTCACCATCGAAGAAGCGGCGTACATGCGTCCGCTCAAAAACGCTTCCTTGCAAGCGTCGCGGATAGGCGGGTATCACCGAATCGAAAAAGCTGAGTTCAAAGTGCGAGGCCGCAATGATCTCTACGGTGCGGGGGAATACCAATACACGGATGAACTCGGGAAGGTTTGGCCCATTCCCATGGGGCGTATTGATGTCGACAGTCTGGACCACGTGGTGGCTCAAGGGGAACTGGTAGAAGAAGCGGGTTTTCAATTAAGTCCTCATTTTCAATACTACGGTATCGTCAACATGGAGTCCATTGATCCGATGCTCACCGTTCGCGGGCGAATCCACATTGTCACGACTTGCCCCGCATTGGAGACCGATTGGATCATGACGACCACCCAAATCGACCCCCTAGATATCGTCATCGATCTACCGGACCCCGACACGGCGCGACCTGCGCACAAAGTATACAGCGGGATCTACTTGATGCAGGACTCTGCGAGTCCCTACACCGCGTTCATACGCCGAAACAACCCGTCCATCGCCGTAGAGCTCATTAGTGCCCGCGGGATTCTTTTCTATGATGCCGAAGAAGATGCCTATGTCGTCACGACGCGCCGCCGACTGCTGGACCCCAACGCTCCGGATAATCATTTGGTCTTCAGTACGAAGGAGTGCACCGTAACGGGTATGGGGCAGCTGTCGCTCGGTGCTAAAATGGGGCGGGTCCAACTGGGGGCCTTCGGGCATATCGAACATGATTTGTACCGAAACAAACTCAGTGCAACCGCGGCGGTAACCATGGATTTTGTCTTCCAAGAGGATATTCTCAAAGCCTTGCCCCAGGAAATGGGCCCGGGTATGGGAGGCCTTAGCACGGATTGGGCCAATGATTACCTTCTTGAAGGTCTCAATCGCCTCATGACCCCGAGAGACCGAGATCGCTTTTATGCGGCCTCGACGGATGACAAGTTGCCCCGCGAGCTCCGGCAGACCCTCTATTTTGATGAGGTGGATCTTCTTTGGGATAAGAACCTGCGGGCCTTCCGCAGTCAAGGGGCCCTTGGGGTGGGTGGGGTAAGCGGAAACGCTGTTCACCGCTATGTGGAAGGGGTCCTCGAGTTGCGCAAGCGCCGTGGAGGCGATGAATTCTCCTTGTACTTGAACCCTAATCTGGAGCATTACTTCTTCTTCAAACGCAATGTCCTGCGCTTTTACAGTACCGAAAAGTCCTACATGGATGCCATCTTGGCGACCGACACCAAGAAGCGCTCTCTTCCCGCGAAAGACGGATTGCCTTATTATACCTACGTTACCACCACGAGGGGAAATATGAAGCGCTTTTTGGATGGCCTCGAAGAGATCATTGATTCAGAGGATGAAAAGTAAACAGTTGGTTTTCTTTTCCTTAGGAGCACAGGCTTATGTGCGGCCCGAAAACGACGCTAAATAATTTTACGCACTGCTTTGGTAATCCTGGCCAAGGCGTATATTTGCACCCTCATTCAACGAAGGCTGGTCCTTTTGCGATTTGGCCCCGTAGCTCAACTGAATAGAGCATCTGACTACGGATCAGAAGGTTTCAGGTTTGAATCCTGACGGGGTCACTGATAATCAATAAGTTAGGTCGCTTCGGCGACCTTTCTTTTTTCTACCTCTACCCACAGGTCTACCCAAAATGCACTTACTGGTACCCAGTTGGGTAAAGGTAAAGTTTCTTATTGCAGTTTATCGCAATAACAGAGGACCTTTCATTCGTTTCTTTAAGTGGCAAGCGCAATAAGGGCAAACGTAACCGCATTGTTCCCGTGAGCCCTTTCATACAAGAGGTTTTAAGGCGATTTAAGCCACTTTCTCCATCGACTGGAATCAATGTGTTCTCATCCAAAAAGGAGCCCTTCAATAGAGATTACTTTAAAACACTCTGGGGGCGCTTTAAGAAGCAATCTAAGCTGCTTGAGAAAGACCAGACACTCTACTCTTTTAAACACTCTGGAGCGATTCAAGTCTACGAGAAAACAGGCTCTCTAACAAAGCTTCAGCAAGTAATGGGTCACAGCGATATGAAAGTATCCCTTACCTACCTAAGGGGGCTGGAAATTAAACAACTGGATATTGAGGACTTGCGAGAGTTGTAAATTTGAATTAGCTTTAAATTTCTCAAAACCAAATTATTATGAAAAAACTATTTATCACTTGCATGGCCTTTGCGTTTTGC
>ERZ891134.937-NODE-937-length-21793-cov-14.132211_pt1 | contig 21793 bp, 47 predicted proteins | sample MGYA00520888_ERZ891134 | MGnify/ENA primary metagenome ERZ891134 (study PRJEB32303, sample SAMEA104408692) | aquatic metagenome | biome: Brackish water; feature: Coastal; material: water | place: Baltic Sea | collected 2014-10-23 | depth 10 m ... | reverse complement strand
AGATTCCTCCTGATACTTATAACTATGAAGAAGAAGCCAAGTTGATGAACAATATCAACATACTTAACATGGACCCCGATTACGTTTTGTTGTTCGTGTATAATCATAGTCCTACTACTACGCACACGTTCCAGAAAGCAAAAAAACGTGGTCTAAATGTTGTGAAGCATGAGATTACAGAAAGTATGGGATGGGGTGACCATAGATGAAAACTTGTACTAAGTGTGGGGAAGAAAAGCCTGCTACTACTGAATTCTTTTATAAGACTAACAACTACTTGCGTAATGCTTGTAAAGAATGTACGAGAGAATATAAAAATAAGTGGTGTGAAGATAACAAAGAACACATAGCAGAACGGAACAAGCAGTATAAGAAAGATAACAAAGAGCGAGTAGCAGAATATAACAAGCAGCATTATGAAGATAACAAAGAACGCTATGCAGAACGGCACAAGCAGTGGGAGGAAAATAATCAAGAAAAAAGATATGCTTACACTGCCAAGCGCCGTGCTACTAAACTAAAAGTAACTACTGAAAACTTCACTCGTCAAGATGTGCTAGACAAGTGGGGAACTGACTGCCATATCTGCTCTGATCCTGTTGACTTGAACGACTGGCACATGGACCATGTTGTGCCTTTGCAACCAAAAGAAGGTGAGCCTGGTGAGCATACGCTTGCTAATGTAAAGCCATCTCACCCCCATTGTAACATTTCAAAGGGCAATAAACGCTCTGTAAGCCATTCTAACGGCTTAGAACATAGGAGGTAGGGGTAATGCGTGCAGAAAAAAACGAGGACCGGAAAACCGATCTAGAAAAACGGACAGGAAATGTCAAACATTTGTCTGACATAAGCAAAGTTGAGGCAGAAAACATGTATGTGGTTCTAGAGTTGATCTTGGATCATTTACAGATGCGTGAGAACGAACACAATATTATTGAAGCACAGATTGATCTTGCTCTTGCTAAGTTGAATAAGATTGAAGCACTGTTGACTAAGCATAATGTGATAGAATAGTGATTCCCGTCTGCTTTAGGAGGTATAAAATGATGGTAAAGGAACTAGAATTAGAGTGGATACAACGCACTCTAGAGTATTTGGAGAATGATGAAAGAGAAGTTGCAACGAGTTATCTTAAAGAAATCAGGAAGTTGGCCTGCAACAATGAACTCGTCTGAAGTTGATTTGTTTACTATGGATGGCAACCCATCACCAGAGCAGCAGCGTGAGTTTGAAATCTTTTGGAAGAAGATGACTGGTAGGGATTGCATTGTTGTGCCTACTGGTGTAGAATTCAAGGGTACATTTAAATACCCCGAGATTGAAGGATGAGTTATGGAACTGTATGTGTGGGCTGTGTCTTCTTTGTTTTATATTTTTTCTATGGTGAGCATCTGGGGCTTTTTTAAAGCCAAGGACGCTCAACCAGGCGATCCATTGGACAAGGGCACAGAGTATATGATTGGTTTTTTCTTTTGGTTCACTCTTGCTTTGATTGGTTTCACTATTGCAGTGACCGCATAACGAACATTTATTTGCATTTATGTCTCAACTTTGATAGAATAGTGTCACGTTTTCATTAGAGAGGAAGACATAATATGTTTGAAGTTTTAGTAATGTCGGCTGCGCTTGCCTTGCCGACACAAGATGCTGGTAGTAAACCTTGGGTTGTGCCAGTGAACAAGAAAGTAAAAGGCAATAGTTTGAAGGACAAGTCTAAACGACTTAGGTGTAAGGTTAATCCTAGGTTTGGTATTGAGCGGCGGTGGGGATTTAGTGATCGTGCTAAACTTGCTGGTCGTTGTGGTACTACACATTTTAAGAAGATTAATACAGTTCATACTAGGCATGGTCATCATCCTAGTGCTAGTAAGGCTATGGATTTTATGACCAATACTGCTGGATCGTGTAGTGTTGATCGTAAAGAGGGTGACCATTTATTTAAATACTTTCGCAAAAATTGGGGCAAGTTTGGGGTTCGATACATCATTTGGAAGAACCAATACTTTGTCAGCAAACATAGCGGCGGTAGAAGTATGGGTCGTCCTGGCTGTACTCATGGACATTATGACCATTTACATGTAGCATTTAAGTAGGAATTATGGTACAATAGATGTGTGTCGAACTACTGTGATAAGTGTAAAAGGTTGAAAAAAATTGCGTGCAATTGTGGGGAAACCTTTAAAGATAAAATACAAAGTATCAACCTGTGCCATGTAACGTGGTCGCCAACGAAAGGCAAATAATGAACTACCCTTGGAAAGAAAAATGTTTATGGTGTTTGCGCTGGTTTGAACCAAAGGACTATGAGGCCCAACGAGAGCGTCTGTGCGATAGGCACGAGGGGCTAAAGGTCTATACTAAAAGGAGCGCGTAGTGAAAGACATTGCTATTGCTATTCCTGTGCTGGGTAGACAGTATCACATTGATCAACTGTTAGAGTCTATTCATGCTACTACCCCGAATGCGAGGGTGGTGTTTATTACTTCCACTAATGACACCAGTGGTGTTGTTGAATACTTAAAAGAGATTGATCAAGAGGTTATGGAGATTGAGTCTAAGAGTATTCGTAAAGGTAACAAAATGTGGAACTTTGCTGACTACCCTCGTAAAATTAATCATGCTTTTCGTAATACTAATGAGCCGTTGTTCTTTATGGGTGCTACTGATATTAAGTTTATGCCTAACTGGTTTGAGTTGGCTACTGGTGATATTACTGCCAAGCATCAGGCCATTGGAACTAAAGATGGCTTGAATGGTAGGACTATGCGAGGTCAGCACGCTACTCATTCTTTAATTACTAGAGAATATGGTAAGCGGGGTACGATTGATGACCCTAATTGCGTTTTGCATGAGGGGTATTGGCATGAGTTTGTTGATGACGAGTTTTGTGTTACTGCTAAGTATCGTGGTGCTTTCTTTTCTTCTCAAGCAGAGGTTTTGCATGTCAACAGGAATAGTGATCCAAACTACAGAAATGTTGGGGCCAGAGCAAAGGAAGGCAGAAAGGTTTGGAATGAGAGACTGAAGTTAATTCCGGGTGCAGTCAAACAAAATGCTGGTCATCCTAATGTTAGGAGATTAAAGAAAAGAAAGCATAGGAGACGGATATGAGTATCTTTCTTTCTATTCCTGCTTACTGTGATCCTGATTTGAAGCGCACTATTTTGACTGCCTTTAAGTATGCTGATGACCCTGACAATGTTTTTATGGGTGTTGTTCAGCAGTGTGATAAGAGAGATTATGTAAAAGTAAATAGTAAGAATGTTCGTTCAATGCACGTTCCTAAGGAAGAGGCCAAGGGTGTTGGTTGGGCACGTTGGCTTGCTCTTAAGATGTATAAAGATGAAGAGTTTTATTTGCAGGTTGACTCTCATATGGTTTTTCCTAAGGGTTGGGACACTAAGGCTAGGCGTTCTTATATTTTGGCTCGTGATATTGCTGAGACTGATAAGGTGTGTGTTAATCAGTGGCCTCGCAGGTTTGATATTGGTGATGACAAGATGCTTAAATTTTTAAAGGGTGATAATCCTATGAAGAATTTTGCTCAAAAGAAAAGTCGTGAACTTGTTCATCCTGTTAAACATAAGTTTGATAATATGGGTGATATTCCTGAGGAATCTACTTGTATGAATGCTGGTTATATTTTTGCGCCGGGTAGATATGTAACTGAGGTTCCTCCTGATCCTTATATTTCTTTTTGGGGAGAAGAGATGACTGCTAGTATGCGCGCTTGGACTAGGGGTTGGCGTTTTTATGCTCCTAGAATGTGGCTGTCTGCTCATAGGTACAAGCGTAGTGGCAAGGTTTCTCGTATTCAGGACCAGAAACAGTTGTATGCTTATTTGAGTGAGGTGTCGCATGAGCGGCAGCGTGAGATTTGGGCCGGTAAAGATATGGGTGTTTATGGTGCTCCTAATAAGAAGTCTATCATTGAGTATTCAAAGTTTGTAGGCATTAATATGGCTAAGGCTTATGAGACTCGGTATCAGTATTTTGATAAGCATGAACGGGGTATTCGTTGATGAACGTTACCATTGTTGTTGGCACTTTTGGTTCTAAACAGTGGAACAGTATGGGTAAAACAACTGCAAACAAACTTGCTAATACTTTTGGTGACGTTCCTGTTGTTCACAAACATGCTGATAGTTTGGTTGCTGCTCGTAATGGTGCGATTTCTGAGGCCGGTAGTGAGTGGATTTGTATTGTAGATGCTGATGACGACTTGCCTCCTAATTATTTTAAACATATGAATAAGTTTGCAGACTCTTTTGATTTGTTGGCTCCTGATATTCGTTGGGTTTATGTTGATAGGAAGAGGAAGCCCAGGGTTACTCACATGGGCAATGTTGATATTCTTAATCAGAATCCGTGTTGTATTGGTACTGTGTTTAGGAAGTCTGTGTGGGAAAAGGTTGGTGGGTTTAAAGATTTGCCTGTTTTGGAGGACTGGGAATTTTTTAGGCGTTGCTACAAGAATGGTGCTCGCTTGAAGTGTGTTAGTGGTGCAGAGTATATTTATAATCTTAGCAACAGTGGTCGTAACAGTGATGCTAAAAAAAGACAAATAATTGCTGGTAAAATTAGAAAAGATTATTATGGCTATTAACATTGTTATGTGTGCTCATCCTAGGGCCGGTACTAATTGGTTGAAGAACAGGTTAGTCTCTCGTGGCTACTATGAGTGTAACGAGTGGTTGCATGTTAGTGAAGAGATTTATAACAGCCAGTTCTGGCCTAGAATTAATCTTGCTGAGCAAGAAAATCGTGACTTTGGTATTAAGGTTTTTCCTAATCATTTAAATTCAAGATCGTATAGTTGGGAACAGTTTATTTCTTTACTTCCGCATGAAAAGACTGCATATATTAGAGTTAAGCGTTTAGACATTGAGGCTGCGGCTAAATCTTGGTCTGGTGCTGAGTGCAGTGGTAGTTGGTTTGGTTCATCTCAGAACAAGGGTAGGCTAAGCGAAGTGGACGATTATGTGAAAAGACTTAATGGTATTAACGAGTATTGGGATGATAATTTGACTGGCGAACATTTGTTTGTTGCCTATGAAGATATGGTTGCAGATATGGATGAGCAGTTAAACTTGATAACAAGTTATATTGATAGGGTAAAAGGCAGATGAAGAAAGAGGATGAGGTTCAAAAGGTGGTAAACTATATTGAGGGAGTCAGAGGGGAAAATCGTTGAAGGGTCTTGCCGAAGTACCAAAAATTCGCAGTGCAGTAGAAGATGTTACTGTTGTCATAAAAACGTGGAAAAGGGACGATTGTTGTAATAGATTAATTAAAACTATTCGTGACCGTTACCCTACTCAGCCTATTGTTATTATTAATGATGGGAATAAGACTGTGTGGGAAGATGACAATATGAAGACTGTTTTGTTTGATACTGATATTGGTGTTGCGCGGGGTAGAAATGAAGGAATGAAAGCAGTTGACACTAAGTATGCTGTTATGTGTGATGATGATTTTCTTTTTTCTAATGATACTAATTTAGCATTGTGGAAGGATATATTCATAGAGAACAACATGGATATTCTTGCTGGCTTTCCTAAAGGTGATAGCATTAACAAAGATGGTAGTTTAAACAATATGGGTGGTTTGTTTGTTCCTTATAGGGATGGTTGGACTATTGATTGGGGTAAGTATCATGCCAAGAATGATGATGTTGTTTTTACTGATTTACTTCAACAGTTTCTTTTTCTTGATGTTGCTGTTGTGTTAGAGGCTGGTGGCTGGGATGAGAGGCTGCAAATGTGTGAGCACTTTCCATTCTTTTTAACTATGAAGAAAAAGGGTTTGGTTTGTGGATATACTAATAAAATTAATAGCGGTGGACATGATCGTGAAACTAAAAACAAAGATTATGACAGGGCTAGGTACAAAAAGCAGGGTATGTGTGTAAGTAAATACTATAAACAAGTGTATAAGTTGTATAACACTGATTATCCTGGCACACAGAGTTTATCTCGTAAGACGAGTCATCCCAATGTTAAAAGGTTGAGAAAAAGAAGGCATAAGAGGCGTATTTAATGTTTAGTTGGTTTAGGTCTTTGTTTGGTTCCGGGCCGGTATGTAAAACAACAAACTGTTATAACACTCCTAAGTATCATGGCTATTGCCATAACTGTTGGAGCAGTAATGCTGATTGGATGATTAAGCCAAGAGTATATCACGATTCGTAAAGGTGATTTAAGGGCCTATCGTAATACCTGTGATATATTTCGGCGGTACGAATACAATAACCCATCACAAACCCTTATAACCCTATAAAACACTACATACACTGGAGCACAAAACACAATAAACCTCAATGAAAAAAAATGAACCTCCATTGTCTATTATACATTGTAAGGGGGGAAAGAGGGTATTATCAAGATCATTTTGCCCCTGTCAAGCCCTTTTTTGCCTTATTTTGGCCTGTTTTTGTGATATTTCTCTCATTTTTGCCTATATTCCGGCCCAAACTGTGATATTTCTCACATTTGGGGGTATATGTGTGATTGCGGATTTAGTATTTGGGTTCCGATAAAACAAAACTAGATCCGAAGGTATGATACTATTTACCTTCGGTATTAGTAGAATTATAGACATTCCACTTATGTTCTGGACAATGCTCATTTGCTAACTTGGCTTTTAACTTCATAACACAGCCACAAACACCACATCTGCCAGTATTATGCTTAAATAAAGGACAAGTATAACAAGTAGCCAGACGACTATGGTATATTTCCTTGGGGACTTTATTATTGGGTTTGAATATGTTATATAGGGGCATGATTATATTCTACCATACCCGGCAAAAAGTGTGAATCTAATTATAATTGTGATTGTCGGCGGTATCGTAAAGACAACTGTGATTAATCTCACAATCGTAAAGACAAAAAAATACAACTGTGATATATTTCACAATCGTAAAGGTAAAAAAATTTATAACTGTGACCAAAATCTCCGGTCGTAAAGGTAAAATGTGCTTGACAAAAATATGATGGCGTGGGACTATCGTCCCCCGCAGGGGCTAGTTTGTCAACTAGTATTTAGGTCCATCATATTCTCCAATACCATCATACGATACCCATTTATGAAAAGCATCCTGATCTACCATTTTGCTGCCCACTTTATAACCATCTTGCCACCATTCAACTATATCCTCTTGGTGCAATGCCCATTCGTCATTACCAGCCAACACAGATAGTATTTTCCACACTACCCTTTCATTAGCCAATGGTATGAATCGTTTATCATCTTCAGTAGTCATGTCTTCGATGATCCATAACGTACCGCCGTTATTTTGAGGTTCGGTCCAAACCGAAACCTCCTTGCCATTCGGCAAGTCAATGTACATTCTACCTAGTACGTCGTTTACTCTGATTGTCAACATATTATCCCCAAGGGTCTGCTGGTCCGTCTTTACCATTTGATCGGGGCCATAAGACCCACATTATCACTAACATTATGAATAGGATTATCAGGGTTTGGCCGGGGTAGTTGAAGAGAAAATACCCTCCAAACATAGCCACGGCACCAATGATAATCCATTGAAATATCTGTCCGAAGAAGTCCATGTGTCTCCTAAGAATGCATGAGTTTGGGGAACCAGTATTCAATGTCGAACTCGGTGTCCCAAATGTCCTCGGGTGTGTCAGTGAGAGCACAGAAGTTGTGGAACACATACAATGGAAAGCGCAGAGCCATCCAAGTACGGTTTAGTTCAATGTCACCACCAACCCAGTAGTTGATAATAATGTCACCAACACTTGACTCGTTCTGATGATAGAACACCATCAAGCGACGCATGTACTCAATCTGCTCGTCAGTTGGAATAGTCCAGTCTTCAGGTTGTTCGTCTTGCCATTTGATAGGCCACCTAGTTGTGTCTGTTTGTCTCATAGTACCCATTATACAGGAGCACCCCCTGATTCGTCAAGTCGAGCACGATGAATGTTGGAGTCTGCAATAGAGAATCCAACACAAAATTCACGAAACCTAGACAGTTTCACTTCGTCAAACATCTGGTGTCTAAAACTCTCACCCAACCACCGCCAATCTGTCGTTGGGCTATAAACTTCCAGGGCTTTGTCAAAAGCCTGCCAAACCTTGATCATTTCCAGTCCTTCACATTTTCGCGGGGTACGTTGTATAGTCCATCATAGTGCAATGGTGCAGACCAATGCAATAGGTCACTAGCATTCCTTATCACATCGTTATAAGCCATTTCCCCGAAGTATGACTTACGCGGCTGTGGTTTGCCATTGATATAGATACGGTAATGATCTTGCCATTCAGCATTCACGCTTTGGACTGCGATAAACAAGTCCTCATCGTTGTTAGTTTTATAGATACCTGATACTCGATACCATTCGCCAATACGAACGCTTGGCTTTGCATATAGTTTATTCATCTTCCACTATCTCCTTGATGAATCCCCAGTGATCATTAGATAGGTGGGATTCTAAATCATATACCGCCGTTTGTTCCTCGTCGGCTTCCCATGTTTCCCAACATACGTCACACGTTACCTCATACCTAATCGACACGAGACACCTCGACACCAAACAGTTTAGTTACTTCGTCCATAAATGCATGGGACTCCCAATAGCCCATATCTTCTAACTCTACTTGAATAATCATGCTATCACCACATGCCCTCCGGTTTTGCCACAATCTGTGGTCCCGTCTACTACATTGTACCAGTCAGAGCCAATGTATTCAACCTCTGCGTCGCAGAAGTGACACACATCACGCTCACCCCGATCAAGCCAAGCAACGATCTGCCCGTCCTCGTCAACGATCCATTCGATCTCGGGATGATCTTCGCGCAGGCTTTCCAGTGCCGTAGCCACGGTTTCAACGAAACCGTCTTTACTTAGTTTATCCTCAACTGTCATCGTTTCGCTCCAACTCCATTGTGTGTATAGTTATTTTGCGGGTACGAAGATTCATAAACACATAATGTTTCTGCCCATCTTTACCCGCAGCAGTAAACGTCTTTACATTATACATAGCCTGCTCAATCTTGGCAGAATCATATAGTTCTAAGTGCCGTGCAACCTCTAGCACAAACTCAGTGTACTCAGAGATGGTCCCACAAAAAGCAAAATAGGTTTTATTCATATCACCACCAGGCTGAAAATGAGGTACCCCATGAGGCCCAGCATGTGCCCTAAAGTAATCAAACAGTTCGTCGTCAGTCATTATAGTCCTTCCAAGTGACGTATTCTAATGATACAGTAACTACGTTGCTTTGTCAATACCGTAACAATATATTTTCCACGATCAAGTTCAAGGGCAAACCAGTGCTGCCAAGCAATAGAATCACGTTGAGCCTGAAAAGTTTTGCGGGTAGTGATAACCCCATCCTCATGTGCAACACCATCAACACTATCAGTACGAACTGCAATATAGGCAATACCACCAGGCGCAACACAGTTCATCATATTGTGAAAAGCACCAACACGATCATACTCAGTCAACGTATTGAAAACATAACCAGAATAAACCCAATCATACTCACTATACAACAACTGATCATTACGCACAAACTCATCCAAACCATGAGGATCATACGCCCAAGTCATAGGAGCATTATCACGCAACGCAATAGTATCCTCCAAAGCCTTACCCTCACCAAAATGCAAAACATCTTGATTCTTGGTAGGCCCATAACCATTCTGTAAAATATACCGCAACGGAGCACTAAGCCCAGTCCTTGCCATCTGTGTCTTTTCTGTGTTCATAGCCCCATTATACAAGAGGGGTCCGACAGTTTCAACTTGAAAACGGTGATTTCCCAGGTCATCGTAAAGGGCAGTCGTAAAGGACAATCGTAAAGAGTTTTTATCTTGACAAACCACGCTTCGCGTGGCACTATCGTCCCCCGCAGGGGGAAGGTTGTCAACCTCCATTTTTTTTGACTGTCTCTCTGGTCCTTTCTATGTAGGCTAGGGTGGACAGGGTATAGGGTGAGGGGCTAGGGACGAAAGAAAGGAAAAACCCTAGCCCCCCACGATTATGCCGAGGTAGCAAACTCCTCGACAATGCGGTAAATGCGATTACGCTCCGCATTAGCAACCGGATCAAAACCAGCAGCAGCAGCCAACTTAGGCTCGACATTGCCACCACGACTAGCGCGGTTCCAGTCAAGATTCTCGGTCAGTGCGTTGAACACACCCCAAGCAGTGTCTTTGACACCGAGGCTAGTCGGACCTTGCAGAATCTCATCAATGGCAACACGCTTGTTGTCCCAACGAGTGTGCGATGCCTTGCTGTCATCCTTGCCAGGGCGAGGGTAGACAGCCTGAATCAAGTCCTCAGTCTGCTTGGCGTTGACTGATTCTTGGAACAGCAACTTAGCAGCATGATCGAACTCGGTCATGTAGGTGTCAGCCATAGCCAGAGTCTCACGAGCAGCGGCAAGTTTGCCGTCTAGCGTTTGGGTGTGGCGAATCTTGAAAGACTGCTTGGCACCACCGAGCGCCATGTTGAGAGTGTTGGCACACACCACACGCACAGGCGTATTGGCAGCAGTGACAGCAGTTGAGCCATCAAAACTGGTAGCCAGCACTAGGTACTGCTTGATTGTGTCGGCCACACCAGTTGGGTCTAGCACAGTCTCACGCTCAACAGCGAGAGAACCGAAAGCAACGCGGCCACCTTTGAGTGAGCCACCAGTTTCCCAACGACCACCACCGGACACAAGTTGATCACCGAAGTCGAACAAATCCTCAAGTTGGAGAACCTTATATCGGCCACCTACAAATCCAAGAACGTCAGGCTGACCGTCAAAAGGGTTATCCCGAACGGTAGCAAAACATGGCAGAGCATGGCGGTCAGAATCGACACCCGGAACATTGACAGGCTCAAGCCGCACGTTCCAGTTGGCTAGTCCAGCCTTGTCTAGCATCTCGGCAGTAGTAACTTCCTCATCGAACACGGTGCCGAGGCCGTGCCATGCGGGTTCGCGTAGTGACGCGAATGATTCAATATCAGCAGGCATTTTGTAACTCCTTTTTTGTTTGCTTATACCTATATTATACATGACACCACCGACAAATACAACCCCAGGGCGACAAAATGGTGATTATTTTTGTCTTCGTAATGGTGATTCATGTCACATCGTAAATAGTTGACAAAGCCACGCTTCGCGTGGCACTACGTCCCCCGCAGGGGTCTTTCTAGTTTATGAACTCTCTTTCGTCTACGATTTCATATGAGAAGTCGATTAGTTTTTCTTCGTTCTTTGTGTAGTGGTGTCCACAGAATAGTAGTTCACCTGCTATGCCTTTTACAAGTACCCTGGCTTGAGCGTCACACTCAGCATCACAGCGGTCTTGTTTGGTCAGTATCGGTTCCTTCAGTTCAGTTTCCATAGTGCCTCTAACTCCTTTACTTCTTGACGGGCTGCTGCGTTCTTTAGTACATGATTCAATGCTTCACGCCAAATGTCGGCGGCATCGAAAATAGTCAACGCATCATCCTTACTAATGTATTCGTCTAATCCATATTCTTTAATAATGTCAATCATCATACCCGCAGCCATAAGTCCCTCATCTGCAAAAGGGTCATCTAGCCATTCAATATCGTCTTTGCTAATCTGCTCATCATCCATGTCTACATTCTACCTCACTTTCGTCTATAAGTCAAGGCCCGTGCTATCTGACTCTTACACGGGCCGAATGGCGGGAGAGAGAGTGGAAAGCCAGCGCCATCTTCAGGGATCACTTCTTCAGTGGTATTTCCCTGGTCTTGTTAGTCTCACCATCAAAGGTGCCATTGGCATTCCTTACGACGGCCTTGACTACAAGTTCACCCTGTTCAGTTGTACGGTCCCAAACCTCGGTACGGATTAGAAACTTGTTACTCATATTATACTCCTTTATTATGTGTATTGTCGGTATCCATAACTACCATCGGGGTAGTATGATTCTATTGTATATGGGTGGGAATAGGCCATGTGTTCCAATGCTGAGTGTTCCGCAGCATATTCGTCATCATGTCCATCTTCTTCATAGTTACATTCGCTGCACTCAAGCCTCCACTTCATTACAGTCCCTTCGCAGTCAGTTGTGCAAACTTATCGGTAACCTCGTCCAACTCACGGCGACGCACCATGTCCAGCACAGTGTCACGCAAGTTCTCAAAGGTGTCCTTATCGCAGTACACCCAAACCATGTCGTTAGGGAACTTGCAGCGGTAAAAGTTACCCATCGTAGCCAGAACCCAATCGTTGAGCAAGTGATCTACCATCTCGTTACGGTAGTCCATATGGGTCCATTCACCCAAGGTCATGTCACGCAGACCAATGAACAACTCGTCAGTGATCTCACCATCACGCTCAACCCAACGGGCCGTCATGTAAACATCTTGTTTGTTGTCATCAAACCAAGCATCCAACATCATTTTAGTTTTTCCTCTCTGTTGCTTATACCTATATTATACTCGATGGGTCCGACAAAGTACAATCTAAACTCGCATCATTCACCCAAATGGAGTAACAAAATTTTCTTAAAACTGTGAACTAAATCACCCGTCGTAAAGGGCTTTCATGTTGACAAAAAATACCTCGCGTGGCACTATCGTCCCCCGCAGGGGGAAAATGTCAACTACATTTTCATCACCATTGTCCCATTTGGTAGTGACTTTAGGCCATAAATAAATCGTGCCATTTTTCGTGCTTGCCTTTCATTTTCTATATCTATTTGCACGGCAATATATCCGGGTGGGGCTACCATATACATTTTATATCCTTATTTTTTGGTGGTGGAGAATAGAACTGATTTACGACCATTTACACATAGGCCACATACTTTGCACGCACTACCCTTTTCACTAATAAGGGGAATAGACTTATTGTTTTCGGGGCATTTAGTTGCTTTGGGGAATATATCTTTACCCTCGGCAAAATCCTTACCAACATATGCAATATTGATTCCCTTAGATTCTGCAATATTAGCGAAATGCAAGTTATCCTTATCGGCACTGAAATACAATGCAAGGTTATCGTGATTAGCCATATGCAAAGTCATAGCACTAGCAAGACTGCGAGTATATACCCAAAACTGCACGCTAGGATTCTCTGCAATAACCTGCGACCATGCGCGGGTATAGTCATTAGAGAAAAAGTCACCGTCCCAGTGAATGCGGAATAGTTTTTCAGCATCACGCTTATAGCAATCGGCAACAAAACTTTCCACCATTTCATCTAGCAGATAGTACATATCTTCGCGGGTAGCGTCTTTGACTAAATCCCAGTTATGCAAAAGATTAGTCTTGACACCCTTATAAATCTTTTCCAGTTTGCCCGCATAGCAAATAGACTCGCAAAACTCGGTCTGATCTTGGCAAGAATATTCTTTACCCGACGGTAGACCAAAAGAGTTAGCAATATTAGGGTTACCTGACTTAGTGACAGAGTTAGCAACCTTACGATCTTTGGAACGCTTGAGAGTTTGCATATTTTCGTCCTTTCGTTATACCCTCATCATACACGAGGGGTCCGACAAATCCAACCCAAAACTGGCAAAAAAAATGTGACAAAAATCACAGCCGTAAAATGGTGATTCGTAACCCTATCGTAACTTGACCTTACTTGACAAAATCGCATCGCGGGGGACTATAGTACCACGCCAAGCCCCCTAGAAGGGGTACTCGGCCTGCACCTCGGCTTCCGCCAAGGCCCTAACCTCCTCTCGGGTAGGGTAGTCGTCGGCCTCATAGCCGTAGTCTTCGGGATACATGTTACCTCCAGTTTTGGTATTTGTGATCTTCTAGCCACTCATCAATAGCGCCGAAGCGTTCGATGATGGTCACTACGTCATCCTCGTCTTGGGAGTAGTGCCAGCCATCGGTAAAGCGTGAGCGGAAACGCACGCCTCCGTCGATGTGTTCAATGTCCCAAGTGTTTTCCTCGGGGTCTAGTATTAGGTAGGCAATGTTTGGCATTTTCATATCCTTTCGTTGTTAGTTGGATTCTACCACAGTTGAGCGGGAGTCGTCAACATATCCAATAAAAATGTTGCGATCAAATCGTGGGTTGAAGCCTGCGAGTTCCCAAGCGATAGCGTTGACGGTTTCGCGTGATGCGTTGGTTTCGCCTAGTGCCTTGGCAATGGCCTTGAAGTGTTTGCGTGTCATTTTTTTTGTTTCCTTTCGTTTTGCTTACATAGTAATCGTACCATGATGATCCGACAATCTCAACTTAAATGGTGATTCATGGCTGTGTCCTTAATCACATCGTAAATAGGTGTTTTGGGCTTGACAAAATGTTGGCGGGCCACCTATGGTGCCACGCGAAGCGTGGGGAGTCAAGTCCCTCTGATGTGATTTATTTCACACGCTTTTCAGCGGGGCGGTGGTATTTCTTTTTGTTTCGACTTTTTCGACTTTTATTTTGCAACCAGTTATGCAATTCGTCTTTATTCATTTTACGCATTTCTATTCTCCTAACATGCCATGCAACATTCGCAGTTTACATTTCCAACACAGGTGTGCATTTGTGCAACTTTATCGCATTCGGCGCAAACCATTTCACCGAACTCATTTTCAAATACTTTTTGCATTTCTTTCATCCAATCTACGAAATCATTTGTTTTCATTATATTCTCCTAAACTTTCACACGAATGTCAAGTTGGAAATCTTCGTCGATATTCCAACGCATCCCATTGTCAAACCGTACTGCAACCTTTTCGGTTAGTGCATTGTATTTGACATTTACAACATAGGCCATTTCGTCAAATACGAAATCTCCAACGTGCAAGTCTTGAGCGGCTACTACTGTGTTTACTTTCATTTCGTTTTCCTTTCTTTCTAATACGACTATACCATAGGGGTCCGACAGTTTCAGACCCTTGCGCCGGGATGCCGACGCTCGGGACGATCTTCGGGCATATGCTTCCAGCGCACACCGTTGCGCCAGATCATCGGGAAGGTGTGGCCGGGGGCGAAGTTCCACCAGCCATCACCAGCGAACCACACTGAAAACTTTTCAATGTCGTCACGCCACATGATCTGACGGACAGCGCCCATCGGGGCCACGCGATCACCCTCGCGCAGGTCTTCGATTCTGATTGCCATTTTTGGCTCCTTTCTTTTTGCTTACATAGTAAGCATAACATGGGGGTCCGACAGTTTCGTAGTCGTACTACTCCAAACGGGTGAACCCATATACCGGACACCGACTTGACAACGCCACGCTTCGCGTGGCACCTTTTTCGTAACCCTCTGTGACCGTGACTAAGTGTGATCGAAGATTGTGACGTAATCGTAACCTCGTAAATAGGGGTTGACAAAACACGCTTCGCGTGGTACCTTTGGTACCACGCCAGGTGGCGCTTTGTCAAGTTTTATTTTTTGTCGGCGTGTCGCTCACTCTCTGTGATGTTACTGTGAGTGACGGGGTGACGACTACGGTGTGTAGTCGCTTCCCCCGAGCACGGCGACGGTAACGTGATCGACGGGCACGAGCCACGACGAGGTTCCGCCAGTGAGTTCGGAAACCTCGATGAGGTAGCCACCGAGTTCGCCAGTTCCGGGGCGACGGCTTTCGGTGATGCTTAGAACGTGACCCGAGAACTCGGGCACGAGGTCGCCTTTGGCGAGGTCTGCGACGTTGAGCGTCCATGTCATTGTCATTAGGTGATCCTTTCGTTTGATCTGAGTTTAGCAGTAGGGTCCGACAGTTTTAGTCGTGGAACCCGTGGAGAATGTCTGCCAAGTGGCAGAACGCGCACACAACTTCATCATGGGTTTCGCAAACCTCAAACGGCGTCATGTTGTCGCACATTTCGCACAACCAGAAGTCAGCGTTGGACGGATTCAAACCGAAAACCTTATTGTGTGAGGTGACGCAATCACCATTGGCGAGGAGAGTTTCATTGTTGATCATTTTTTTTCCTTTCGTTTGATTCAACCTTATCATGGGGGTCCGACAGTTTGGGATCACTCCCAAACCTCAAGATCATCGAACTGATCTTCGGACAGTAGGAACGTAGCCTCGCAGCCACTATCCCATTCGGTCACAGTGACCATGATGGGGGCACCCATTTGGGGGCCACCTAGACCCGTGTTGACACGGACAACGGTGCCCCGAAGGGCGGGAAGAAGATCGCCTTGCGCGATCATGTTTGTGTTCATCATGTGAACTCCTTTCGTTTTCGCTTACATAGTAAGCGTACCAAGAGGGTCCGACAGTTTGGACCCGATTCGGGCCTCGACTACTCCAATCGGGTGAATCGGGACTAATCTTTTTTCTTACGGCGTGTCGGCTTGACATGCCTATTATCGGACAGCGATTTGACAGCGCCACGCTTCGCGTGGCACCTTTTTTTGTGACGCAGAGTAATGTAACTGTGTGTGACCGTAGAGCCGTAGCAGAGCGTAACCGTCCTCTTAACGGACAAGGATTTGACAATCCACGCTTCGCGTGGGACTTTAGTCCCCCGCAGCCTTTTTGTCAAGTTTTTTATTTTTTGGGCGTGTCGGAGCGTGTCAAATTCATGTTCGGAATACGGGCACTAATTCATTTTCGTCGGGGTAGAAATACCAGCCGTCTAATTCAAATTGAATTGCAATTCCATTATCCTGATATTCAATTCTTTTTATAGGTCCAGATATAGCAATTCTTTCACCTATGTTTACGTCTTTTACTTTTTTGAATTCCATTGTATTACCTCCGAATTCCAGAGAATGAGGGACGGGACTTTTTAGCGATTTTCCAATCGCAATCAATGCAACGCCATTTTGGAGTTCCATCGAATTTTGGGTAGAATTCTGTGGTTGGCTTTTTCCAACCGCATTGTTTGCAAGTTTTGTAGTTCATTTTATACAAATTCCTTTCTTGGGAATGTCAATATCATTGTTTTAGTGAAAGCACCGGGGCCAATCAGTTTTGAATTGTAGCCACGCAATTGAACACGTTCTGCGAATTCATACGCACCGGCCAATTCGGTGAATGCGTATTCTTTCTCTGAATTCGTGAATTCCACGATTACCTTGTAATTCATTCTTAGTTTCCTTTCATTTCGATTATTGCCATTGTGTGATCTTTGGCAATGGTCCATTCTTCCAATTTTGCAGTGTCTTTATCGGTTACCAATATTAGGTAATCGAATTCGCCACAATCGACGCATCCGGTAGGTTCTACCATTACCTCCTCAACGAATCCGTTGAGTTCGGGAGCGAATGACCCAATCGGGGCCTCGTTAGCGTTTACGAAAATCATCTTGTTTACCTTTCTTTCTAATTGAATCTTACCATAGGGGTCCGACAGTTTGGGATCACTCCCAAACCTCCAAACCAGCGAACTGGTCAGCGGTTAGCATGAACGTAGCCTCGCGGCCACTATCCCATTCCGTGACAGTCACGAACACGGGAGCACCAAGGCTGGCACCACCGATTCCGGCATTAGTACGAACAACGGTACCGCGAAACGCGGGGAGAAGATCGCCTTTGGCGATAGTGTTGAGATCAATCATTCTTTTATCCTTTCTTTGACCTTATACCTACAGGTTAGCACGAGGGTCCGACAGATCGGGGACATTCGCAGGTGTGTCGTCACCCGAATGGAGTAACCTCAGAAATCTTTTTTTTTACGGCGTGTCGATTTGACAACCACATAGCGAACACCAATTTGACAACCATATAGCGGACGCCGATTTGACAGGTCGTAGGCGTACACATACCGGACACCGATTTGACACACCACGCTCCGCGTGGGACCATAGTCCCCCGCCAACTTTGATTTGTCAAGTTTTATTTTATATCGGCGTGTTGGGCGTGTCGATTTGACACGCATATATAGGACACCGATTTGACATTACGCACAGTGATCACACCATCACGACACGGTTAGCGAAGATGCGAGGGGTCAGGCCCTCGTCCTTGCCAAGCACGACAGCGGCAGCAACCATGTCGCTGTGAGTATCGAAGCCGCCGACAATGCGGAAGGGCATAACAATCTCAAAGCCAACAATGTAGGCAAAAGAATCCATGATAAAAATCCAATCTAAAAATCAGGTTGCAAAAATCAATTTGCAAAATTCGGTTTACAAAATTCAGTTATTCAAAAAGCACCGACTGAAAGCCGCAACCTCTAAAAGCGGTTCTTGCCCTTACGGGTGTAACGCTTTTTGTTACGGCTCTTTTTGGTAGCAGCCGCGTTGACAGCGAGCCAAACCTGAAGGTCAGCCTTGCTCATTTTGCTTCCGGCCATTGTGACCACTTCCTTTCTTGTTTACCTTATACCTATATTATACTCACATAGTTCAGCAAATAGCAACCCCAAACGCCCTATATTCACCCGAATGGAGTAACGCAATCGTGTGGCAAAAAACACATCACAAAATCGGCGTGTCGATTTGACACGGCACAAAATGACAAATCCCCATCCGTAGATGCCCGTATAGCGTACACCGATTTGACAACCATATAACGAACAAGGATTTGACAATCCACGCTCCGCGTGGGACTATCGTCCCCCGCCACAAACTCATGTCAAGAAATGGGTGGGGTGACTACTAACAGTCACGAAGCCATGCACGGTAGGCACGACGCAGGTCACGCTTACCCTCTGTAGTTACACCAGAGTGGTGACGCTTCACGATACGCTTGACGTTACGGGTGTCGCAGTAGCGTGCTTGCTTGGCTTGGGGCAGGCTGTACCATGTCTGACTGACTACCTCTAGGGCTAGGGGCTTGGGCTTGGCCCCTGCCTCCACCGCTCCAGCGATGCCGCAGAGCAGGAACAGACCTAGGGCTAGGGCTAGGCTTGTGGCTTTGTGTTTCATTGTCTCTATCTTTCTTTCTATTGCGAGCATACCATTAGGGTCCGACAGACTGGGAGGCTATTGCCTCACCAGTCCATCACGGTAACCCGATCAGCGGCGTTCACTTTCCAAGTGTGACGGCTACCGCTAGGGCTAATGGTGTGAACTACAACAGTGTCAGGACCGTTGACAGCGATCCAATGAGGACTAGGGCCATCAAGCATGATCTCTTCAACAGTGTGACCGTTGAGGTCGCGCACTACATCACCTTTCGCTAGATCGGCGGGTAGGACACTGAAACGGAATGACATATTGGAAACCTTTCTTGTTTCTTGCTTATACCCCTATTATAGTCACAGGTTCCGACAGATTGCAAGCGTATCGGCTATTGTTCACCCGAATGGACTAATGGGTTGGTGTGGTGTATGTCACATGGATATTGCGGCGTGTCGGCTTGACAGCACCAGGCTTAGCGTGAGACTTGGTTGGTTACATAGAGTGATGGTTACTTAGAGTGAGGGCGATGTGGGCACACTGAGAGTGACCCTTGTAACTTTCTGTATATGTCTATCATCCTTGTCCTCATTTTTGTGTATTTTGTGAAATATGGGTTCGTGTCACAGTTGTTTTTGAACGGGGGTAGTTAGTTATTAGCCCCAGTAGGTTTTGGTGATTGCTGTGTCTGTGCGATAGTTTTGTGGTTCTTGAGCAATGAGGGGGTAGTTGTATTTGGTTGATATGTCGCCTTGCATTGCGTTTGCGCCCATGAATAGTTTTTCGCTGTGTTGTAGTTTTTCTGAGTGTAGTGCGTTTGTGTTGGCGGTTAGTTTTGTTGCTTTGTGGTATGCGCCTGCGTTTGCTTGTAGTTCTGGTGTGGTGGGTGCTGGTTTGTTGTAGTTTTTGTTGTTGTAGTGCATGAGTGATGCTTGTTTTAGGTTTGGCATGTCGGCTAGTTGTTGGTTGAAGTTTTTTGCTTCGTAGAACATTCCTAGTGCGTTTTCTGTTTGTGTTAGGATTTGTGGTTGTTTTTCAAATATGGTTAGTGTTTCTTGAACGTTTCCTGCGAAGGCTAGTTTACCGTTTAGGGGTTGTTTGCCTGCTTCGGTGGGTAGTTTGATTATGTCTGCGAGCCACCATAATGATTTTGCTTGGTAGTATTTTTGTCCTGCTACTTCTCCGATTTGTGGGCCTTGGTTTGCCCAGTAGGTGTTGTAGATTTTGAATACTGTGTAGTATTTTTGGTTTCCTACTGGTCGGACTTTGTATGGTTCGGATGTGGCGTTGGTTGCCCAGTATTTGTATTGGGCTTGTATGCCTCTTACGTCGGGTAGGTTTAGGTCTGCCCATTCTTGTGTGTGTTCTGGTACGGCTTCTACTGTGGGTGTTGGGCCGTTGAAGTTTGATTCTGTCCCGTTTTTGCCGTTCCATTTGGGCCAGTGGTGTTTGATTTGTGCGATTGCTTCGTTGTAAACTTCCATGCCGTATTGTTCTGTGTCTTTGAAGAGTCCCATTGCGTGATCTGTTGCGATATAGATGGGGTTTTGGGCTGTTGCATATACGATTTCGTTTGCTTCTATGTCTGTGAAGTCTAGTGGGTCTGTGCCGGGTGGGGGCGGTGGTGGTGGGGGTGGTAGAATTGGGTCAATGGGTTCAATGGGGTCTATTGGGTTGATGGGGTCTGTTGTGTTTTCTCCGCCGTTGTCAGTTGCTCCGTTATTGTTTGTCCAGTCTAGTCCTGTTTGCCATTCGCCGGGTTTTGTTGGGTGGCTTGGTGTGGCTTTTGCGCCTTTAATTTTGGCGGCGGGGATATATCGTTTGTCGTTTCCGGGTTTTCCTGAGATTGGCATGTTGTTTCCTTATTCTGGTTTTGGTTGGTATGCAGGAGTTGGGTTTTTTCCACCTTTGATGTGTCCTGCTGGCACTTTTGGGTCACCTTCTTTTGGTGTTGTGGTGGAGTATGGCATTATGCAAACCACTCGTTTGGTTTGATTGGGTGTAGGAGTTTGCCGGTTGTGCCGTATAGGTTTCCTGCGGCTGCTATTCCTTCTTCGTCTGTTGATTCGTCTTGTAGTTCAACTGTTTCAGCAGTTGATTCGTCTTGGTCCCAGGGATTTGGGCCTTTTACATGTGCCATAGTGTTTACATTGTATCATACTATTTTTAACTATAGTCGGTGTTTTGTCCACGATTCGGCGGTATAGGGATAGTAGGTGTTTATGTGTGTGTTTATAACTGTTGCGTATTGTTGGATTTCTGTTTGACTACCCGGCGAAAGTCTCAAAGACACAAAATTTAGTAATGCTTGTAGGCTTGCTGTCCAACGCCAGGTAATATACAGTCCATAGGCAGGTAGGAACAGTCTTGCTTGTTCTGGTGCAATACCAGAGTTGATGGCGTTGTGATAGTTTAATAATCCTTGTTCTTGGATTTGTTGTAACTGTTGTCGCCATTCTTCACTATAGGGGTGGTCGTGTTCACTTCTTCCTTGTTTGCTGTTGTCTGGTGCTTGTTTGAATACTTCTGGTGTGAAGAATTCTGGTGTTTCTGATACATACCGCCGGGAATTCTCATTCCAACCATACTGGTCATCTAAATGAGTGGACGCTACAGCATGTTTGATCCATTGGTTTTTGGTTTCCAATGGTGCGCGAATCTCAAAAGACATGACACAATGCCGGAAAACACTGTCGTGTTTGTGTTTCACTAGGAAGTCAATAAGTTTAATATCTGATTCGTCTATTTGTTGTTTTTCTTTGGCGAATGAGGCACGCGCAGCGTTAACCACACTCAAATCATTACCCATAACGTCCAATAATCGGACATAGCCTTTGTCTAGTACGTTTGTTTGCTCATCACTCATATTTTACTTCCTTTCATTACGGTAACTCTTCGTACAAGTCTTCATTATATTCCTCCTAGTAACATTATGTGCCACAAGCAATGATTTTCTCCTTCAAGTTTTTCTTTTTTGCAGCCTTCGGTCTTACACTTCATCGCACACACAATACTGTAAATCTTCTTC
>ERZ891134.936-NODE-936-length-21799-cov-7.276214_pt1 | contig 21799 bp, 12 predicted proteins | sample MGYA00520888_ERZ891134 | MGnify/ENA primary metagenome ERZ891134 (study PRJEB32303, sample SAMEA104408692) | aquatic metagenome | biome: Brackish water; feature: Coastal; material: water | place: Baltic Sea | collected 2014-10-23 | depth 10 m ... | reverse complement strand
AAGCTGGCTGCGGAGGTGCCCGTGTCGTTTCCTACAGGGTACCGCAACCGTGCGAGCCGCCACCCGAGTCGCCTTGTGATTCGAGAACCTCAAATTCTTCACCCGCGGCCCCGGACGGGCGACATGGGCGGAGGCTCGAGTCGAGCACCGTGTGGGAACCGCATCACGAAGGTGGCGCCGCCGCCTGGCGTCGGCTCGTAGCTCACCTCACCCCCGAGGCTCTCCATGAGCGTGCGGCAGATCGCCAGGCCCACTCCGTGGCCCTGGCGAGTGGCAACCCGACCAGCGCCAGTGGATGAGGGCCGCCGTTCCCGCGTGGAGACGTGCATGTCGAAGATGTTGAGCTCCATCCCGGCGGCCACCCCGGGGCCATGGTCTGCGACGAGCACCGACACGGCTCCCTCGTCACGCCGGCTGGCAAGCTCCACGGTCTTCCCGGGTGGGCTGTGGCCCACGGCGTTGTCGATCAGGTTGACGAGCACGAGTTCGAGGAGATCAGGCTGGCCGCGAACCAGCAGCGAGCCGGTCTGGTTTTCCACACGCACCTCCGCCCGCGTCCAGTGGGGACGCACCCGCTCGATGGCCGCCTCGATGATCGGCTCGAGATCGAGCGTGGTGAGTGTTTTCGGATCAGGCACCACCGAGCGGGAGAAGGCGAGCAAGGACTCGCAGATGGCTTCCAGATGCTGGGCCCGGCCGCCGATCGCGGTCACGCACTGCTGCAGCTCTTCTTGGGAACGCTCTGGTGCCTCGCCCACCTCCACCTGGAGCTGGATCGCATGCACGGGCCCGAGCACCTCGTGGACGAGGTTGTCGTTGAACTGCGAGAGCTTCACGCGGACGGACTCCAGCCGGTCGAGCATTGTGTTGATGCTGGTGGCCACGTGCGCGATCTCGACGTCGACATCTGCCGGATCGATGCGGGCCTCAAGACGGCCGGCGGCGATCTGCTCGGCGGTGTGCTCGATGCGGCGGAGGGGCCTGAGCAGCCAGCGGAGGAGCAGCCAGCCGCCGAGCAGGCCGACGGGCAGGGTGGCCAGCAGTGTCCAGAGCAGTTCGCTGAGGTGCCAGGTGAGGCCCTTGCCGCTGGCCTCATAGTGGGCGTAGTGGGCGGTGATGGCGAGCATGGTGGCCAGGGCCGTGAAGGCCACCGCAAACCTCCTCGTCAGCGAGCGGCGGGCTTGAAAGCTGCGGTCGCCTCGCGTGCAGCCAACTGCGGTGGTGGAGTGCCGGGGCATGGCATTAGCCTTCGATGATGAAGCCCTGTCCGCGGCGGGTGGTGATCAGCTCACGGCCAAGCTTCTTCCGCAGCCGCATCACCACGACATCGACCACGTTGCTTGCGTCGGATCGGCCCTGGGTCAGGATCGTTGCCTCGATCGCCTCGCGCGAGACGATCCTGCCACGCTGCCGCACGAGCAGGTCCAGCAGGGCAAACTCCTGTGTGGTGAGCGGAAGCCGCTCACCGCCACGGGTGACGGCCATGGCAGCGGGATCGAGCTGAAAGTCCAGCGCCGGTGTCTCCAGTTCCGGCGTCCGTTGTGCGCCGCTGCGGCGGAGCACGGCCCGGATTCGCGCGGTGAGCTCTGTGAGCGTGAAGGGCTTCACCAGGTAGTCGTCGGCCCCAAGGTCGAGGGCATGCACGCGGGCCTCTTCGCTCCGCTTTGCAGAGACAACGATGATCGGCGGATCAGACACCCGGCGGAGATGTGCGATCACATGCTCGCCATCAAGCAGCGGCAGCATCAGGTCGAGTACCACGAGCTCCGGCCGCTGCTCGGCAGCCAGGTGGATCGCCTCGACGCCGTCGGCTGCTTCGATCACCGCCGCTCCTCGATCAGCAAGGCCCTGCCGCAGTGCACCGCGGGAGGCAGGGTCGTCTTCGACCACCAGCACTCGCAGGCCGTCAGGCAGGCGGGCTGGCACAAGGGCTGGCAGAGTCATGGCCGTGGCATGCCTGTCGGGTGAGTGGCTGTCGATGAAGGGGTGTCCCAACTGTCCACCGCGACGGTGTCATTGGCTCTCACGCAGTGGAGAGATGAACGAACCATGAACACACCATGAAAATCGGTGTTGTCCGGCCGCGGCAGTGCTGCCCTCGCCGAGGGCTCGGCTGGTTTTATGAATGACCGCTTGCCTGAAGCGGACCACTAAGCCTAGCAGGTGGACCGGGCCGATCAGCCGGCTCGTAGAAATCCCTTGCAAGGCAGTCTCCTCCGGAAAAGGAGCCCACGATGAACACGCCCTCTCTTCTGCGAGTGCTCTTCATGCACGGTTCCGCCTGGCCCTTTCAGGCTGGTGCGGCAGCCGCTTCCCGGCACCGTCGCGGACGGACCCTCTCGCAGCACTGCGGCTCGCTTGCCAATGAACGGCTTGAGCCGCGGTGCATGCTCAGCACCACCACCACCCCTGCCGGGATGCCGCCCGACATCGGCGGGGCGAACGAGCCCGCGGCGATGATGATGTCGATGGACAGTGGTCCGATGGTCGATGCCAGCGGGCTCGCTGCTGAGGAGATCAGCTGGGGCTTTGGGCTGACCGATCCGGGTGAGCCATCCGCCTGGGACATCACGGGCATGCCGCTGGGTGAGTTCCATACGCGGCTGAACTTCGTCAAGCGGGCGACGGTCGACCCGCTGCTTGCGCCGGGTAATCCAGACTTCTGGCACGCCCACGACTTTTTCGTAAACCCAACGATTGATGAGAACTCGACCCTGGCCAGCCTGATGGATGCCGGGGTCAGCGAGGCGGCGCCTGCCAACAACCTCTCGGTCTACTGGGTGCCGAGCCTGTTCAACGAGAAGACGGGCACCTATGTCGACCCACTCGGCAGCTCAATCGGCTACTACTCGGTGCAGAAGCCGCTTGAGCCTTCGAAGATCGAGGCGATGCCGGCAGGGCTCTCGATCATCGCCGGCAACGCGATGCCGACCGAACGGCAGAGCACCGCTGTGGTGTTCTGGAACTACATCGGCACCTCCACGCAGTATGACCACATCCCGCAGGGCGACGAGTGGCAGGACCTGCCGTTGCAGGCGGTGGTGATGTTTCCGCAGTTCTGGAACGGTGAAAGCCTCACCGGCAGCAACTTTAAGGATCACATGGCCTACGACCGCGGTGGCGACGGTGGCCCGAGCAGCCACCCCTACCTCCTGCCGGAGTTGCAGCTGCAGATCCACTACGGCCGCATCCCACGAGATGCGAGCCTTGTGCTCACGTCTGACTCGATGACCGCCGACCGGCCCGGCTACGCCCCCGGCTGGAGCATGCATGCCGACTTTATCCACACGCCCTGGCCGGAGGTCGACGCCGAGGGCAACCTCTACGACGGCTTCGAGCGGCGGGTGAACGACGCGCTTCGCTGGCCGACCGTGGCCGGGACCGACGGCAACGCTGTGCGGCCCAACCCGAACGGCCTCGAGCAGCCCTTCACACCCGCCGAAATTGTGCTCGATCCTGTGCTGCCTGGCGGCGGCGAGCAGGTGGCGCCCCCGGCCGATGATCCGACGGCACCGCCTGCGACTGATCCGGTGATGGGACCAAACCCTGCTGAGCCTCCGCCGTCGCCGCCGTCGCTGCCGCCACGAGATCTGCCGGTGGCCACGCCGGGTGGTCCAGATCTGTGGCTGGCCTGGCCGACGCCCGACGTGGTAATGATGACCGGTGCTGAGGTGGGCATCTACGGCACCGTGACCGATACCGACGGCGTGGCCAGCCTGAAGCTCGCCCTGCGGCATGAGAGCGGCAGCTACTGGCGGCCCGACGGCAGCTTCGGTGAACGTGCCTGGCATGACGGCAGCATCGTGGCCGCCGACGGCCACTGGCGGCTGATGTTTGAGCCGGCTGCTCCAGGTGCCTACGACCTGCTGGTGGCGGCCACCGACAGCAACGGCAACGTCAGCACTGCCGAGACCAACTTCGGCGTGATCGGTGAGACACTCGTCGTGCCGCCAACTGACCTGCCTGGTCAGCCGCCAGCCGATTCACTGCCCTCAGAACCACCCGTGGCTGATGAGCCACCAGCAGTGCCAGCCGACTCGCCCGCAAGCGAGCTGACGGTGGCTGACCGGGCCTTCTGGGAGTCGACCCGTGGGATTGGGTTTTCGGTGGGTTCGCTGGGCAGCCTGCCGGATCAGGCGAGGCTGGAGGGAGCCCTGCAGCAGGTGGTTGATCTCGGCTTTACCATGATCCGCACCTGGGGCGCCGGCGACTACACCAGACGCATCCTGGAGGCGATCGACCGGCTGGGGCTGCCGCTGAAGGTTCAGGTGGGCGTGTATATCACCACCGATGCAAACGCCGATGCTTTGATTCTAGATGCCCTCGCGGTGATCGAGCCCTACCGGGAGCATGTGCTGGCAGTCAGTCTCGGCAATGAGCAGCTGGCCGACTGGAATACTTCGGATCTCACGGTTGACGACGTGCTGCGGCAGGTGGCCTTCTTCCGCCAGCGGAGCGATCTTCCGCTGACCTACAACTTCTCCGGCGAGACTTTCCGCCCGTGGAGCAGCTTCTGGCCGCAGGACGGGGGCCGGCTGCTGAAGGCTCTCGACTTCATCAACGTGCATTCCTATGCGGGCTTCTTTGACAACCGCTTCAACCCGAGCTGGACGCCCGAGCGGCAGCTCGAGGTGCTCATGCAGGATGAGGCTGCCCTGGCAGAGATGCTGGCTGACCTGGGAATCGCCGACATGCCGCTCGTGCTTGGCGAGACCGGCTGGCAAGGCTCGGGCTCTGACCCCCGCGTGACCAATCCGGAGAACATGCAGGCCTACTACGAGGCGGTCACTCGCTCTGTCTACGGCCTGAATGCCCGCTTCGACAGCATGTTTTATTTCAACTTCACCGACGAGGCCTGGAAGGGAGGGGATGACCACTGGGGGCTGTTTGCCGAGGGCATGGCGACCGCGATCGGGCCGACGAAGTTTGCCCTCGAAACGGTGCCAGAGATCCTTGGTGATGCCGATGCCCCGGACAACCCTGGCCTCACCCTGGAAGTGGTGGCTGCCACGACAGAGGTCAGCCTCCTCGTGGAGCGTGGGACAGGCCTGGCCTTCGTGCAGGACGAAGGGAGTGGGCCCATCCTGATCCGCCGTTTCGACGGCTACTGGAACGGCGACATACCGCTCGCTCGCGGTGGGGCCAGGCTGATTGCCGCTGCCCGTGACGACCTCGGCCGGCTGCGGGTTCTTGATGTGGGGCCATGGGGAGCCTTTGCCTGGATCCTCGATGAGAGCGGCCTGTTCGTTGGAGAGGAGGGGCCTGGCGATACGTCGGTCCTCGACAAAGAGCGGCTGTTTCACGTCGATCTCGATGGTGACGGCCTGGTGGGTTAGCCCACGAGCGGTCCGTGGGAAAAGCCATCAGGCGTGGCCGCCTGTTATGCTCCGCTTATGGATGTTTCCAGCGAGCGGATGGTCGTCATTGCCGAGAACCCACGAGCCGGTTCGGGGGAGGGCCAGACGCTCGTCGAGCGGCTGGCTGACGAGCTGACCGGTCGCGGGTTTCAGGTGGTGCGGGAGCGCGAGCCTGAGCGGATCCGGAGCCGGCTGCAGCCTGCGGGGGAACCGGCCAGCACTGCGGCTGCTGGCGGACTGGCCTGCGTGGTCTGTGCTGGTGGCGATGGCACGATCGGCATGGTGGCCAGCTGGCTCGATGCCGAGACGCCGCTGGCGGTGCTTCCCTTAGGCACGGAGAACCTGCTGGCCAAGCAGTTTGGCTTCGATCGCGACATCGACACCCTTGTCGAGCGGATTGCGAGCGGAGAAACGTTTGCGATCGATGCCGGCGAGGCCAACGGCCGGCTCTTCCTCGTGGTTGCGTCGGTGGGCTTTGATGCCGAGGTGGTGCGGCTGCTGGCGGCCCGCCGCACCGGCCACATTCATCACTCCACCTGGGTGCGGCCGATCCTGCAGGCCCTCGGCAGCTACCGGTTTCCGGAGATCCGCGTGAGCACCGACCGCCATCCGCGGCCCGTGCGGACGCGATGGGCGTTTGTCTTCAACCTGCCAAGGTATGCCCTGGGCCTGCGGTTTGTGGCGGAGGGCAGCTGCTCCGATGGTCTGCTCGACCTCTGCTGTTTCCGGGGCGGCCGCTGGTGGAGTGGGCTGCGGTATCTCGCTGGCGTTGTCGCCGGCATGCACCGCGGCTGGCGAGACACGCATGTTGAGCAGGCGACCTGCATCCGCATCGATGCCGACGAGCCGGTGCCCTACCAGCTCGATGGCGATCCTGGTGGCCATCTGCCGCTGGAGATCCGCGTGCTGCCGAAGCGGCTGCAGATCATGGGAACGCCGCCCTGAGAGCCTCACGGTTCTGTGCTTCGGCTCGGTGTTGTGAAAATCTGGTTGTGTCGGCCCGTGCCCCGCGGGTCGGGCATGGTGCGGACGTAGGCGATGCTGGTGCCGTTGGGGGAGAAAACGCAGGCCTCTGGGCGGGGAGCGGTGTCGTCGTGGACCGCTTCGGTGAGGCGGTGCGTCAGGCCGCTGGCGACGTCGATCCGCATCACGCTGCCGTCGGCGATAGCCGCGATGGAACGTCCGTCTGGGCTCCAGCTGAAGGCACTCGCCACGCTCCAGGGGTTGCGGGTCACCTGCCTCGGCTCACCGCCGAGCGGGCTGATCGTGAAGAGCTGCACGACGCCAGCGTCGTCTTTCATCAGCATCGCGATCTGCGAGCCATCGGGGCTGGAGCGAAGCCAGTGCCGTGGGCCGTTGAGACCGGGATGACGTCGCTGGCTTGTGAAGGTGAGCCGCCGCTGGGAGACGCCCGGGGGCGGTGCGGGCCGCGTGGTGGGCGTGCCGGCGAGGGCCACGCTCGCGGGCTGCACCAGCCGCCGCGGGTCGTTGGGCAGGTCGATGAGAAAGGCCTCGGCGATCGTGCGGCCGTCGGCGGTGACCACGGTGCCCTGACACGCGAGGGCATACCGCTGCTGCGTGCCGTCCGCGCGGCGATACCCGGCGGTGCCGACCCAGGCCTCTTCGCAGGCTCGCGAGATCTGATCGCTGCCGGGCCGAGGCGTGTCGGTGAGCGTTGTCACGAGCACGCTGAAGGCGGTGCCGCTGTGGTTGCGAGGGTGCGTGCGAGGCACAGTGACAGCCTCGTCGCAGACGCTCACCCCCACGCCGCGGAGGTTTTTCTCGGCAGCGGTGCCCGCCTGTTCGGCGGCGGCAAGCAGGGCGTCTTCGTAGGTGAAGTGCACAAGCTTTCCGTCACTGCTGAAGAGGTGCACATGGCTGCCGCCGCGAAGGGCGCCAGGCGTGAACGGCGGCACGAGAGTGCGGGCGTCGAGCGTGGTGGCGATCCCCGGCCGGGCTGCATCGACCACCACGCCACGGCGGTGCCAGGCGGCATAAGACCAGTCGGCTGTTGGCTGCTCAGGGCCGTGGATAAAGACCACGCGGCTGTCGACAGGGCTCGCCGTGGCCACGCCGCAGCAGGCGCCGCTGGTCGATTCGTAGAGCACCTCGACGCGGCCGGTGCCCACCTCGACTCGCTCGATCCGCGTGCCGTCAAACACAGATCCATCGACGGAGCTTCGCGTGTCGTAGACGATCCAGCGGCTGTCGGCAGACCAGACAGCGGCGTTGGTGAGCACGTGGCCGTGGGAGGCGGTGGTGATCTGTTGGGGCATGGTGGCAGCTGCAGAGGACATCCGCAGAGGAACGAGAGCACAAAGGGCGATGATGCGAGCGGGGCGAACTGCTGCAAAAAACGCCTGGCGATCACCTCACGTCGGCTGCGGTGAGGCCAACAGGCGGAGCAGTTCGCGAGCGCAGAGCTGAGCGAAGGCGGGATCGTTGATCGCATGGTCGGAGGTGACGACGCGGATCTCGGGAGCGAGCCGCGACTGAAGTGTTTCAAACAGGCTGCGGTCGGCCTCCGCGTCGTGGAACGGGCCGCCCGCTTCCGAGATCACCGACACACCCCGGAGGGGCAGCAGCATTGCTGGCCGCTTGGAATAGGCGTTGAGCTTCTCAGCCATGTATGCGGCGATCCGTCGGTTCTCTTCGGGAGTTGTCCGCATCAGCGTGATCTGGTCGTTGTGCTGATAAAAGGTGCGGCCGCTGAAGCGATCCGGCACGCTTTCTCGCGGGCCGAAGTTGACCATGTCGACGCAGCCGGGCACCACGACCGTCGGCAGCCCCGCTCGGCCGGCAGCCTCCAGCCGTGTCGGCCCAGCGGTGAGCACACCACCGCACAGCTCGTCGGCAACTTCGGTGGTGGTGATGTCGAGCACGCCGGAGACCATCCCTGAGTCGATGAGCGATTCCATCGTGCGGCCGCCGGTGCCGGTGGCGTGGAACGTCAGCACCTCGTAGCCGGCGGCTTCAAGCTCGTGCGTGGCAGCCGACACGCAGGCGGTGGTGTTGCCAAACATGGAGACGACGACCAACGGCCTGCCCGATGTGCTCGCGGCGGTCCGGTCTTCCCGGGCTTCGGCCATCCCGCAGACCGCATGGGCGGCGGCGGTGAAGATGGAACGGGACAGCTGGTTGAGCCCTGCCACGTCCACGATCGAGGGCATCATCACGATGTCGCTTGTGCCTACATAGGGAGCGGTGTTGCCCGAGGCCAGCGTGGAGACCATCAGCTTCGGGATGCCCAGCGGGAGAGCCCGCATCGCGGCGGTGGCGATCGAGGTGCCACCGCTGCCGCCGAGTGAAATCACGCCATCGACGGTGCCCTCGTCGACCAGTTTTCGCAGGAAAGGGCCGATCGCCGCGGCCATCTCCGCAACACAGCTGCCGCGATCGCTGGGGTTTGTGAAGGAAGGCAGAATCCTGCTGGCCCTGATATCGGGCGGCAGCTGCGGCCGGTCGGTGGTGCCCGCATCGATCAACAGGGGCGTGTGGCCGAGCCTGCGGATCGCCTCCGCCACAAAGCCATGCTCGTGGCCTTTGGTGTCGAGGCAGCCGAGAACAGCGAGTGTGGCCATGCGGGGTGCTCCATCGGTCTCACGGCGAGCAGGCCGCAGGGATCGGCCGCTCTGGCTGCGTTGGCTTTAGCGGCTCGCCAGATCGAGCGAAGCCAGAATCTCGCTGACCTCAGCCTGCTGTGCGGCATCAAGCGGGTCAAACTCTCCGGCACACCTGGCTGTGCAGATCCCGAGCTGGGCCACGGCGGTCTTGATGCCCACAATGAACGATCCGGGCTGCCCGCCGAGGCTGTAGAGCGGCTGCAGCAGGTCGGCCCGCTGGTGGAGGCTCTCGACGAGGTCGTGCTTGCGATCGACAAGGGCGTCGTACATCGCGGCAAAGAGCTGCGGGGCAATATTCGCCCCGCCGGGAATCGCCCCATCGCCACCGCAGGCATAGGCCGCGGGCAGAAACTCTTCGGGGCCCACAAAGATCGCCCACTCGGGCCGTTCACCGCGGCCAACAGCCGTCAGCTGCTCAAAGAGCGGCAGGTCGAAGGAGCTGTCTTTGAAGCCGATGATGTTTGGGCACTGGCAGAGCCGCTTCATCGTCTCTGGCTCGATGGAGACCTTCACCATCGCCGGCATGTTGTAGAAGAGCAGCGGCAGCGGCAGGCTCCCGGCGAGCTGTTCTGCCCAGCGAGCGAGCTGATGCTGCGACATCGGAAAGTAGAACGGTGCGGCCGCCACGACCGCATCAGCGCCATGATCGGCAGCGTGGCCAGCGACCGCGAGGCTCTCGCTGACGCAGGCGTCGGTGATGCCCACGATGATCGGCACTCGGCCGGCGACCAGTGCCGTGGTGCGGGTGATCAGCTCGCGCTGCAGCGAGGGCGGAAGGACCGGCCCCTCACCGCAGCTGCCCAGCAGAAACAGCCCATGCACGCCGCCATCGAGCAGGTGGCTGACGAGCCGTTCGAGCCCAGCAACATCGAGCTGGAGGTCTTCCGTCAGCGGCGTGATCATCGGCGGCACGATGCCGTGGAACCGCTCTCGCGGAGTGAGGGTGCCGTGGGCGACGGGGTCTGCTGAGGTCATCGTGTTTCTTTCGAGGGCACGCGGCTGAGCGTCTGGGGGGCAACGGCAGCAGACGATGCCACAGGCTCCTCTGCCACAGGAATCAGGTAGAGGCAGTCGAGGCCTGCCATGTAGGCGGGAACAGCCTTGGGGTTGGTGCCGGTGATTTCGATGGAGAACGTGTGGGTTCCCGGCTCCAGGTCGAAGCGGCCCAGCGACACCGGCAGGGTCTGAATCACCTGCGGATCGTAGAGGTCGATCGGGCCCACCGTGGGCCCATCATCAAACGACACATTGACGGTCGCGTAGTCGGGGGCTTTGGTGAGGATGGCAAACACCTCATGGGTGCCGGAGGCCTTCACGGGCACATCAAAGCTGACCGCGTCGCCCGGCGTGCCGCCTGTCCACCAGAGCTGCGAGCTGCCACTCCATCGCCCGGCCTTGAAGTTGCCCATGGGCTGCGGCGCCACGCGGCCGGCAACCGTGTCGCGGACCTTGAGGGTTTCCCCCTCAATCGCGCCTGCGATCCTGCCCTCCGCGGTGAATGGCGGCGGCCCCTCGCCGGGCAGCGGCACCTGCGTGGGATGCTGCAGGTAGGCCACCAGGGCCACGGCACTTGCCGGAGGCAGCTGGGCCAGCTGATTTTCCGGCATCAGCGACTGCGTGGAGAGCTCGCGGACATCGATCTCCTCCAGCGGCACGACGATCTTTTCAGTCGGCGTCTGCAGGGCAATCGAGGTTGGCGTTTCAGCCACCACGATGCCACCGATCACGCGGCCATCGGTGGTCACGATCTGGGTCATCTGATAGTCGCGACCCACAAGGGCTGACGGGTCGAGCAGGTTCGACAGCAGATACTCACGGTCGCGACGGTTGGAGCCGGTCAGCTCCGGACCGATCTTCGCTCCCACACCGTGGAGCTGATGACAGCTGCCGCAGGTCTTGGCAAACACCTCGCGGCCGTGGGGGAGATTGGCATCGGCGAGGGCCTCGGCCGTGAGGATCTCCCGCCACCTGGCAAACTCGGCCTGGCGATCCTCCGAGGGAGCCCGGATGGTGCCCCAGACGTCGTTCAGCCGAGCGAGCACTGCCTCGTCTGCCGACTTGGCGAGCGTGCCGACGGTGAAGGCCGAGAGATCGCTGCGAGGCACATCGCCAGCCTCGATCGCATCGAGCAGGTCGAGCGTCCAGGCGGGCCGGGCCGTGAGCGTGGCGATCGCCGACGGCTTGGCATCGGCTGCCAGCCCAGCGTAGGCCGCGAGGATTGTCGACGGCGTGGACTCGTCGGGGATCACGGCGAGCGCGGCCAGCGCCTTCGGGAGGATCGCCGCGTGCTGCGCGGCGTCGCCAAGCAGACGATGCAACACCGGAGGCAGCTCGGGATCCCGCGAGGCGACCAGGGCGTCGAGGGCCGCCACTCGCTCGGCAAGGGCGAGCTCCGCGTCTGCAACCCGCGCCCGCAGGGCCGGTCGCACCCGTGGATCACCGAAGCGAGCGGCAATGTCGTCAGCCATCCGTCGCACGCCCTCGGCGGCGTCTTCCCGCAGGGCCACGTAGCCGGCCTGCCAGGCTTCGGGCATGCTCGCTCGGCCACGGGCCTCGAGGGCGGCGATCACCTCACCAAGCATCCAGGCCCGGTCCGTTGAGTCAGCAGCGGCCACCGCCTGAATCAGGGGGTCTGCAAACGCCTCCTCGGCAGCAGCCCGCCTGACGATGAACCGCGACACCGTGGGAATGCGGCTGCCTGCCGCCAGGGCAAGGGCACGCGGCGGATCAGCCGGAATCAACGGCTCACTTGCATACCACACAAGCAGCGGCAGATTGTGGTCGCTGGCATCCTCTTCGTGGGCTGCCAGCTGCGTCACGATGCCCCAGCGATCCGCCAGCGGCATCCGGCCGGCAGCGGACGCGAGAAAGCGGCGAACCACCGGCGACGGATCGACCGCGGCCAGCTGCTCGAAGGAGTGGGCGAGTTGTGGGGAGAGATGGTCATCCCCCTCGGGCGAAAGCGGCTCGCAGGCCAGCTGCACCGCCCAGCCGCGAACGTGCGGGCTGTCATCCTCGAGCAGCTGCAGGAGCGTTGCCTCATCAAGGCAGCCGGTTGTGTGCATGGCCCACACGATCCGCAGCCGCTTCTCCGGAGTCTTCGCAGCGGCAAGCCGTTGGGCCAGCATCGCTTTCGTGCCGCTGGCAAGGGAGCCGGCGGCCGCCCGTTCCTGCAGCACGCGGCGGGCATGCCGCACATACCAATCGTTGTCGTGTGCGAGCAGCTCGATGAGCTCCGCATCTGACACCGCTGCGACGTTGGCCGGGCCAGTGACTGCCTGGCCGTCGGTGCCGATGTAGGCCACCTTGAAGATGCGGCCGTTGTCGCGGTCGTGCTTCTCAAACTCGTTGTGGTGGCACTGATTGGCGTCGTACCAGTCGATAAACGTCACCTGGCCGTCAGGGCCATACTGCAGGGCGATGATCTGCGACCAGCTGTCGTTGGCAAACAGGAAGTCGGGCTCGCCGTCGCCGACGTAGCCGGAGCCGGCCGGCTCCAGGCGATCCATGTTGAGCCGAGCCCCGTGGATGTTGTTCATCAAGAGCTTGCCGCGGTAGCGGTCGGGCCAGGCTCCACCGAGATAGACCATGGCGCCTGAGTGGGCATGGCCGCCACCGATCGCATCGCTCTTGTCGCGGTCGGCCTGGTTCCACTGGCCGCCGGTCCAGTGGCGATGGCGGGCGATCGTCTTGATGTCGTCGAAGCTCCAGGGATTGAAGTGCTGCCCTGCCTGCCGCTGGTAGCGGCCGTTTTGAATCATGTGGTAGAGGTGCGGGATCACGCAGGCGGTCTCAAAGGCATCGCCCACGTCGTTGAAGTCGACGCCCCAGGGATTGCTCGTGCCCTCGGCGAAGATCTCAAACGCATGCTCGGTCGGGTGGTACCGCCAGATGGCGGCGTTGAGCCTTGTGCGATCCTCGTCGCCGCAGCCCGGCTTGCCGACGTTGGAGTGGGTGAACACGCCGTGGCAGCCGTAGAGCCAGCCGTCGGGGCCCCAGGTGAAGGCGTTGAGGGTTTCGTGGGTGTCTTGCCAGGCCCAGCCGTCAAGCAGGATCTCGGGCTTGCCGTCAGGCACATCGTCGCCGTCGGCATCGGGGATGAACATCAGGTAGGGGGCGGCCCCCACCCACACGCCACCGAAGCCGACCTCGAGGCCACTGACGAGATTGAGTCCTTCGATAAACACCGTCCGCTTATCAAACGCGTCATCGCCGTCGGTGTCTTCAAAGATCAGGATCCGGTCGCGGGCCTCCTCGTCGGGCAGCCGCACGGGGTAGGAGTAGGCCTCGGCCACCCACAGCCGACCGCGGTCATCAAAGGCCATCGCAATCGGCTGCCTGACGTCGGGCTCGGCGGCGAGCAGCTTCACGGTGAAGCCCGGCGGCACCGTCATCGCCTCGGCGGCATCCTGAGGCGCCAGCCCATCGGCCATCGGCCGCCTCCGCCGCGGCTGCGACGCCTCGTAGACTTCCGCCGACACGGTCTCTCGTGACTGCGTGTGCACAAACGCACCCTGCTTGTTGCCCACGACGATGTCGAGCAGGCCGTCGCCCGAGACATCGACCGCCTTCACCTCGACGCCCACGCCGGAGGCGTCGTCGATCAGATGCGGCACAAACTCGGCGGTGGTCTCGCCGGTCGCGGGATCGGTGCTGCGGACGCAGCGGAACCAGTACACAACCGCTGGGGCATCCGGCTCGGGATCCCCCTTGGGGCCGTGGGCCCAGTACCGCTTGCCGGTGATGATGTCGTCGAGGCCGTCGCCATCGATGTCAGCCATATCGATCGCGTGGATCTGCGAGAAGGCCACGCGGTAGGGATTGTCAGCGAGGCTCTCGCCGGTGATCAGCTGCCGCTGGAATGTGCGGCTGCCATCGTGGTCGAGCATCTGGCGATACCAGGCCAGGCCCCAGCCGTGGGCCGCCAGGCTCGTGATCACATCGTTGAGGCCGTCGCCGTCGACATCGCGGACATGCATCTGCGCGCCCCCGGGGCCCGCAAACTCAACGGCATGCCGCTCCCAGAGCGGATCCCCCTCGAGCGACGCCGGCTGCCGCCACCAGCCGCTCTTCTCCAGGATGTCCATGCGGCCATCGCCATCGACGTCGCCCACGCCGAGGCCATGCGTGAACTTCTGGGCCCCGACCTCGGGGCTGATGCGGGTGAAGGTCCAGCGTCCGCGGGGGTTGTCGGTGGGAATCGAGGCGTAGCCGAAGCAGCCGCCGACGGAGCACACAATCTCTGGGCGGCCATTGCCGGTGATGTCGATCCACTGTGGCGATTCGTTGTCGATCACATCGAGGGCGAGATGCCGCAGCCAGTGGCCGGCAGCTGCGTCGGCTGGCCCCGGGTTTTCCAGCCACCAGCCCTGCTGGCCGGGGAAGCCGTAGACGACAACATCGCTGTCGCCATCGCCGTCGATGTCGTGGACAAACTGAAAGAAGCAGTCGGAGTAGCCGTGGGGATCAAAGGGCGTGGGTTCGAAGAGCTCGTGCCGTGTGGCGAAGTCGGGCCCCGCATACCAGAACGGGCCGGCGATGATGTCGGCATGGCCGTCGCCATCGAGATCGCCAGCCGCAGCGCCTTCGCTGAAGAAGCGGTCGCTCAGCCGCCGCGTTTCAAAGGAGACCAGTTCGTGGGTCGCCGCTTCGTCCGCAGCCGCCAGGCCTGCCGCAGCCAGCCCAGTCATCAGGGCAACGGCTGGTCCGATCCATCCGCGGTTTCTTGTGAGCATCGTTCTCATCCCAGCACGCTCCCCTCAAACAAGGATGCAGGTTCTCCCACCTCGAGCGACTAGTATCGCCCAAGCGTCTGCCGACACCAACCGGGGCGGTGATCGTGCGGAGAAGAGCCGCCGTTCACTCCCCGGCGGCGGCGATACAGAAGAGGGTGTCGACGGTGCGGAGGTAGATACAGCCGTCCGCGATGGCCGGCGTTCCCCAGGCCTGCTGCTCGAGCGTGTTGACAGCCACGATCTTCAGGTCGTCGCCAGAGCCATCGAGCACGTGCGTGTTGCCGTTGGCATCGAGGGCGAACACATGCCTGCCGTCGGTCCAGGGCGACGCCCAGAACGCCGCCGCCTTGGGCACGCGGCTCTTGTAGTGCAGCTGTCCGGTCTCTGCATCGACGCAGTGCACCACCCCCCGCTGCCGCTCGAAGAAAAAGAGATTGCCTCCGCAGAATGTCGGCGAGGCCATCTGAATGCCCGAGTCGTCCATCCGCCACTGCACAAACTCGCCGCTCATGCTGTTGCCAGGGGGCGTGATGTCGCCGCTGCCGCCGGGGATGATCGCGTAGAGCCGTCCGCCACCGTCATCGTCGCCGCCGCGGTTGCGAAACTCATTGCCCACGAAGAGCCGGTCGCCGATGGCGACGGGTGTGGCCGAGGACCGGCCCTTGTTCATATCGAGCTGCCAGAGCAGCTTGCCCGTGGCCGGGTCGTGCGAGCGGTAGACCATGCCGCCGACGATCAGCTCGGTCCGCAGCGAGTTCTTCCAGAGAAAAGGGCTGCTGTACTGCGACAGCTCGTCACGATTCACCCGCCAGGCATCCTCGCCCGTGGCCGTGTCGATGGCGACCAGGAACGACTGCTCCTGGTTGTCGATCTGCAGAAACAGCCGGTCGCCTAGCAGGGCGGGTGAGCTGGCCGTGCCCCAGTCGGCTCGCATCGCATAGACGCCGAGATCCCGCTGCCATTCGATGCCGCCTTCCATGTCGAGGCAGTGGAGGCCATTCATGCCAAAATACGCGTAGATCCGCTGGCCGTCGGTGATGGGCGTTTCGGTGGCGTAGGTGTTGGTGCTGTGCCGCGGCATCGGCGGCGTGCCCTTCTTGACGGTGGTGCTCCAGAGCTGATCGCCGGTTTTTGTGTCGAGGCAGACGACGCGATACTCGTAGACGACATTCACCAGGTCGTCGCGGTCGCGGCCGTAGCCGCCGTTGTTTGACTCCGGCCGCGTGGCGTCTTCCTGGGTGGGGTCGGCAGGCACGGCCGCGGTCATGTAGAGCCGGTCTTCCCAGACAATCGGCTGCGACCAGCCCTCCCCCGGCAGGGCTTTTTGCCAGCGGATGTTCGATGGGCTGCCGTTGGCGTCAGACCAGCGAACAGGCAAGGGGACCGGAGACACGGCGTTGGCGTTTTCACCACGAAACTGCGGGTAGTTTTCCGCGACACCCACCCACGCCTGGAGGGCAAGGAGCAAGCCCGCGAGGGAAGACCCAAGGGTCATGAAAGTCCGGGGCGTCGTGGGCATGGTGGGTGCTCCGCGTGGTGGGGTGTGGGCGGCGTGGCTGCTGCAGTTTTCGGGGCGCAGGCAGCCAGGGGACGGTGGTATCGTAAATGAACGGGGTTGTGATGACATCAAGCCGCTTTGGGAGGTGTGTTGCTATGCGAAGGATTCAAGCCCAACAGGCGACCGCTGTGCTGTGTGCGCTCATGCTCTGGGGGTCGCAGGCTGGGCCTGTGGCCGCCCAGGGGTTTGCGCCGCCGCCCACCGACGCTGGCCTCGACGATCGTCGCGGACAGGAGAGCCAGCTGCTCGACCGGCTCACCGAGGTGCTCCAGCGGCTCGACCGGTTGGCAGATCGCCTCGACCGGGAGCAGGGACCACCTGCGGGCAACGGCCCGTTTGGACGACCGCCGCATGCGGCAGGAATGAACGCAGCTGTGCCGCCGAATGCCGGGCCGTGGCTGCCGCCGAATGCTGTGCCGCCGCAGCCACAGCTTCCCAGCGTTGCCGGGCCGGACCATTCGGGGCCTCATCACGCTTGGCCCAACGCTCCGGGACTCGTGCCGCCGCCCTCACGTTCGCAGCCGGCGCCCGTTCCCCCGTCGGTTGAGACTCCTGCTCCCGGTCCTGGCCCCCACTCTCGGCCGCCAGCGGTGTCGCCAAGGGGAGCACCGTTTCCGCTGCAGCCAGGCCAGCTGCCGCAGCCGCTCGCCCATATGCTTGAGAGCCGGGATCGGCAGCTTGCTGAAATGCGGGAGATGTTTGAGACGCGGATGCGTGAGATGGCAGAGGCCCGCGAGCAGAGCCGGGAGATGATGGCTGAAATGGGCAGGCAGCTCGCTGAAACCCGCGAACAGGTCGCCAAATCGCTGCAGGGCATGGGGGCTTTCAAGGAGCGGATCGAAGAGGCCCGCCAGGCCATGGGCATGTTCAAGGAGCGGGCTGTTGAAGGTCAGCGTCGCTTCGATGAGATCAATGACCGGCTCAACATGCTCGAGCGAGAAATCGACCGGCTGCATGGCGAACTTCGCGAGCGGCATGCAGACGACGACGGCGAAGAAGAAGAAGAAGAGGAGGACGACGATTGAGCATCCCTTTCCACCGGCTGCCGCTGATCGGGCTTCTCGCCTGCTCTGGGATCGTTGTCTCAACGGCCCAGGCCAGCGAGCCGGCGGCGGTGGTGGAGCAGGAGGCGGCTGCGTCCCTGGAGACCACGAGCATCGAAGAGCTCGTGTCGGTCGCTCGCGACTCGGTGGTCACGATTCGCCACACCGGCCGCGACGGCGACGAACAGGGGCTCGGCACCGGGTTTGTGATCGATCCCGAGGGGCTCATCGCCACCAACCTGCATGTGATTGGCGAAGGGCGGCCGATTCGCGTGCAGCTGGCCGACGGCTCGCAGCACGAGGTGACGGCGATCCATGCCTCCGACCGCCCTGGCGACCTGGCGGTGGTCCGGATTGCCAAGACTGGGCTCGATCCGCTGCGGCTGGCCGAGCCGGAAAGCCTCGCCGACGGGCAGGAGGTGGTCACGATCGGCAACCCGCTGGGCTTTGAGCGGAGCGTGGTCACTGGCCGGGTCTCGGGCCAGCGTGAGATCGAGGGCATCGAGATGATTCAGCTCTCGATGCCGGTTGAGCCAGGAAACAGTGGCGGGCCTGTGCTTGACCGCTCTGGCCGCGTGCATGGGGTGATTTCGCTGAAGTCGCTGGTCACCCCCAACCTTGGCTTCGCGGTCGGGGTGGACCGGCTGCGGATGCTGCTGGAGCAGCCCAACCCGGTGCTGATGGACCGCTGGCTGACGATTGGGGCTCTCGACCCATTCGAGTGGACGCCGCTGGGCGGTGCCCGCTGGCGGCAGCGGGCGGGCCGGATCTCCGTGACCGCTCCCGGGCAGGGCTTTGGTGGCCGGTCGCTCTGCCTGGCGGTGTCGCAGCCTCCAGCGGATGGCTATGAGGTCGCTGTCTGGGTGCGGCTCGACGACGAGGCGGGCGCGGCCGGCATTGCCTTCGAGGCCGACGGAGGGGATCGCCACTACGGCTTCTATCCCAGCAACGGCAGGCTGCGGCTGACGAGGTTTGGGGGGCCGGACGTGCTCTCCTGGGAGGTGCTGGAGGAGCAGGCGAGCCCGGCCTACCGGCCTGGCGAGTGGAACCACCTCCGCGTGCGTCGCGAGGGCGACCAGATGGTCTGTTTCGTCAACGATCAGCCGCTCTTTGAAACCCGCGATGGGCAGCTGCCTGCCGGCCGCGTTGGCCTGGTCAAGTTTCGCGATACCGAGGCCGAGTTTCGCGGCGTTGCCGTCGGGCCTGAGCTGCCAACCGTGATGCCGTCGGCGGAGCTGCTGGGGCGGGTCGAGGGACTGACCGAGGGCGTGGCGGCGGGGGCAACCCTCGAGTTCTCGTCAGACATGATCGCGGGCCTTGTCGAGCAGGGGCCGGGGGTGGTTGCAGCAGTGGAGCAGCGGGCGTGGGCCCTGCGTCGTGAGTCTGAGGCCCTGCAGGCCGTGGCCACGGCTGTGCATGAGCAACAGACGCTCGCTGCCTTGGCGGAAGTGGTCGCGGTTCCCGATGCCGAAATCGATCTGTTTTGGGCTGCGCTGCTGATCGCCCGGCTCGACAATCCTGAGGTGGATGTCGAGGCGTCGCGTGCCGACCTGAAGCGACTCGCGGCGAGCGTTGCCGCGCGGCTTGCCGACGATGCCGACGACGAAACCAAACTCGGGATGCTCGAGACCGTTCTGTTTGCCGAGCTCGGTTTCCACGGCAGCCGCGGCGACTTCTACAATCGTGCGAACAGCTATATCAACGAGGTGCTCGACGACCGGGAAGGGATCCCGATCACGCTTGCGGTTGTCTACATCGAACTGGCCCGCGAACTTGGCGTGCGGGTCGAAGGCGTGAGTTTCCCTGGTCACTTCATCGTGAAGGCGACGGGCGACGAGGGAGCCCCCGTCTGGATCGATGTCTTTGAGGCAGGCGAGCGGCTCAGTCGCGACGACCTCGCCAAGCGGCTTCGTGAACAGCAGGGCATGGAACTCGCCGAGCGGCATCTCGCAACGGCGAGCTCACGGCAGATCCTTGCCCGCATGCTCGGCAACCTCGAAGGGATTGCCAGCCGCGAGCAAGACGCCCCTGCGATGCTGCGGTATCTCAGTGGCATCCTGACGGTCACACCCGGAGCCACCCGCGACCGGGTGCTGCGGATGGTGACCGCCGAACGGCTCGGCCGCCGCGAGATGGCCCTGGCCGATGCCCAGTGGCTGCTTGATGCGTCGCCTGAGGAGATCGACCTCGCTCAGGTGCGGCAGTTCATCGAGCGGCTCGAATCGCAGCGGTAGCCCTCAACCTCACGGCTTGGCCCAGTAGTCGACCACGCAGACGTCCTCGACGTGCGGGCCCACGATCGAGACAAACTCCTGGTGGGCGGGGTGCGGCAGGTAGGCGTCGCGGTCGGCCTCGGAGGCGAACGTCACGAAGAAGCAGTGGGTAAAGCCTTGAGCCTTGCCTTCGGGTGAGATGTCGGTGCCCCACTCGAAGTCTTTGATCTGCGAGATCTTCTTCGGCAGCCCACGGAAGGCCTCGACGATCTTCGCCACGTCTGCGTCGGTCGACGTTTCCTTGAAGGCAAACAGCACCACGTGCCGCAAGACCTTCTCGTCACTGCTCTCTGCCTGTTCGGCACTCGCTGGCTGAGCGACGGCCAGCATGACGCACAGCGTGGCGGCCGCGATCAGTATCGCCGACGGAATCACCCCAGCCTGGACGGCGGCGACAGGGGAGGTTCTGGCGAGCACGGAGAGGAACGGCAGCATGAGAAATCTCCTTTGTGTGTGGGACGAGACTGACGGAGCGTACCATCCGAGCGTTCCTCGCGGTGCACACCAGACCGAGGGAAACGGGAAAAGGTGCCGTTCGTGCCAGACGCCGGTTTGCACCGCGTCGAGGGTCAAGGGCCCCTGTCACCCCGCGAGGATGCCGCGGCTTTCCAGCAGCGTCAGCACCGCGTCCACGCACTCGCTGAGGGACTTCTCGTGGGTGGCCAGCGTGAGGTCCGGCTTGGCGGGTGGCTCGTAGGGGGCCGAGACGCCAGGGAAGTTGGTGATCTCTCCGGCGTCGGCGAGGGCGTAGTGGCCCTGGGTGTCGCGGTCGCGGCAGACCTCAAGCGGCGCGGAGAGGTGCACCACCAGAAACCGCTCGCTGCCGAGGCGATCGGCCACCTTCTGCCGCACGGCCTCTTCCGGCGCGACAAACGAGGCCAGGCAGATCAGGCCCGCATCGTTGAAGAGCCTCGCCACTTCGGCGCTGCGGCGGAGGTTTTCGCTGCGATCGGCCGCGGAAAAGCCCAGGTCGCGGCTGATGCCTAGTCGCATGTTTTGTCCGTCGAGCACGGTCACAGCACGGCCCATGTCAAACAGTCGCCGCTCCACGGCCTTGGCGAGGGTCGTTTTGCCGGAGCCGGCGAGGCCCGTGAAGAGCACGGTGGCCGGCTGCTGGCCGAAGCGCGACTGCCGCTCCTCGGTCGACACGCCGCTCTCCTCGCGGTGCAGGTGCTCGGCCGAGGCATCGTCGTCCCAGTGATCGGCCTCGTCGCCATCACCCCGGTCGAGGATCATGCCTGCCGCCACGGTGCCGTTGGTCATTCGGTCGATGATGATGAAGCCTCCCGTGCCGCGATTGCGACGGTAGGCATCAAAGGCAATCGGCTCGGCAAGCGTCACCTGGCAGCGGCCAATCTCGTTGAGGGCGAGGGTCGGAGCGGGCTCGCGGTGGAGCGAGTTGATGTCGATCCGGTAGCGGAGCGAGGCAACCTGCCCTGGCGAAACCTTCGTGGCCTGCTTGAAGAGATACTGCTTGCCCGGCAGCATCGGCTCCTCGGCCATCCAGACGACCGTGGCGTCGAACTTCCGCTCAACCCGCGGCACGTTGCCTGGCCGCACGAGCATGTCGCCACGGCTGGAGTCGATCTCGTCGGTGAGGGTGAGGGTGACCGACAGCGGGGCGAAGGCTTCCTCAAGCTCGCCGTCGTAGGTCACGATCGACTTCACGCGGCTCTTCTTTCGCGAGGGCAGCGTCATCACCTCATCCCCCGTGCGGATGATGCCGGAGGCGATCGTGCCGGAGAAGCCGCGGAAGTCGAGGTTGGGCCGCAGCACATACTGCACAGGAAAACGGAAGTCTTCCATGTTGCGGTCGGAGCCGATGTAGACCGTCTCTAAGAGCGGCATCAGCGGGCTGCCGGTATACCAGGGCATCTTCGGGCTCGGCGCGACGACATTGTCGCCCTTGAGGGCCGAGATCGGCATGAAGTGCACGTCGGGCAGCTCCAGCCGGCTGGCGAAGTCGACATAGTCCTGGCGAATCTTCTCAAACACCTTCTGGTCGTAGTCGACAATGTCCATCTTGTTGATGGCCACCACGATGTGCTTGATGCCCAGCAGCGACACGATGAACGAATGTCGCTTCGTCTGGGGCAGCACGCCATGCCGGGCGTCGATCAGGATCACAGCCAGGTCGGCAGTCGAAGCCCCCGTCGCCATGTTGCGGGTGTACTGCTCGTGGCCGGGGGTGTCGGCGATGATGAACTTCC
>ERZ891134.934-NODE-934-length-21812-cov-36.170566_pt1 | contig 21812 bp, 14 predicted proteins | sample MGYA00520888_ERZ891134 | MGnify/ENA primary metagenome ERZ891134 (study PRJEB32303, sample SAMEA104408692) | aquatic metagenome | biome: Brackish water; feature: Coastal; material: water | place: Baltic Sea | collected 2014-10-23 | depth 10 m ... | reverse complement strand
ACTCATAACAAGCCAGCTATTTTATATGTTTTTTAAAAGAAGAGTTTACTTAAAGTATATAACTTCTTTTTATATTTATGAAAATATTATACAATATAATGATTAAACAATAAATATTGTAAATAATTTACACTTTAAAAGTATATACTATGAGAGTTGCAATTAACGGTTTTGGTAGAATTGGTAAAAATATAACTAGACATCTTATTGATGCAGATTTTTTAGCAGGTCAAAATGGTGATTTAGAGTTAGTCGCTATAAATGATCTTGGCGATATCAAATCAAATTCTCATCTACTAAAATACGATTCAATTCATGGCTCAATTCCTAACAATGTCAGTCATAGTGACAGTGAGATAATAATAGATAACTCATCTATAAAATTCTATTCTGAAAGAGATCCTTCTAATCTACCTTGGGATGATTTAAAAATTGATATTGTTTTTGAATGTACAGGCTTCTTTACTTCTAAAGAAAAAGCTTATAGTCATCTAGTTGCTGGTGCAAAAAAGGTTCTAATATCTGCTCCATCTCAAGACCCTGATAAGACTATTGTTTATGGAGTTAATCACAATCAGTTAGATAAAAATGATTTAATAATCTCAAATGCATCTTGCACAACCAATTGTTTGGCGCCTATAGCTAAGGTTATTAACGATAATTTTGGAATTAAAAGTGGATTGGTTAACACTGTTCATGCTGCCACTAATGATCAAAGCTTATTAGATGTATCTCATTCTGATTTATATAGAGCAAGAGCAGCATCAGCATCTATTATTCCATCTAAAACAGGAGCTGCAAAAGCAATTGGTTTAGTTATTCCAGAACTAGAGGGAAAACTTAACGGTATGGCAACAAGAGTTCCTGTTCTTAATGTATCAATGCTTGATTTAACGTTCGAATCAGAAAAATATTTTGAAATCGATGAACTAATTAATGTTTTAACTAAATCTGCAAAGAATGAATTGCAAGGAATACTATCTATATGTGATTTACCTTTGGTGAGTTCAGACTTTAATCACAACCCAGCTTCCTCTATCTTTGATACTAATCACATTTATAAGATTGGCAACCAAACTAAAATTCTTGCCTGGTATGACAATGAATGGGGATTTTCCAAGAGAATGGTTGAATTATCTCAATATATTAAACAAATTTCTTCAATTTCATTTAAAGAAACTGCTTAAAACCCTATTTTTAAGGTATATTCTTTTTCTAAACAATGAATTATTTATGAGCTTTACTAGAACAAAAATTATATGCACTATAGGTCCTGCTACTGAGACTATCAGCGCTTTAAAAAAACTTCATAACAACGGTATGAATGTTGCTCGTATTAATATGTCTCATGCAACTTACAAATCAGCTAAAGCTGTAATTGATAGAATAAATAAAATCAATAATGATGCAAAAGTCGAATCTGGAAAGATTGGAGTTCTTCTAGATACTCAAGGACCAGAAATAAGGACCGGTGATACAGAATTGCCATTGGATCTGAAAGTAGGTGATGAAGTTACCTTAACTGTTAGAGATCAGATAGATGTTGAGACTTCATCTATCAAAATTAACTATAAAGATTTGATACATAGCGTGAGTGAGGGTTCCAAAATATCAGTTGATAATGGACTTATTAATTTTAAAGTCTTATCTAAAGATGATGAGACTTTATTATGTAAAGTTTTAGATGGTGGCAAGCTTGGCTCAAAAAGACATGTTAATTTGCCCGGCGTTAGAGTCAATCTACCATCTTTAACTACTAAAGATATTGAAGATATTAATTTTGGAATTAAAAATGGAGTAGATTTTATTGCTCTATCTTTTGTAAGAAATAGTGAAGATTTAGAAAAACTACAAACTATACTAGATAAAAAGAAATCTAAAGCAAAAATTATTGCAAAAATTGAAAATCAAGAAGGTCTAGATAATATTCATAATATTTGTAAAGCCTCTTGGGGTGTTATGGTGGCGAGGGGTGATCTTGGTATTGAAACCAGCTTAACTGACTTACCTAATATTCAAAGAAGAATAATGTACGCATGTGCTAAATGGGGAAGGAGATCAATTGTTGCTACTCACTTGTTAGAATCTATGATTGAAAATCCGACACCTACAAGAGCAGAGGTTACAGATATCGCAAATGCAATATATGAAGGAGCTGATGCAATAATGCTATCAGGTGAAACAAGTGTTGGTAAATATCCATCGGAATGTGTAACTTTCTTAAAATCAATAGCAGAAAAAACAGAAAAGTTTAGAACACTGGGGTATGAGAAGAACTTCACACCAAACTCTGATTGGCAGCATATTGGTGTGGCAGCAAAAAATCTTGCTGAGACAATTAATGCAGATGGCATTATAGCTATTACAAGAACTGGCAAAACAGCTAATTACATTTCAAACTCCAAACCTAATGGTATTCCGATTTTTACTTTTACTGGAAATAAGAAAACTCTCAATCAACTATCTCTGATTGGATCTACAGTTCCCTTTTATCTATCAAATCTTTCTAATCATAATAAAACGTTGGCTAATGTTTCAAAGATTTTAAAAAAATATTATGGTAAAGATAAAAAAAATCTAAAGTTTATTATGGTTTCAAGTATATTTTCAGAAGAGCACTCAGAAGCTATTCAAATTATAAATATTTAATATGTTTGATACATTTGTAGAAAGCACCTTGTTGATGTTTGTTGCAATAGATCCAATATCTTTAATACCTATTTTCGCAGGTCTAACAGCAGGCCTAAATAAACATCAGGTTAAATCTGTTTACTTGCGAGCTAGTTTTGTATCTCTAGTGGTTCTTACTATTTTTTGGTTATTTGGTAATGCCATTCTTGACGCAATGAATATTAGCATGGACTCTTTTAAGATAATTGGGGGACTATTCTTAATTGTTATTGCGTTTCAGATGGTTTTTGAGCAAAGACAAATTAGACGACAAAATACAGCTGATACAGCTATAGATGATGAAACTATAAAATCAATAGCTATATTTCCTTTAGCCATACCCTTGATAGCAGGTCCTGGAGCTATGGCAACAAGTTTATTGATATCACAAGAATCTTACGCTTCAGTTTTAGATGGCCTGGTTTCTTACCTACCAATACTCATAGTAGTGTTTATAGCTACTATTGCTATGTGGTTATCTGCAAAGTTATCATCAAAATTAGGTCCAACCATTATTACTGTAGTCCAAAAGATATTTGGTTTACTTCTTGGAGCGCTAGCAATTGAATTTGTAATAGACGGAATAGCAAATTCATTTAATCTAATATAAGAATGAAAAATTTATCAGAACAAATATTCTATATACTAAAACTTGCTATAAAAGAGAGGGGCACAGCAAGTTTTGTTGTAAGCGGGGGCTCAAGCCCAGTAAAAATATTTAATGAGCTCTCATTAACAGATCTTGATTGGTCAAGAGTTATCATTACTTTGGTTGATGATAGGTTTGTTGATAAATCTCATAACGACTCAAATGAAAAATTAGTTTTTGAAAATTTAATGATTAATAAGGCAAGTAATAGTAATTTTGTATCATTATGTAACTCTCCTCAAGATATCCTAAATATAAATAGACCTTTTGATGTTATGTTGCTGGGTATGGGAGAGGATGGTCACTTTGCCTCTTTATTTCCACAATTAATTAAAACTAATTCTAGCTATTTTGAGCCCTCATCAACACCAGAAATAATTCATACAGAACCAATGGGTAGTCCTTGTCATAAAAGAGTTAGTATGAATTTATCCATGATTCTTCAATCCAATAATGTATTTTTATTAATTCCTAATAAAAAGAAATTAGAGGTCTATGAGCAAGCAAAAAATGATAAAAAACTCCCTTTATATTTTTTATTAAATCAAAAAAATACTACGATAAATATCGTTTCCTCTTAATATATATATTTTCAACTAGAGAATTTATTACGTTTTAACACACTAGAATGTGTCTTTTGTGAATATTTTAACTAAAAAGAAAATAAATAATGAGCTAGCAAAAAACTTAAGAGCTTTATTATTAAAGAACCTTAATAGATAGGATAACTAGACCCTAGTTTTTTCTATATTTTTAATAACCTCATCCTTTCTGGTATCAAAAACCTTTCCGAATCTTGCTTGAACCGTTGCAGATAAGATGTCAATAATAGCCAAATGAGCAAGTCTAGATGTCATAGGGATATGAAGATTATTTTCAAGATGGGTATGAATATGAAGAACCACGTTAGAAAGCTTTGCCAAAGGAGACTTTTCTGAGGTAAGGGCAATTGTCTTGACCCCATTTTTTTTAGCAATCTTAGCAGTTTCTACAATTTCAGTTGTTCTTCCTGTAAACGATATTAAAACTAACAAATCGCCTTCTTTCATCATTGAAACTATCATTCTTTGATTTATATAATCAGTATGTGCTACAACAGGTACACCAAATCTAAAAAACTTATGTTGCGCATCTAAAGCAACTGGCCCGGATCCGCCTAAACCAAAAAAAGTAATACTGCTTGCATTAGCCAAAAGGTCTGTTGCTTTGTCAATGGATTCTGGATTTAAATTTTGACCCACATTTACAATTGTTGATTGAATATCAGCCATAACTCTTTTAACAACTTCAGGAGTATCCTTATGAACGTTAAATCTATCTAATAATTCATTGGTATTAGTAATTTCTTGCGCAACTTGAATTTTAAAAGAAGGATAACCATTGAATCCAAGCTTTTTACAAAACCTATTGACTGTTGGAAGGCTTACACCTGCTTCAGCAGCCAAAGAGGTTATGGATTGATTGATAACTTTAGATGGATTATTTAATACAGAGAGGGCAATCCATTTCTCAGATTTGCTTAATTTAACCTCACCATTTACTAATGTGTCTAAAATCATTACATAATTATATATATTTGTAATTTATTTACAATATTTAAGATATCTGCTTAATATTGTATATTTTTAACATAATCTAAAGTAAAATTAGATTCATAAAATTTGATACATATATGATACCTGAAGACAAAGATCCTATAGAAACAAGTGAATGGTTAGAAGCTATAGATAGCGTTATTGAGAAAGAGGGTGTTGAAAGAGCTTCATTCTTAATGACAAAACTCGCTAAGAAATTAAATGAAGAGGGAGCAATTCCTTCATACAACCTCACAACACCTTTTAGAAATTCAATTCCACCAAAAGACGAGGCACAGATGCCTGGTGATTTATTTATGGAAAGAAGAATTCGTTCTTTAATAAGATGGAATGCTTTAGCTTTGGTTTTAAGAGCAAATAAGAATGATGATGATTTAGGCGGACATATATCAACCTTCTCATCAGCTGCAACTTTGTATGATATAGGTTTTAATTATTTTTTTAGAGGTTCGGAAGGGCAATTAGAAGATCTGATTTATTTTCAAGGTCATTCATCTCCTGGGATATATGCTAGATCTTTTTTAGAAGGGTATCTTCATGAAGAAGATTTAGATAATTTTAGAAGAGAGGTAAAAAAACCAGGATTGTCTTCATATCCACATCCATGGCTAATGCCAGATTATTGGCAATTCCCAACAGTATCAATGGGTCTTGGACCAATTATGGGTATATATCAAGCTCATATAATGAGATACATGTCTGCAAGAGGTTTAGTTCCAAGAAATGATAGAAAAGTATGGGTTTTTTGTGGTGATGGAGAGATGGATGAACCAGAATCAAAAGGTGCAATAGCCCTAGCCGGAAGAGAGAACTTAGAAAATCTAATTTTTGTAATAAATTGCAACTTGCAGAGATTAGATGGTCCTGTTAGAGGTAATGGAAAAATCATTCAGGAGCTAGAGGGTTCTTTTAGGGGAGCTGGATGGAATGTTATCAAAGTCGTTTGGGGTAGAAAATGGGATCCAATAATGGCAAAAGATAAAGAAGGCAAACTGCAAGATATTATGGATGCTGTATTAGATGGGGAAATGCAAAATTTTAAAGCTAAAGGCGGTGCATATACTAGAGAAAATTTCTTTGCAAAGGATCCAGATGTTCTAAAAATTGTAGAAGATTTAACTGATGAAGATATATATAAATTAAATAGAGGCGGTCATGACCCTTATAAAGTTTATGCTGCATATCATAAGGCAGTTAATTCTTCTGGAGCACCGACTGTAATATTGGCTTTAACAACCAAAGGATACGGTGTTGGCTCTAGAGAGGCAGACAATACCACCCATCAGGTTAAAAAATTATCACTAGATAACATTAAGTCATTCAGGGATAAGTTTAATATTCCAGTAACTGACGATGAGATAGAAAATATACCTTATGTTAGACCGCCTGAGAATTCACCTGAAATGCAGTATCTAAAAAATACTAGAGCAAAATTAGGAGGACCAATCCCTAGAAGAAGAACAAAATCTGAAATTCTTCCAATGCCTGATAACAAAGCATTCACTAAGTTGTATTCAGGCTCAGATGAAAGAAAAATTTCTACAACAATGGCAGCTGTCAGAGTTATAACCGATTTACTAAAGGATAAAGAGATAGGTAAAAGAATTGTTCCAATTGTACCTGATGAAGCAAGAACATTTGGAATGGAAGCTTTATTTAGACAGGTTGGAATTTATTCCGCAGAAGGTCAAAACTATGAACCTGAAGATGCTGATAAAGTAATGTGGTATAAGGAATCAAAAGAAGGAGTAATGCTTGAAGAGGGCATAACTGAGGCAGGCGCTTTCTCTGCCTGGTCTGCATTGGCAACAGCATATACAAACTATGATTATCCAATGATTCCTTTCTATCTTTTTTATTCAATGTTTGGTTTTCAAAGAATTCATGATTTAGCATGGGCTGCAGGTGACTCTCAAGCTAAAGGCTTTTTAATTGGCGCCACATCTGGAAGAACCACTCTTAATGGAGAAGGGCTTCAGCATCAGGATGGTCATAGTCATATATTTTCTTCAACAATCCCAAATTGCTTGTCTTATGATCCAACTTTTTCATATGAAGTTGCTGTGATTATTAAAGACGGTATCCAAAAAATGTTTGTTGAACAAAAGAATTATTTTTATTACATAACAACCATGAATGAAAATTATGAACATCCTCCTATGCCAAAAGGTGCAGAAGATGGAATTATCAAAGGAATGTATAAATTATTATCTTCAAAAAAACCATTAATAAGACTCTTAGGTTCCGGTTCAATCTTAAATGAATCAATACAGGCTAAAGACATGCTTAATAATTTTGGAATTGAATCAGAGGTTTGGAGTGTAACAAGCTTCAATTTACTTAGAAAAGATGGTATGGAAGTTGAAAGATTAAATCAATTAAATCCTACAAAAAAAGAAGAAAAAACATACGTCGAAAAGTGTTTTGCTGATAGCGAGATACCTGTAATAGCATCTACTGATTATATGAGGGCTTATGCAGAGCAAATAAGACCATATATTAAATCTGATTATGCTGTTTTAGGAACAGATGGTTTTGGAAGAAGTGATTCAAGAAAAAATTTAAGAGAATTTTTTGAAATAGATGCTAAGAGCATTGTAAGAGCAGCTGCATACACATTATTTAAAAATAACTTAATTGATAAAAATAAATTAAAAGAAATATACGAAGATCTTGAAGTCGATCCTCTTAAACCAAATCCTTGGGAAGTTTAATGCCTGATTTAAATCTTAATATTCCAGATCTTGGTGATGTTGAAGAGGTAGAGGTTGTTGAGGTTTGTGTAGAGATTGGGCAAAGCGTAGAAGCTGAAGACTCAATATTAATCCTTGAAACAGATAAAGCAGCCATGGAAATTCCAACTACTGAATCTGGTATTGTTAAGAATATTCTTGTTAATGTCGGTGATATGGTTAAAGAAGGAACTCCATTTGTTCAAATTGAGGTTGAAGAAGAAAAAAAATCCAATACTGATCAAATAGCACAAAAAAACAAAAAAAAAGCACACAACAAAGAAATTCAAGTATCTTCTGAAAAAGAAGATATTAATAAAAATGAAATAGTTTTAGCAAAACCTTTGATTCCAGATCTTGGTGATGTTGAAGAGGTAGAGGTAATAGAGATTTGTGTTGAGGTTGGCCAAAATGTTGGAATAGATGATTCTATTATGATACTTGAAACTGATAAAGCTGCTATGGAGATACCAGCTTCAGTTGCGGGCAAAGTTACTAAATTAAATATTAGCCTAGGCGACATGGTAAAAGCCGGCATGCCATTTGTAGAAATTGAGTCAAGTGTGGCTGTCCCAAAACCATTAAATAAAATTAATGAAAAAGAAGATTCAATTTCTATTTCTAAAAATGAACATATTACAAAACAAGAAAAAACAAATAACAACAAAGAACAAGTAAGTCAGCCTTTGAGTTATAACAATGTCTCTGTTCATTCAGGACCAGCAACAAGGAAACTTGCTAGAGAATTTGGTATAAACTTATCTGAGGTTAAAGGCTCTGGTCCAAAAGGAAGAATATTAAAAGAAGATCTTCATGCATTTGTTTCACAGCGCTTAAATTCAAAAACTGGAAGTGGATTTGAATTCTCTCAACCAGATATTGATTTTTCAAAATGGGGTCAGGTAAGCTTTGAAAAGCTATCTAAATTTCAAAAAACAGCTTCAAAAAATCTCCATACCTCTTGGATCAATATTCCTCATGTTACTCAACACGATGATGCAAATATTACAGACTTGCTTGCTTTAAGAGCTGAGTTAAATAAATCTAATAAAACCAAAGTTTCACCTTTAGCTTATATCATTAAAGCAACAGTAGAAACTTTAAAACTTTATCCATTAATGAATACCTCTCTTTCATCTAACCTAGATACAGTTGTAATGAAAGATTACTTTAATATAGGTATAGCCGTTGATACTCCTGAAGGTCTTATTGTTCCTAACATAAAAAATACTGACAAAAAAACAATTTTAGAAATATCAGATGAGGTTTTTAATCTTGCTAAACTAGCAAAAGAAAGAAAGTTAAAAGTTGATCAACTCAAGGGTGCATCATTTACCATAACCTCTTTGAGTGGTATTGGCGGTAAATATTTTACTCCTATAATAAACCCTCCAGAGGTAGGAATTCTTGGTTTATCAAAACCCTTTGATAACTTATTTTTAGACGGTAAAAATATTATTAACCAAAAACTCTTACCAATTTCACTTTCTTATGATCATAGGGTAATTAATGGAGCATATGCAGCCAGGTTCGTAACAGATTTATCAAAACAACTTAACGAAATAAACTTTTTAAGGGAATCATTTAATGGAACTTAATACTTTTGATCTTTATCTATTTGGTGGTACCGGTGATCTTTCAAATAGAAAGTTAATTCCTGCTATGTTTCGACAAGAAACATTAGGAAATATTGATGATACCAGCCAGATTATTGGCATTGGTTCAAGAGACTTATCAGCTGAAGAATATATATCAATGGTTAATGAATCATTGAATAAATATTATATTGATTTTGAACAACAAAAAGATGCGTGGCTAAAATTTGCTAAGAGGCTTCAATATATAAAGTTAGACATCAACTCTAATGAAGACTGGAAAAACATAAACAATGTTTCAGATAGTGTTGCTGTGGTTTACTATTTAGCAACCCCGCCAAATTTATATAAAAAAATCTCATCGGCGCTGAATGATAATAATCTAATAAAAGATAATTGTAGAATAGTTGTTGAAAAGCCAATTGGCTCTGATTTAGAAACCGCAGAGGATATTAATAATTCTCTTTCACAAGGTTTTAAAGAAAATCAAATATACAGAATTGATCATTACCTAGGCAAAGAAGCTGTTCAAAATTTATTAGCCTTAAGATTTGCTAATACTATCTTTGAGAAAAGTTGGTCAAGCTCAGCCATTGATCATATACAAATAACAGTTGCAGAAGATTTAGGTGTTGAAGACAGGGGTGGGTATTACGATGAAACAGGTGCACTTAGAGACATGGTGCAGAATCATCTTCTTCAAATTTTATGCCTTATAGCAATGGAACCTCCTGTTTCTATTCAAAGTGAATCAGTAAGGGATGAAAAGCTAAAAGTTTTAAAATCGCTCGCACCATTCACATCAGATAATATTGCTGTTAATTCAGTAAGAGCACAATACCTTGAAGGTATCTCCAAAGGAGAGGCAGCATGCGCTTATCTTGATGAAGAAGGTGTTGATTCTAAGAACCAAACTGAGACATTTGTGGCTTTAAAATTAGAAATTAATAATTGGAGATGGTCAGGCGTTCCTTTTTATTTAAGAACTGGAAAAAGAATGCAATCAAAATCATCTGAGATTGTAGTTCGCTATAAAACAGTTCCACATAACATTTTTTCTAAAGGAGCCCATTTAGAACCTGGTCAATTAGTTTTGAGGATTCATCCAGATGAAGGTATAGATTTAAAGCTCAACACAAAGCGTCCAGGTGTATCTGGTTATGATCTTGAGAACTTGCCTTTAGATCTAAATCTTAACGAGTATCATGAAATTGGGCATCAAGATTGCTATGAGAGACTACTATTAGATGTAATCAAAGGAAATCCATCTTTATTTGTAAGAAGAGACGAAATTGAAGCTTCTTGGAAATGGATTGATAACATTATAAATTTGTGGAAATCTGAAGATGTACCTATGGAAGAATACATTTCTGGAGGTTGGGGGCCATCGAATGCTGACCTTCTTATTAAAAGAGATTTTAGAGCTTGGAAAAATGGACCCTCAAAAAAATGAGTATTAAAACAAAACTTCTTGATATTAAAAAAAGAATTGATGAGCGCAGTAAAGATTCTAGATCAGACTATCTAAATAAAATAAATTTTTCATCTGATCATAGTAAATCAGCAAGAAATAATATGGGTTGCAGTAATATAGCTCATGCCTTTGCTTCATGTGATAAAGCACAACAGGGTGAGGCAGCAAATGGCGCAAAAGTTATAGGAGTTATCTCTGCATATAATGACATGCTATCAGCGCATGCACCACTTAAAGACTATCCTGATGTCATTAAAGAGTCTTCATTAAAAAGAAATGCAATAGCCAGAGTTGCAGGAGGTGTTCCTGCTATGTGTGATGGCATTACTCAAGGTGAGCCCGGAATGGAACTATCACTTTTTAGTAGAGATGTCATAGCTCTTTCTACTGCTGTAGGCTTCTCTCACAATGTTTTTGATGCTGGAATTTGCTTAGGGGTATGTGACAAAATTGTTCCTGGCTTAATGATAGGAGCTTTAACATTTGGTCATTTACCTATTGGTTTCATACCTGCCGGTCCTATGCCAACAGGAATATCTAACTCTCAAAAATCAGACACAAGAAAGAAATTTGCTAATGGTGAGATAGATAGATCTGCACTTATAAGCTCAGAACAGGCTGCATATCATACTTCTGGCACTTGCACTTTTTACGGCACTGCTAATACAAATCAGTTGATAATGGAAGTCATGGGCCTTCAATTACCAAGCTCATCTTTTGTTCCACCTAATTCAATTGAAAGACAAATGATTATTGATAAGACAGTTGAAAGTATTTTAAATATGAGTGAGCAAAACATAAAGATGGGGGAGATGCTTGATTCAAAAAGCTGGATTAATGCCATGGTTGCATTAATCGCTAGCGGAGGCTCAACAAACTTAGCTATACATTTGATTGCTATGGCAGAAGCCGGAGGCTATCAAATCACTATAGAAGACATAGATGAAATTGCCTCGTTAACTCCCATAATTACAAATATATATCCTAATGGAACAGCAGATGTTAATGATTTCCATAATGCTGGTGGTGTATCTGCATTTATTGGATCACTATTGGATGGAGATTTTTTATTCAATGATGTACAAACTTTACTTGGTAATGGATTGGATATTTATAGAAATAAATTAGAAATAGAAAATGATAACTTGGTTTGGAATAATCAATCATCTATTTTGGATCAAAGTATCATTAGAGATAGTAATAACCCTTTCAAACAATCAGGTGGTTTAAAGCTATTAAATGGTAATCTTGGAAAGGGTATTATTAAGACATCAGCATTAAATAATTCAGAAATTATTATTAAAGCCCCTGCAACAGTATTTGAAGATCAAGAAGATGTTCTCAATGCTTTTGGAAATAACGAATTAAACAAAGACACAATTATCATAATTAGGGGGCAAGGGCCTTCAGCAAATGGAATGCCTGAACTTCATAAATTAACATCTCCACTTAATGTTCTTCAATCTAAAGGTTTTGATATTGCGATTATTACTGACGGAAGAATGTCTGGTGCATCTGGAAGCGTTCCTGCTGTAATTCATGTTACTCCAGAGGCTATTCACAGAGGTCCAATTGGTTTAATTGAGGATAATGATTTGGTTGAATTAGATATCAATAAGGGAACTTTTAAATTATTAGTTGATGATGAGATTCTGAAAAAAAGAACCTATTCTAATATTAAGCATAATCATAGTGGCGTCGGTAGAGAGCTATTTAAATCATTTAGAGAAAGCGTTAACACTGTTGAAAAGGGGGCTTCAATTTTCTGATGGATATTACTAATATTATTTCTTCTAACCAACTATTGCCTCTAGCAACACTGACATCAAGAGATCAAGTAGAGCCACTTGTTAATGTATTAATCAATACCGGACTGCCGCTTGTTGAGATTACTTTGAGAGATGAAAGAACTATAGACATATTAGATGAATTTAAAAAACATCCTAATATTACCCTAGGAGTCGGTACTATAAAAAATTCAAATCAAATTGATAAAGCTGTTGAAGCGGGAGCTTCTTTTTTAATAACTCCTGGATTCACAAAAAAACTTTCTCAATATGCTTCTTCAAAAGATGTGTTATTAATTCCTGGCACTCAAACTCCTTCTGAAATTATGCTTGCATCTGAGCAAGGTCATAGTTTACTTAAATTTTTTCCTGCGGAGCTGTCTGGAGGTATTGCAAGATTAGAATCTTATAATGCTGTATTTCCTGATATAAAATTTATACCTACTGGCGGTATTTCAGAAAAAAATGCATCATCTTATTTAAGATTAGACAACGTCATTGCTATCGGGGCTTCTGCGCTAATTCCTTCGGAATTAATTAGATTAAATTCGTGGAAAGAAATTGAAGATAGATTGACTAAATTAAAAACTACTTACCTTATAAGCTAGTTATAGCTGAGGATATAAATATGTTTAATACACTAGATTGGATTATTGTAGGAATTTATTGTATTGGCCTTATTACACTTGCCACTTATGTCTCTAGGACTACAAGTGGTAGAGAAAGAACAGCAGAAGATTATTTCTTAGCTGGAAGGTCATTGCCTTGGTGGGCTATAGGAGCTTCTTTAATAGCAGCAAACATATCAGCTGAGCAAATTATTGGAATGTCTGGTCAAGGGTTTGTTGTTGGTATGGCTATAGCTGTATGGGAGCTTACTGCTGCTATAGCGCTTATTGTAATGGCAAAATTTTTCTTACCCTTATTTCTTAAAAAAAAGATTTATACAATGCCACAGTTTTTAGAACAGAGGTTTGATAAGCGGGTCAGCCTAGTGCTTTCATTTTTTTGGCTGACTGTTTATATATTTATTAATCTAACAACTGTTTTATGGCTTGGATCAATCGCAATCAATACTCTCACAGGCCTGTCATTAACAAACGGCTTAATTCTATTAGCTTTGTTATCACTCGCTTACTCATTGTCTGGAGGGCTTAAAGCTGTTGCAATGACAGATATTCTTCAGGTTGTATTGTTAATTTTTGGTGGATTAGCTGTTTCTTATATAGCCTTAAACAAAATATCTGATAACAATGGAGTTATAGATGGAATGGTAACAGTTTACAACACACTGCCAGAGAAATTTGACATGATCTTATCACCAGATAATCCATCATATTCAAATTTACCTGGTATATGGATATTAATTGGCGCAGGTGTTTGGATTGGTCATTTTGCATACTGGGGGTTTAATCAATACATCACACAAAGAGCCTTAGGAGCAAAATCAATTAAAGAAGCGCAGAAAGGAGTAATGTTTGCTGCTTATCTGAAACTGTTAATGCCAATTGTCATTGTTCTACCTGGTATATGCGCTGCAATATTATTTCCTGTATTAGAAAAGTCTGATCAAGCTTACCCAACAATGATGTCGCTTCTACCTAACGGATTATTAGGTCTTACTTTTGCAGCCTTAATTGCTGCCATTGTTTCATCTCTTGCATCAATGACTAATAGTATTAGCACTATCTTTACAATGGATATATACCGTAAGTTTTCAAAAAATCATATATCTGAATCAAAACTTATAAGCACTGGTAGGAATGCAGTTGTGTTATCTTTATTAATAGCTGTAATAGTTGCAAAGCCATTATTAGGAAGTTTTGATTCTATTTTTCAATACATACAAAATTTTACAGGTCTTTTTACACCAGGAATTCTAGTTATATTTTTAGTTGCATTATTCTGGAACAAGGCAACAACCTTATCTACTCTAGTTGCTGCTATTTCATCATTATTTTTATCAATCTTATTAAGTTTTGCTTTACCTGATTTACCTTACATACACAGAATGGGGATTGTATTTTTTATGTCTGGGTTCGCTTGTTATATGACTGCTTTAATTCAAGGATATCAAGTACAGTCAAAAGCTATTGACCTGAACGGAATAGATTTTTCTACATCAAGAGCCTTTAATATTAATTCATTAATTGTAGTGGGCTTCCTTACATTTATATACATAACATTTGCATAAGAATATATGATTAAAATATTTTACATATTTACTTCTATATTATTAATAACATCTTGTAATAACCAAGATGTTGAAAATATTATTAACGATAATAGTGTAGATTGGACCAATGAAAATACCTGCTCAGTTTCAATTGATAATGAATTTATTGATAATATTATAAAAAATATGACCTTAGAACAAAAAGTTGGGCAAATTATTATGCCTGATATTGATGAGGTTACACCCAAAGAAGCTAAAGATTATCAATTAGGAACCTTTTTAAATGGTGGTGGAAAATTTCCTAATAAAAACAAGAACAGTTCAGTAGAAGATTGGAAAAAGCTAAGTAAAGAGTTTTATGAGGCGTCTCCTGTAGTGGATGAAATTAAAGTTCCTATTTTATGGGGTACCGACGCTGTACATGGTCACAATAACGTCATTGGAGCAACAATTTTTCCACATAATATTGGCCTTGGTTCAACAATGAATCCTGATCTAATTAAGAAAATTGGTGAGGTTGTGGCAAAAGAAATTCTATCAACTGGAATACCTTGGACGTTTGCACCCACAATTGCAGTTCCTCAAAATGATCTTTGGGGAAGAACTTATGAAGGCTATTCCGAAAACCCAGATTTAGTATCCAAACTTGGAGAAGCAATGATTCTTGGACTCCAAGGAGAAGGAGATGAATTTTTAGATAACAACCATGTTCTGGCAACAGCTAAACATTTTTTAGGTGATGGCGGGACTAAAAATGGCGTTGATCAAGGTAACACAATTCTTAGTGAGCAAGAATTAAGAGATATTCATGGCAAGCCATATTTTGCTGCAATTAATTCATGCATACAGACAGTTATGGCGAGCTTTAATTCATGGAATGGAGAAAAAGCTCATGGGAGTAATTATCTTTTGCAAGATGTTTTAAGAAAGCAGATGGGTTTTAATGGCTTGGTCGTTGGGGATTGGAACGGTCATGGTCAAGTCCCTGGATGCTCTAAAGAAAACTGTCCAAAATCTTTTAATGCTGGCGTTGATATTTTTATGGCACCTGATGAATGGAAGCCGCTTTACAAAAATACTTTAGAGCAAGCAAGAAATAGGACTATTTCTCCTCAAAGACTAGATGAGGCTGTAAAGAATATCTTGTCAGTTAAATACCTCTTAGGGATGTTTGATGGGAGAGAGCCTCATAATTATGATCAAAATTATGTAGGTATTGATAGTCATCGAGAAATAGCAAGACAAGCTGTTAGAGAATCAATAGTTCTCCTTAAAAATAATAACAATACATTACCAATAAAAAACCAAAAACACATTTTAGTTGTTGGTAACTCAGCAAAAAAAATTACTAAACATATGGGTGGATGGACAATCACATGGCAAGGCAGAGAAAATGCAAACAGAGATTTCCCTAATTCAAGAAGTATTTATGAGGCTATCAAATTAAAAGCTGAAAGTAATGGAGGGAGCGTTGAATATTCTTTAAATTCTAATTATGAAAAAAAACCTGATTTAGTTATTTTTGTATATGGTGAAGATCCATATGCAGAAGGTGATGGTGATAGAAAGCATATCTTTTATGAAAATCAGGATAAAAACTTCATCGGCTATATGGAAGAGATAAAAAACCAAAAAATTCCGTCTGTATCTCTATTTATTTCTGGAAGACCTTTAATTATCAATAAAGAAATTAATTTATCCGATTCTTTTGTTCAGCTATGGTTACCAGGATCCGCTATAGAGGGTGTAACCGATGTTATCTTCACTAATAAAAATAATGAAGTAAATCATGACTTTAAAGGAAAATTATCATACTCATGGCCACAATATTCATATCAAACTAAATTAAATTTCAGTGATCAAAACTATGATCCACTTTTCCCTTATGGTTATGGCTTAAGCTATTCTGATAACTTCTACACAGATAAAATAATTGTCAATGAAGATGTTCCTCAAAAAGATGAAATTACTTTATTCGTGGGCTCTGCTTATCCTTCATATAAAGAAATTATTTCATATTTTGATTCTGAGAAACAAGAGCAAATATACGAAGGTATTAGCGCAGATATTTATAAGAATGAAAAAGCAGGGATAAGAATCTCTAAATTTGATTTTAAAAAACAAGATGATGCTAAAAGAATTAATTTTGGTACAAATGATATCTATAAATTTTGGGAGATATCAAGTGGCTCAAGTGAAGATTTATCTTATATGATAAATGGCTATCTTGAGTTAATTATGAAAGTGAGCTCTTCATCAGACCAAAAGATAGAACTGAGCTTGCAGTGCTATAAGAATCAAAATCAAATCAATTTAACAGAATCAAAAGAATGCTATAAATCATTTGATTTATCTGAATTATTAAACGATCAGCCTAATAATTGGAAAAAAATAATCATGCCACTGAGTTGTTTAGATAATAAAGATTTTGAACTATCGACAATAACTTCAAGAGCAAAATTAGCAACTAGAGGTAATTGGGTTATCGATATACACTCAATTAAATATAAAAATAACCAGGCACCAAAAGCCTGTAAATTGTATTCCGAGCATTATGAATAAAGTTTTATTAATTGATATTGGTGGCACCAATTTAAGATACGCATACTCTGACGGAGATTTTTCTACAATAAAAGATACAAATAAGATTCAGCTATCATGCATTAAAGGCTTTAATGAAATACTAACTAATTTAACTAAAGGTAAAAATGTCGATGCTTTAGTCATTTCTGTTGCTGGACCAAAAATAAAAGGCTCAATCACAATGACCAATAGAGACTTCTCAATTAATGAGGAAGATATAAAAAATTCATTTCAATTTAAAACTTGTCATTTGTTAAATGATTGGGAATCCATTGGGTATAGCTTGGCTGCTTATGATGAGTCTGACATAGCTATTATCAAAGAAGGCACTGAGTTCAATGATAATAGTTTTTTTATTGGTCCAGGAACAGGTCTTGGGGCTGCTCTGTTAATTGGCAATGATAATGTAATTCCTACAGAGATTGGTAATACAACAGGCCTAACTAAAGCTTTGTTAAAAAATTATGCAATTGATAATGATGATCACTTTAGAACCTTGGAAGATGTTTTGTCAGGAAAGGCAATTTCAGATATTTATGAATATAAGACAGGCACTAGATTAACCTCAGAAGATATTGTTCAAAGATATGGCAGTGATGATGAGATGATTAATTTTGTAATCGACGGCTTTATTAAATCTTTGGCTGAAACCATCTCAGATATGGCGCTTACTTTTATCGCAGGTAAAGGAATATATATTGCTGGAGGATTGATTAGATCTATTTTTCAAATAATGGACAAAGATAAATTTATTGAAAATTTTTATGGTGACAAGAAATTAGTCCATTTACAAATACTAGAAATGGTTAAAATTGGTATTATTGAAAAAGAGCATGCTTGTCTTCATGGAAATTTGAACTTCTATAAAAAAAGTATAAATAAGGCTTAATTAAATTATGAGCAACAAAAAAGAATTATATCTTGGTGATAATCTTATTAATTCATCAGATCTTGAAATATCTGGAAAAGAGGTAGTTATTGAGCATGAGAACTTTTATAAGATCTCAAATGTAAATAAAATGAGACCTTTTTTTATGAGCATTGTGAGTGCTTATGATCATTGGTTATTTATTTCATCTACTGGTGCACTGAGCGCAGGAAGAAAAAATAGCAATAACGCTTTATTCCCATACTATACAGATGACAAAATATCAGAATCATTCGAGGTTACTGGAAATAAATCTATATTTCATGTGAACAAAAATGATAAAACCTATTTATGGGAACCTTTTACAAAATCTTGTGATCTTGTTTATAGAAATGAAAGAAATCTTTATAAAAACCTCAGGGGTAATAAAATAATTTTTGAAGAAATAAATCATGATCTGGGTATTAAATTTTCATATCAATGGTCTACTTGCGATAAATACGGTTTTATAAAAACATCTTCAATAAAGAATTTAAGCGAACAAAATCTATCATTATCCATCTTAGATGGGTTTCAAAATATATTACCTTGGGGCCTTAATGAGGGCATACAAAGCAGCACAAGTAATTTAGCAGATGCATACAAAAGAAATGAACTAGATTTTGATTCAAAAATAGGAATTTATGCTCTGAGCGCAACCATAGTTGACCGCGCAGAACCAAGTGAGGCATTAAAATCAAATGTAGTATTTCATCTTGGTTTAGAAAGCAATAAGGTTTTACTGTCATCAAATCAGCTAGATAAATTTAGAAAAGGTCATCAGGTACTAGAAGAGCTTGATATTAAGGCTGAAAGAGGTGCTTATTTTATAAATTCAGACTTTTCTTTAGAACAGAATGAAAAAAAAGAATGGTTGTTTGCAGCAGATATCAATAAATCTTCTTCAGATATCGCTACCTTAAAGAATGAAATTATTACTAATAACAATCTAATTCAAGAAATAAAGAAAGAAATACTCAATTCATCAAATGATCTTTATAAACTCGTAGGTTCTTCAGATGGCATTCAGCTCTCAACTGACAGAAGAAGAAATATAAGACATTTTGCAAATACACTTTTTAATATCATGAGGGGAGGGATATTTGATAGAGATTATATTATTGAAAAAGATGATTTTATTAAATATATAGGTAATGCTAATAAAAAACTCAGCAAGGATATGACACCTACTTTTGCTGAATGGCCAGATAATTTTGATTTAAACTTTTTACGAGATGCAACAAGTGCCTTAAAGTCTAATGTCCTTAAAAGACTTGCTACAGAATATTTACCAATCAAATTCAGCAGAAGGCATGGAGATCCAAGCAGACCGTGGAATAAATTTTCTATCAATACACGTGATGATGCAACGGGTGAAAAGGTTCTTGATTATCAGGGTAATTGGAGAGATATATTTCAAAATTGGGAAGCATTAGCATACTCTTATCCTCAATTTATTGATGGGATGATATATAGATTTCTAAATGCTTCTACCTTTGATGGATATAACCCTTACAGGCTCACAAAAGATGGATTTGATTGGGAGACTATTGAACCAGATAATCCTTGGTCTTACATTGGTTACTGGGGTGACCATCAAATTATTTATTTATTAAAATTCTTAGAATTTTCTGAAAACTATTTTCCTCAAAGGCTTGATTCATTTCTTAGCAAAAATGATTTTGTATATGCAAATGTCCCTTATGAAATCAAGGACTATAAGTCCATTTATGCTGACCCAAAAAATACTATAGATTTTAATTTTAAGTTAGCAGAGAAAATTGAAAGAGATAGGATTAATGAGGGAGCAGATGGGGCTATTTTAAAGAATTATCAAGGATTAATTCATGAAGTTAATTTTCTTGAAAAAATATTGACTACAGTCCTAGCAAAGTTATCAAATTTTATACCTGGTGCAGGCATTTGGATGAACACACAAAGACCAGAATGGAATGATGCCAATAATGCTCTTGTTGGGAATGGTGTTTCAATGGTAACCCTTTATTATTTAAGACGTTTTCTAAGCTTTTTTAAAAATGTACTTGAAAAGAATTCATCTTCTTCATTTGAAATATCAACTGAACTATTTCATTTTTTTGAAAAATTAAATACATCATTTAGTGCATTAGATTTAAATTTAAATCATAAAGATCGTAAAAGATTTGTTGATGACATTGGAGAGGTTGCAGCTGAGTACAGGGATAGAATTTATACTTCTTATTTTTCTGGTACCAAAGAATCATTAGATAAATCTCGAATAATTCACTTTTTTGAAATAGCTATCAATGCCTTAGAGAAATCAATTGAAACCAATAAAAGAGAAGATGGTCTTTATCATGCTTATAATCTTGTAAATCTTGGTGATCAAGAAATTACTATTGATAGACTTTCTGAGATGCTTGAAGGTCAAGTGGGTGTTTTAAGCTCTGGTTATCTTTCTGAAGAAGAAAGTTTATCTGTTTTAGATAGCTTAAAAGATAGTGATTTATTTTGGGATGATCAATATAGTTATATTCTTTATCCAAACAAAGAATTATTAGGGTTTTTAGACAAGAATATTATTCCTGAAAAGGAATTCAATAGATCGTCCTTGCTTCATGAGCTAGTTAAAGACGGTAATAATCAAATTATAGAAAAAGATATTAATGCAAAATATCATTTCAATGGGTTATTTCATAATGCTGGATCATTACAAGATGAGCTTGAGAAGCTACCGGAAAAGTATCAATCTTTATTACAAGAGGAAAAAGATATTATTTTAGACATATTTGAACATGTCTTTGATCATAAATCCTTTACAGGAAGGTCTGGAACTTTCTATGGATATGAAGGATTGGGATCAATCTACTGGCATATGGTTTCAAAACTGCTATTAGCTTCTGCAGAGGTTACTCAAAAATCTATCTCCAAAAAAAGTGATTCAAAAATTATTGGGAGATTTTTTGATCATTATTTTGAAATTAATGAAGGAATTGGAGTCAATAAATCGCCTGAATTATATGGAGCTTTTCCTACAGACCCGTACTCACATACACCTAGGGGAAGGGGTGTTCAGCAACCTGGTATGACAGGTCAGGTAAAAGAAGATATTGTAAGTAGATTTTATGAATTAGGGTTTTTTGTTAATGAAGGCAAAATTACCTTCGAACCAACCTTATTGCGAAAAACTGAATTCATGTCTGAAGAAAAATCTTTTAAATTTGTAAATTTAGAACATGATATTAATTATCTTGAATTACCTATAAATTCTTTAGCATACACAATTTGTCAAGTTCCAATAATTTATAGTCTATCTGACATAGAGGACATTAAAATTTCATACAAAGATAATACTGAAAAACTAATTAATGGTCATGAGTTAGATATTGAAAGCTCACAAAGTATTTTTAATAGAACAAATTTAATCAACGCTATATATGTAAATGTTATGAAATGAAAAAAATAAGATTTTTTATTATTACTTCATTTTTATTAGTTTCTTGTAGCGAATCTGGAGACTTGAGTATGAACAAGAGTGCGAAAGAATTTATAGGCAACCCTGAATATCCTGCAATCTCATACGGTGGATATAGAGCAAAATCTAGACAGGAACAACCTTCAATAAATGAAATTAAAGAAGATCTTTATATAATGCATGCTCAAGG
>ERZ891134.932-NODE-932-length-21818-cov-9.655057_pt1 | contig 21818 bp, 23 predicted proteins | sample MGYA00520888_ERZ891134 | MGnify/ENA primary metagenome ERZ891134 (study PRJEB32303, sample SAMEA104408692) | aquatic metagenome | biome: Brackish water; feature: Coastal; material: water | place: Baltic Sea | collected 2014-10-23 | depth 10 m ... | reverse complement strand
CACTGACCTGCACTCAAACTGATGCTATCATGCTGAAGATTGAGAACAATGCTAATCTTAACAATCAAGTTAAGATTGAGTTAGTAGAAACCTTAAAGGATTCTGCGCCAGAATGTGAGTGGTATTGGGACGCACACGACTGAAGGAACGGGGATTAAAAACCCTCTACTACTTTAGGAGTAACACAATGACTACAATCACATACCGTGGTGTCAAGTATGACGCCGATAGCTACAAGGCAAAGGTTATTGCCGAGCAAAATGCTCAACGCAATCATAATCTTATGTATCGTGGCATCAAGGTAGAACGTAAGTTCGCATCAAAGTCTTAATTTTGGTGCTATAAATAATGTGGAGGGTTCTAAACCCTCCTTTTTACTATGAGGTAACCATGGAAAAAGATAGGTTAAAGTCAATAGTTCAAAATTTAAAATTAGTCATAGAGACGTTAGAATCCGAGATATATTCAGACGTGAAAGCGTATACCGATACTAGGGAAAATTACGATGATCCCATTGAATATCTTAATAATGATGACGATGACGGTTACCCCGATTGATTGTTACAGCACCCTTGACAGGGTGCTTTTTTATTGCTAGAATAACTCTGTAGTGTTTCAAACATAGAATGACTGTTAAGCTTATTTCCGTTACCCCAGATGCCGAAAAACACATGGCATACTGTGCTCGTGTGTCAAATCCAGCAAATCAGGATAATGAGAAGTTCAGTGGTCTTCTGAAGTATTGTATTAAGCATCAACACTGGAGTATCTTTGAGCAGGCATATATGACTGTTGAAATTGAGACGACTAGGGCAATCGCAGCTCAGATCCTGAGGCACCGTTCATTTACATTCCAAGAATTTTCCCAACGTTATGCTGATAGTTCCTTACTCGGTCTGAAGATCCCCCTACCGGAACTCCGTAGGCAAGACACCAAGAATCGTCAGAATTCCATTGATGATCTGGATGCGTTTGAAGTTCAAAATTTGGAAATGCAAATGACAACATTATTTGATTCAGCAATGGCATTATATCAGCAGATGCTTGAACGTGGAGTGGCAAAGGAATGTGCAAGAAATGTGCTTCCTCTCTGTACTCCCACTAAAATCTACATGACAGGCTCAGTTCGGTCATGGGCACATTATATTGATCTAAGGACCGCCAATGGCACTCAGAAGGAACATATGATTGTTGCTGAAGGTGTCCGTGATATTTTCAAAGAACAGTTCCCCGCAGTATCAGAAGCACTTGAATGGTAAATGTAATTCGTCTAAGGGTCATAGGTAGTGCTCTAGTTATTATTGCCTACTTTATTGTCCTTCATATAAATGTATTAGTTGGTGTGACCGCACACTTCGTTGCTGATCTTATTTCAATTCCTTACTTCATAAGGACAAAATCATGGGATGTAGTTATAATGTTAGCATTCCTACTCTTCATTTCGTTATCTAAGTTACTATGAATATCTTTGTAACTGACCCCAGTCCATATAAGTCTGCTGTTGTCCTTCCTGACAAGCATATTGTCAAGATGCCATTAGAGACCTGTCAGATGCTTGCTATCGTATGCTCTGACAAATGGGGTCATGGGTTCGGCACTATTCCTAAAGCAGATGGAACTCCATATGCCACAGAGAAAGGAGCATTCCGTAATCATCCATGCACTATCTGGGCAAATAATTTTGTGCTAAACTGGCAGTGGTTACTCGCTCATGGTCTTGCTATGTGCGATGAATACACCGCTCGCTATGGTAAGGTCCACACCTGCTTCAATACTCTTCTAGCAGCGAAGGATATATTGCCTACCGGTGATCCTACAGGACGCTCAGGGAAGCATACAACGCCCTTTGCGAGAGCAATGCCTGAGGAATACAAACTCGACACCAACATAGATACATTTACCGCATATAAAATGTATATTGCGAGTAAAACATGGGTCAAAGATAACTATCTAAGACTTCCCCATCGTAAACCAGACTGGATTTAATTATGCCAACTTACAACGTTAAAAATTTAAAGAATGGAGACACTTTAGAACTCACTTTATCTATCTCTGCATATGAGCAGTGGAGAAAAGATCATCCTGATTGGGATAAAGACTGGAGTGCTGGTGGGTTTGGGGGAACTATATACGGTGAACCTAAACAATCAGAAGGTTTTAAAGAGGTGATGCAAAAAGTACAGAAGCGTCACCCTGGTGCTAACTTATCCCGTTATACTTGATCCTATGCCTAGAAAAAGAAATTCTGCTCCAGTTGCTTCAGGTATGTCTACCAAGCAGATGAAGAGAAGGAAACCAATTAATAGTGAATATCTTAAAGGTATTGAACCTCTCACGGAGAACCAAGAAAAGTTCTTTCATGATTATTCTCTACAGCAGAATATGTTTGCATATGGTGCTGCTGGTACAGGTAAAACTTTTATTGCTCTCTATCTGGCACTTAAAGATGTATTAGACGAAAACAGTCCATATGAAAAAATCTATATTGTCAGGTCTCTGGTCGCTACACGCGAAATCGGTTTTCTTCCTGGAGACCACGAAGATAAGTCTTCGCTCTATCAGATCCCATATAAGAACATGGTGAAGTACATGTTCAAGATGCCAGATGACAATTCATTTGAACTCTTGTATACTAACCTGAAAGCACAGGGAACTGTAAGTTTCTGGTCCACATCATTTATTCGTGGCACTACATTTGATAATGCTATTCTTTTGATTGATGAAGCACAGAATCTGAACTTCCATGAACTTGATAGTATTATCACCCGTGTTGGTGAGAACTCTAAGATTATGTTCTGTGGTGATGTTGTTCAGACTGATCTAGTCAAACAACATGAGAAAAATGGTATTATTGATTTCATGAAGATCCTAGAGGACATGAAAGAGTTTAGTTTAATTGAATTTGGTGTCGATGACATCGTTCGTTCTGGTCTAGTTAAATCGTATCTTGTAAGTAAAATGGGGCTTGGTCTTTAGTATGTTTAATCATGTTGGTAATTCGTTAAGTGAACTTCCTGATCCTACTACAGTGAATGGAGTGCGATATTATTGTACTCCTAGTGGTAAAAAACTCCCATCAATCACGTCTATTACATCATTGAAATCTCGTAAGAGTATTGCTGAATGGCGTAGACGTGTAGGTGATGTAGAAGCAGATCGTCTCTCCAAACAAGGTACTACCCGTGGTACTAAGTATCACGCATATACTGAAGATCACCTCAATAATATTGAGGTTAAACCAAAGGATCTTATGGAACAGATCAGTAAACCATATCAATTATTTGAGAATTCTCTCCCTTATTTTGAGGATATAAATAATATACACGCTCTTGAAGCACCACTTTATAGTGAATATTATGGTCTTGCTGGTCGAGTAGATTGTATCGCTGAATATCAGGGCGAACTAGCAATTGTTGATTTTAAAACATCACGTAAGCAGAAACCAGAGAAATGGATTGAACATTACTTCGTTCAATGTGCTGCCTACGGTGCTTTGTATCATGACCTCACTGGTATTGAGGTAAAGAAACTCGTCATTATCCAAGCATGTGAGGATGGTGAGGTGCAATTATTTCAGAAGTATGATACAATGTATTATATGAAATTATTGGAGCAGTACATTGATGAGTTTATTAACTATCACAAGGGAGAAAAGTTTGCCAATGTCTAAGGAAAACCTTAATGACATTTTGGAACAGAAATTTATGACTGCTGCTAAGTTCTCGATGGAAATTGAGAACTTGAAAAAAATCAGTAACGGCACAATGAATTACATTGAATGTATTATTCATTTCTGTGCCGAAAATAACATTGAAGTTGAAACTGTTTCTAAATTAATTTCAAAACCACTGAAAGAAAAATTAAAGTATGATGCTCAACGTCTCAACTACATGAAGAAGTCTTCTAAGGCACGACTCATTCTATGACCGCGTTTGAGTCCTATAAAATGTATGTCGCACTGAAGTTACACTTCACTACCGACAGTTATGATTACTTCAAATTCCACGGAAAAACTAGAGTAACGGAAGCAAACTTCGAGAAAAGGAAGGACCGTTACTTTTTCAAAAAACTTACTAATCGTAAGAAAGATGACGAGATCCTTCCATATTTCGTCTCAAATTTTGTTGCAGATCCAGCAGGTTGGATTGGTAACATGGTAAGAAATAACGGTGATGATAATTATCGTGCATGGAAGAAACGAATGGAAAGTCTGCACTATACCTTTAGTGAAGACATAGACTTTATTCTACAGCAGGTAAATGAATTCGATCAGTTATTCACTGTGACTGAAACACATCCTCAGTTACTTAAATACCTTCTGGGTAGTAAAATATCAATGGAGACATTTGTTATCCTTGATAAAATTCTAAACTTTATCCCACAGTTCGATAATAAGATTACAGAACATCTTGTATGGAAGGATGTGAGGAGAACCGTTCTTAAGTATGCTCCATTTATAACTGTGGATACTGTTAAATATAAACATACATTAAAGGAAAAAGTATTAGATCACCAATGTCTTTCTTCGATTCAAAAATAGTACAACAAGAGGCTCAAGAGATTAGTCTTAAGCAGCAAGAAATTGTCAATAGGATGCCATTTATTCCTATGATGAAATTAGATGATCGTATAGATTTTTTTGATGCGATGTTAGAATTGATCGAGCGTCAGAAAATTTTCTACATGAGATTAAATCTTTCTGATGATCCTATGGCAAAGGAACTGAAAGAAGAATTCCGTCGTGCTGCCAAGGTTCTTGGCATGGATGCTGATGGTCTAGACATGTTAGGGATCTATGATAGTTTCCGTGAGAACATGGAGAATGTTCGTCAGCAGGTGCTTGACGGCGAGCTCTAAATAGTGTATGATGATCCTGTTGGGACATCATAATCCAACAAATACAAAAATCCGAGGTAATACGAATGTCTTTTGCTGATCTTAAAAACAGCTCTAAATTTGGTTTTGATCGTCTGAATAAGGAGATTGACAAACTCCAAGCCACTGGTGGCAGTTCTGACGAACGTTTCTGGAAACCTGAAATGGATAAGTCAGGTAATGGTTACGCTGTAATCCGTTTCCTTCCTGCTCCTGATGGTGAAGATCTTCCATGGGCGAAGGTCTGGTCTCACGGTTTCCAGGGCACTGGTGGATGGTATATTGAAAATTCACTCACCACTCTTGGTGGTAAGGATCCTGTCTCAGAACTTAACCGTACTCTGTGGAACAGTGGTCTTGATAGCGATAAGGAAATCGCTCGTAAGCAGAAGCGCAAACTCTCTTACTACGCTAACATCTATGTTGTAAGCGATCCTACTAATCCTTCTAACGAAGGTAAGGTCTTCCTCTACAAGTTTGGTAAGAAGATCTTTGATAAGATCCAGGCAGCAATGCAACCTGAGTTCCAGGATGAGTCACCTATTAATCCTTTTGACTTCTGGCAAGGTGCTAACTTCAAACTGAAGATCCGTAAGGTTGAAGGTTACTGGAACTACGATAAGTCTGAGTTCGCTACTCCTTGTCTGCTCGATGACAAGACTGATACTGAACTGGAAGAACTGTGGCGCAGTCAGCACTCCCTGAATGAGTTCATGGATGCTAAAAACTTTAAGTCCTATGAAGAACTGGAAAGTCGTTTGAATGTTGTGTTGGGTCGTGGCGGCAAGCAGAAATTTGATCGTGAAACTGCTGAGTCAGAAGGTGACTTTAACGGTGCTGACATTATGTCTAGTCGCCCTAACTTTGCTTCAACTCCACGTCCTACCGTAGAGACTGCTACTCCAGTCGCTGCTGCTGCCCCTAGGGTTGCTCCTACAGATGATGATGACACCCTGTCATACTTCGCTCGCCTTGCTGAGGAAGAATGAAATTACTCACACTAGACGACTATCAACGGGCAGGAGAAACATTCTGGCCTAAGTATTGGTACATCGCTAAAGAACTTGGTGAAGGTGCCAAGACTGAAGACATTCTTAAATGTATGGAAGCAGTTGGTGGTGTTGCTCTGAAAGTAGCACTAGAAGAAAAGGGAGCAGGTCCATTTGGGTTTAACAAAAAGAGTGAAGAAGTATCTACTGAGAATAGTTAGTAGTCCAGCGACACACTATAATCTGATCACGATTGGAACGTTGATTATAATCGGAGCATTACATAACCATGCTCACTATTCAATGAATATGGATGCAAATTCTTATGTTAGACAGTGGTGTAGATCATCAGCAGAAAACAAAAAGACTTGTATCCGTTATGGTGGTAATATGGATTACTAAATTGATATATTGTTAAAGATAGAAGTTTTATTTAAAGTCTTCTTGACATTAGCATCAAAAGTAAGATCTTTGCTGAACTTATAATCAACTGATGCCCGGAAGAGTCTTACGAATGCATTTAAGTATGCTGGTTTCAGCACCTGTATAAATCTTCTCTTATTATTCAACTCTTGTTCATACTCATAATAAGATTTAGATGACAGTAAAGTAGATCCATTCTCAATTTCTTCTACGAAAGGATTATATGATTTAATATAACGAAGTTTATATGAATCTGCATCATTAGGGTCATAGTAAACAATCATTCCACCTGGTTGTACTATCTCTCCAATATCATTTTTTACTTCTTTAGTTTCCCAGTGCTTTATACCAAAAGCATTGGGATATTTTTTTGCAACTAATTTCTCAAACTCATCATTATTCAATGGCCAATCATTCTTAGTATCAATGATTTTATTTGTTAGTAGAATGACCCAATCGTAATTGGGATCATTGTATACTGCTTCTGATACCTGGTCTGGTCTGACTCCTTGATTTAATTGGAGTTCAGTAAATAAGTCAGTAGCAAATGATGAATTATCAATAGCAATAAATTTAAAGATATTTTTTGCTAATACAAAATCTTGATTAGTAAATTTGTATTGTACTCTCTGAGGAGTATATTCTATGTTTGGTAATTTTGAGAAAAACATTAGTATGTACCTGTACCTTTAGGAACGCGATTATCACCACCAGCTCTTTGAGCAAGTTCTGTGCCATTAAACAGATTAGTGACCTCAGTAACTTGCATCGTAATTGTTACACCTACTGTTGTTGCTGCTCCCGCAGTTTCTGCATCGGCATAATTAGCAAGTTGGGTATAATTTCCTGTTGGAGTAAAATCAAAATTTATGCTATTAATAGCAGCAGGAAGAAGAGGTTTAATGAATGGATGAACTTTTGCTCCTCTCATATAAGTTACACATACAAAAGGTGGTTGTTTAATAAATCTATTCCCACCAGTAAATATTGCTCCAGTACCTGCAGCTACGGCGGCAGCACCCAATCCTACTGGCGTCAATAAATTTCCTGCTGCAGCACCAAATTTTGTATTAAGAATATTTTTTATTGCCTGCGGTGCAGCGATAGCTCCAGCAGCATCACTTGAAGTGAAGAAAACTTTTTTTACTCCCTCTACATCAATTTTCCCACCTGTAGATGGTAAACTATTTGATCTTAAAGTGTCTACAATGCTTTTAATTGCTATAGCATCCTTTTTAGACTTCGTAAATAGTGAAAATTGAAAGTTGAACCTTCTAAAGTCTGGACCTTCATAAAGCACTTCCATATTAGGATTGAATACAATCCCACTAGTTGCAGAAAGAATTCCATTATCAGTAAGTTGACTTGCACCTAATTTATTAGCAACTTCGACAGATTTTCCGAGAGCAAAATTTTCAACTAATCTTTTCATTGCGTTTCCGAATCCTGTACCTCCAAAAACTCCACCATAATTTATTCCTCTAAACATTGGACCTGCATCACCCAATGATGCGTTTGCAAATTGCTGACTTATTTGTTCCGTCACTTTTTGAGGAACATTGAGAATAATTGAATTACCTTCGTTTGTAAACAAATTTCCTGCTTTTTCAGCGGCAGAAGATCCTTGACCATATGCTCTCCTGACGAAATCTAATCTGATATAATCAGTTCCTGGATCTGATGTAAACTCTGATGGATATCTAATTGCTGTCATTAGTTGTCTATAAATTTATGGATGGGTAAAGATGCTATAAATTCCCAATCTTCTTCTTTCACTTCAAAGAATAAATTATCAGCTTGTTTGAAGATGTAACGATGGATTGTCTTTTCAATAATCCTTGCTTTTTTATTTAGGAGGGCAAGAGCATATGGACCTTTCTCTCTGTCATGAAGGTAATGAATATTAGAACCTAGAAAGTTATCTTTACCACGATCAAAGGCATATACTAAAGGATATATGTCATATTTATCCATCCTTTCTTTATATTTCGGATCATATTCATAGAAGTAAAGTTTTTCTGGTTCAATCTCATCAGTCATGTTATCGTAGAGGTATTCAAAGACTTCTCTACGATACCACTCTCTACTTTTTTTCTGACCACCAGAATTCTTTATGATATGCTTCTCCAATCCACCTTGTGTTCTGTCACTACCACCAAATCCCTTAGACATTTAAATGATCCTCTGTGAGTATGATAAACTCAAGTCCATGATCTGCACACCATTCTCTTGCTGCTTCCCACTTCGCTTGATTAGTGATGTATGTGGTAACCTCAGTGAGATAACGTTTAGTTTTTCTTTGGGGTATTTTAGGTTCAACTGTTTGTTTCTTTGGTTTAACTTCAATCAAATATTTCTTTGCTGTTCCAGATTTGTTACGAACTTTGGCATAGAAATCAACAAAGTATCTGTGTACTCTTCCATCTAGAGGAGAACGATAGGGGACTACAATTTCTTCACTGCCCCACTCAAGTATATGATCGTGATTATCACACCACTTCATAAATTTTAACTCCCATAGTGATCTATAAAAGACCGCTCTTGGGTCACCCTTATACTTTTTGTGGTTGACTGGTCGATACTTCCCAGAATACGCCATAAATATATGAAGAACAAGTATTTCTATTTAGAGTTAATGTCTTCCATTACCAAGTTAAGGGGTATATTTGAAAGGGACAAAGGTGCTTCCTATTCAAATGAATATGAAGTTAATTTTTCCAGTTTTGGGCAGGGATTGACTGCTAATTTTGCGGCAGTAGGTTTTACTAATTTCGCGGGATCTGAAACAGCACTTCAGAACATGATGTTCTTATGTGATGAAGCATCATTACCAGGAACTTTTGCTGCTACACAAGAGATTGATGGTATCTTTGGCGGTACTATGATACAATATCCTCATGCTAAACTTTATAATGATTTGAGACTTAGTTTTATTCAAACGAATGAGATGCTTCCTCAAAAATTCTTTGAAGCATGGTTCTATAGTATGTTTCCTGAGAGAACAACTGCTGGCATTGATACTAGAATAGAGATAGGTAGAAGTGATCCTTTTGCTCCTGTTGATCCTGCTACTATCAATAACGCAGGACTAAATTTTTCGGGTAGAAGCAGTAGATCTAATACTGTTACATTACAATACTATGATGAAATTGTATGTAACATGAGGATTACTAAATCATTCAAAGATTCCTCTTCATATAAAGGTGGTAAATCAATTGAATATGAGATCATCAATGCTTATCCTTATACCATTGAAAGTGTGCCATTAGCGTATGGTGCTAGCACACTAAATAAATTAAGAGTATCCTTTAGGTACGAAAAACACGTAGCAAAATTGTAATTAAATTAGGTTTTAAATTATGTCATTGCCTCAGATTAATACTCCAGTACATGAGTTGACAATCCCGTCCACTGGAAAGAAAATTAAATACAGACCATTCGTTGTAAGGGAAGAAAAAATTCTTCTTCTTGCTTTAGAATCCGAAGATCAGAAAGAAATTACTGATGCTATCGTTCAGATTATTGGCAACTGCGTCCAGAGTAAAATTGATATCGATAGTCTTTCTACATTTGATATCGAATATATTTTCCTGAATGTTCGTGCTAAGTCCGTTGGTGAAATGCTTGAGTTTGCTATCACATGTCCTGATGATGGTGAGACACAAGTTGAAGTTGAAATTAATATTGATGACATCAAGGTCGTAAAGTCTAAAGAACATAAGGATACGATTGATCTTGAGAATGGTTACTTTATTAAGATGAAGTATCCTACCATGAGTTACATCATGAATAAAAAAGATTCTGAAGACAAGAGTTTAATTGATAGCACATTTGAATATGCTGTTGAGTGTGTAGAACAAATTTATAATGAAGAAGAAACGTGGGAGGCAGCAGATTCTACCACTAAAGAGATTTCTGAATTCCTTGAGAATTTAAATTCAAAACAGTATGGTAAAGTTCAGGAATTTTTTGCCACAATGCCTAAGTTGACTCATACCGTCAAGGTATCTAATCCAAACACTAAAGTTAAATCTGATGTAACAATTGAGGGATTAGCAAATTTTTTCGCATAGCAGTTTTCCAGAATAATCTGGAGAACTATTATAGATTAAATTTTAACTTGATGCAGCATCATAAATATTCTTTGACAGAGATCGAAAATATGATGCCCTGGGAACGGGATGTGTACGTGAGTCTTTTAGTAGAGTTCATTGAAAAAGAAAACGCCCGTAGAGCAGCACAACAGTAATGGCAGACCCCGCAGCAAATCAACCATCCACACCAGGAGGTATCACTAAGGAAGATTTTGATGAAAAAAAATCTCCTGGTTTAGATCCAACTCCTGATCCTAAGGTTCAGGTTAGTGCTGTTAATCCTCCTATTACTCCCGATCAGGTAGTAAGTATGGCAGAGGCACCATCCTCTGCTGTTACATTACCTGATGTTAAATTACAAAATATTAAAATATCCCCGGTAAAGAATAAGACTATTCAGGGGCATCTGGCAGCAATCGAAGCAAAGATGATTGCTACTGAGAAGTTGATGAAAGATATCGTCAAACTTCAAAAAAATGAAATTAAGACAGATAAAGATTTACATCACCGCAGAAAGGAATTATATCAGAATACATCTCAGGAATTTTTATTAGATAAAACTATTGATTTTAGGGATCCGAAAGATAAAGATTGTACTTGCATTAATATTCCTAAGAAAAAGAAAGGTGGTTTACCATTTGTATTACCTCCTGGAGGATTTAAAAATCCAGTAAAAGATCCAATTAAAGATCCAATTAAAGATCCAATTAAAGATCCAGTTACAGATCCGGTAGATAAACCAATTGATGTTCCTGAAACTCCTGTTGATCCGGTAACTCCTCCAGTAAGTCCTCCATCTCCACCATTAGATATTCCAGATTGGTTAAAGCCTGGTGGATTTCCTATCCCGCCTATCCCTCTTGGTCCTGGATTTCCTGGACTTGGATTACCTGGAATGCCGAGAGCAGATCTTCCTGGTGGTCTCAATCCTACTCCTGGATTTGCTATAGATTTCTCTGATCCATTCAATGTTCCTGATATGGGACCAATTTCGGGATTAGATTTGTCTCCAGAAGCATATGAAGAATTCAAAAATAAACCAGAAATACAGAATATTATTGAGGAGTTAAAGCAACCATCTATTACAGATCAAGCTAGAGAAGCATTATATCAAACTGCTATAACGATTGCTGGCGCTGAGATTGATCCTACTCAGGTAGTGACGATATTAATAACAGCAGCAGGAATATCATACAAAGTACTTGAGAGTTTACTTCCTGGTTTAGAAGGTGGTTATGCTAAGGGTGCTATTATTCCATATGCTTCTGGTGGTGTTCCATCCGGCGGCAGAGATATAGATCTTTATCATTCAACATCACAAGAATACTTCAGAGATGTTTCTAGTAAATTAGAAATTCCTAAGTTTGCTGGTGGTGGATTGCTTGATATGTTAACACCTCCATGGTTGAAAAAACCTCAGGGATTATCAACTGCCGGTGCTCGTCCTGGTTTCACTGGAATGAACGCTCAGGGATTTGATGCTATCACAGGAGGTGATAAGTTTAGACCAGGTAAATTTAAACCTCAGATCCTTGGAAGGGGAGCATACAGTGCTCCTACAAATCAGGGTGCTATGAGGTATGCTGGCGGTCAAAGTTCTCTAGGAATGCCTCAGCAACCTGGAGGAGTGGTTAAAACAATTGTTCCTGGTAGTGCTCCTCGTTTTCCATTCTTAGAGCAGCAGATGAAAGTTAAACCTGCTACTTTCGATAAGGGTAGAGTTCTTGCTAATAAAGTACAGTCTGGAGCATATCCTAGAAGTAATCTTGCTGGTAGGATGAGAACTGGAATGCGTATGGGCGGAGCACCTATGAGAATGAGTGTTCCTAAACTTTCGCATCCATTCGTCATGTTAACTGAGATGATTATAAATGAACTCGTTAGTCCTCAGTCTACCGCAGTATATGATCAGGTTACTGGTCCTAATGCTTATTATAATGCCCCTGGATATAAGGGTCCAATGCCATCACAGAACCTTGAGAATGCTCAAAATACTATGATAGATGGAACAAGTAATCAGCAACCACAGATTGTTCCATTACCTCCTGATTATATCAAACTTCCTGGTAAACCAAAAGAAAAAACTTATGATACTTTTGAAGTTCCTGGCATTAATTCACCTGTGAATCCGTTTACTCGTTCTCCCAGACATATTGATTGATGATTAAAGCAAAGAGTAAAATGATAGAACCATCTTCGGAAGCAGCAGCATCCGAAGTTTTTGCTATTGCTGATACTATTATACCTATTCGTCAGGCATCAGTAGAAACTATTCTGAATACTGACTTCAGCGAAGAGATGGAGGTGGTTCCTCATACTCAGGTCAAGAGATTAATCATACAGAATAGGACTACTAATCCTGTTAGTAAATTTTTTATAAGAACAGGAGCGTATCTTGATTCTTTGGAAAATTTTCTGGTAGATTTAAATAGTAATTATTTTAAATCTGTAGAAGAAAAAAAATCTACTGTACACACAGAAGAAACTGATAAAAAATTAAGAGATAATAAAGCAAAAAGAACTGCTAGAAGAAAATCGGATAACCGTAAAAGAAATGAAAGACCTTCTGTAAGTCTTAAAGATTTTGATAATGATACTCTGGTTGCTATGGGATCTTTGCTAGGTCTTACAGCAGCAGATACTATGGGTAAAGTAAGGGGATTTTTTGGAAATCTCTTTACTGATAAAACAATTCACACGGATGTTGTTAAGAAAGGTGATTTTGCAGTACAAGCAGGAACTAATGTTGTAGATCCTCCAGAATGGATTCCATTTCCAGCAGGAACAAGGGGATTAACTTATACTTCTGGTTTTGGAATGCGTGACGGTAGACCACACCAAGGTATTGATATTGCTGGTCCTACGGGAACACCTATCATCACTCCTGTTAATGGTATGGTTGACGTGATGGGATCATTGTCTGGATATGGCAAAGCAGTCTATATTAGAAGTGGTGATCTGTTAATGGAATTTGGTCACCTGGATTCTATTAATGTAAAAGAAATTGGTCAGGAAGTAAAGGCAGGATCAGTAATCGGCACCTTAGGTAGCACTGGAAGATCTACTGGTCCTCACCTTCACTGGACTATTAGAATGAATGGTGCTGCTGTTGATCCAGTTCAATGGACGAAGAGTAATCCACCATTATCACCCACATCTCATTTCAAAGCAACTAAGGAACTTGGTCCTTTAGAACCAGGATATGGTAAGGAATCTGAAGGTGGTATTAACTACCATCGTATCATGGTCGGTGAGGCTGGTCCTGAATTTGTTATTCCAATGAGTCAGATGCCAATCTTCGGTCAGTTAATGATGGAAGAGAAGATTAAGTCAATCAATCCATACTATCAAGTGCCATATAATCGTTTCAGAGATATTGGATTTGAAAGGCAGTCTGGCACAGGAACTCCTATGGCAGCAGGTGGTATCACAGAAAATCATAGGACTGCTGCAAAGAAACTTACTGAGTTCTTCCCTTCAGCAAAACCAATTCATATTGCTGCTGCTATGGGTAACTTTGAAACTGAGGCACCCGGATTAAAACCAGATACTTATCAGTATGGTGGTGGTCCTGGTAGAGGTGTCGCTCAATGGGAAACTCCTGGAAGATGGGATACTGCTCTGAGTAAGTATGGTCCTGGAGTTATTAATAGTCTCGATCAACAATTAAGATTTGTTCAATGGGAGATGAATACAGGTCATTATATTAATGGAAGTCCTAACTTACCATGGGGTAATGCTGCTAAGAGTGAATGGTTGAATACATTTGATATTACAGCTGCTACAGATCATTTCATGAGAGGTTATGAATCACCTGGAGTTCCCCATTGGGAGCAGAGATTAGATAATGCTGAGTTCTTCTTGGCTAATATGCCTGAGATGTTAAAGGGCAAGAAACTACCTGAGGATAAACCTACTCCTACTCAGACTAAGGCAAAACCACAGTCAAATCCAGTATCAGATCTGTTTAATTACATATGGAATTTTCCTGGTAAAGTAAAACAAGAAGTTGAGAAAAAACTGAAGGATGATAGCGTCTCTTCTAGGTTAAATAGTATACCAGATAATAAGCAAATGGAAATTGCTAGTGAAACTCAGGAAGAGTTCTCATTCGGCAATTCCAAGGGTGAGATAGTTGCCTTATTCAAACCTACAGTTCATTACTCTGATCCAGCATGATTAAACCATTAACACGAATTGTTGGCAAAAGTCAAGTCAAAATCAGGGCATTGACTAAAATTATTCCCGCCAAAAAAATCAAGGAAAACCTAAAAAACTTTGTTAATACGGTTATTCCACTCATACCACCAGCGTTGCTGGAATTTGAGGATCAACGTCAATATCTTGTACCTAAAACACTGTTTGATGTTCTAGTATCAGACGAAGATGTTGACGATTGGAATAGTCTTCTATCTAGATTTAATGATCTGTTAGGTAACCTTACTAAGGTTCTCAACAACATTAGGAAAATTAACTATCAAAAGATAGTTGCTAATAAATTACTGGAACAAGAGATCAGTAATAGAAAGATTAAAGTTACTGAGAAACTTCTTGAAAAAGAAAGATCCGATAACAAAGAACCCGATAGTAAAGAAGCATCGGATAAGAAAATTAAACAACTTACAGCACTTCTTGTTGCGAGTGGAGCATTTGCTGCCGCTGCTGCTGCTACGAGAAGCAGAGAAGTTAATCCATTAAATGCTGCTACTGTAAAAAGTGCGAAGGCAAGTGGTGCTGATCTAAAAGCAGCAGCTCATCTTGCTACGCTTGAGGCATCATCACCACAGGATGTTGCTGATGTCATGCAAGTTATGCTGAATAGAGCAGCAACAAATCATTCTGGATATGGTTCACTTATTCAGCAGATCATTGCCAAAGAACAGTTCTCACCTTATTCTGCTGCTATTTACGGAGATAGTGCTGATGGAAATGCTGCCTCTTATTATGGTAAACTAAAAGTTACTCCACGAGAAATTGTTACATTAGCATCACAACCTAATGGCATTGAAAGGTTAGTCAAAAGATTTGGTGCTGGTAATGCTGCTGTCGCTAAACAAGTATTGAATGATTTCTTGGATGAAGGTCCGTTGTCTAAAAAATCACAGGAGTATATAGGTGGCATGGTTTCATTCCGAGGAATGAATAGTGATGTTGGACCTAATTTTACTCAGAGACATGAACGTGGTAATAAATTTTTTGCTACTGGTGGTATTATATTACCTAAACTATTAAATCAGTATAATCTGTGGTATAATACTGATGATAAGACTAGTGATATCTCAAACTTTATTGTTGATAGACCAACGATTATCGATGTTCAAAGTATAGGCGAACCAGTTGTTGTTATTCCTACTGAGAGACCTATAGGTCATGAGGTGTTGAGTATCTTATTCAAAGAACCATTCCGAAAGATCGAAAAGATCTTTGAACGAAGGGAGCAGGAAGCGAAACCACAAACACCTATTGAAAATAATACCACATCAATCAATAGGACAACGATACCACAATCGGAGAAACCTAAACGTAAGTCACAGAAGTCTTCGATGCCCACACAAGATCCTTTGAAGACCTTTACACTCAACAGTGATAATTCCATTAACATGATGAGTTTAGGCACTAAGCAAAGTGAATTTTCGACGATAGTAACTGACTTTAATAATGCTCTAAGTAAGTCTTCATCATCAGATAGATTGGGAAGTAACATACATACAGTATCGCAAAAAACCGATAATGTTTTCGGATCAAAAACTATTTTAATGACCCAAGATATTTTTATAGAGGAATAAATGTCAGCATCAGAACCAGAAAAGCAAACTATACAGGCATTTGTATATGATATACCTAGTGCCAGTAAATTAACTGATATTGCCCCCGAAGGCGAACCTCTTAACTTTCCTGAGGTGATATCATTTAACTATTATGAAAATGTGCTTGATCCATTTATTCAGGCTGATATTACAATACTTGATTCTTCAGGTGTAATTGATAAAGCATTTGGTAATTTTGGTGTGAGACAGTTCTGTCCTGTTGAAATATTATTATATGATCCGAGTAATGAAAAGAACTGGGAACGTGAGAGGTCAGTATTTGAATTCAGTGGCGATAATTGTTTTTATGTTAATAGAGTTAAAGATCAGATAATTCAAGGGAAGAAGAAGCAATATACATTAGAACTTGTGACTCGCGATAGTCTTGTGGCACTATCACGAACAATTAAGAGTGCGTGGCCGCCAGACGAATCTAAAGGTATTGATTACAATACAGTTGTTTCCGATGTTCTTAATAAGTATATTAAAACATCCAAAGATTATTCATATGTCATGGATGCTATGAGTGAGAGTGTTGATAAGGTTATGGGTAACGGTATGAAACCTACTCAGTTAATTAATAATATCTGTACTAGGGCAACTCCTAAAGGAACTGCTACTGGTGGTGGAGTAGAAGAAACAAGACCTACTGGATATGCTTTCTATGAAACATATGATAGTTATAAATTTGACTCAATCTATAAGTTACTAACAGAACCATCAAATCTTAATACCAATCATGGTGCTTACAATGTAAGTTTTGTGAATGATAACGAAACTAGTGAAGAACAGGCATCATATTCTATTTTAGGATATAAATTTTATGATGAGACAACTCAAACAAGTTTGTTAGAAGAAATTGTTGCTAAAACGCGAGGTAAAGCAAAAACTCTTGTTATAGATCAACAGAGAAGTTCTTATAAAATGATTGAAAAACTAACTCCTGAAACTGTAGTTTCTCCTTCTCTTAGAGCAGCAGCAGATGATGATTTTGCACCAATAAGAACTGTTTCTCAAACTGAATATCAAATCGAATATTATAATACTAATGAGACAGATGCACTAGACAATAGTCCACCTAATCCAGAGTTATCGTCAATGAATTATGGTGCTCTTCTAGATATAATGAAGAGCAGAACATCTACCATCAAAATTAATGGTAATCTTTCATTATCTGCAGGAAATCATCTCTATATTGATTTTCCTGAAATTCAGGGTGATGGGATTAAGCAAACTGAATTGAGTGCTAAATATTCAGGATACTATTTGATTACTAAAATCAAACATTATGTGCAAGATATTCAGCATGTATATACTATCGCAGAAATTTGTAAACTAGTAACTTCCTGATGAATATTGATTCTTTAAAATCCTATTTGCATACCGACCTCAATACCGGTGAGGTAGGAACTGAACTACTGGGGTGGGTTACTTCAGTAAATGCAGATGGTGCTCCCGGATATTATCAAGTAAGATTACCTACTATCCATGGATATTGTGATATTAATGAACAGAACTGTGAAGAAGATGTAGTAAAAAAAGCAGCACTTCCGTGGATTGCCACTATACAATCTGATCGAGCTAATGCTTTCATTAGAAATAATGATGTTAAGCAACTTACTCAAGGTCAGGCTGTAGTAGTTAAATTTGATGGACCTAATTATACTAGTCCTGTAATTATTAGCACATATAAGCTACAACATCCTGCTTTATGTCTTGCCGAAGGATTCACTACTTCCGGGAGTGGCATTAGTGCTCAAGTTTGTGTCCCATTAGATAATCGTAATTATAGTGCTTCTTATGCTGCAAATGCTGGAGGAGACTCTCCGGCAGGTGTAGCTCCTGCAACTAAAATTCAGGATAATGGTACTAGTACCAAGGCTGCTAGTAAATGTGGCACTGGTGGAGGACTATCCAATAATATTGGTGCCGTGATTGGTGATTTCATGAAAATTATCCAAGATAGTGATGGTAAGATTGGTTCTAAGTTTGTAAATGGTATCACAGGTGAGTTATTCTCCATTACTGGATACGTTCAGAAATATCTTGCCTCCATTACATCAATCATTCGTAACGGTATTGGATGGATCAAAGCAATTATTACCAAGGCAGTTAGAGAAGGAATTGATAAACTAGTTAAGGCAATAATGGTCCCTATCAAAGGGATTACATCAACAATTAATGAAACACTTGAGAAAGTCCTTAATATGATTTTCTGTAGTTTTGGTGATATTGAGAGTATGATCTCCAATATGATCGAAGGTCTTCTTAATACACTTGTAGATTCCGCACTCAATTCCATATTTGGTTGCTTGAATACATTAGTTGATGGAATTATGAATGAGATCATGGGAGAAATCCTAGGATTGATGAGTAATATCATAGGTGTTTTTGAAAGTCTTGCTGGTGTCATTGGTGGATTTGGTGATATGTTTGGTATGGCAATCAATGCTATACTAGAACTTCTGGGAATTAGTTGTGGTGGTTCGGGATCATGTTCTACTGCTGCTTCAAAAGCATTAGTAACTGCCTTCAATAATCCTGGTGAATTTGGATTAACCAATGGCATTAAAGCAGGTCTTAATAATGGATTAAGTGCCCTTGATGGAGTATCAGGTTCTATCGGTAAAGAAACCTCAAAACTCAACTCTGAAGCAGCAGAATTTGCTAAGGGGGTTGACTTAGGCACAGCAAATGTTCCTGGTGTATCTACGACCAATGAAGCATTGAAGAATGCATTTACTACAGCTAATAATCTTGCTGCTAGTAAAGTAGCTAATGTATTTGATTTCTGTAATAATCTTTCTAATGGATATGATGGTTCGACAGGATCTCCAACAACACCAACAAATCCAGACATTAGCGATGATGGCACTTCAAATCCAATACCTACAGATACTATTACACCATCAACTACTACTGCTGTTGTGGTTGGTAGTGTTGATGATAAGTACGATGCAGTTTATAAAATAACACCTATTGGAACTAAAGTTTCTACAGGTGGGACACAGAAAGTTAAAATTTTCAGAAATAATTCTGTAGAGAATGGTGTTATTATTTTTGCAGTTCATTTAAAACCAACTGATACTGCTAGAGTTGTTGGTATTACTCCTGGTATTGATAGTGGTGGTGATCTTACGTTAGGTGGATCTCTAGAAGAAAATCAGTATGCGACAAATCCATCTGGAATGAGTTCTCCTGAATTCCCTATGGTTGGTAATGTTATCACATCCAAGAAAATTTATTTCCCCAAGAATGTCAAAGAAGTCATTGTAGATATCCCAACACTAAAAAATAATTCTCCAGAATCTGGGTCAACTGAGTTAACTTATACTGCTACAATTTACAGAGCGGTTGATGATCTTGATTTAAATCAGTATCCATACAAAAATCTTCCTACCACATCATCAATCTTACACTCATCTAGTTTAAGTATTAAATTTGTTCAGGATGAAGTTCCTGGTCCAAAACCAGAACCTGAAGTTATTCCTCCTCAATTAGTCTTTAAGGATATTACTTATTCTATAAGTGAGATAAGTGTAACTGCTGGACAACCAGCACAATTTAAGATTATTAGAGCACCATTATTGGCAGAAGAAACAATAATCAAATGTGCTACATCTGATGGTACTGCTATTGATAATGTTAATTATGAAGGCGGGTTGGCTGAGATAAAATTTAAAGCAGGGGAATCTACGAAAATTTTCTCTGTGACTACTATAGAAAATGCTGCTCTTGTAAATCAATCATTATATTTTAATGTTACATTTACTGATCTTCAATTACCTCCTGGTAGTTCTTCTAACCTTGGTGGAACAGGATCTATAAGTGGAACTTCCATAGGAGCAGGAATTGTTAAGAAAGCAACTATTAACTATACACCAGTTCAAACTCCATCACCAGTATGTCCTGCTGAGATTTTAATTACTGAACCTCCAGTGACATGCTTAGTCCAAGAAGTTAACTTCCCGTTAGAGTTAGGTTTCATTGCTAAATCTAGTGTTCCTGGATATGTATTATCATATGAATGGCAGAGAACATATGATCCTTCCGCGACATGGACTACAGTGACTAATGGAACGAGAAACGAACTCATAGATGAACTAGTCACAACATTTGGTCCTTCTGATGTAACTTTCGTTGATGGTAATGGTGTCAGTGTAACTCTTGATGGTTGGGAAACTGAAAGTGTCCAACAGTCAGCATCTATTGCATATACGGGTGCCACTACGAATGAATTGAGTGTTGCTGTACCATCATATCTAATTAATGATGAAGAATATTATCGCTGTATAATTACTGCTACACCAACTACCCCTTCTATATTTACCCCAACATTAACTAAGACTACTGAAAATATTTACATCGGCATGACGAAGACTGGTGTTTATCTTAGTTCAGTTAATTGTGCTCCTCCTGGAACTTTAGCAGATGGAGATCCTATCACATATGATAGTGCTCCAAAACCATTAACTCCTGTCCTTTCTGATGCTGCCCAGTGTGAAGTTATCACACCAAATCCAGTTACTATTCCTGATGTAATTATAGATGATCCTGCTGATGATCCTGCTGATGTTGATCCACCAAGCGATCCAACTAATCCAACAACACCATTTATTGTTCCTGTTATTGACGAAGAACTCCCTGTCCCAGTAACTCCTGTAGTTATTGATCCGGGTGGTGGTGTAGTTTCTGTGCCTATTCCAGGTAATCTTCCTAATTATAAGTATCCTCCACTAATTCCTATTTCTGGATTGGGTGCTGGCGCTGTTGCTAAAGGAGATATCGATGAAAATGGTAAATTAATCAATATTTTAATTAAATCAAAAGGATTTGGGTATCCACCATCAAGTTTTGATCAGTGTGGTATTATCACATCTATCGAGGTTACTAATGCAGGAGGTTTTTATGAATCCTCTCCAACCGTATATGTCAATGATGATCCAACTATTGCTGTTGCAGCGATTGATGAAAACGGTAGATTGGCAGAAATTAGAATAACCAACCCTCAGAGTATTGTATATGATAGAATACCAAGTATATTCATTCAGGGTGGCAGCGGTCTTGGCGGATCTGCTATTGCTGTGATACAATATGTACCATGCGATCAAGTCGCTAATCGCTATCTCAATGTAGTCAATAAATACAACGAGAGCACACTTGGAATAGTAAACGTAGTAGACTGCCCGTAAATGACATCACAATCTGTAAAACAATCACTTCAGCAAGTTTCTGCTGGCATAACAGAAATAACTAATGAATATAGGGAATCTATCAGTGATGGTTCTTTTGCTATTCGGGAAACTACTCGCAAGGGTGATAGATCATATGAGATGGCTCATTATCGCGGATCACGAATTCGTTGGCAAGAGGATGGTTCAGTATTATTAATTGCTAGAAGTTCTGAAGCAACTCCTATCGAAGGATATCTTGATGTTAAGTCATCTGGGTATATGCATTTTGTCTCAGGACATAATATTAAACTGATAGCTGACGGACATCAAAAAACTGGTGGCGGCGAAGCAGGATCTGATGATGAAAAGTCTGTAGAAATACGTGGTCCAGGAGATATTGTTATCCAATCTGATGGTAAGGGTGGTGTAGTTATTAATGCTGCTAAAGATATCGAA
>ERZ891134.930-NODE-930-length-21828-cov-6.416341_pt1 | contig 21828 bp, 18 predicted proteins | sample MGYA00520888_ERZ891134 | MGnify/ENA primary metagenome ERZ891134 (study PRJEB32303, sample SAMEA104408692) | aquatic metagenome | biome: Brackish water; feature: Coastal; material: water | place: Baltic Sea | collected 2014-10-23 | depth 10 m ... | reverse complement strand
GGACAAACCCGACCTTGCCGTCCACATGGTCAACGGCTGCTTCTTGAATAAGATACGCGCTTCAAAAAAGAATGCTTTCGGTGGATTTCTGGCTTTCGTTGAAAGCTCAAGTGGAGGTGACTCAAACGGCAAGCCGGCATTCCGGTGTTTTCGATACCGCGCCTTTCTCAGCTTTGTAGCAGAGCCGCTCTCGGTCATTCGTGTTGATGTCGCGAATTCAATGGGCACCTGCCTTCGATCACCACGGATGATGTTGGCAGCTGTGGCACATTTTCGAGAGTTCAGTCGGGGATGCGGAGTATGTGTTTGCTCAACTCGGTGCAGCTACCGCACTGATTTCAAAGCAGCACAATGCAAATGATCCCGAGTGCAATCATACTGGCCCAGCCGAGGCGCTTTGGAATTTGGGTTTCGTGCAGCGCGACTGCGGCCAGAATGACCGAGATTGGTATCGACACCTGACGCACTGCACTGACGGCGGTGGCTTCTGCGCCTTTTTGAAACGCGAAAAGGATCATCACATAGGAAAGGTATGAGATCGTGCCTGCGAGAAGTATTCTGACCGGCGCCTGCTTCCAGCCCTCAAGCGTTGCGCGCAAGGCGGGCGCCAGTCCGGCGTTTTCGCGACACCAGAGGGCGAAGAGTAAGCCGGACACAATGATATAGACGTAAAACAGAAACAGGGCTGGCTGGACGTCCTGCATCGCGATGGAATCGGTTAATGTGTAAGCGGCGGAACCCAGCATCGCGAGCACGGCCAAGATCAAGGCACGGCGATCCATGGCGAAACCGCGCGCGGGCTTTTGGATCATCAGGCTTCCGACAATCACCAGTGCGATGCCGAGGATCGCCATCCAAGAGTAGGTTTGATCCAGAAACAGGAAGCTGAAGACAAGGATGGCCGCAGGCGATGAGCGCACGATCGGGTAATATGCCGAAAGATCCCCTCGGCGGAGCGCCGAAAGCGTTCCATAGTAATAAATCACCAGCCCGAGCGCAGAGAGCGCAACCAATCCCCAAGTCTCGTCTGGAAGCGAAAGGTCATGACCCTCGATCTGGCTGTGGATCAATGCGAGAAAAATCCAGCAGATCGCAACCCCGATATATGCGGCAATTGGATACAGAACCCCCTTCAGCGCCAGATCGCGCAACGGATGTAGCGCTGCTGACAAAAGCACCAATGTGATCCAGCCGATCTCCAACGCTAGCTTGCCGCCAGGGATCTGCTGTGAAGGAGTGCATCAAAATGCACGCGGGTGATGCGGAGACCATGGCCGTAGTTGGCCTGCCGGATAGTCGCGCCTGAGGTTAGCGCGCGCGCAAATACGTTCCTGTTCTGTAGCTTGATGCCGCCGACGAAAGCGACCCCGATATCGAACGACGGTTGGTGCTTGAGGCTATGCACAGGCTTTTCGCCCGCCTGGGCGCGCTGTGATTTCAGCCATGCCAACCTGTCGCGGCGCAGGATAATGGATTTCAATGTGCCCCCCGTTTATCATCTTCCCGGCTGCAATGGCTGCAGTTCAACTCAACAAGACTAACGCCGGATTTTTCCTGCCGCAAGGAATTTCAGTGAACGGTGCTTTGGAGGACAGCTAGGATTGTCTATGCTTGGCGAACCGCTTGGGGTAAACAAAGCTGGGCATTAAGTTTGAGAGGGCTCACATTGGACGCCGCATCCGTCATCAGCTTCTGGCAGGCCGCGCGCGCGAAAGGCTTGGACATCTGTATTGATGGGGGCTGGGCCGTTGATGCGCTTCTGGGTCGTCAGACCCGGCCGCACAACGATCTCGACATCGCCCTGCCCGCAGACCAGGTGCCGGAATTAATGGCACTGCTCACCGCTGACGGGTTTCACATAGTTGATCGCCCGGACAGTTGGGCGCATAACTTTGTGCTGGAGGACGACACCGGCAGGTATATCGACGTGCATTCCTACATTCTGAATGACGACGAAACCAGCGCAGGCGGCGTGCCTTACGAGGCGCAGCACCTGAGGGGCGAAGGGCGTATTCAGGGGCATCTGATTCGCTGTGTTCCGCCCGAATGGCTAGTTCAATTTCACATCGGCTATGAAATTGACGAGAAGGATTGGCACGATGTCCGGCTGTTATGCCAACATTTTAACATAGACATTCCAGACATTTACGACAGGTTTTTGAAGTCTACCTCTGGCGGTTGAACCACGCGATATTAAAAAAATTCGGCGTGGTGCGAATGAACGTCTTCCCAGATCAACCCGAATCTGCAATCTTGTTGCTTAAATTTGCAATCATGCTGCACAGGTGTGCAGAAAATAGCCATCAAGGAGCCATCAAGGGAGGTTAATATGAAAACCATAACGCATAGCATCGCACTCGCCGGAGCAATGGCGGTTACCGCAGGACTCGCAAGCGCGGAGGACATCAACATCACGGTTTGGGCCGGTGGCTCGAACGATGGGGACAGCTATCGCATCGAAGCGATCGAAATAGCCGCAGATATTCTAGAACGCGAAGCCGCAATCCTCGGGGAAGAACTGAACATCACCGTCGATGGTCGCCGCGACTTCACCGGCTGGGACGAATTCAAGCAGGGCGTCACGCTCGGCGCAGAAGCGGGCACCGCGCCCAGTATCGTCGTGACCTCACACTTGGACATCACCTCGTGGAGCCAGGCTGGATACATCGTTGCGGTGGAAGACTACGTCGATCTGGACGCTTGGCCGCTGAGCAACGTTTATCCGAACCTGATGGAGATCGCCGCATCCGGTGGCACCCAGTGGGGTGTTCCGCAAGACGCCGAGTCGCGCCCGTTCTTTTTCTGGCGCGATACGCTGACCCAGATCGGATACAGCGAAGACGACATTGACGCGCTGCCCGGCAAGGTCGCCAGCGGCGAGTACACGCTGGCCAATGTTCTGGAAGACGCCAAGAAGGCGGTCGATATGGGCGTTGTGGAAGAAGGCTATGGCTTCTACCCGCGTGTTTCGAACGGCCCCGACTATGCGCAGTTCTATCAGTCCTTCGGCGGTGAGTTGATGGATGCCGACACCGGCAAGCTGGTGCTCGACAAGGCCGCGATGACTGAATTCTATCAGTTCTTCGTCGATGCCGTGGCCGCCGGGGTGACCCGCAAGAACCACATCGGGACCGAGTGGGACCAGTGGTATAACGAGGTCGCCAACGGCCGCGCTGCTTTCTGGCACGGCGGAACCTGGCACTTCGGGCGTTACAAGCGTGAGGGCAACGACGATTTCTGGAACACGATCCAGTTCTCGCTGATCCCATCGGGCAATGACGCAGGCCGCGCCAATACGATCACGCATCCGCTGGTCTATCTGGTGATGAACCAGGAAGATGAGCGCATTGAGGAAGTCGCGTCCCAGCTGATCGCAATCGCGACCGAGCCGCGTCTGAACACGCTGCATGCGATCAAGTCGAACCACCTGGCGGTGGCGCAGGCACAGGAAGGCGTTGACCTCTATCGTGGCAACCGCTGGGCGTCCGAGGCGACCGAGGTTTTGCTTGGGTCTGCCAATGCGCAGCCCAACCACCTGCAATATGGCGCTTTCTCGGAAGCGATGTTCCGTGGATTGGAAGCAGCCTGGACCGGCGTGCAAACTCCGGAAGAAGCCGTGGCCGAGGTTGAAACGCAGATGCGCGCGACCATCGGCGACGACCTGATCGTTCGCTGATCAAACCCTTCGGGCAAGGCGCGGATCTGCGCCTTGCCCACCCAAACTCTGCCATCCGACCCGCGCCTGCCCGCACCACCAATCCTGAGGACCAATCGACATGACCTCTCGTGCTTTGGGGATCGGCTTTCTTGCACCTGCATTGATCGCCGTGTTCATCTTCTTTCTGCTGCCGGTCCTGCTGACTGTGGTGTTCGCGTTTACCAACATGTCCACCTCGACCGGGATCATGGGCGGGGACTACCGGATCAACACCGACCAGCTGCGCGGCTTGCCTGAGGCGGGCATCAGCGCCCCTTCGGTTGAGAAGCTGGAGTCCGCCGGATTTCAGATCACCGAAGCGGGCCTGACGGCACTGGCCGACCAATTCAGCGAAGATGCAGCGGACGAGTTGCGCGACGATCATATGGACGCAACCTTCGGCTCGCGCCGCGAGTTGGAGCGCTTGCTAAAAGACCTCGACGACCCGATCCGCCGCACCCGCGACCGCAAAGCCGCCGCTGATCTGTTCGCGGTGACCATCGTTGGCGAACGCTATTCCACGGAAGATGAGTTTCGCGTGGCCCTCTCCGCCACCGGGATTGACTCAGCGGACCACGATGCCCTGACGCGCGAGGCGTTCACGGGCTGGGGCTGGACCACGGACAACTTCAAACTGCTGCTCGAATTGCCTTCGACCCTGCGATTTGCGCTGAACACAGCGTTCTATGTGGTCTGCACGCTGGCCTTCAACATCCTGTTCGGGCTGTTCCTGGCGATCTCGACCTTCTATCTGCCGGGCAAACTGGCCAATACGTTCCGCGCCATATGGTTCCTGCCGCGCATCCTGCCGCCGGTCCTCTATGTGCTGATGTGGAACTGGTTCACCTGGGACACCGGCTTTATCTCGACCGTGACGGGCTGGTTCGGAGTGCCGCCGCAAAACTGGATGATGCAGACAACCGGGCACGCCTGGACGGTGGTGGTCCTGATCAACGGATTTGTCGGAGCCTCACTGGGGATGATCCTGTTTTCCTCGGCGATCAAGGCGATCCCGACCTCGATGCTCTATGCCTCGGAAGTGGACGGCGCGAACCGCTGGCAACAGGTTCGCCATATCATCCTGCCCCAAATGCGCTGGCCGATCCTGTTCATGACCAGCTACCAGACCCTCAGCTTGCTGACCTCGTTCGAGTATATCCTGCTGGCCACCGATGGTGGCCCGGGGCGGGGAACCGAGGTCTGGGCGCTGGCGGCCTTCCACACCGCGCTGAATAACTACGGCGGCAACCTGCAATACGGGCTGGGTGCAGCCTATGCGCTGGTGCTTGTGTTCATCGGTATCGCTCTGTCGGCGCTGTACCTGCGGCTGTTCAACTTCAAAGACCTGCTGGCCAAGCCGAGGATTGAACAATGACCGGCAATTCGCGCATCTGGCATCTGGTTGCGATCCTCGCGATCTTCTCGACCCCGCTGGTCATCATGTATGTCTTTCAGGTCATCGAAAGCGTGGCCCGGCCCGACGCCGGATCGCTTTGGCCGGGCAAGCTGGACCTGTCCAACTGGCGCTTCCTGTGGGAGCGGATTGATCCCGGACGCCCAACGATCTGGGAGGTGACGTTCAACACCTTCCTGTTCGCAACGGCGACCGCAGTTGGCGTCACCGGGCTGTCGACCACGGCGGGCTATGCCCTGTCGCGCTTGAACATGCCGGGGCGGCCTTATTTCCTGGGTGGCCTGATCATCCTGCACGCCTTCCCGACGATCACCCTGATCATCGCGATCTTTATCATCCTGCAATTCATGGGCCTGTTCGACAGCCTGCTGGGGATCATTCTGGTCAAAGCCGCACTCGAACTGCCCTTCGGCGTCTGGATCATGAAGGGCTTCTACGACACGGTTCCTTGGGAGATCGAGATGGCTGGCGTGCAAGACGGTGCGTCCCGCTTCCGCGTCTGGTGGGAGCTGGTGCTGCCGCAGGTCAAACCGGGACTGGCGGCGCTGCTGATCATCTCGTTCCTGTCGGGCTGGTCCGAATTTGTGCTGCCGCTGGTGCTGGCACCGGGGTCGAGCACGCAGGTGCTGGCCACCTATATGAACGCGGTCATTCAGGATGACACCACGGCTGACTTTGGCCTCTTCAAAGCGATCGGTATGTTTTATTCGATCCCGGTCATCGTCGTGTACCTGCTGTTCCAGAAACAGCTCATGAATATCTATGGCGGAGGCACGAAGGGCTGATGGAACTCAGGCTAGACAATTTCACCAAAAGCTTCGGTGACGTGACCGTCATCAAGGACATGGATCTGACCGTGAACAGCGGCGAGATGATGGCCCTGCTCGGTCCGTCGGGCTGCGGCAAATCGACGACGCTGTTCGCGATCTGCGGCATCCACAAGATGTCGGGCGGGACGCTTCATTTCGGCGACAATGATGTCACCTCGGTGCCCGCACAGCAGCGGTCGGTGGGGGTCGTGTTCCAGAATTATGCGCTCTATCCGCATATGACGGTGGAACAGAACATCGGCTTTCCGCTGAAAGTGCAGAAGATCGCCAAGGCCGAGATCAAGAAGGAAGTCGCCCGGCTGGCGGAACTGGTCCAGATCGGAGAACTGCTGGACCGCCGCCCGGCGCAATTGTCCGGTGGCCAGCAACAGCGCGTCGCCCTGGCACGTGCGATGATCCGCAAGCCCGAAGTTCTGCTGCTGGACGAACCGCTTGCGAACCTTGATGCGAAACTGCGGCTTGAAATGCGCTCGGAAATTCGCCGTATTCAGCGTGAAACCGGCATCACCGCGATCCTTGTGACCCATGATCAGGTCGAGGCGATGTCGATGTGCGACCGTATTGCGCTGATGAAGGACGGCAAGATCGTGCAGCTGGACACGCCCGAGCAAATGTACGCCAACCCGCAGTCACAATTCGTCGCCGGGTTCCTCGGCAATCCGCCGATCTCGTTTCTGGATGCCGAGGCTGGTGATGCGCTGACCCTGGGCGGCAATCAAACGCTGGCGCGCCCCGTTGGGCTGGACGCAAATGGCGGCATGGTTCTGGGCATCCGGCCTGAACACTTCGGCCCTCAGCATGGTTCGGGACTTGAGGGAGAGATTATCTTCGTCGAACCCCAAGGCCGCGAAGAACTGGTCGATGTGCGTCTGGAGGGCGGCGGCAACATGCGCGCGATACTGCCCACCGGAGAGCCGTTCAAAATCGGCCAGCGCGTCAACTGGGGCGTTGCCACCGACCGCATTCTGGCCTTCGCACCAGACGGGCAGCGGCTGTGACCCGCCAGCCAATCCCGCCGCGCCCCTATTCCATCGCGCACCGTGGGGCCTCGGCCTATGCGCCCGCCAACACGCTGGCCGCATTCCGCAAAGCCGCCGATCTGGGCGCGGACATGTGGGAGGTCGACATCCGCGCGACCGCCGACGGGCAGCCCGTTGTGCATCACGATGCGATGCTGGCAGATGGTGCGAAGCTGGCCGAGATGACCCGCGACGACCTGCGAATTGCCATGCCCGACTGCCCCGATCTGGGAGAAGTCGTCGTTCTGGCCGCCGAGCTTGGCGCCGGCATCTACGCTGACATTAAAGACGCCGACGCCGCGTTGGCGACGCTGCACCTGTTGCAGGACGCCAAGATCGACCCCGTGATCATCGGAGCCTTCAGCCCCGAGATCGTGCAGACTCTGAAAGACGCGGGCAGCACCTATCCGGTCGCCGGATTGGTGCCGATGGGGGCTGATCCACACGAACACGCGCCCGACGCCGATATCATCCATCTGTGCTGGGAACACCTTGCGCGCCCGCAAGACACGCTGACCCCGGCCCTGTTCGATCGTGCCTTCGCGGACGGCAAAGGCGTGGTTCTGTGGCACGAAGAAGACCCGGACCGTATGGCGGCGATCCGCACCAAGCCGGTGACCGGCATCTGCTCGGACATGCCCGAACTGGTGAACCCGTTTCGCGCGCCTGCTGACCAGCCGTTCGAGATTGTCTGCCACCGTGGCGCCAACCGGATCGCACCGGAAAACACGCTTCCCGCGCTGGAATGCGCGCTGGCTGGTGGGTTCGATTTCATCGAAGTCGATCTGCATATAACCACTGATGATGAGATCGTGGTGATCCATGATCCGACGTTGGATCGCACCACCAACGGCTCCGGCCCGGTCTGCGACCACTCTCTGGCCGAGCTACGCGCATTGGACGCCGGGGCATGGTTCGATCCGCATTTCTCTGGCACCCAGATCCCGACCCTCAACGAGCTTCTGGCCCTGCTTCAACGTTATGACGGGCGCGCCTACCTCGAGTTTAAGTCCGCCCCCCCAGCCCCGGTGCTGGCAAGGGTGATCGAGGCCGACCTGCTGGACCGCGTTTTCTTCTGGTCGTTCAACCGCGATTATCTGGTTGAGTTGCGTGATCTCAGCGCCGACGCTCAGATAATGTCGCGACGGCAGGATTATCCGACGCTGGCCGACAGCATCGCTGATTTCGATGCCGACTTGATCGAGTTTCTTCCCGGCGACAAACCAGCCGAAATCGCCAGCCTGCGAGGCAGCAAGATCCGCTCGATGATCGCGTATATGGGCGATGACCCGGCGGTATTTGACCATGCACTGGGTTTGCGCCCGGATCGGTTCAACCTAGATCATCCGTTTGAATTCGCCCGTTTTGTGCGATCCCAGCTTCGAGATGGCTAAAGCCTTCAATCGCAAACCGACGTCGTTTGACGTCGCAGAACTGGCGGGCGTATCACGCTCAGCGGTGTCCCGTGCTTTCACGCCAGGCGCGCATATTTCGACAGGAACCCGCAAGAAGGTTGAACGAGCCGCGTCAGAATTGGGCTATCGCGTCAATTCTCTGGCACGGGGATTGCAGCAAAAGCACTCCGGTATTGTCGGCATCGTCTGCTCACGGCTCGACACGCCCCTGAGGTCACGGCAGGTGCGATTGTTGAGCGAGGCGCTGGTCCGTCAAAACCTGATACCTATGCTGATCGCCGCCGAGACGCCCGATGACCTTGCACGCCTGATCGAATCCCTGCTGGGTTACAGCGTTGCAGGCATCATCGTGACCGATGGTTCTCCATCCCGCGCTCTGATCGAGGAATGCCGCGTTTTCGGACTTCCGGTCGTCATGGTGAACCGGGCCGGTGCTTCAAACTGGGGGGACCGCGTGATTGCCAACAACGAGGAAAGCGGCGCGCTGGCGGTTGACCTTCTGGTGAAATGCGGCGCGACCCGACTGGGCTGCCTGATGCCGCGGAACCGAACCTATTCGGTGTCCGGCCGGGCAGATGCATTCGTCGCCGAGGCGAAAGCCCGGAACCTTCTTTGCGTGGAAATTCTGGCGTCGGACCAAACCTACGACGACTCGCGATCATCCATTGCGCGCTTTGGCCGGGCCGAATTGAAAAGTATAGACGGGCTGTTCTGCGCAACCGACCTGATGGCGATTGGCGCGTTGGACGGTTTACGGACCGATCTCGGGCTGAATGTGCCGAAGGACATCCAGGTTCTGGGCTACGACGACATCGAACAGGCCGACTGGGTGTCATACAACTTGTCGACCATCCGCCAGAACATCGAAGCCCAGGCCGAAGCGGTGATACGTCTTTTGAGTGACCGCCTGTTGGACAGTTCGCTTCCGATCCGCGTGCATAATCAGGAACTGACCCCCGTGCTGAGAGGGACCACCCGACATGACTCATAGCTGGAGTTATCACAACCCCGTAGATGTAAGGTTTGGCGGTGATGCGATAGCAACCCTGGCTGAATGCATCGGCACCGCGCGTTATGCTCTGGTGACCTATGACGAACCGTCTTTTGCAGGTCTGACGGGGCAACTGACCAAGGCGGCGCATGCGCCCGCGATCACCGTCAATGACGTGCTTCCCAATCCCGATTGCAGCAACTTGAAAGCACAGATAGACCGGCTTTGGGGCCTACAAGGCGCCATGGACCTGATCGTAGCAATCGGCGGCGGATCGGTCATCGACACGGCGAAAGTGCTTGCCGCCGGACGGCACGGATTTGACGCGCTCATGACCCAAGTTCGCGCGGGCGTGGTTTCCGGCGACCTGTCACCACCCCCGCTGATCGCCGTGCCCACCACGGCGGGTACTGGCAGCGAAGTCACTTGCTGGGCCACGATCTGGGACGAGGCGGAGGGTGCGAAATATTCGCTAGCCCATGTTGATTTCTATCCTCGCACCGCCGTTGTCGATCCAGCACTCACGCTTGGCAAATCCCGTGAACTGACACGAACCACCGGGCTTGACGCCCTGTCCCATGCCCTGGAAAGCATCTGGAACAAGAACGCCAACCCGGTGTCGGCACGCCATGCGGTTTTTGCGGCACGAACGATCCTTCGAGATTTGCCCAAGCTGCTATCATCCCCCGATGACTTGCCCTTACGCGCCAGCATGGCCGAGGCTGCGCTTAGCGCTGGATTGGCATTCTCGAACACAAAAACCGCGATTGCCCATAACATCAGCTATCCCGTCACGCTGCGCTATGGCGTGGCGCATGGCATTGCCTGCTCGTTCACCCTGCCGACGATCCTGAGATCACTGCCGCCACTGTGCGGATTCCGTGACACGGCCCTTGACGAGTTATTCGGGCAAGAGAGAAATGCGGGCGCCGATCAACTCGCTGCCGCGTTGCGCGGCATGGGGGTTGGCCTCAGCTTCAAGGACTACGGCGTTGATCGACCCGAAGCGGAAGCCATCATCGAAGATGCATTCCTTGGCCAACGCGGCAAGAACTTCATCGGCACCAAGTGCGCCCTGTTCGCGGCAGCACAGGGCGACGGATTGATCTGATGGAGCAGGACGCCGGCATCGTCATGCGTCAGAGCGGCAGGATCACGCCCGATCAGATGCAGTCCCATATCGAACATCAATTCGAGGTGCCACCCGGCACAACGGTGATCGAGATCGACTTCGACTATGCACCCGTAACGCCTGTTGGCAGTTCGTTTTCGAACGAAGTCAGCCTCAGTCTCTATGATCCTTTCACGGGACGCGGCGCGCGGCACAACAATCCCGATCATCACATCGTTCTGAAAGACATGGGGGCCTCCAAAGGCTACGTCCCCGGCCCCCTGCATCCCGGCACATGGACAGTCAGCATCGACGTTCACCGCATCATGCCACCGAGCAGCGTCGACTACCGCCTTTCGATCCGAACCGACAGCGCGCCGCAAACCGCACCCGCCCTCCCTTTCGTCCCAGCAGCCTGCAACCCGCGCGGGCCAGGTTGGTATCGCGGCGATCTGCATGGGCATTCGCTCCATTCCGATGCCCCTTGGGACGTCCTCGACTTCGTGGATTACGCGCGGCAACAGAACCTCGATTTCGCAACTCTGACAGACCACAACACCCCCTCGGGCATCGCGGAATGCCAGTCACTCGCCGATGACGATCTGCTGGTCATGGGTGGCACCGAGCTGACGACATTCTGGGGCCATTGCCTGACGATTGGAGAGCATGACTTTGTTGATTGGCGTGTCAGCAAGGATCGCACCATAGGATCCATCGCCGCGGAAGAGATCGACAAAGGTAAGCTATTCATCATCGCGCACCCCACCCATGTGGGCTTCCCCTATTGTTCGGGCTGCGACTGGAAATACCCTGAAGTGATGCCGGGTGTTGCGAAAGTGGTCGAGGTCTGGAACGGCGATTGGTCGGGCATAGCGCACAACGATGCGGCTCTGTCGCTTTACTACGGCTGGCTCTCCCTCGGCCACCGGCTAGTGGCGACCGCGGGCAGTGACATCCACGCTCCCTTCGAGAAGGATCAGCGCCCCGGTTACAACGTGGTGCAGGCCGAGGCACTTTCACAAGATGCTATCTGTGCCGCCATTCAAGCCGGTCGGCTGTATCTCAGTTCCGGCCCGAAGCTTGGTGTGACGCATCCAGACAGCGAAAACACCACGCTCATGGGACAGGAACTGGCGATTAAACCAACCCGCTTGTTGGTCGAGTGGCATGATTGCCCGGAGGACGCAATTGTCCTGCTCAAACGTCCCACGGATGATCCCGGTTCTGCGGTCAGGTCTGATGTGATAGCGCACGGCGCGCGCGGTAGGGCCCTGGTGCCATTTAAACCAAAGCCGGATTATGATTGGGCGGCTATCGAAGTACGTGATGGATCAGGCGCACTGCATTGCTTGGCAAACCCTGTTTTCTTCCAAGGCAACGTAGATCGCACGCGCTGACTTCTCGGGTGTCGCCATGGCAAGACTGCGGGAAACCTCTGATGATTGAATAGAGGTCAATTCCAAGTTCAGTGCGGCCTATCGTTTTGGGTGACGGTAAACTAAATCGGTCGGGTCTTGGCGCGCTGCATTCTCGTCCAACTCTGCGCCTAGCCTTTCGGCGAGCGTGCGTGAACGAAGATTGGGTGGATCGACATAGCTGACCAATGTTTCAAGGTTTCGTTCATGAAATGCCCAATGCCTCAAGGCAAGCGCTGCTTCGTGGGCATATCCTTTGCCTTCCGCATGTTGATACAATAGCCACCCAAGTTCATGCTCAGGGAAAAGGGGTCCGTAATTGATGCCGACCTGCCCCAAACACTGCCCTGACCGTCGATCTTCTATCATGAGTGCACCATGCCCCATAAGCGTCCATTGCGCGACATCGTGACAGAACAAACCCCAAGCGGCGTCGCGCAAAAAAGGGCCGCCCATAAATTTCGAGCGTTCAGACATCATCAATGAACAGTATTCCGGCCAATCTTCTGTCGTTTGCATCCGCAAGATCAGTCGCTCTGTTTCCAAAGTAGGTATGGCAGGCATAGACCTTTCCTTTTCAGGTCAGTTCTCATGGATACCGACTACATAGTAAGCGCAATCTTCGCATGAGCAATGGCCGCAAGCCTGGCTATGGAGCAGTCCACGAATCCGGAATGCTGCACTTTGAGCGAATGGCAGCTCTCAAGAGTCGGGCGAGTGAACTCTCGAGGACGCTGAATTTCTGCCGGGAGAGGCGTGATTTCTGCGGAAGATCTTTTGCTATCCTGAAAGCAGACTTTAGCTGCGATACAGAAAACCGAAAGGTGGGCTCACTGCCGCCATTCGCTGCATAATCATCTAACGGCTACTACGCGGACGAAGCGGGCTTCTGATGCTAAGAAAGCAGTGTCCCCAAATAGTTGAAAATAGACCTGCTACATCTGATCGGTCACCGAAATAGCATAATCGGTTTAGCCTATTGATAGCTCTCATTGTTGGACAATGGGTCATTTATAACCCATTGTTTGATGGAGAGAGAAACCTTAGATAATCGAAAGCCAAAGTTGTAGGAAAGGCCAATGCGTGCAATCGTACTTCTATGCTTGTTCTTGTCGCCAGCGCCTGTGTCAGCACAGGAGCTGGCAGTCATCACGTCCTTTCCGCCCAGAATGACCGAGGCCTACGCAGACCTCTGGGCGAAGGGACGGCCCGCGTCTCAAATTCGGGTGCTTCACAAAAACACAGTCGCGGCGATCGATGAGATTGCACGTGGCAATGAGCGTCGCTTCGATATTTTCATGGTGTCATCGCCGGAAGCATTTGAGCTTTTAGCGCAAAAGGGTGCATTTGCGCCCGAGCGGGTCTGCGGCGACGGACCGACCAGTGTCGAGCCCTTTGCCTTGTCGTCAGTGGGCTGGACACGCCGAACAGACAGTGAGTTGTTCATGCCGGGCGAGTGGAACGACCTGTTGCGCGCGCCGTATCAGGGCAAAATTGCCATGGCCCGCCCGGCCCGCTCGGGTTCGACGCACATCATGGTCGAGCATCTGTTACAAATACGAGGCTGGGACGAAGGATGGAGCTACATTTTGTCTCTTGCAAGCAATCTGTCGACCTTGACCGCCCGCAGCTTTGGAGTACCAGATGGTGTAGCACAAAGACGGTTCGAGATTGGGCTCACACTCGATTTCCTAGCGCAGTCCAAGTCCGACGTGCTGGAGTTTCGGTACGGACGGCCAGTGATGCTCACGGCGGCGCGCATTGGCATTCTGGCTAATGGGAAGTCGCCTGAAGCCGCTTGCGACTTCGTCAAGATGGTCCTCTCGCCTGAAGGACAGCGGCTTCTCCTCCGACCAGAAATTGCCCGTATTCCGATTGATTCCGATGCCCGTAAAGAGGCCCCGGCTTTGCCGGACAGGGTGCAAGATGCGTTGAGGCTAGAGTGGATCAGTTACGATTCCAGTGTTTCCGCGCGCCGGTACTGGGCGGTGAATACCTTATTTGATGTTATGATCACTGAAAGCCTTGCTGAACGGAAGTCGCTTTGGGCCAGGGTCCGAGCGCTTGAAGATCAAGTTGATCCAGCGGCATTGGCTTCGATACGCGCCGACTTGATTAGCGCGGTCACCGTGGAGCCACCTTTGATCGCCACGTATGACGCTGGCGACGGGCTTCGCACCACCCATTTGACAGGTATGAGCGAAGCCCAAAGGCGTGTGGTAGAAGGCTGGCGAAGTGAAAATGCGTCTTTCCTGCAGCGTGCACACGAAGGGCTTCTTGAGCTTGAAAGCCTTGCGAACTAATGCTGTCGTTACAGAACATCTTCCGCACCAAGATATGGACACGGCTGTTCTTGATGATCGTGACAGCCATCCTATTGACTTGGGGCGTAGTCGCACTGGCGCTTTTTTTGCTCAGCACAGCACGCGAAGTCGTCAATGATGTCATCCGCGACGACGTTCCGCGGGTTATCAATACCGCGCGGCTATCCGCAACAACAGCTGATCTTGGGCTGCTCAGCAATCGTTTGCTGAGGGCAAACGAGGCTGATTTGGCCGCGGTCGAAGAAGAGTTACGCAATAGTGTGGCGCAGACACAAATCTTCTTCGACTCGAACATTTCTCGTGACCTCGAGCCGCAGCTATTGTCGTTGTTGGAGGCCAATTTTGACGCGGTCGTCTTGCGTCTAAACACCTCGGCGCAGATCGATAAAGAGATTGCGCGGCAAGCCGATGCGCTTCGTTGGTTGTACATAGATATTGAAGATGAGGCTTCAGCCCTAGTGGCAGACTTTGCTTTCAATGCCACTACACTTTCACAGCGGATTGTGACTGAAGAGGCTTCAGAAAAACGCGCTGACATTGCTCTGCAGCTTCGTCGGGAACAGAGTCTAATGAACCTGTTTGCTGCACTTGAATCTGATGCGTCTGCTGCCGCCACTTTGGGTGTTCAGGCGGCCGCAAGCAATGATGAGGCACAGTTGGCGCAATTCGAAGCTTTGGTTTCCGACACGCTGTCACGCGTGTCAGAAACAACGGAAGGGTTGGAAGATACGATTGGGAATAATTCCCTCCTTAATGCTTTCGAGCAGCTAGAAGGGCTTTTGATGGCCGAGGGCGGGTTGATTGAGAACAGGAAAGCCTGGCTTTCAGAGCGAAATGCGTTGGATGTTTCATTATCGAACCTGATGTCACAGCTGGGTTTGGTCCAGAAAGAACTTGAGCAAGTCACGTTTCGCCAGACGACTGCGCTGAAAGCGAAGAGCGAAGCGTTTGGATCGACTATTGCCAATTCGAGCCGCAATTTGATCGTTCTGACGTCGCTTGCGGCCGTGGGCGGTTTTTCAATTCTGTTTCTCTATATCCGGCCTTCAATCATCCGACCGCTCAGGTCACTTACAAGAGCCATGCGGGACATTTCAGCCGGGCGGGAGGCGCAGGTTCCAAATGTGTCGCGAAACGGACAGGAAATCGCCGAGCTTGCCGAAGCCGTCACCTCTTTCGCTGACGCCGTCGCGGCGCGAGACAGGGCAATAGGTGAGCTGCGCCGCACTCAGGACGAGCTGGTGCAGGCAGGCAAAATGGCTGCTCTTGGCACGATGTCCGCTGGACTGGCGCATGAGTTGAACCAACCCCTGGGCGCGATCAGGCAGCGCTCCTATCTGGCAGGGCGCGCGATTGCGCGAAAAGACATGCCAAAGGCGCAAACGCAGTTCGACAAGATCAACGATTTAGTGGAACGAATGGAGGCAATCATTTCGCATCTACGACGCTTTGCGCAACGCGCCGAAATTGAAAAGGGTGCGGTCAAGCTTGGCGATGCAGTCGATGGTGCTGCGACATTCCTTAAGAACCGCTTGTCAGACGGTGGCGCGAGTCTGGAGGTGACGCAAGATGCGCGCCAACTTGTGGTTCAGGCGGATCCTGTGTTGCTTGAACAGGTCATCGTGAACTTGATCTCAAACGCCAGCGACGCGATTGCAGAGACGGATATGCCTGGCACAATCACCATCGACCAGAGTGCCAGCACTCCTGGCGTGGCATGCTTTACTGTTACAGACACGGGTGTCGGTTTGAGCGATATGGCTGCAGATCAGGCGTTCGACCCATTCGTCACAACAAAGGACCCAGGGCTGGGCATGGGGCTGGGCCTGTCGATCTCCTACAACATCATGACCGGCATGGGCGGCACTCTTCGACTGGAGCCGGCAAAAAGGAACGGCACTCGTGTTGTGGCTACCCTACCAATCGGAGGAACCTTGTGACAGCGGATTCTGAGATATATCTGGTCGATGACGACGCCGATTTTCGCGAGGCCACAGCGGAACTGCTCAAAGATGCTGGGCTGCGCGTGCAGGCAGTTTCGTCGGCCGATTCAATGCTTCGCGCACTTGATCCGGAATGGGCGGGCGTTGTGCTATGCGATGTGCGGATGGCGGGCATGGATGGGTTTGCGACACTAAAAGCCGTTCGGGCTCAGGCTCCCCGAGTGCCCTTCATCATGATCACCGGTCATGGAGATGTCCGATTGGCCATCGCCGCGATTAAGGCTGGGGCCTATGACTTCATCGAGAAACCTGTGCAGCCGGATGTGTTGCTGAGCACACTGAAGCGGTCAATCGCCGCCCGAAAACTGTACTTGGACAACGCCCGTCTCCGGTCACGTGCACAGCGTGGTGGTGGGCTTCGGTCACAGATCCTGGGCCGCGCTCCTGCGATCAAAGAGGTTCGAAGGCTCTTAGCGGACATCGCGCAACTGCCTGTTACGGTTCTCATGCTGGGCGAACCGGGCACTGGGAAAAGCCTTGCAGCACAAGCATTGCACGATCACGGTCGAGGCGCCGGAGAGCTTCATTTTATCGCCTGTGCAACGGCCAACGAGCAGAATTTTACAAGCAAGTTGGCCAGTTTACCGTGTGATGGGAGCGTCATATTTCGTAGTGCGCATTTGCTCGGGCCGGAAATGCAAAGTCATTTGGCGGAATTCCTGCGGCGCGACGATCGCCCAAGAGCGGTTCTCACGGCGACGGCCCGCGACACGCTGGACGACAGGCTTTTTTATCTCGCATCAGGCGTAACCGTCGAGCTTCCCCCGTTGCGCGATCGGGAACGAGACATATTTATCCTGCTGGAACACTTTCTACGCGACGCCGCAGCTCGTTTTGGTAGACCTCTACCGATGACAACTAAAGAGATGCTGGGTCCTATGGCCCGACATCAATGGCCCGGAAATGTGCGTGAGTTGTACGCGGTAGCCGAGCGCTTGGTGATCGGCCTTCCACCAGATCTTGTCTACCGCCGGATAGGCGATACCAGCGGACTCAACTATGATGACGCGATGCAGCGATTTGAAGCTGATTTGCTGGGCCAAGCATTGCGAGAAACAGGAGGCCGCAAAGGCGATGCGGCGGCTCTACTGGCGATTCCTCGCAAGCGGCTTTATTTGCGCATGAAAGCCGTCGGACTGCTGGCTCAGGGTCAGAAGTGACGCAAAGCCTGTTCCCACTTTGACCCAATCCCAGAGATTTGGGCTCAACATCTCGCAAATTTGTGCAGGCATCGGGGCATCCACTAGCCTCCCTCTGTGCTTGTTATCTAAGCGCGAGGATATTCCTAGGGAGGAAGCAAAATGACAAACAGACTAATGACCAGCCTGGCCGTTCTTATATTGAGTACAGGCGCTGCAATGGCGGATGGCAAGATAACCATCATCACCTCATTTCCAGACAGCATGACCGGCCCGATTGAGGCTGCGTTCGAGGCGGCGAACCCTCAGTATGATCTGGAAGTTCTGAACAAGAAAACCTCCGCGGGTGTGAAATTTATTCAGGAAACGTCGGACAACAACACTTCTGATATCTTCTGGGCCTCTGCACCAGATGCGTTCGAAGTTCTCAAAAACGACGATCTCCTGGCGGATGTCACCATTAAGTCCGAGGGTATCCCCGATATGATCGGCGCTTATCCGTTGAATGACCCAGACGGAAAGTACTATGGCTTCGCGGGTGCGGGATACGGCATCATGTGGAATGAACGTTATCTCAAGGCGAATGGTCTGGTGCCCGCAGCCGAATGGGACGATCTTGCCAAGCCCGAGTATCACGGCCATGTCGGCATGTCCGCGCCATCGCGATCCGGCACCACGCACCTAACGGTCGAAACATTGCTGCAAGGCGAGGGCTGGGAGCAGGGCTGGGCCAAGTGGAAGCGGGTTGCGGGCAATTTCGCGACGGTGACCGAACGCTCATTCGGCGTACCTGATGGCGTGAACACAGGCAACTTCGGCCTGGGCATCGTGATTGACTTCTTCGGCTTCTCGTCCAAGGCATCCGGATTCCCGGTCGACTTCCATTACCCGACCATCACCGCACTAGTTCCGGCAAACGTGGCTGTTGTCAGCAACGCACCGAATGAGGCGGGCGCTGTCGCGTTCATCGAATATCTGCTGACGCCTGAGGGTCAGGAAGTCCTGTTAAACCCTGCGATCATGCGTCTGCCCATCAACCCGGCGACCTATGCCAACGCGCCTGAAGGTTTCCCAAACCCGTTCGAGGACAGCACAATCGGAGCCACGGTCAAGTTCGACGTGGCCAAGTCGGGTGCGCGTTATAATCTGGTCAACTCGATGTTTGACGTTATGATCACCTATCGTCTGGACGACCTGCGCGAAACGGTGGGCGCGATCCACAAGGCGGAAGCCATGCACGCCGACAGCGGCAATGAGGCAGCAAAAGCGAAGATTGCTGAAGCTTGGGCATTGGTTGACGCAAACCCAATCGACGAGGCGAAAAGCCTTGATGCCGATTTCGCCGCAATCTTTACCAAGAAACGCAAGAAAGTGACGGATGAGGTGGGCGAGCGTCAGGCCGAGGTCGAGGCACGTTGGGACGCGATGGTCGTCGAGAACTACGCCAAGGCCAAGGATCTGGCCGAAGAAGCCGCCGGAATGTGACGCTTCGACCGGGCGGTAATCCCGCGCCCGGTCCCTTCCCAGCTGCCGAGCTTAAATTTTTAGGCCCGGCAGCGCAACACACGAGATTTCTGAGATGTCTACAACCCAATCCGATCAGGCTGACCGTGGCTTGGCTGATCGCCTACCAAACGCTCTTGTCCCTAGTTTGAGTGGCCTGCACATGGTCGCGCTTCTGATCGCGCTTTTGCTTTTAGGATTGCTGGTCATCCCCGTTGCACAGGTGATTTTTGTCGCCTTCCAGGATCCATTAACAGGTGCAGCGACGCTGCAAAACTTTGCCGACTTCCTTGCCACATCGCTGTTTCGCGAGAGTTTCTGGAATTCGTTCTATGTCTCAGCGATGTCGGTCGTCTTAGCTACGATCATCGCATTGCCGCTGGCGTACATCACGACCCGTTTCCACTTCTCGGGTTCGATCATTATCCAGAGCCTTGGGTTCATTCCGCTGATCATGCCGCCTTTCGTGGGTGCGGTCGCTATGCAGCTGATCTTTGGAAGGAACGGCACTATAAACCTTCTACTGCGCGACTATTTTGGATTTACCATCCCTTTCATGGACGGATTGAACGGCGTGATACTCGTCCAGTCAATTCACTACTTTCCATTTATTCTGATCAACCTATCCGCCAGCTTGCGCAACATTGACCGGTCGATGGAGGAAGCGGCCCAAAACCTCGGCAGCCACGGTTTGCGCTTGTTCCGTCGGATCGTTTTTCCACTGGCCATGCCGGGCTATATCGCGGGGGCAGCGCTGGTTTTCATCAAGGTCTTCGATGACCTCGGTACACCGCTTCTGCTAAACGTCAACAACATGCTAGCACCGCAGGCCTTCCTGCGGATCTCATCGATCGGGATCAGCGATCCGATGGGCTATGTGATCTCTTGCATCCTAGTGGTCTTTTCGGTCCTGTCGCTTTGGGCATCTTTTCTGGTGATGCGTGGCAAGGACTATGCGACCGTCCAGAAGGGCGGCGGCGGCACGGCCAAGCGTGAACTGAAGTCCTCTGAAAAGGTTCTGGCCTATGGCGTGGTGATCTTCATTCTTTTGGTCGTTCTGTCACCACACATTGGCTTGCTGCTGCTGTCCTTCGGCACGATTTGGAGCTTTGCGCCACTGCCAGACGCCTACACGCTTCAGAACTATGTAACGATGTGGGAGGGATCAAAGACCTACATCCTTAACACCTTTCTCTATGCTGGTATTGCCGCTACGCTGGATGTTATCATTGGCACAGCGATTGCCTATATCGTGATCCGGACCGGAATCTTCGGACGCAAATGGCTGGACTATCTTGCAACGGCGGCACTTGCCGTGCCTGGCGTTGTCCTCGGTATTGGCTATCTACGCACCTTCCACAGTGTTGATGTGCCTTTTTCAGGCAAACCTCTGGCAAGCTGGTGGGTCATTATCGCTCTTGCACTGATGATCCGACGGCTGCCGTATGCACTCCGTGCCTGTACGGCCGCCTTGCAACAGGTGAGTCTTGCTCTGGAAGAAGCAGCTGAAAGTCTTGGTGCCACCAAGCGGCGCACGATCCAGAAGATTGTCTTGCCCTTGATGACGGGCGGCATTCTGGCAGGCTTTGTCACCAGCTTTGCCACAGCGGCGGTGGAGCTTTCAGCGACGATCATGCTGGTCTCCAGCAATTCTGACGCGCCACTGGCCTATGGCATCTATCTGTTCATGCAGACACCGTCGGGACGCGGTGCGGGTGCGGCTCTTGGCATCGTGGCAGTGATTGTCGTTGCTATTGGTACGGTCGCCAGCCAGTTCATCATCGAACGCGACAAAAAACTCAAAGCATCCAATGATGTTCACTGAAGGAACCAAGAACATGACCAAAGCCGGGATCAAAATCGAAAACGTCCACCTCTCATTCGGTCAGACCGAAGTTCTCAAAGGCGTCAATCTGGACATCAAGCCGGGCGAGTTCTTCGCGTTTCTTGGCCCGTCGGGGTCAGGAAAGTCCACACTGCTTCGCGCAATTGCGGGTTTTGGACCGAATCCCAAAGGCCGCATCCTGATTGGCGACTGGGATGTGGTGGGGCTGGACCCATGGGTTCGAAATGTCGGAATGGTGTTCCAAAGCTATGCGCTCTGGCCGCATTTGCGTATACGCGACAACGTGGCCTTTGGTCTGAAGGAGCGGCGTGTCCCGCCAGAGCAAATTAAGTCCAAAGTTGATGCGGCGTTGGAGCTTGTGGGCCTGGCACATCTGGCAGACCGCATGCCCAACCAGCTCTCAGGTGGGCAACAACAGCGGATCGCTTTGGCGCGAACGATTGTGGTGGAGCCCAAAGTACTGCTCCTGGACGAACCACTGTCAAACCTTGATGCGTCGCTGCGCGTTCAAATGCGCCGCGAACTTTTGCGCCTGCAGCGCCAGCTTGGCCTGACCACGATCTTCGTGACCCACGATCAGGAAGAGGCCAACACAACATCGGACCGCATGGCCGTCCTAGACGATGGTGTGATCCAGCAGGTTGGCACGCCGCAGGAACTCTATGATAAACCATCAAATCTCTTTGTAGCAAACTTCCTCGGCACCGCGAATATTCTTGAGGGTTACGTCGAGACAGACGGTGATCAGGCGCGCTTTGTCACGAAGACGGGTGATATTCTGAGCCTTCCGCAAGGAGGAACCGGCACAAACATCTTACTCAGACCGCAGAACATCTCGATTCAGCAGCAAAGCTCGGCCAACGCGCTGCGCGGAAAAATCCTCCACCGAGAGTTTCTGGGCAGCCAAGTTCGCTATCTTATCGACGCTGGCGGAGCGGAACTGGTGGTGGACCAAACTCATGGCGGCGGTCGCGAATGGCTTGGCACCGGAAGCAAAGTTTATCTAAGCGCGAACACATCAAACGCTGTTGTGATTTGATTCTCAGGTGCCGTTAGAAGGTGCTCACCGATCGCTGTAGTTTTGGTTCTAGACCAGATATTTATGATGTGCGCAACATTGG
>ERZ891134.929-NODE-929-length-21836-cov-7.472751_pt1 | contig 21836 bp, 22 predicted proteins | sample MGYA00520888_ERZ891134 | MGnify/ENA primary metagenome ERZ891134 (study PRJEB32303, sample SAMEA104408692) | aquatic metagenome | biome: Brackish water; feature: Coastal; material: water | place: Baltic Sea | collected 2014-10-23 | depth 10 m ... | reverse complement strand
GTTTTAGGTTTCCACAAAAAAAGGGGGCCGAAAGGCCCCCTTTTTTTTGTGGAAACCGCTATCAGTCAGTTTCAGATTGCTGGGAATTGAATTGATAGTTGCGGGTGAGATTAAACACAGTTCCTGATAGTAGAAGCAGCGCTATCAAGTTTGGCAAGGCCATTAATCCGTTCAAAGTGTCGGCAACCCCCCATAGTGCTCCACTCGTGCCAGCGACCGAGGCGAAGACAACCATCGCTACCCATAGAAGTCTAAAAGGGAGGATTGCACGTTCACCGAATAGATAACTTGTGCAGCGTTCTCCATAAAAACTCCAGCCTAAAATTGTTGTGAAGGCGAATACAACCAATCCAACTGTTACGACAAAACCACTTCCAGGTAGCCCTTGATTGAAGGCGGCAATTGACAAATTAGCTCCACTGAGACGGTTCCCAGCCTCATCCAGAAGCGTATTGGCTTGGCTCGTAATGATCACCAGTGCTGTCATTGTGCAAATCACGAGGGTGTCGATAAATGTGCCCAGCATTGCCACGGTGCCCTGACGAACGGGATCATCTGTTCGAGCAGCTGCATGGGCAATCGGAGCGCTGCCTAGACCAGCTTCATTGGAGAAAATTCCTCGCTTGAAACCCATCAAAACAACCTGACCAAAAGCACCACCAGCAGCTGCTTCTCCGCTGAATGCATTTCCGAAGATGGTTCCAAACGCGTTGGGGACTTCCGAAGCGTTCACGATCAAAAGCACCAAGCATGCTCCGATATAAAGAACGGACATCAATGGAACCAACGTGGAGGCGGCCTGAGCGATGCGTCGGATGCCACCGATCACCACGGCAAAGACCGCGGCTCCAAGAACGACACCGGTGATCAGCCTTGGAACTCCGGCACTCTCCAGTGCTGACGACACTTCAAAAGCTTGAACACCGTTTCCGATGCCGAAGCCGGCGAGCATGCCAAACAGAGCAAAGAGGCCTGCCAGCCAACTCCATCCGGAACCGAGGCCATTGCGGATGTAATACATCGGGCCGCCCACATGATTGCCCGATCCATCTGTTTCGCGAAACTTCACCGCTAGAACGGCTTCGGCGTATTTGGTGGCAATGCCAAAGATGGCAATGATCCACATCCAAAACACGGCCCCAGGTCCGCCAACGGCAATGGCTCCAGCCACCCCTGCAATGTTGCCGGTTCCGATGGTGGCTGATAACGAGGTCATCAACGCTTGAAATGGAGTGATCTCTCCTTCGCTGCCCTTGTTCGAGGGGAGCAGCACCATCCGCACGCCGTAAACAAGGCGCTGCAATGGCATGAATCGCAGACCGACCATCAGGAAGATGCCGGTTATGGCGATCAACCCAACGGTTGGCCAGCCCCAAACAAGACTGTTGACCGGTGCGTTGATCGCCTCCAACGATGCGTTGAAGTTTTCCATTCCACCCAGCAATCTTGCGTGGATGGTCTCATGGCCGGCGGTTGCCGGCAAGGAGATCAAAGGGCTTCGAGACTTTCAAAACGGAACGTTTGGGATCCGGCGGGTGCATCGCCATGGGCTTCAGTTTGGATCACCCGTTCTTGTAAGACCCAAGGACCGCCATCGTTTAGGGGAGTGAAGGTGTCTTTAAAACTGCTCTTCCCACCACGCAAATCACCACTGGCTGGATCGGAATATTGGCTTGTGTAGGTGTGGCTGAGATAGCCCGCCCCGGTGTGGGTGACTGAGGTCGTGAAGATAGTGACCACCGTTCCATGGATGTGGCGATGAACCATGGTCACCACATCGTCTTTGATGCGATAACGGTCTCCTTCACCTTTGCCGCCCACAACGACTTCAGTGCCGACGTTGTCGGTCTCGCCAGCGGTGAACGTGTTGCTGCTGTGGGTTTGTTCGAAGCTTCTGCGGACGCGATGAATGGCGACTTCCCAGAGCTGTGAATGAACCGCTTTTAAGACCTGCTCGTCTTCGATGCCTTCCACCTTGGCTTTGAGGTCGGCGCCAATCTCAAAGGTGCCAGTCACGGTTTGATCGCCCTGAGACCAAAGGCAGCGTCCTCGATATCCAGAAAAACCAGGAGTCCAGGTGTAGCGATTTTCGTAGGCTTTTTGGAAGGTGTCGCGTAGATCGCAGCCAGGCTTTACGGGAGCTGAGCTTGCTGTCATGTCCGTGTATTTCTTTCAGTTCACCCTAATGAGATCAGCTCAATTTGATTGCGCTGAGCCCTCAACGTTCATGCGCTCAGCGCATTGCATGAACATCCTGCAGGGCATAGATGCTGAGGGTCGGCTCGCTTTGCATGGCTGCGATGGCTTCTACTGCGGCGCGGGCTCCAGCAAGGGTCGTCACTGTGGGTACGGAGTAATCAAGCGCTGCACGACGCAAATATTTGTCGTCGTGAGCAGCTTGACGTCCGATCGGAGTGTTGATCACCAGCTGAACTTGTTTCGAACGAATCAAGTCTTCGATGTTTGGACGACCTTCATGCACCTTGAGAACCGTTTGCACCTTCTGCGACGCCTGTTCGAGGGTACGAGCTGTTCCAGCGGTGGCCATCAGCTCAAACCCGAGTTCGATTAGACGTGCGGCCACTGGCACCAGAGCCGATTTGTCCTTGTCGTGGGTCGATAGAAACACCGTGCCTTTTGTGGGAAGCGCTTCGCCTGCCCCCAGCTCGGCCTTGGCATACGCCATACCAAAACTTGTGGCTGAGCCCATCACTTCACCGGTCGATCGCATTTCCGGTCCAAGCACCGTGTCGGCTCCAGGGAAGCGTCGGAAGGGAAGCACGGCTTCTTTGATGGCTTGCAGAGGCGGTTGGGGTTCTTCTGTTAGCCCCACATCGGCTAAGGATTCTCCCGCCATCAACCGTGTGGCCAAACGAGCCAGAGGCTGGCCGGTGGCTTTGGCGACGAAAGGTACCGTGCGCGAGGCGCGGGGATTCGCTTCGATAATGAAGACAACTTCCTGATCATCGCTGTCGCGCTGTACAGCGAATTGGAGGTTGATTAACCCCTTCACCTTCAAGGCAATAGCCAACGCTTTGCTCCATTCCCGAATCGTGGCCAGTGCAGATTCACCGAGGGAGATGGTTGGCAAGCAGCAGGCGGAGTCTCCGGAATGAATTCCCGCAGGTTCGATGTGCTCCATCAAACCTCCAATCACCACGTTGCCGTCTTGATCGCATAACGCATCGACATCCACTTCAACGGCGTTTTCGAGGTATTGGTCAATCAACACCGGATGATCCGGTTCGACCTGTACGGCTTCGCGCATGTAGCGATTGAGTTCTTGTTCGTCGAACACCACTTCCATGGCCCGTCCGCCGAGGACATAGGAGGGCCTCACCACAACGGGGTAACCCACAACAGTGGCAATCGAACGTGCTTCCTCTTCACTGCGGGCCAAACCGTTGCGCGGTTGACGGATGGAGAGATCGCGAAGGATCGCTTCAAATTGCTCACGATCCTCAGCGCGATCGATCGATTCAGGGGAGGTGCCCCAAATTTGTGTTCCGGTGACCTGTCCATCCGGGCTGTCGAGCCAGCGCAGCAATGGAATGGCCAATTTCAGCGGCGTTTGTCCACCAAATTGCACAACAACGCCGTTCGGACGTTCCGCTTCAATCACGTTGAGCACGTCTTCAAGCGTGACTGGTTCGAAATACAGGCTGTCGCTTGTGTCGTAGTCGGTGGACACCGTTTCGGGGTTGCTGTTCACCATCACGGTGGTGATGTCTTGCTCCTGGGCTGAGAAGGAGGCATGGCAACAGCAGTAGTCGAATTCAATGCCCTGACCGATGCGATTCGGACCGCCACCCAGGATCATCATTTTGCGCTTGTCGCCACTGCTGCTGACTTCCGTTGCGCTTGGCAGGGTGATCAGGGTTCCGTCGGATTGAAGTTGTTGGAGCGGCCGCTCGTAAGTGGAGTAGTGGTATGGCGTGGTGGACGCAAATTCCGCTGCACAGGTATCGACGGTTTTAAACACGGCTCGGACATCAAGCTTGTGTCGATAGGAACGGACGCTGAGTTCGTCGGTTCCGGTGCACCATGCAATCTGACGATCGGAAAAACCGAGTTGCTTGACCTCTAGCAAGGTCGCGGCATCGAGCTCCTCCAACTGACGCCCTCGCATCAGGTTTGATTCAGCGTCAACAATGCGACGGAGCTTGGCCAAGAACCAAGGGTCGATTTTGCTAATTCGGTGAATGTCTGCATCGCTGCGGCCGCTCAGCATCGCCGTGCGCACCGTGAGAATGCGCTCCGGTGAGGGTGTTCGCAGAAGGCGATCAATTTCACCGTTGCTGAGTTTCGGCTCCTCCCGGTCGCCTCCCCAGCCGGAAAATCCTGTTTCCAGGGATCGCATTGCTTTTTGGAACGACTCTTCGAAGCACCGACCGATGGCCATGGCTTCACCGACCGATTTCATTGAAGTCGTCAGAACCGCCGGACTTCCACTGAATTTTTCAAATGCAAAGCGAGGAATCTTCGTCACCACGTAATCGATGGTGGGCTCGAAACAGGCCGGCGTTTGTCCTGTGATGTCGTTGAGAATTTCGTCGAGGGTGTATCCAACGGCAAGGCGTGCAGCGATTTTCGCGATTGGAAAGCCTGTGGCTTTGCTGGCAAGCGCAGAGGATCGACTCACTCTGGGGTTCATTTCGATCACCACCACATCGCCGTTGGCAGGGTTGATGGCGAACTGAATATTGCTGCCTCCCGTGGCAACGCCGATTTCACGAATGATGGCGATGGATTGATCGCGAAGTCGTTGGTATTCCCTGTCGGTGAGGGTTTGCGCTGGGGCGACAGTGATCGAATCCCCGGTGTGCACCCCCATCGGGTCGAGGTTTTCGATGCTGCACACGATCACGACGTTGTCCGCCAGATCTCGCATCACCTCGAGTTCAAATTCTTTCCAACCGAGCAGTGATTGCTCAATCAAGATCTGGGAGACCGGACTTGCCTCTAGCCCGCTCTTGCAAATGGCGGCGAATTCCTCTGGGTTGTAAGCAATGCCACCCCCACTTCCTCCCAGGGTGAATGCCGGTCGAATGATGCGAGGAAAACTGCCAATCTCAGCTCCAACGGCTTCGGCCTCCTCCAGGGTGGACGCGATGCCCGATGGGCAGACACTCACCCCAATCCGTTCCATGGCTTGCTTGAACAGCAGCCGATCCTCGGCTTTCTGAATCGCCTTTAAGTCGGCACCGATCAGTTCCACCCCGAAACGATCCAACGTTCCGTTTTCGGCCAGGGTGACTGCGAGGTTGAGAGCTGTTTGCCCCCCCATTGTGGGCAAGAGGGCGTCAGGACGTTCTTTCTCAATGACCTGAGCTACCACTTCAGGGGTGAGCGGCTCGATGTAGGTCCGATCAGCCATGCCTGGGTCGGTCATGATCGATGCAGGGTTGGAATTCACCAACACCACCTCAAACCCCTCTGCCCTGAGGGCTTTACAGGCCTGGGTTCCGGAGTAATCAAACTCACAGGCCTGACCGATCACGATCGGACCAGATCCCACCAGGAGGATGCGACGCAGATCGGTCCGCCGTGGCATGAGCTGTCGCGTTCTGTCAAACCCTTTCAGCCTCTCATGCAGCAGAAGCAACGACCCAGTGTTCTGCTGTTGGCATTGGCCTCGCTACGGTATGGACATGAAGGATTCACTGGTGCAATGAGTGAGCTTCAGCGCCTCAAGGGGTTGCTGCCACCTGAAATGCAGAACTGGGTGTTCGTGGAATCGGCGGCGTCTGTCGATCCTCCATTGATCACCCTTGAAGAAATCGGTCGGGATGAGGTGGAAATCCAAGTGGATCTCGACCAATGGGATGGCTTGGCCCTCGACCATCGCAACTTGCTGTTTTGGCACGAAGTTGGTCGAATTCAGAACGACACAATCCCTCGCGATGGCTGGGAAATGGCAGCCCTAGCGATCGGGTTGGGTGGTGCCATCGGTGAGCTTTGGGTTCAGGACGGCCTCCTCTTGATGATGGCGTTAGGCCTCTCAGGCTTTGCCGGCTATCGCCTTTACCTCAAGAACAATTCCGAAAAGCGTCTGCAGGACGCGATTACTGCGGATGAACGCGCCATCGACCTGGCTTGTCGGTTTGGGTACAGCGTTCCCAATGCTTATCGCAGCCTTGGTGGTGCCCTCAAAGATCTTGTGGACAAGACCCGTAAAAAGCGCCGCCGAAGCTTCTACGAAGATCGTTTGGAAGCGTTGCGAAAAAGTGCCAGTAAGGCGCGTGCTGAGATGGCTCAGCAGGAAGGTTCTCGTACGTCAGTCACCAGTGAGAATGTTTATGGATAGTGAGCAGTTGGCAGAACTCGCAGCCGATGCCTGCGATGACCGGAAAGCCGTCGATATTCGTTTAATTCGGGTGGATGAAGTGTCGAGCTTGGCCGATTGGATGGTCATTGCTGGTGGTCAATCAGATGTACAGGTGCGCGCGATCGCTCGATCGGTCCAGGACCGATTGGAGACCGAAGCTGCCCGCTTGCCCCTCCGTAAAGAAGGGTTGAATGAAGGCTGTTGGGCACTGTTGGACTACGGCGAACTCATCGTTCACGTGTTGATGCCTGATCAACGCAGCTACTACGACCTCGAGGCTTTTTGGAGTCACGGCGAAAGCCGTGCATTCCTAGCTTCTGCGCCTTCAGAAAGCTGACACTATGGCTGAGGCAGTGTCTTGCCCCGTTCCTCCTGAGCAGCGTCCCTTAGAGGAATTTCAGCAACTGTCGACGTCTTGGTTTTTCTCTTGGCCGGTTGGCGATGAGCCATTTTTGGCCAAGAGCCTGGCGATTAGCTGGATGCTGATTTTGCCGGTTTGTTTGTTGGTTGCGAGTGGGAGTTGGGCCTTGAAGCAGGATCCACCGCGCTTAATTGTTGCTGGTGCCGTATCGGCTCTTGTACTCCCTTTGTTTTTGCTGATGCGGCAATGGCTGGGTTGGACCTATGTGATGAAACGCCTCCTGAGTGAGTCAGTTGATTACGAAGAATCGGGTTGGTATGACGGTCAAACTTGGGAAAAGCCCCTGTCTTGGCGTGAACAAGATCTCTTGGTGGCTCGCCATGAAGTGCGACCAATCCTTGGTCGTTTGGGTCGAGCCATGGCAACGGCTGCTGGCTTGATGCTTGGCGGTGCAAGCCTCTGTCAGGCTCTTTGAACTGAACAGAACCACCCTTCAAGATGACCCTCTCATCGGGTTTCAGCTCTGCAGCGCGGTCGGGACAGGCTCCGCTTCAGGTCACCCTTCGTCGGGGAACGATCAGTGAGTCAGTCCATCGTGTTCATGCTGTTGTTTGCGACGGACAGGGACGGGTGCTGTTATCCGCTGGAGACGCGGGTTTTGAAACGTTCATTCGATCTGCACTGAAGCCATTTCAAGCTCTGCCCTTTTTGAGTAGCGGCGCGGCCGACCAAATGGATGTTGGAGATCGAGGGATTGCGATTAGTTGTGCCTCCCATGCGGGAACCAATCTCCATGCGCGTGAGGCGTTCAAGCTGCTTTGGAAAGCGGAACTGGACCCCAGTCAGCTGCAGTGTCCGATTCCGCCGAATGGCGATAGCCCCTTGCAGCACAATTGTTCGGGAAAGCACGCTGCATTTCTGGCTACGAGCCGAAAAATGGCCTGGCCTTTGGACGACTATCTGCAGGGAGATCATCCGGTTCAGGTTGAGGTCAACCGTCGTGTGGCAGAGCTGCTGGGATTGCCAGCGGATGAGCTGGTGGCAGCTCGCGATGACTGCGGAGCTCCGACGCTGCGCTTGCAGCTCGCTCAAATGGCCTTGCTCTATGCCCATCTGGGAGCATCGCGACATGCCGAACTGGAACAGATCAGCAGGGCCATGCTTGCCCATCCTGATCTCGTGGCTGGGGAGGGCCGCTTTGATACGGAATTGATGCGGCGCAGCCATGGTCAGGTATTGAGCAAAGGGGGCGCTGAAGGGATTCAATGTCTCAGTCGGATCGGAGAAGGTTTGGGGGTAGCCATCAAAGTGGAAGACGGCTCCCGCCGCGCGAAGCAGGCTGTTGCCCTGTACTTACTCCGCGAGCTGGAATGGTTGACTCCCTTGCGATTGCAGGAGTTAGAGGAGCAGATGTTGGAGGTCAGTCCGGGGGTCAAACTTGAGGTCAGCGGTGCGCTGCAGTTCAGAAACAGCTGAAGCAGCGCCTCTGCCGACATCAGTTCTGAGAACACGGACCTGTATGATTTATTGGCTGCCGCGGGGTAGAGCAGTCTGGTAGCTCGTCGGGCTCATAACCCGAAGGTCGGGAGTTCAAATCTCCCCCCCGCCACCAAATCTGATTGAATTTGAGATCCTCCATTGGAGGATCTTTTTTTTGGCACTGAGTCTTGATGAGTAGCTCCAGCCAGGCGGTCGACGGGGTTTGGGACGCCATCGTTGTTGGCTCTGGGGCGAGTGGTGGTGTTGCCGCCATGACCTTGGCTGAAGGGGGTGCCAGGGTGTTGGTCATTGATGCGGGACCGAACCTCAGCAGTGGGGAAGCCCTGACCTCAGAGCCCGGCAATTTGATGCGTCGTTTGGCTGGTTTGATTAGTGGACAGCATCGACGTCAGGCCCAACACCCTGGGTACTGGAAAGCCAACCCTCGGTTATATGCCGATGAGCGGTTGCATCCCTACCACCATCCGCCCGATCGTCCGTTTCTCTGGACCCGTGGTTTGCAAGTGGGCGGTCGCAGCCTCACCTGGGGCGGCATCACCCTGCGACTGTCCGATGAGGATTTCACGGGAGTTCAACTCGAGGGTGAAGAGGTGTCGTGGCCGATCAGGAGCCAAGACCTAACGGCGCATTATTCCGCTCTCGAACAATTGTTGAAGGTGCATGGTGGACGCAACCACTTAACCCATCTTCCGGACGGAGCCACTGAGCTACCCCTTCCTTCCACCGATGCTGAACAACGCTTCATGGAGGCGGTTCAGAATCAGCTTGCAATCGATGTGATCCCTTCGCGGGGATTTGGACCCCACGACCCCAGCCGTGATGGCCCTTGGCCGCGTTCCAGCAGTTGTGGCAGCACTCTGCCCCGTGCGATGGCTACGGGCAGGGTCCAGCTGCTGTCCAACCACCTCGTCGAGCGCTTGGAGATGGCGGCCTCCGGTTCGAAAGCGACAGGAGTTGTCGCCGTTAACCAAGCCAATGGCAACCGCCATCTGATCCATGGCGATCTGGTTGTGCTGGCCGCTTCCACCATTCAGTCGGTGTCGATCTTGTTGCGCTCAAGTGAGCAATGTCAGCAGGGCGGTCTTGTGGATCCGTCCGGGCGGCTTGGGACCCGGCTGATGGATCATGTCTCGACAAGTCAGTTTTTTGCCTTCCCAGGACGAAGCTCAGGGCCCCAACCACCCCTCACTGGAGCCGGTAGCTTTTTTGTCCCTTTTGGACGTCATGTTGATCAGTCCCCCGACCAGCCGAGATTCCAGGGTGGTTATGGATTGTGGGGGGGCATCGGTCGATTTGATCCGCCGGCTGTCCTTAAGCGACGGCCAAACACCACGACAGGATTTTTGATTGGGCACGGAGAAGTGCTTCCCCGAGCTCACAACAGGGTGACCTTGCAGGGACACGTGGATCGTTGGGATGTGGCTGTTCCCCATATCAACTGCCAATGGAGTGCCAACGAATTGGCGATGGTGGATCACATGCGCGGACGCATTCAGGCCTGTATTTCTGCTGCCGGGGGTGAACCCTTACCGATCAAAGATCTGTTTCACCTGCCTTTGGTGGAGCCTTTCTTGAAAGGCGCTGTAGCACTAACAGAAGGGGCTGCACCTCCTGGCTACTACATCCATGAGGTGGGAGGTGCCCCATTCGGTACAGATGAGCGCAACAGCGTCCTTAATGCCAGAAATCAATTGTGGAGAGCTCAAAACGTGCTGGTCGTGGATGGGGCTTGTTGGCCAACCTCCGCTTGGCAGTCTCCAACGCTCACGATGATGGCGATCAGCCGCCGCGCTTGCCTTCTCGCCCTTACTGATCGGGTCGGATAAACAGATCGTCGAGATAGCGCTCACTTACGGCCCGACTGTCACTGCCGTTTTGGAAAAGAAAGTGGGCCAGTGCCGAACTCATCACCCGGTATTGATCCCAGGTGGGGTGGTCTCCAATGAAATCCTTCATGCCCCGATAGAGCACTTCAGGAATTTCTGCTTCAAGGCTGACGTAGGCATGGGCTTGTGATGAAGCACTCCTTGTGAGGTGAGGGGTGCTTGTGGAAAGAACAGAATCTGTTGCTCCCAACCCATGACATTTTTCCAAGTGGTTGCGTTCCATTGAGCCTCGCTCTGACTCGTTGACGTTCATAAGAAAGCCACACCTACCCGCTATTCGTCAAAAGCACTGTTATTCGCACAATGAGTGGATGAGACATGGCAAGAAATCAGTGTTTGCAAGCGCTTAAAGCATTTGGGTTGAAATGCTTATTCAAGACGATGTCCGATTGAAGTGCCTGTCAAGACAGATTTTGGTTTTGGTGCCGTCTGCACAGGCTCCAGGGTCTATGGGCGTCTTGAGGAACTACTTGTGGAAATCAGGCCCTGCGCTGTGGAAAAAGCAGGCAAGACAAGCCCGTTTTTTCAATGATTAATAAATCTGATCCAAGCAGAATCTCGCGTGTCCTTGCTGAGATTGGTTGCGTCAACCCTTCAAAAACTTTGTTTTCCTTAAGATTTCTGAAGGGAATCCTTAGAGGCTTGCAGCGTTCGGTTCAGCGTTACTGGGCCCAGCGGATGCTCAGCATGGGGATAGGGGGGGTGATGGTGCGCATGATCCGGTTCACCATGCTCATGGCTGTGTTCATGGTTATGAGCCCCAGGCGGGACTCCATCGGGTTGGCAGACCCCCGTGCATTCCCGCTCGCAGAGCGTGCAGCTTTCAGCAAGTCCCTCCACGTGATGGTGGTGGCTCTCCTGGGCCCGTCCCACATCCTGTTCAAAGCCCAGCACCTGAGCTCTGTACTTGCAGAGGGAGCAATTCATTGCCGTGTCTCCTCGGAGCACTTCGTCCACCCGCTCTCGGAAGGTGTCCACCACCATCGAGTGTTGGCCTAGATAGCCGGCGGAGAGGAACTCCACATCGGGATAGTCGGCCGCGACCAGATCTGTGTGCTGGCGGATTCGGCTCACCAGAACCCCTGAAAATAAAAAATAAGGGGCCACAACGATGCGACGGAAACCCAAGCGGACCACGTGTCGAAGACCAGGATCCACGAGGGGGAAAGTCACCCCGGAATAGACGGTCTCACCCCAGCCAAAGCCGAACCCCTCCACCAACATTCGAGTCACCTTCGCCACATTCGAGTTGGCATCTGGGTCGGAGGATCCGCGCCCAACAACAACAAGCAATGTTTCGGAGACGGGGATGTCGTCGGATGCGCGGTCTAAAGCTTCTTGAACCCGGGCCCCTGCGGCAGCCACCATCAATCGATCGACGCCCAATTCACGGCCGTAGTCGATGGGCAGGCCAGTTTCTGCCGTGTAGGTATTCAGAACGGAGGGAATGTCGTTCTTGGCGTGCCCTGCCGCAAACAACATGGCAGGGATGGCCAGCACTTTGGTGACCCCCTGTTGGCGTAGGGAATCCAAACCCTCCCTCAAAATTGGTTGGGCGAATTCCAAGTAGCCATGCTCCACAGGCATGGGAGCAAGCTTGGGTCGAAGTTTTTCGACCATTTGTGCGAATTCTTCAACGGCAAGACGGTTGCGGCTGCCGTGGCCACAGATCAGCACCCCAAGGCGTTCAACTGCTGGTTCTGCTTGGAAGTCGGCCAAGGCGCTCGTTTCGCTATACGAATGGCTAGACCCTATTCGGCGTGCAGCAATGGATCAGGCACTCCTCGATCTATTCAATGCGCAGGCACAAGATGCTGGACCTATGGGGGTCTTGCGTCCGTCTCCATTTGAATTGTCCGATTTGCTGAAAACCTGGTCCGGGCCGAGGCCTTTGCGGGTCTGCAGTGGTGGGACAAGTTCGTTGGCAGCAGCCCAGAACCAATGGACACTTGATCTGCGACCGCAACTGAATCGGATCGTCTGGCAGAGCACTGATCACGCGGTCTGGGTCGGTGGTGGTTGTCGGATGGGGGATGTGCTTCAAGCCTTGCTCCCCTATGGCCAATCGATCCCAACCGGTTTGTCTGGGATGCCAGGACTCGGTTATGTCTTGACCGGCGGTATGGGACCCCGTAGTCGTGCGCTGGGTTTGGCTATCGACCACCTCCTCGACATCCGGGGAGTGTGGGGAAATGGGGAGGAATTCTGGCTTCAGCGCCATCGCGATGGCGATTCAGCTGAGTGGCGTGGCCTTTGTGGTGCTGCACCATTTTTGGCTGTTGTGAGTGAGGTGCGTCTGCTCACCCATCCCCGCATACCGCTTTGGGTCGAGCAATGCCGTCTTCCATCAGATGCTCTTCCCGACTGGATGCAAGAGGCTGAAGCCTCTGATCCATCCATCTGCCTTCAGTGGCATTGGGGGGATGCTGATCGGTTGGATATCTTGCGGGTGTACGCACAAGATCCTGGCTCTAGCAAGATCGGGCGCATTGACGGTTTGGATCAATTGCCTGCCTTAGTGGTACCCAGGCCAGGTGCAGATCGTGTGCACTCCGAGGTGGTGGGACTGTTGGGGCCGGCAGGAGCCGCTGGCTGGAAAGAGCGCATGCCCCTTCTTCGCGATTGCATGGATCGCCGTCCCCACTCTTCATGCAGCCTGTCGTGTCAGCAATTAGGGGGTGCAACCTCTTTTGTGCCAAGTGATCACACGTCGTTCCACCACCGTGACGCTGTTTGGAAGCCTTGGATTACGGCGGGTTGGGTTGCAGGTGATTTAGCGATGCGTCAACGAAGCCTGCAGTGGCTCGAGGAGCTTTGGTCTGTTTTGCAACCGCTCTGCCCTGGCGTTCATCTGGCTCAGCTTCATGACCATCTTCCGTTTCATCAACGCGAGCTTGAGCAAGCTTTTGGTGGATGGCTGCCTGGCTTGAAAGCCCTAAAGCAGAAGGTCGACCCCGCTGGCAACCTGCCGCCGCTCTGATCTACGGTCGCGGCAGCCTACGGCGTTGGTCATGGCCAAGCGATCCAGTTCCACTTTGGTGAATCAGTGGTTCTCCAATCCCGGCAAAGACCTGCTTTCAGGCTTGGTCGTCGCCTTCGCGATGATTCCAGAGGCGATTGCGTTCTCCGGAATTGCTGGGGTTGATCCCAAGGTCGGGCTTTTTGGAGCCTTTTGTCTGTCCTTAACGATTGCGGTCGTTGGCGGGCGGATGGCGATGATTACGTCTGCGACAGGATCGACAGCTTTGTTGATGACTGGCCTTGTGGCCAGTGGTGAGGGGATCGGCCCTGGCTTAGGGGTGAAATATTTGTTGGTGGCTGGTCTTGTGACCGGGGTGCTCCAGATTCTCTGGGGCTACATGCGATTAGCCGATCAGATGCGCTTTGTTCCCCAAGGGGTGCTCAGCGGATTTGTGAATGCCTTGGCTTTGTTGATCTTCCAAGCGCAGCTTCCCCAACTTGGTTTTGGCGGTGGTCATGGTGAGGGAGGTGATCATGCGGCGGGTCTGTTGTTGCCCCATGGCGGCCAGGTCCCGGTGGTGTGGGCTTTGGTGGTTTTAGGGCTCGTGATCATTTATGGATTGCCACGCTTGACGCGGGTTGTCCCTTCACAGCTGGTGGCGATCGTTGTGCTGACGGCCATCAGCATCGGGTTCCATTTCGATATTCCGACGGTCAGCAGCCTGGGCAATCTTCCGGATGGCTTACCCAGCCTTGGCATTCCTTTCGGTCAAGGCAATGGAGGTGTGCCGTTCAACCTCGAAACCCTTGGCTTGGTCTTGCCCACCGCTTTGGCTATCTCGTTAGTGGGCTTGATGGAAAGCTTTCTGACCCAAGACATCCTTGACGACAAAACCGACTCAACCTCCAACAAAAACGTAGAAGCCCGCGGCCAAGGCATCGCCAATATCGTCTCTTCGTTATTTGGCGGCATGGCTGGCTGCGCCTTGGTTGGTCAATCCGTGATGAACATCGACAACGGCGGCAGAACGCGCCTTTCAACTTTCTTCTCAGGAGTCAGTTTGCTGGCCATGATCCTGTTGGCGGGCTCCTGGTTGAAGCAGATTCCCATGGCTGCTTTGGTGGCCGTGATGATCAGCATTGCGGTGAGTACTGCCGATATCAATGGCCTGCGCAATCTGCGACGGATTCCAAAGAGCGACACCTCGGTGATGTTGATGACGTTTGCGGTCACCATGCTCACGACTCCGCACAACTTGGCACTTGGGGTGTTGGCCGGTGTTGCCCTTGCCGGCATTTTGTTCAGCCGCAAAGTTGCCAAGGTGATTCGGGTGGAATCAGAAGTGATCAGTGCTCAAGAACGCCACTACCGGGTCATTGGTCAGTTGTTTTTTGTCAGCACCATCTATTTCGTTCAAGGTTTTGATTTGCATGATCATCCTGAGCGGATCAGTATCGATCTCTCTCAGGCCCATATCTGGGATCAAAGTGGTGTAACAGCCCTTGATCAAGTGATCCGAAAGTTACGTCTTGGTGGGTCAGAGGTCACCGTGGTGGGCATGAATCAAGAAACTCTTGATTTGTTTGAACGAATCGGAGGGCAAGAGTCTGCCCATGCTTAGGGTTTAAATGCTGTTTTCTGCAAAATGCTTAGGCACCTATCGAGGTCGTTATTCATCTCTACTAAACGTTGATTGATCTGTTGATTGTTCGGTGCAACATTCACGTAACTCGTGGTGACGTCTTTGCCAATGCTGAGGAGTAGGCAAAGTGTCTCAATGTCACCACGAGCTTGTGCACGTTCTTTGGCGCCTTCCAGCAACACACCAAGAAGGGCCATTTTGTTGTTGTAGTTGCTTCGATCGCCCTGCTCCCACGCTCCGGCTGCCGTTGTCAAGCTCAGCCCGATAAATCCAGTCAACAGCCAGCAGACAACTTTCATATCCAGGGCTGATGGCCCACAGAACGTACCGATATTTTTGTTGGTTGCACGAGGATCTGGGACAATCCGATCCGATTCGTCCCATCGTCAATGTCCAGACCCATTTCTTGTCGTCTGATTGGTGCCGTCGGCGGCTTGATTGGTCTGCTCAGTGGATGCGCCACCCTGGGGGATGGCACTGGTTCCCGGTTGGACTTGGTGCAGGAGAGGGGTGAACTTTTTTGTGGCGTGAGTGGCAAGATCCCGGGCTTCAGTTTCTTGAGTCCTGATGGTCGCTATGCAGGTTTAGATGTGGATCTCTGCAAGGCCATGGCCGCGGCCTTTGTCGGCGATAGTTCCAAGGTTCAGTACCGACCCCTTACAGCACCAGAGCGATTCACGGCACTGCGGTCTGGAGAAATTGACCTGCTGTCGCGCAACACGACTCACACCCTCAGCCGCGATGCAGCTGGGGGGAATGGATTGAGCTTTGCTCCCACGGTGTTTCACGATGGGCAGGGATTAATGGTGTCTGTAGGGAGTGGCGTTCGTTCGATGGCTGATCTGAGTGGCAAAGCCATTTGCGTTGGATCCGGAACCACCACTGAGCAGAATTTGAACGATGCGTTCGCCGCGCAGGGTCTTCCCTACACGCCGATCAAATACCAAGACCTAAACCAGGTGGTGGGTGGCTATCTGCAAGGTCGTTGCGCCGCGATGACCTCCGATCGTTCGCAGCTGGCATCGGCCCGTTCTGGATTTAAAGACCCGCAAGAGCATGTGATTCTGGCGGACCGGTTGAGTAAAGAACCCTTGGCTCCAGCCGTTGTTGGGGGTGATCAACGGATGGCGGATGCCACCAATTGGGTGGTGTATGCGTTGATCGAAGCGGAGGAACGTGGCATCACCCAAGCCAACCTTGACGATGTTCTAGAGCAGGCTGTCGCGGATCCATCCCAGGCCGCGCTGCGTCGTTTCTTGGGCGTTGATGGAGGCCTTGGAGCGAAGCTTGGTCTCCCTGACGACTTTGTGGTTCAGGTCATTCGGGCGACGGGAAATTATGGCGAGATTTATAACCGTCATCTCGGCCCCGGGAGTGCCGTCACCATTCCGAGAGGCCCCAATCGTTTGGGTGGGGAAGGCGGTTTGATGATTGCTCCGCCGTTCACCTGATGCCTCAGATGTTTCGTCGAGGACGTTTCTGGATTCAGCTTGGCGTTGTTGTTGCGTTGATGGCTTTTGGCGGCCTGTTGATCAACAACATCACTGTGAATTTGATTCGTACAGGACTGGGACTGGATTTTGGTTGGCTATGGCGTCCGGCCGGTTTTGCCCTCGCGGAGACAGCGCTGCCCTATGCCCCAACCGATAGCTACGCCTGGGCCCTCGTCATTGGTTGGATGAACAGCCTCAAGGTGATCTTGGTGGGGTTGTTGCTGGCCACCATGCTTGGGGTAGCAGCTGGAGCTGCCCGTAGCAGTCGTAATCGGCTGTTGCGCAGCCTGTCAGGCGGCTATGTGGCCTTAATTCGCCAAGTGCCCCTATTGCTGCAGTTGCTCTTTTGGTATTTCGTGGCCTTCTTGGGGTTGCCAGACACTCCCGTGGGTGGATTGATCCACGTCTCCAACCAGGGCATACGCCTTCTGGGGCTGAATCTCAGCGTGGAGTTTTGCTCGGTGCTTACGGGGTTGGTGGTGTTCACAGGGGCCTCGATCGCCGAAATCGTTCGAGGCGGAATTAATGCTGTGTCCCGTGGTCAGTGGGAAGCCTTTCGAAGTCTTGGTTTGTCGGAGGGTCTAGGACTGCGCCGAATCGTTTTGCCCCAGGCTTTGCCAGCGATTCTGCCGGCTCTTACAAGTCAATATCTCAACCTTGCGAAGAACAGCACGCTTGCCATTGCGGTGGGCTATGCCGATCTCTACGCGGTGAGTGATACGACCATCACGCAAACGGGCCGTGCGATTGAGGGTTTTCTGTTGTTGTTGCTGAGTTTTTTATTGCTGAACCTAGTAATTAGTGGCGGCATGGCCCTGATGAATCGAGCCGTGCTGGGTCGTCTGCAGAGGAGTCGTTGATGAACCGTTGGTTGGATCGATGGCTCACGTTGATGCTTTTGGCTTTGCTCGGCTGGGCGGGTTGGTCTTGCCTGCACTGGTTGTGGCATGGGGCCGACTGGACGGTTGTGGTGACCAATTTGCCCCTCTATGCAGTGGGCAGTTATCCGGACGCTGAGCGTTGGCGGCCCTTGCTGTGCATCGTCGCTGTTGTCGTTCTGATTGTGATCACCCTGCTCGGACCGCGGCATGGCGGATGGCGTCGATCCCTGCCCCTGCTTTGGAGTGCCATGGCTCCCCTTGGGATTTGGCTTCTTGCAGGGGGACTGGGCCTCTCTCCTGTGGGAACGCAGAGTTGGGGTGGATTCAGCCTCACCTTGCTGCTCACTGCTGGAAGCGGCCTGTTGGCATTGCCGCTCGGGGTTTTATTAGCGCTGGGTCGTCGCAGTGACCTACCCGTCCTGAGGGGTGGCAGTACGGCTTACATCGAGCTGATGCGGGCTATTCCCCTCATCGCCGTGTTGTTCTTTGGACAGTTGTTGATCCCTCTGTTCCTCCCGCCCGGAGTTGAAATCAACAGAGTGCTGAGGGCTGTGGTGGCCTTTGCCCTGTTTGCAGCCGCTTATATCGCTGAGGATGTGCGCGGCGGTCTTCAAGCGATTCCACCCACCCAGCGGGAGGCGGCAGCGGTGCTGGGTCTCTCGCCTTGGCAATCGCTGCAGTTGGTGGTGTTGCCCCAAGCCTTTCGCGTTGCCTTGCCTTCTCTGACCAATCAAGCGGTGGGCTTACTGCAAAACACAAGCCTGATGGCGATTTTGGGATTGGTGGAACTGTTGGGGATTAGCCGCAGCCTGTTGGCGAATCCAGCCTTCATTGGTCGTTATCTCGAGGTGTACATCTGGCTTGCTGCGGTTTACTGGCTGGCGTGCACGGCAATGGCTCTGCTGGCCCGTCACCTTGAGATCCAGCTCGACCCCGTCCGTTCTGCCCGATGACGATCGCTATTCGTGCCACCGATCTGGTGAAGAGTTATTCGCCGGGCCTGAACGCTCTTGATGGCGTCAGCTTGGAGGTGACTACTGGCGAGGTGTTGGTGGTGATGGGCCCTTCGGGCTCTGGCAAAAGTACCTTGATTCGCACCTTCAACGGCTTAGAAACCCTGGACTCAGGCTCGCTCGATGTGCTCGGCGTGCGCTTGGATGCGGCCCACGAAGAACGCCAAGTACGGGCGATTCGCGAGCGGGTGGGGATGGTGTTTCAACAATTCAACCTGTTCCCCCACCTCTCGATTCTCGACAACATTTCCCTGGCGCCGATCAAGGTGCAGAAGCGTGCCAAGGCCGCGGCGGAACAGCTTGCGATCGAGTTGCTGGATCAAATGGGGATTCGCGAGCAGGCCCACAAATATCCAGCCCAACTCAGTGGAGGCCAGCAGCAACGGGTGGCCATTGCGAGGGCTCTTGCCCTCGATCCAGAGGTGATGCTTTTTGACGAACCCACGAGTGCTCTAGACCCAGAGCGGGTGAAGGAGGTGCTGGATGCGATGCGTCAGTTAGCGAAAGGCGGGATGACGATGGTGGTGGTGACCCACGAGCTTGGCTTTGCGCGCGAGGTGGCCGACCGAGTGATGTTTATGGACCAGGGCCGCGTGATTGAAACCTCCGATCCCCAATCCTTCTTCAGCAATGCCAAGGAGGAGCGCAGTCGGCGCTTCCTTAGCCAGATGATGTGATCGTGTAATCGATTTTGTCGTCGTCCGAACAACAAAAATCTCTGTAATAACGCTCCAGTTCGTCGTAAGCCGCGTCGTAGCTCTCGAACGTCAGGGATGTGACCTTGTCGGAGAGTCCATCACTGCGGACTAAAACAAAGGTGTTGTTGGGCCTCGGGGCCTCAGGCATCACACAGGGGAAGACGTTGGAGAGCCCGTTCTACAGCTGTGATCTCGCGTTCAGTTTCCAGCCAGCTTTCGTTGTCCATCGGTAGCGATTCCACTTGCTCGGCGAGCACCGTCATCAAGTGTTCGAACCGTCTTTGGAGAGTCTTGCGAAGCATGCGTCTCTTGTAGACGGTCGCCAGCCTGGCACAGCGTGCGGCGCCTTCTATGTTTTTGAGGTGTTCCTGCGGCGTGCGTTCTGCGGTTCCTGCTTGAGCTGCTTCCGTGCTTGCTGATCGGTTTTTGGATTGGTGGGCATCATCCGAATTTGGCTGGTCGCTTCGCCGTCCCGCTGGTGCGATTTGGTGTGCCTATCAGCGTGATGGGTCTGCTGTTGAAAAGTGGCCTGCATGGGGACGTGTTGCAAGCTGCTGGCATCGCCGTGTTGGCGGTGTCCACGGTGTTGCTGGTGGGTGGGTGGCGAGCCCAGGCGGGTGGAGGGCTCGCCACCCCTTCGCTGTTGCTGGGGAGCTGCATTGGTAATACGGCTTACTTCGGTGTGCCCCTGGCTCTGGCCTTTTTGCCGCCCGAGGCTCTAACGATCACCATTGGCTACGACCTGGGCGCAACGTTGCTCACCTGGAGTGTTGGCCCCCAACTGCTCGGGGGTGCTGCCACCAGTCGATGGCTGGCCCTGCGCCAGCTGCTCGTGAGCATGGGGAGTAGCCCTGCAACGCGAGGCCTCGTTGGGGCCTTGGTGATTCAGGCGACGCCCTGGAGTGCTGCCATTAGCGAGGGCCTCTGGTGGCCTTCCCGAATCGTGATTGTGTTGGCCTTAATGGTGGTTGGGATGCGTCTTGGCAGCCTGACGCGGCATGGAGAGCCCCCTCGCTTAATGGGGGCGGGCCTTGGCCCAGCTTTGGTGGTCAAGCTTTTGCTCTATCCCTTGCTGCTTTTGATGCTGGGTTTGTTGTTTGGCTTGGATCCCTTGAAGCTTCAAGCGCTCGCGTTGCAAGGAGCGGCACCAACAGCGATATCAATTTTGTTGATTGCGGAGTCCGTTGGCCGCGATCAAGAGCGGGCAGCTGCGCTGGTGTTTTGGAGCACCGTTCTCGCGGTTTTGACCGCTCCTGTTTGGGGTTTGGTGTTGCAGGTTCTTGTCTGAGCTTTTGTTGAAATCACGCCTTTAAAAAATGACGAAAGGTGAGATTGATCCGCATTGTTTTCACTTTGCGGCGCTGGGGCACGCTGTGCATCCAAAGCGCTTGGCAGCCAGGATGCATGATCAGCAAATCGCCATCAGTGAGAGGGATGGCTGCTCGCTTGGTTGGATCGTTGCGATGTCTGAACAAAAAGTCTCGAGTTGATCCCAGGGATAGTGATGCAATCGGTTTGGTCTGGTCGATTTCCGTTTCGTCATCGGCATGCCAGCCCATGCGGTCGTCGCCATCGCGGTAAAGATTGAGAAGGCATCCGTTGAACTCAGCCCAAGCGGAGTGATTGACCTGTTCGAGTAACGGGAGGAACCATTCCGGCCAACCGTCCCCAACGTGGATGGCACCGCTGTAGCGGTACTTCAGCCCCTGCTCAGCTACAAAAACGGTCTTGCGGGGTACGCGGTGGTACTTGCCAAACACCTGCACGAGCGGCTGCTCCCAGGCGATGTTGTGTTCAAGCAGCTGCAGCCATCGTTGGGCATCGTCGGTCGATAGCCAACTGGGGAACAGCGACCAATCGCTTTGTTCATCGCTTTGTTCATCAGTGCTGATGACTGGTTCCATTCGTGACGTCGGATGACAAGCCCATCGTTCGACGGGAACCTTCCCATACATTCATATGTATGGGAGCACGCATCAACCAGGACGAATTTCTCAAACGAGCGAAGCAGCGTTTTGGAGATCAGTACACCTATGAGGGAATGATTTGGCGGAGTTATAAAAGCCCTGTCAAAATCCGCTGCACGCACCACCCTGTGCAGGACATCAACATCACCCCTGAAAAGCATTTGCAAACCCTGGGTGGTTGCCGTCACTGCCTGAGAGAACGGCGTGTCGCGTCGTTGGAACGGGAGTTGAATCGCAAATCTGCTGAACGCCCCACCGCTAAGCAGGTGTCCAAGACATCATCAAAAACCGTTGCCAAGAAGGCTTTGGTTGATCCGTCTACATCCAGGTCGAGCTCCTCGAAGCACTAGCCGCGTCTAAGGCGCCATCGACACGCGCTGATAGCAGAACCACAGCCACTGTTGAAAGAGGAGATTGCGATGCGAACGCCAGAGTGTTTGTCTGTGGTCTGGATCGAAATTTTCAGGGGGTGGCACATCGCCGCGCGCTTTGTCTCGTTCCATCTCGCCGATGATTCGGCCAACGTTGTATTCGGGGTGGCCGAGGTGCATCAGTTGCCGTTGGTCCGGCGTTTCGAAAATTGTGTACCCCACCTTTTCTCCATGGGCCAACAGGCGAAGACGTCCTTGGCGTTGCGCTGATTCCATCGCTGAATCCAGCAGGCCCGCATACCGACTCTGTGGGCAAAGAAATTTGTCATCTTGCGTGCCCATTAATGGATGTCCGGGCACCAAGCTGCGCATTGGATAAATCCCGAAGAGTTTCCTCTCGAACGAGATTTTGTCGACACCTGCCATGTAGGCCAGGGCAAATCCAGCCCAGCACAATCCAAGGGTGCTCGCACAACTTTGGCGGGCGTCTTCAATGAGTTTGGTGAGTTCTTTCCAGTAGGTCACTTGTTCAAAAGGCAGGTGCTCGACGGGAGCACCGGTGATGATCAAGCCATCCAAAGGCCCTTGGGATCTGGCTTCATCCCAGGAGACGTACAGCTGATTGAGGTGATCCTGGTCCCAGCTTTTATAAGCATGGGAGTTCAAGCGAATCCAGATCGGTTCGATCTGGAGTACAGATAACCCCAAGGGATGCAGCAAATTAAATTCATACT
>ERZ891134.926-NODE-926-length-21919-cov-7.739663_pt1 | contig 21919 bp, 24 predicted proteins | sample MGYA00520888_ERZ891134 | MGnify/ENA primary metagenome ERZ891134 (study PRJEB32303, sample SAMEA104408692) | aquatic metagenome | biome: Brackish water; feature: Coastal; material: water | place: Baltic Sea | collected 2014-10-23 | depth 10 m ... | reverse complement strand
GAAATGTCAATACGTGGCACGGCAATAAATACTTCCGGCCTTGGCTCGCCTTCAAAGTCTACTACATCCCAAGCATGATAGTAGCGTGAATCTGGATTGCGGTTTTCGTCCTTGGGTGTCCAACTATGCTGTTTCATAACTCTCTCCTCTGCAATGTAAAACGGTGTCTGAAATCCTCATTCCATCCTGATCGCCTGTTTCCGAACAAACAAGGTAGTATAATTTTACCAATCTAGTCGATAGTTTGTCAAGTATATCATACAAACTTTTTTCTCGATATTCATTCATATTAGCACCAATCCTCCGGGTAGTCTACTATGTCACAATACATATCGCCAATGTAATCATCACCACCATACAAGTCCTGATATTCTTCGTACATGGTAGGCTGTCCATCATCTTCCGGCACAGGATCACAATCTAATTCCAAAACACCGTCCACCTCGTCATAATCGCTACGGTAAACATTTTGAGCAGGTGTCATAATCTCTCCAATTACTGTTAAGGTTAAGCCTAGTAAAAAGGCCGTTGATAGAATTATAGCACAGCGTCTATTCGGTGTCAAGTCTCTTTTCGTAAATAGTATCCAAATAAATTTCATTCTCCGTAATAACATACCCATACTCCTTTTTGGGGGTGTAAATTCCAACGTAAACTTTACCGTTAATAAATCCCTCGAATCCAATCACAAGACTCATTAACTGTAGTAACTGTAGCATAGTTTTCCTCGTTTGCAAGTAAAATCCCGGCCTATATTGTATATCGGCATTTCTACCCTACTGCATTAGGTAAAACATATTATTTTACTGGCACGATTTTCGCCCGCAAATACGGGGCCATTTCTGACCCCGCTTGCGATTACCTACCTGCTTCCCAATCTGCCTGTGCCTGATTAAGAACATTCATAAATACCTGTGCTTCACTACGGCTTGCACCCTGTCCTGTCATGTGATCTACCATGAATTTTGTTTCGGCACTATTGTATACCTTACTACCACTATTGTTGTATTCTCTGGTACTGCGAATACGTGAAGTGCTACGTGTAGGCGTAGATGCTACACGTACAGGTGTAACCCTTACAGGTTCTACAGTAGCCGTAGCAACTGGAGTAGGTCTGCTTACAGAGCCGGGATTCATGATGTACTGTCGGACAAGTTCGCAAGGAAGAAGTGTGAAGATGATTACGATTAGAGTGTAACGCATGATTGTGTCCTTTAGGGGTTAATGTCTTATGTCCTATTATACTCATGTACTACTATAATAGTCAAGCAGAAAAGAGAAAATTTTTCGCCCGAATTTTATGCCAATTCTTTCATCACTACATAGTTATGTACTACCTTCGGTTCACCCTTCTGGCCTCGCCTCTGGTAATGGTATATACCGGCATTGTTAGCAACGGCTACCTTTTCAGCAAGTTCAGCATTAGCACCACATGATTGTATTAACTTATATCTTTTCATTATCGTCGGCCCTCAGTTCTATATCGTTCGCGTAATATGCTAGCCGCTACACGTACCCTATCGTAGTTACGCTTCTCCTGATTTTCTACAAGATAGCATTGTATTAGAGTAGTAGGAAGGCTATTGAGAATGTCGGTTAGATACTTGCGTTTAATGTCAGTCATGATAACGTCCTTAGCAGATAGGGGTGTAATTCCAGAAAACACTTACAACAATAACACAGCAAACAATAACAATCAGCAGCAATTCTTGATCAGATTCTCTCATGATGATTTCTCCGAGGTTGTTTCCAATATGTACATTCTACACTGTCCAACTTGGGAAGTCAATTACTTAACCCAATATTTTTCTGTGATTACTTCACAGTGTTCACCACAAGCAGGGCAACAATCCATATCTTGCGAACCGTATTCACCACAGCAATCACTGAGGTAGTACATAGCGTACATAGGCTCTTTTTCATCACACTGAACATTTACATCAAATTTGTTTAACATCTTAATACCTTAACTTTCTATATCCTAAGTATATACATAGTATCGGCAAATGTCAAGCGATAAAATAAATATTTTTTTATATTTCTTATTGAGAATGAGTCTCAATTTTCGGGCGAAATTTATGCCAAAAAAAGACACACCGTTGCCAGTGTGCCTTCTCTCCCCTAGCCCTATAGGTTGGGTGTGTCAGTCTGCAAATGGTGACTGTTCACTATCTACCATCTTTGCGTACTGCTCGATTAGTGCTTGCTTTCTTATCTCACTTCCCGGTGTGCCTACCTTATTAATCATCTTATCATATGGATGATCTTGTACATCAGCAGCGTGTACCTTATCTCTTACTAATGACTTACGATTAAATTTCATCACACGTTCACACTGTACAGTACTACCATCAGCAGTACTCTTATCTGTCATGTATGCCATGCCGTCCCACATAGCAGTACATTCATTCCACGCATCACGTATGATCTTATGCTTTAATAGTTTCTTATTCATCGCTTACCTTGCTTTCTTCCCAAGTATTACCATTGGCAATAGATGGCTTATCACCTGAACCAATAAGACAATATACCACGCCTTCTTCCGGCTTACCTTTATCACTCATCTGTTACATCCTCCAAGAATATAGGATCGTCCCAAGCATCAACGGCGATACCCTCGTCATTGATAAACACTGTGCCTTCCTGCACACCTATGGCGATTATCTCAAACTTTTCCATATCTGTCAAGTAAGCATTAAACATATCAACTCCCAACATCTTAAAGTAAACATCCAACTAATACCAATGTTAACCACTACATTCATTGTATCATCCTACTCCGTACTGGTCAAGCGATGAATCGAAAGCGATTACGTTACCATCCGTATCATAATCAACTCTATCTTCTATTACTTCACAATGTTCGTAGCAAGTAGGGCAAAGATCAGCGTCAGAATGAACCGAAGCACCACAGCAATCAGAAGAATATACGATTTCGAAGTTGTTATTTGACATTTTTGAAAACTTTCTAAGTTAGTTACTTGTTATACTACCATTCTACAGTGTATATCGTCGAAAGTCAAGCACTATCTTTAGAAAATTATGATTTTTCTATTTTTATAGAGTCATTTTAAGAAAATTCTATGTTGGACAGTTGGTAAGATCACTTTTTAGACGTTGATAACATCATTTTTGATCTTTGGCACAATTTTCGCCCGGAAAAAGGGTGGGTATTCTTTATTTTGGAATCATTCTCTGATTATTATACGAAAATGCCGGGGTGGTGCATACACAACTCACCCCAGCATATATAATTGGCCGGTTTTTGATACGGTGATTCTATAAACGCCCGCTGCCTTCAACTAGATTGGCCGGTTTCTTTTCCTTCACTGGTCGCCCTCGATCCTTTTTTAGACTCAAATGCCGCCTTTGACGACGCACCATACTTGTAGTAATCTGCTCGCCTGTCATTTGCGTCAGAACCTTAGCCAGTTCCTCATCACACAGTGTTTTATGATTTGACCTGATGTATTCGCGTTCAGCGTCGGTCCATTTCTTGTAGTTAGCCATAATTTTTTCCTGTAAAAGTTGACAAATCGTGTAACAACAGTATTATAGTAATGATTGATCACTTTTATGCAAGGAGAAAACCGTGAAAACCCGAAAAAATGTTGCAAGTACCCTGCACGTAATACACGACAAAGACGTAGATGTGACAAAAGACCTAGAAAAACCCACAGGAAAAGCGATAGCAGAGTTATTAAATGAGCAAGAAAAAGACGAAAAAGACGAAACTACCGAATAATGTAGACGAGGCTGAGTTTCTCGCAGTCATTGAAAATATAAGTAGGCGGCTTGGACACAAGTTCAAGTTCGGCTATCATAGTTTTGAAGACATGAAACAACAATGTGCCATATTCGCTTTGGAAGGACTAGAAAAATACGACAATAAACGCCCCTTAGAAAACTTCCTCTGGATTCATGTAAGAAACAGACTCTTCAATTTCAAGAGAGATAACTATCAACGTCCTGACAAACCATGCTTTGTTTGCAAGTTTTATGACGCACATTGCAGTAAAAGTGTTAATCAATGTTTGGAATATAGCGACAAAGCAAACTGCGAAGAGTATACTGCTTGGAATACCAGAAATACCAATAAAAAGAACATAATGAAACCCGTAGGAATAGAAGACCTTAAAGAGACACAGAAAAGTTTCCAGAAACACTTTGACGTTGGAGAGATCGTAAACAGAAAGCAAATCATCAGAATACTTGACGAGCATATACCTGTACCCTATAGAGAGACATACTTGCGTCTCAAGTACGGAGAACGAATATACAAGTCCGACCTGAACAAACTATTAGAAGTAACCAACAAAATATTAGAAGAACATAAATATGACCTCGAACAAGACTCCTAGAAAACGTGGAAAACTCAGCCTAGACGAAGAGAAATATATTCGTGAAAACGTGAGTGACCTTAGTATAGAACAAATTGCAGAGGCTATTAACAGAACCGTTAAGCCCGTAGAACGCTATATCATTGAGAACAATCTTGGGGTAAGTACCCTTACTGAACAAGCAAACAACAACACTCTGCTTATCAAACTGCATAGCAAAACCTTTTGGCCTGAGATACAAAGACAGTTCGATGAAACCACAGGAGAGTTAGAATACTTTGAAAGCACATGGATCGGTCTAGTCAAACAATTCAGAGAAGACGTACTGCCCGCAGAGGAACTCCAGATTAAACAATTTATAACTATCGACATTTTGATCAATCGTAGCATGAAAGAGCGTAAGAGACACATACAGGAGACTGAGAGGCTACAACGAGACGTAGAACGTGAATATGAATTGCCAGAAGATGCCAGAGATATTCCTAAACTGGCTAATCTGGAAACCCAACTCAGTTTCGCCAGAAACAGCATTGCAAATTATACCAATGAGTATACTAAACTATTAAACGAACAACAAAAGATCAGTAAAGACCTGAAAGCAACCCGTGAACAGAGAATTAAAAGAATCGAGGATGGTAAATCCTCTTGGGTAGGCCTTATCAGAATGCTTGAAGACGAAGAAATACGTGAGAAAGAAGGCCGTGAAATGGAAATCATGAACATGGCAACCCAGAAAACAAAAAAGGAACTGCGTGAGTTATTTACCTATGCAGACGATAATGTAGATCATCCACTATTAAATTGTGACACTATGATAGAAGAGGAAAAAACTGATGAGTAAAACAGCAATCGTAACCGGAGTAACAGGACAAGACGGTAGTTACCTTAGTGAACATCTCTTAGAGCAGGGATATACTGTATATGGATGTCACCGTCGAACAAGCACGCCATCCACCAGCAGAATATCACAAATCCTGAACCACCCAGAGTTCCACTTGATTGAGTTCGATCTCACAGACGCTAGTGGAATCCATGAAACTATTAGTGGAATTAAACCACATGAGTTTTATAACCTTGCAGCCCAATCCCATGTAGGAACCAGTTTTAAACAACCTAATACCACATTTGATATTGACTGTAATGGAGTAATCCATATCCTAGAGGCTATCAAACAACACAGTCCCGGTACACGCTTTTATCAGGCCAGCACCAGTGAGATGTTTGGTCGTAATTATAGCCAGATTAAAGACGGTAAGAAATATCAGGATGAAACCACAGAGATGCTCCCACAAAGTCCATACGGAGTAGCAAAACTAGCCTCTCATCATATGGTCACCATTTACCGTGATGCCTACAACCTGTTTGCTACCAGTGGTATCCTTTTTAATCATGAAAGTCCCAGAAGAGGCGAGAACTTCGTCACACGTAAGATTACTAAATACTTAGGAGAATACATAAAAAATCCCCATATACCTACCCTTAAACTAGGCAACCTAGCCGCATATAGAGATTGGGGACATGCTAAGGACTATGTAAGGGCAATGCACTTAATGTTACAAGCCCCTGAACCTTCCGACTACGTAATAGCCACTGGTGACACTTATTCTGTACAACACTTCTTAGACCTTGCATGTGAGATGGCAGGGCTTTCAGCCTCGCAGAGTGATGATATATATGAGATTGATCCTCAATTCTTTCGACCCTGTGAAGTAGATTATCTATGTGGCGACAGTACCAAAGCCCGCAGGGATTTGGGGTGGAAACAAGAATACACATTTGAAAAATTGGTAGAAGATATGTTACGCCATGACTGTGGAGGTCGTGCCGACCTCGTGAGGTCGAAGGCCAAGGCCTGTTGTTCAGGAAAGAAGTCCTGCAAGCCCAAGGTTAATAGCCGACAGGCTTTTGATGAGAGTACTAAAGATGGTTTCGGTTTTTATACAGGCAAATAGGAGACCACCTAGTGTGAGGAATTATCAAGACCCAATATATAAAGAATGGAGAAAGAAAGTTTACGCACGGGACAAGCACTGTTGTAGGTGGCCGGGATGTAATAAAAGAAGAGGGCTGCAAGCCCACCATATTATGAAGTGGAGTGATTATCCCGGTCTGCGATATGAAGTAGGAAACGGTATCACTCTATGTAAACAACACCACAAAATGGTAACTGGCAATGAAGACGGTTACGCAAGCAGTTTTTTAAGGATACTCGCAAATGATAGATTACAGTAACTTTCACATTATAGTAGACACAAGAGAACAACAACCGTGGGACTTTGGCACACTTAGCCAGAGCGTAGGCAAGTTGGATACTGGCGATTATAGTTTGCGTGGTTTAGAGGAACTGTTTTGTATAGAAAGAAAAATGAGTGTGAGCGAAGTAGCCAACAATATTGTGGAGAAAAGGTGGAAGGACGTTGTGAAAAGACTAGAGAGTTATCAATACCCCTTTCTGCTTTGCGAATTTAGCCTCTCAGACATTTACAGATACCCAGAGGGTAGTGGCCTGCCTCGACGCATGTGGGACAAACTCAGGGTCAAGGGAGGCTTTATAATGAAGAATATAATGGAGATGCAGATTAAACATGGAGTACACGTTGTGTTTTGTGGAGACGCAGAGAACGCCAACAAATTAGCACTAGGCCTTATGAGGAAGATATATGAACTCCACGGACAACCCTAAGAAGTATGATGATGCTTGGCTAGGATTAGGCGATCTTAGCACAATAGAGACACCCGATAACCCTATGGTTAATCGGAGCGAACATGATATCGAACATCCTGATTTGCATTTGTTGCGTCTTATCGCTAATCCAAGAAACTTGGGAAGCACATGCAAAATGCTATTTGGAATCGAACTTCATCCGATCCAGATAGCAATCCTACAAGAGTTTTGGATACGACCGTTTCCAATGTTTATAGCGAGTCGTGGTTTCGGTAAAAGTTTCTTGATGAGCCTTTACTGTATTCTCAAGTGTACGTTTAATCCCGGCACAAAGATTGTGGTCGTTGGTGCTGGTTTTCGTCAGAGTAAGATTCTGTTTGAGTACATGGATACAATATGGAGAAGCAGTCCCATCTTGCGAAACATCTTCTCTGGAAACAATGATGGTCCGCGTCGTGATGTTGACAGATGTACGTTACGATTGGGAGATTCATGGACTATTGCGATTCCTATGGGTGACGGAAGCAAGATTCGAGGTTTGAGAGCCCACATTATCATCGCAGACGAGTTCGCATCAATGAGTCCTGAAGTCTATGAGACAGTAGTGGCAGGTTTTGCTGCGGTAAGTGCCAGCCCTATACAGAACGTAAAAGCAGAAGCCAAGAAAAAAGCGATGAAAGAAGCAGGCTTATGGATACCGGAAATGGACGAGATTAATGTAAAAATGGGAAACCAAGCGATTATTAGCGGAACCGCAGACTACGGTTTCAAGCACTTTGCATCATACTGGAAACGATATAAAGCCATTGTACAGAGCAAAGGCGAAAAGTTCAAACTAGAGGAAATCTTCAAAGGCGAGGTTCCAGAGAACTTTAACTGGAAGGATTATAGTGTCATTAGAATCCCGTATGACCTCATCCCGAAGGGTTTTATGGACGACAAACAGATCGCCAGAGCCAGAGCAACGATCCATACTGGCATCTACAACATGGAATATGCGGCCTGCTTTACTGACGATAGTGACGGATTTTTTAAACGTAGCCTTATAGAGAGTTGTGTGTCGAACCCGGAAAAGCCAATCGTCATCAACGAAAAACCGATTGTATTTGAAGCAGCAACACAAGGCAATCCTGACTTGCAATACATTTATGGTATTGACCCTGCTTCGGAGAAAGATAATTTCTGTATCGTTGTACTGGAACTACATCCCGATCACACTCGTATTGTGCATGTTTGGACTACAAACAGAACTAATTTTAAAGACAGGCAGAAAACAGGACTTGTAGATGAACATGACTTCTATGGATTTTGTGCTAGAAAAATAAGAAACCTTATGAAGGTCTTCCCTCCAGTGCGTATCGGACTAGATGCTCAAGGTGGAGGAGTAGCAATCGAAGAAGCACTACACGACCCCGGTAAACTAGAAGAGGGCGAACAACTTATCTGGCCCGTTATAGATTATGATTCAAGGAAAGGCAAAGATACAGATAGTCAGGCTGGTCTTCATATACTAGAATTGTGTCAGTTCGCTAGAGCAGATTGGACAGCACAAGCGAATCATGGACTAAGAAAGGATTTTGAGGACAAGTTACTATTGTTTCCTGCTTTCGATCAACTAACTTTAGGGTTAACAATGGATAACGAGGGTCAGGATATTCTGAACACAGACCTGTCCAAGAATCTTTATGACAATAAGACCGAGTGCATTTTAGAGATAGAGGAACTAAAGAATGAATTGACCACTATAGTCATGTCGCAGACTAGCACCAGTTCAGGAGCCAGAGACAGATGGGACACGCCAGAAATTAAACTAGACACAGGTAAAAAGGGTAGACTTAGAAAAGACAGATACAGTTCTCTAGTTATGGCAAATATGCTGGCTAGGCAGATTAATCGACAGTTAGCACCCGTTAATTATGATGTTATAGGAGGAAACGCAAGCAATATACACAAAGAAAGAAAAGGCGACATGTACCTTGGCCCTGAATGGTTCACCAAGGGTGGAGGAAATGAAGATTTTTATGGCGGTATTTACAGATAGTTGTGTATTTACACTTAATAGGATTACATTACCATTACAATAGAATTACATTATGAGCAAAAAGAAAAGTCCAAGCGAATCAATCAACGATGCAAATATTGTTCCTGAAGAGGCATACGTCACATGGGGCGATGATCTGGCTAGTAAAAACTCAGCACTTACGGAGTCTAGCAAGGCGTTAGATGAATATGGCTTAGTGCATTCAGCACATGGTCACTACATGCCACAGCAAAATCGTTACAATAATGATTTTAGCAATTTGACTCCCGATGGCACAGGCAGTCGTCCGGGTTTAACCAAACAAGCCTATAACTGGTTTAGGCCAAATGAGGCCGTGCCTCTTCAAATCAAACCGATTATCAAAAGAGCAGAAGAAGTTTATCAGAAGGTAGGACTAGTTAAGAATGTAATTGATCTTATGGGGGACTTCGCTAGTCAAGGAATTAGGATTGTACACAAAGATCAAAAGACTCAAACTTTTTTTAGGAACTGGTTTAAAAAAGTAAATGGCAAAGATCGTAGTGAAAGATTTTTAAACAACTTATATAAAACCGGCAATGTTGTTATCACAAGACAAACAGCAAAACTTACTCCCGGTGCAGCAAAGAAAATGTATAAGGCTGTGTCTGATGCTAACTATAGAGTAAGTGATCCCTATGATTTAAAAGTAGGCAAACGAGAAGTACCTTGGGTCTATACTTTCATTGATCCGTTCTATGTTGATGTAGTTGGAGGTGCTCTTGCTTCTTTCACACGGAACAGAAGATATGAAATTAATATGCCAAGTTATCTTCGTAAAATTATTCTATCTCCTAAGACAGATGCAGAAAAAGAAATCGTAGCAAACCTACCGGCAGATATTCTTGCAGCGGCAAGCCAAAGAAAGAAATATCCATTAGACCCAGAAAAGACTATCGTTCATTACTACAAGAAAGATGATTGGCAAGCATGGGCTTATCCAATGGTTTATGCAGTTATGGATGATATCATGGTAATGGAAAAATTAAAACTTGCAGATATGGCAGCACTTGATGGTGCTATCAGTAATATTCGTATATTTAAGATTGGTAATCTAGAACACAAGATAGCCCCTACTAAAGCAGCCGCCTCAAAGTTAGCATCTATCCTAGGTAATAACGTAGGTGGTGGTACAATGGATTTGGTATGGGGTCCAGACATTGAGTTAATTGAAAGCAAAACAAATGTACATCAGTTTTTAGGTGAAGGTAAATATACTCCTCATCTTAACGCTATTTATGCGGGGCTAGGTATTCCACCTACTCTTACTGGAACTTATGGGGCTGCTGGTACTACGAATAACTTTATCAGTTTAAAAACTTTGACACAACGCCTAGAGTATGGTCGTGATGTGCTGACAGAGTTTTGGAATAAAGAAATGACAATCGTTCAACAAGCAATGGGTTTCAAAGAACCAGCCATGCTAGAGTTTGACCGTATGGATTTAAGTAACGAAGAAAGCGAAAAGGCTCTGTTGGTGCAACTTGCTGACAGAAACTTGATCAGCGAAGAACTATTGCAAACTCGTTTCGATATGAATCCTGACATGGAAAGATATAGAATAGATAAAGAAACTAAAGAGAGAGAGAAGGGTAAGATGTCAGATAAGGCAGGACCATTCCACAACCCGCAGAGCGAAGAAAATTTGAAGAAAATTGCATTACAAACAGGTTTAGCGACTCCAAGCGAAGTAGGTTTGGAACTGAAGCCAAAGAAAGAAGGAGAAAAGACAGTCATTGAAATGAAGCCAAGCCCATCTTCGAAGAAGGCAGGAGATGTTCCTACATCTCTGCCAAAAGCCGATCCGGGCAGACCTACTAACTCTCCAGATACTACGCCTGTAAGGAAACAAAAAACATTTAAACCTAGACAAGGTGCGGGTCTTACAATATGGGCCGTAAATGCACAAGAACAAATTAGTAAAATAATTAATCCCGTAATGCTTGAGTACTACGACAAGAAAACTTTAAGGTCATTGTCTAGCATACAAAGTCAAGAAATCGAAGATATTAAGACGCAGGTTCTTTTCAAGTTGGAACCATTCTGTACAATAGATAACGACCTCGTTATCGAAAAAATATCAGAAAACGTAAAAAGTTCGATTATGACCAGTTATAGTGTATGGTTAAGAGAGTTGGCATTAGACCTTGGCAGAGAACTAAATGTTGATGATCGTAACCAAGCGAAGGCATCATACTACGCAAACCTAAAAGGCGAATAAACATGGATATTTACAAAGACGAATTAAAAGACGGCTTGGCAGATAAAATATTGGCTAGTCAGTTTGTAACGATTGCATCAGCCGCAGAGCCATGCAACAAATCGAAACTGAAAGAAGACCTAAGAGATAAAAAGGCTATTGCTGCATACGACGATGCTGATCTTTACTATGTACAGTCAATAATGGTTACATCTAACTGGAATCGAAATGATGACGTATTTGATCATCTTGAAGTTTGGAAGGCTAGAAAAAGCCCAGAACATAAACCAACAAATCTAGAACATGACGAGGCCACAATAATCGGTCATATTACATCAAACTGGCCTATTGATGACAATGGCAAAAGCCTAGCAGAAGATTTATCTGATGAGGATGTGCCAAAGAAATTCCATATTCTGACAGGATCAGTAATCTACAGAGCATTTACTGACCCAGAACTTATGGAAAGAGCAAACAAACTTATTGCGGAAATTGAAGATGGTACAAAATATGTGAGTATGGAGTGCTATTTCAAGAGTTTTGATTATGGATTAATTGATAAAACTACCGGAGATTATAAGGTTTTGGCTCGGGATGATGGTTCTTCGTATTTGACTCGACATCTTCGTGCTTACGGAGGCACTGGTGAATTTGAGAACTACAAAATCGGTAGAGTTTTGAGGAATATTACTTTCAGTGGTAAAGGTTTTGTTGATAAACCAGCCAATCCTGAGAGTATCATATTCACAAAAGAAAATATTGACAAAATTTTTGATCAAAAAAATGACGATTTATCAAATTCAGGTGTAGTAACAAGTACGTTAACTTCTACGGAGAACGAAATTATGAGTGAAAATACAGATTTACAACAAGATGTTGCGGAGATCAAAGACAGTCTTGCGACTGTTGCTTCGACAGTTGAAGAGGCTAGGGTATCCGCAGAAGAACTAAAAACCATTAACCAAGAATTAGAGGTAAAAATGAGCGAACTACAAGCAGAGGCCGAGATGGTCAAAGACGAAAAAGAGAAGATGAAGAAGGAAAAAGAAGAAGCAAAGAAGGACTATGTAAAATCTTCTGAAGAAGTTGAGACTCTCAAGGCTGCTTTGGCAGAACTCGAAGAGACCCTCGCAGGCGTTAAGAAAGAAATGGCTGAGAAAGAAAAGATGGAAGCCGAGAAAAAGGCTAAGTCTGAAGAAATCGAAGCAGAACTTGCCGCCGCTAAAGAAACAATCGCAAGTTACGAAGCAGAAAAGGCTGAAGCAGCCCGTCTTGAAAGAGTTGCTGCTCGTACCGCTGCATTGGTTGACGCTGGTGTTGATGAAAAATCCGCAGCAGCAACCGTTGAGAAATTTACTGAACTTGATGACGAATCCTTTGAGGCTATTGTTAGTCTAGCCGCACTCACTAAGAAGCCTCACACTGGTAAGGCTCCTGTTGAGAACGATAAAGACAACACTCCGGTAAAGACGGTTAAGGCTGAAGAAGAAGTCGAAGAGACAGAAGAGGCTGAAGAAGCACAAGCAACCGAAGCCGACATTGAATCTTTGGAAAAGGCAGAAGTCGAAGCAACACCTGATGTTACTGTTGGCTCAGACGCTTCCGAAGAAGACGAAATTTCAACTGTTCGTGCTGAGTTGGTTGAATTTGTAAGTGCTAGACTTAACAACAAATAACTTTTTAACCTTTAAAGGGAGACTATAAGATGGCTTTAAAACCAGATCGTATCGAGATTTACACAGATATCTCATTTTTCATGAACACCGTTGCCGAACGTGGTGGCGTTGTTTCAGTTGTAACAAGCGGTTCAGGCGTATCAATGGATGACGCTAACGCCGTAGTTGAATATGCTGACGCTGCAAGCGGTAGTGCTGCACTTGGCGTACTTCTTTGTGATGTTGTTGACAAAGACCTCACTAAGTGTCATATTAACTGGCACAAAGATGAGATGCAGGTAGGTGGTAAAGTCACCCTCCTTCGTCGCGGTCAATGTACCACTAATATGGTTGATGGTGATCCATCAGCAGGCGACAAGGCTTATGTCGGAGTTTCCGGCCTAGTCTCAGTAACCGAAGGTGGTCAACACATCGGTCAATGGCTCAGTGCTAAAGACGAAGATGGCTTTGCTAAATTATCCGTTACCGTTCACTAAATTAATACTTAAAGGGAGATTTTAATTATGTCAGATGTTCAAACTAAAGTTTTCGAACCAACACCAGAATTGACTGATCTTTTGATCCGTTCTGGCTCGGTAAACAAAGAGGTTTCAGTAGCCGCAAGTGCAGAATTTGCAAAGGCTCTTGAACAACCTCTTCGTCAAGGTGTCCTTAGTGGCAACATTCTCGATGGTATTTTTGAGCCAATTCGTTTGGCCCAAAGTGCTACTCCAGAATTTCCACTTGATTTTCTTTCCCCCGGCACTGAAAAGGACTTCGTTGCGTATACGATTCCTAATCACGGCTATATTCCAGAACGACATGTCGAAGGCGACTATGTCATGGTTCCTACTTTTGATATCGGTTCTTCAATCGACTATCTGTTAAAGTATGCCCGTGATGCTCGTTGGGATGTTGTTGGTCGTGCAATGGAAGTTCTTGAGGCTTCTTTTGTTAAGAAGATGAATGATGATGGTTGGCACACTATCCTTGCTGCCGGTGTTGATCGTAACATTGTTGTTTACGATAGTGACGCTGCAACAGGCCAGTTCACCAAACGTCTTGTCAGTCTCATGAAGACTGTCATGCGTCGTAATGGTGGCGGTAACAGTGCTTCTAACAATCGTGGTCAGTTGACTGACCTTTACGTTTCACCAGAGGCTATGGAAGACATTCGCAACTGGGGAGTTGATCAAGTTGATGAACTCACTCGTCGTGAAATCTACGTTGCTTCTGACAACGCTGGTGTTCTTAATCGTGTCTTTGGAATTAATCTCCATGACCTTGATGAACTCGGTGTTGGTCAAGAATATCAGTTGTTCTACGAAAACGTCCTCAATGGCACAATGCCAGCAGGCGACGTAGAAATCTGCGTTGGTCTTGACCTTCGCAAGCGTGATTCCTTCATCATGCCAATTCGTCAGGAAGTTCAAATCTTCGAAGATGATGTTCTTCATCGTCAGAAGAGAGCAGGCTTCTACGGATGGGCAGAGCAAGGCTTCGCTGTTCTTGACAATCGTAGGGTTCTTCTTGGCTCTATGTAAAGTCCTTCAAATGTTGTAAATTATAAGGAGCCGCCCTAAACTTTTGGGGCGGCTTTTTTTACATCAATAGTGGTGTATGTATATTTATCGTCCAACATTCTAGAGGGAACCAGCAATGTCAGCAAGTCAATACGATTTCGGAATAGAACAAGGGTCTACTTTTAAGATCAAGTTCTTCTACAAAGATGAGAATGGCGACCCGCTAGACCTCGCAGGCTACTGTGCTAGGCTTACATGGAAGACTAATTACGGGGTTACTCAATCTTTTTACACGGAAAATCTAGATTATAGTGTATATAAATTTGCATTGGATGAGCAATCAGGGGCTATGGTTTTGACGTTACCATCGAGTACAACCAATGGTTTTAACTTTACATACGCTAAGTATGATCTTGAATTACAGTCTCCTGATTCAATATACGACAGTGATAATTTTTATACTTTTAGATTACTCTATGGTACTGTAGAGATCAGAAAAAGATATAGTAATACGTTAGAAAACTTGGAGTGCCAGAATGACACAGAATAGAAAATACATGACTGTAGAAAGTTGCAATATCGACAATCTCCCTTATGTACAAGTGCAAGTTGTAGAACCCTGCCACGACATACCTATACTGATAGATGATTTGCCTGATAATATTCCTATGGATAAAATATCTGGCAATTTAGATGTTACAAGAATAGACAATTTAGATGATTATTTACTAAACTTTAATTACGAATTAGATGGTGGTTCACCATAATTTCAAACAAGGAGATCAACAAATGCCAGTAGATACAAAAATTCAGATTCGTCGCGGTTATTCAGACGCTTTTAGCGGCTCAATACCCGTAGGTCAGAGTAAGTGGTCAGGTGTAAACCCTGTTTTAGCACAGGGTGAACTTGGTTACGAAATTGATACCAATCGTGTTAAGATTGGTGATGGCCTCACAGCATGGAACAGTCTTTCCTATGCCAGTAACTCTCCTGATGAGGATTTTCATTATGGCGTGAGTGGTATTGGAGTTGACTTTCCAAATGATGCGGTTCGTATAGCAGTTACAGGAATTGAGCACTCACAAGTAAATGATTGGGATGATGCCGTTAGTGGTCTTCTTCCAAGTCTTACTGGTACAGATGGCGTTGAGGTCTTTTGGAGTGGAGAAGAGAACAGATGGTATGTTGCTCTTGAAGACCCAGTAATTGATACTGGTAATATTATCGGTTTTGAAGAAGCCGTTCGTGATGTTATTGGTGAAAATGCTGGTACATCAAGCGGCTTCCTTCGCAACGGTTATGGTATATCCATGAACTATGTTGATCTGCAAGATAGTGTGACCGTATCGTTTACAGGAACAGACCTTACAGGTGTTCTTGATGTTACTGCTACAGCAACAGAAGTCAATCGTATCGGTGGCGTTGTTCCCGGTCGCGTAGACGCTCTTAAAGCAGTTGTTGCTGATGCAAGTCGTAACATCGGAAATATTAATGATTTGTCAGTAGGCAACGATCTTCGTGTTACTGGAGTCACCACTCTCGTCGGTGGAGTTAATGTCACAGGTGTTGTTTCTACAACAACTATTGAGGCTCCTGTAATCACTGCTACAGATAGATTTATCGGAAATCTTAGTGGAACAGCAAATGTTGCAACCAACGTCACAGTAGATCACGATGGTAGTTCTTCTACCTTGTATCTTGCTGGTGTTGAAGGCACTAGTGATGGCGACAAGCCAGTATTTACTGATAATCTACTAAACTATGTTACGAGTTCAAATACTCTTAACTCATTCAATGTTACTGCTAGTAATACTGCCACAGCAAGCGATGTTCAGACTACTACAATGACAGCAGCCGGTACAGCAACCTTTAATGGTGATGTTGATCTTGGTAATGCTTCTAGTGACACTGTAACATTCACAAGTAGAGTGGACAGTGCGATTGTTCCTGCCGCTGATGCTACTCATGATCTGGGTACAGCAGCACTAGAATGGTCTACCATTTATGCTAATGACGTAGAAGTAAGTCAGCACCTTAATGTTGATGGTAACATTGATGTTGGTGGTTTTGTTGTCACAACTGGCAGCGTAACAATCAACGGAGACCTTACGGTTAACGGTGAAACCACAACTATTAACTCTGAAGTTAAAATTCTGGAAGACCCAATTATCCTTTTGGGTGGAACTGGTGAAATTACAAGCAATGACGGTAAAGACCGTGGTGTTGCTGCTCGATACTATCAGGCTTCCAGTTCACCAACTGGTAGTTTCGTTTTCTTCGGATGGGATAATAGTACTAACAAGTTTACTTATATCCCAGACGCTACTTTCACCAATGAAGTCGCTGCTGGTGCGATTGGTGAAATTGACGCGAACATTGATTTCGATAAGATTCTCAATGCTCCAAGTCCAAATGTTAGTGTGACTCTGCAAGGCGACGTTGTTGGAACAGCAAATGCTGACCTAACATCGCTTACTGGAGATGCTAGTCTAACAATCGACACAGTTATTCAACTTGACAGTATCGTTCTTGGTGATGACACTACTGGTCAGTATGCTAAGACCCTCGCAGTTGCAGGAAACGGCCTAAGTTGCACAACTCCTGCCGTTGATGATGGTACTGATTATACTGTTACATCAAATGCTACAGCAGCAAATACTGCTGAAACATTGGTTTATCGAGATGCTAGCAGTGCATTCAGTGCTCAGACTATCACTGTAAATGGATTGGTTAATGTCGCAAATATCAGTGGTGTAAGTGCTGCTAGTCCAGTAGTACTAACCTACGCTGCTATTGACGGTGGCTCCCCATAATTTAGTGAATAATTAAATCCTAGGCCTTTTTCTATCCAGATTAAGGTCTAGGAAATTTTTTAGATTGACAACATTCTTGGACTGTTTATTATAACATATGGGTCAAACCACACCCTCAATACAAGCGATAGGAAAATCATGCCAGCAAACAACTTAATACAATTCCGTAAAGGAGTATCAACAGATTGGTCTTCGCAAAACCCAGTATTAAAAAGCGGAGAACCCGGATATTCTATAGATGACAATACATTTAAAATCGGTGACGGCGTTACCTCATGGAACGACCTTTCTAATATAGGCTCTGCTACTTATAGTAATTATGTAATTAGTACGGGCCAATCTTCATTCAGCACTGCTACAGGATATACAGCAGGAACTTTAGAATTATACCAGAATGGTGTTAAACTAGTAAATGGTCTTGATTTTTCAGCCACAAACGGTAGCACAGTAACTCTTAGCGGAGTATCTCCTTCAGGTAGCATCTTAGACTATCGTATCGCCACAGTAAACGTGTGTGCAGGTAGTCAAGGCGGTGGAACAACGTACACTGCTGGAACAGGTTTAGTTCTAGTAGGCACAGAATTTAATATTGACGGTTCTGTTATGCGGACAGGAGACCTTAGCACTCATGTTGCTGCTGGAACTGGCATAAGTTTAGATTATGATAGTGGAACAGATGTTTTAACAATAAATGCTACAGGAGGAGGTAGCAGTTACACAGGTGGAACAGGTATTATCGTCGATAGTAATAATGATATTAATATTGATGAATCTGTTTTTACCACCGGCAACTTAGTAGCCGGTTCAGGTTTGTCTAAGAGTGATTACACTCTGAATGTTGATGCGACAGTGCTGAGAACAGGCGATTTAGGAACAAATCTTACTGCTGGCACAGGGGTTGTTTTTGATGAAGTCAACTCAGACCTTCGTATTAATGTTTCTTTTACTGGACATCCAGATGTGCCTGCTGCCTCTTCTTCTAATAATAGTGGTAGTGTAGTTATTCAAGATATTATTCTTGATGATGACGGTCACGTAACAGGATTGGGAACCACAAACATCAGTGAACTGTTCATACAAGGCGATGGGATGACCCTGACAACAGGGACTCTTGGAGATATTACATTTGCTGTTGATCCAACAGTTGTGCGTTCAGGAGATAACGTAAGCGTACTGGTAAACGACTCTGGCTATTTAACAGGCTTCGATCTTAGCGGATCAGGTTTTCTAACAGGTGTTCCAGACAACATCGATATTGATTCAGTCACAGCCGCCACTGGGTCATTTGTAACCCTTCGGTTTGGGAATGACAATATCACCCTTCCTGTTGCTGACGGGACAAGCGGTCAATACCTAGAAACAAACGGAGATGGTGTTCTTGAATGGGTTTCTGCTGATAGTGATGCAAACACATTTGTCACAGGAGTGACTTATAGTGATGCTACTAGAGTAGTAACTTTGCTTAGAAATGAAGGAACAAATCTGACTGCTCATCTAGATGGACTAGCCACAAGTGGTGACCTTTCTAATTATGTAGAGATTAGCAATCTGAGTGGAAGTATTAGTGGTTTTGCTAGTAGTGGAGACAATCTCAGTATTTTTGTTAATGACTCTGGCTATATTAATGCTCATCCTGCTGTAGACGCAGCAAGCAGTTCAGATAACACTGGACAAACATTTGTACAAGACTTGCTCTTTGATGAGTTTGGTCATGTAACAGGAGTAGGCACTGCTGATGCTTCTGATAACAATACAACATATACTGCGGGTTCTGGTCTAGAACTTAATGGTACAGAATTTGATGTTCGTGCTGGTGACGGTATACAAATTTCAAGCGACAATGTAGCAGTAGATAACACCGTAGTAAGAACAACCAACACTTATGAGAATCCAAGTTGGCTTACTAGTATAAATGCTAATATACTAAGTGGTGAAGTTCCTGCTGCTAATCTTCCTTCTTATGTAGACGATGTACTAGAATATGCTGGAACAGGTAATTTCCCTGCTACTGGAGCAACAGGTAAGATTTATCTTGACACTAGCACAAACTTCTCTTATCGTTGGGGTGGAAGTGTTTATGTTCAGATTGTAGACGGCAAGGCTACATGGGGTGGAATTGATGGTGACTATACTAATCAGTCAGATATCTACGCAAAATTCGTAGCACTAGATTCTTTTGATAGTGCTCTTAGTGGTATGGTTATCGAAAACCGTGATGATATTGGAGACAACGCTGCTGACATTGTTACTCTTAGTGGTCTTATAGACGATGTAGAGGCTAATACTGGTCTGCAACAAATTAGTCACAGTTGGAATAACACATCTGCACAACTAGTAAGTACACTCACACCCGGAAACACAGTAACACAACAACTGTTTGAGGGTAAACTTTATGGTGACAGTACTGTAACGTATTTGAGAAGTGATGTACCGTTTGGTGCAGAAATGTCTCCTATCTCTACATATGCTGTAACTGCTTCTGGTAAAGTTGGAGTTATAGATTATAACAGTAATCCAGAAGTAAGGACTGTTGGAGGTACGGTTACTACCGTTTTAACATCTACAGATGGCTTTGGAAGACTGAGAACTACTACAGACCATCCTCTTTATCTTGGAGGAGGCAACAGCAATAACTTGAAGTTGGGTAACTCTACTGCTAACTACAACTTAAATCTTGGAGGAGGTGTTCCTTCTGCTAATGTCGGTTTTTATTCGCAGCACACTATATCAGATGTAACCACATACTATAGTATTCTTCTTAATGATCTTTATCCTTCTGGAAGTGTTACCAATATTAAAGGTGTAGATTTTGCTCCAAGAGGTGCAGCAGGAGCAGAGTATAATACTATTTATGCTTATAACACAAGTGCTCCCACACTTAATGGAGCCACAGTAGGCACAGCAATCGGCCTTTATCTGAATAATAATTTTCATCAGATGGGAGACAATAGTAATTACGGTGTTTATAGCGATATACAAGAAAACGCAGTATCAGGAGCCCAGTATTCATGGAGTGTATTCTCTGCTAGTACGGCTCCTAGTTATTTTGGAGGAACAGTCAGGCAGGGAAGATTCGGATATCTTGGCAAGCAGAGTAGCAACAACTGTGAAATCAAGTATGCTAGAGACGGTGTTTATAACCTTAATCAAGGTGGTCAAGAAGGCTGGCTAAAAATCAGACTACCAGAGGCTCCTGCTTCCCAAATTAAATTCACTAGCACAATGGTCAAGTTTACTGTAGATGTTTTCTACTACTTGACAGGACGTAGTGTAACATTCAAGATGGGTGGTTACACATACGGCACAGGCGAAACATGGATCAACCCTTTCTGTGAAGCATACAGCGAAGACGTTAGTGCTACAACATGGAAGGCTATTTTCTGTAAAGACGAAGATGGCTATCCTGCTGTTTATATTCACGATGGCAATGGAGATGACACAAATTGGGAATATCCACAAGTTTACTTGCAAGATATAAATGTAGGTTTTGGTGGAAGCATAGGCACAAGTCAATGGGGCGAAAACTGGCAGATTGCTGTAACAGGAGAAGGTGGAGGAAATATCACTCCTACTGGATGTAGCAATGCTACTAATCGTGATTTCAGTAGACCTTACATGACAAATTCACCTAGTTACAAGTTCACTAGTGAAAACGGAACTAACGAAGTTCTTATAGATAATACTGCTACCACGATGAACAATCTTGGTCTTGATAACGACTTTATTGTTAAAGGTTTGTCTGATGACAACTTGCTGTTGTGTGATGCAGGCAATGATAAAGTTATGATTGGAGCCACTAGTGACGGTGGAGTTAATTCTAAGTTATATGTATATGAAATAAACAATACAAATACTAGCAACTCTAGAACTTTACAAGTACTAGGTAGACAGTACTCAACTCTTGATGGAACATACTATCATATCGGTGGTAACTTTAGAGCAGAAAAATATCTAAGTGATTCTGTTAATGACGCTGGTTATGTTATAGGTACGAACTGTGTTCCTGTAGTATATGGCGATGGCACTAGCACAAATTTAACAGAAATGACAGCCGTTAGAGCAAATATGTCACTAAACACAACCGCTTCTGGTGTGACTATCACAAACGCATATGACATCAAATGTATACCAAGTCTAGCAGGCACGGATAACGCTGTAACAAATCACTATGGATTATTCTTAGGAACAGGAGCAGGTAGTACCACTGTTACAAACAGATTTGGAGTATATCAGCAAGACCCTGCTGCTCAGAATATATTTCTTGGCCCAGTAGGTTGCGGGGCTACTAATTTAGGAACTCATGACCTTGTAGTTAACGGAACCAGTAAGTTTGACAGTCAAGTCATTGTTGATAGTAGAGTTTCTACAGCAGAATTATATGTCAGTAATGATCCTACTAGTACAACTTTGCCGCTTGGCGTAAGATCGGTATTGGAAGACACCACAAGAGTTGAAACTCTTAATGTTAACGGAGAATACACGTTTCCAACGACTGATGGATCAACATCAGGTCAAGTGCTTGTCACAGATGGCAATGGTTCTGTAGCATGGGAAGACCAAGCAGGCGGCTCTGGTGGAGGTAATGGTGGAGGTAATGGTCAAGGCAACGGTGGAACAAGTAATGTGGACAGAGCAACACTCTCTCTCACATCTGCTCAACAAA
>ERZ891134.924-NODE-924-length-21947-cov-10.399507_pt1 | contig 21947 bp, 25 predicted proteins | sample MGYA00520888_ERZ891134 | MGnify/ENA primary metagenome ERZ891134 (study PRJEB32303, sample SAMEA104408692) | aquatic metagenome | biome: Brackish water; feature: Coastal; material: water | place: Baltic Sea | collected 2014-10-23 | depth 10 m ... | reverse complement strand
CTAACTTCAAACTGAAGATCAAGAAGGTTGCTGGTTACTGGAACTACGATAGTTCTGAGTTCGATAGTGTGTCTGCTCTGAGTGCAGATGATGATGAACTGGAAAAGATCTGGAAGTCCGAGCACTCTCTGGAAGCGTTCACTAACAAGGACCAGTTCAAGACCTATGAAGAACTGGAAGCACGTCTGAACCTTGTGCTTGGCGTCGGTCAGCGTCCTGCTGCCCGCCCCTCTGTAGATGATGAAGAGTATGAACCTTCCTATCCTGATCCTGAACCCCAGTCGTTCCGTAGTCGTGTGACTGCTGCTCCCTCTCCTGTGAAGGAAGAGGCAGTCGTTGATGATGACGATGCTCTCAGTTACTTCGCTCGTCTTGCTGAAGAAGACTGATTGTTAGGGATCAAACATTAACTAATCCTTAACTCTAAATATACGGACCTCTGCTATAATACAGAGGTCTTTTTTAATGAGACAAGTAAACCCAATTCAAAGGAAATTTCCCATGAAAGCAATCGCTCTTGCTGCTCTGGCACTGCCCATGATCGCAGCACCTGCCCTTGCAGGACCCTATGTGTCCACGAAGTCTGAGTTCAAGTTCTCGGACGACAACTACAAAGAAGCAGTCAACCAAGCTCGTGTTGGTTATGACTGGAAGGTTGGTATCGCCAAACCTTATGTTGAAGTTGGCGGTGGTGCTAAGACCCCTGACGGTGGCGCTTCCAAAGGTTTCGCTGCTATTGAAGTCGGTAGTGGTCTGAAACTGACCGAGAAACTGTCTGCTAAGGCAAAGGTTGAAGCAATCAGCCTGAGCACCAAGACTGATTGGAAGGCAGAAATCAGCACTAAGTATCGCTTCTGATGAACTGGAAAAAGAACCTGACATGCTGTGCCACAAGTCCTATATGCCACTTCGTAGCCCTTTGTGTTGGGTTCTTAGCGGTGATTGAACTGGCACACACTCACGCTCACTATACTATGAGCACAGATGCTAACAGTTATGTTCATGCATTCTGCAAGCAAAACTTGAAAGAGTGTGAACGACTAATTTCAGATTTAGAAAACTGATTTCACGAATTGGGGAAAAATTTTTCCCCAATTTTTTTGTCTAAAAAGTCGCGTCAGATTCCAGACTGCTTTAATCTCTTGGAGATATATCCGTTTGATTTCTTGTAGAAGTTTCTTGTCTCGAAGTCATCAACAAATGCAGATAAGAACCTTGGTTTTAAAATGTAGATTTTTCTTTTCTCTTCGTTCTTAGAGCTTTCGTATTCGAAGTTGGTGACTGGTCTGCAAACTTCGTTGCCACTAATAGTTTTAACTTCTCCAGATTCATAGTATTTAAAATCACTGTTGTAAAAAGTTTCGTCTACTTTAATACCTTCTTTTAGTACAACAACGTCATCATCATTAATGACTTCATAAGTTTCATAATGGTGTATACCAGAGTAGAATTCTTCTTCTCCGTATTGATCTTCGCCAAACTTTCTGAATGTATATTCGCTCATTGGCATATCAAACAAAGGGTTGATAATATTGTTTGATATAGCAATAACCCAATCATATTCTGAAGATCCGTAGAACTTCTCAGATAGAATATCTAATCTCTCTTGATCTTTGACTGCATATTGATTGAAGTAGAAAGCATAGTCAAATACATCTTCATTCACCTTGAATCTTCTAAAGAAGTTCTTCGCAGTTACGAAATCAGATTCTGAAAATGGATATCTGATTGGTTTCTGATCGTATAATATGTCTGGTACGCTCTTGAAAAACATTAGTATACTGCTCCGTCTGCTTCGATATCTATGTCATCACTGAATATGATCTTAGTTTCTTGTAGAGTTAGTCCAAGTTGTAGTGCTGGTAGATATCCTCCAGCAAAGCTAACATATTGACCATCTGGTGCGTAGTTTACACTTGCTCCAGTTAATGCACACATCATATACTTTGGAACATCTGGATTATCATCTCCACCTCTCATGAATCTAATTTTTACATATGCAGGTGTGGCAATGAATCTTCCTGCAGTCGCCTTCTTGTCGTCTTTGAGTGGAGAAGAAGGAAGTGCTGCTTTCCTAAATGCCCTTCCAATTTTTCTCAAAGTTTGTGCTTCTGTGCTTGTCCTTGCAAACAATTTTAAATTCATAATTAATGCTCTGAGTTGAGGTCCTTCGTACATCAACTCAACATTTGGATTTAGAATTTTTGATGATGCACCTTGAAGTAAATCATTCATCGTTAAGTTTCCACCAACACCAGGAATTCTATTAATTCCTGCCACAATAGCTGCAGATGCCGCTGCTTTGGCGGCATCTCCAGTTGCTCCCTCCTTAAGAATATTGCCTATTGTTTGTCCTGCTCCTGTGAAATCAAGTGTCGCAAGTTTTCCTCCTGCATCCACAACTTGTTTTCCAATAAAACTGAATGCTTTTCCTCCCCACTCTGCGCCAATTTCGCTTTGTACTTCAGAAGGCATATTTAAAATGATTTGCTCTGGCAGATCTTTTGCAGCAACATACTGCTTAGTTTCTGCATCCGCACCACTGTAAATTCCACCCGCACCAGTACTGTTGCTTACATTTCCTCCAGATTTATACCTGTGGAAGGTAAACATAACATAGTCAGTTTCTCTACCAAACTCCAGTCCTTCGGGATACCTTAAGGAAGGTGATGGGTCTCCTTGTTGTCCTTTATTTTCTGCTTCAGCTTTCTCGGATTGTTGTGCTCCTCTTGCTTGCTCTTTTGTTACTGCGCGTCCACCAGATGGTTTAGATTTGCCTTTCCATCTCCAACTTGTTCCATCATAGCGATGATAACCACGCGATCCCTTGTAATAATCACCAGTTTGTGGGGTGTATGCCATACTACTTTACCATTTCCTTAGACTGTTTAGTACCATATCCTTTTATGGTTCTTTTTGATTTTATCTTGTCATAGTATGTTTCATTGACATCTTCCCAAACCATCTCTTTATCGATGGGGAAATCTCTTCCATTTACATTTTTCACAAACTCTTCTGTTGGTATGAGGATAGCAGTATCCCATTCGGAAGAGGCAAGATCTATGTACAATCCACTCACATGATTGTGTATATATTTATGGAAACATGCTTTGGGTATGTCTATTTTATTATCCATCAATTTCTTGACAGCAATTATTCTTCTCTTTGGTGGTAGGTAATGTAAGTTAGCACCCCAAAATTCTTCTCTGGTTGATTTTATAACATAAACCAATGGATATTTGTCGTAATAAGGTAACCATCTCATCTTTGCTTTGTACTCAAACATGTAGAGATGACCCTCCACAACATATCTTCTCAATTCATTTGTATCTTGCTGTTCTGCAATACCACTACGATCTTTCTTTTCATCCATCACATACTTATTAAAATTCTTCTTGTATTGTGATGCTTCTGCTGCAACTGCAGATCTATACCATGACAAAGATTTCTTTTCTCCTTTTGTTTTTTCTGTTATTCTCTCAAAGAGTGTTTTATATCCAGGATCTTTATTGACCGTGTTGCGCTGGACGGATGTGAAACCTTGTGCCATTGTTCTATACTCCTAAGTGGTCTTCGGTGAGGATTAAAAAATTCATCTGCCTGTCCTCACAAAAGTCCTTAGCCGCTTCCCACTTTGCGTGGTTCTTTGCAAAAGTTAGGACTGCATTACGATAGGCAGCAGTCTTTTTGTTTTTGTCATTAGGTGGTTGTGTTTGCTTCTTGGGTTTAATTTCAATGATATACTTCGTTACTTTCCCAGACTTTTCAAGCACCTTAATGTAGAAGTCTGGATAGTATCTTCTTATCTTACCATCTGGAGCACGATATGGTATAATTATTTCTTCACTGCCCCACTCTAAAATTGCAGGATTATTGTCACAAAATACCATGAACTTCCGTTCCCACATAGATCTGTAAATCACTCTATTGGGGTTGCCACGATACTTCTTAGGATTTTTTGGTTTATAGATCCCTGAGTATGCCATAAATAAAACGGTATCCCACGATTATATTTAGAGTGGCAAATAGAGGAGACATTAATAGTTTCTTGTCGTTAGTTGGTGCTAACGGCGGGATGTCAATGAGCAATTCTTTCTTGGTGAAGTTTAACTTCCCAAGTTTTTCAGTTGTTCCTGATGCTCTGAGTAAAGTTGGAGTTAGTTTTGCTAATAACTCCAATGATGTCGTGGAATTATTTTGTGATGAAGCACAGTTGCCTAACATTAATGCATTTACTGGGAGTGGAATTGGAAGATATCTTGGAGAGCAGCAAGTAGAATATGCTCTTGGTAAGGTATATACAGATTTTCAGTTGTCATGGATGTGTGATGCCAATATGACTCCACATAAATTTGTTGCTGCTTGGTTTGATGCTATGTTTTTAGAAGAATATCTTGATGGAAATGACATAGACACCACAAAACATACTGGTAAAACTTACTCTGATGTAATAACAGCAAAAACAAGAACTATAGCAAGATCTACAAAATTAAGATATCCAAGTGAATATCAATGTGAGGTATTAATTGCTAAGACTGAACCAGGAGTCAATTCGGCAACAGATAGAGTATCTGAAGTGTACGTTATACAAGATGCATTTCCATATTCTATTGATGCTGTTCCTCTTGGATATGGACCTTCTCAAACTGTTAAGGTCAGTGCAACATTCAAGTACACAAGACATTTTGTTGAGTACAACGATTTGAAGTCGTTTAACTCTACTCAGGGAACTAACTCTGCAAAGAAAAAGACACCCGAAGCAACGTTTACTAATCAGTCTATTTTCACTGCCTAATTCAAAATTGATTTTTTGATTCTATAAAACTGGGAAAATTTTTCCCGTCAATTTTTGGGTCAAAAAGTCGCACTAAATAATATCACGACCTGGAGTAATTATCATGGCTTTGCCAAAACTTGGTATACCATCTTATGAGGCAAATTTGCCTTCTAACGGAAAAACAGTTAAATATAGACCATTTTTAGTAAAAGAGGAAAAGGTACTTTTACTTGCACTGGAATCTAAGGATGACGAACAGATTAAGTCTGCCGTAAAAGAACTTTTAAAAAATTGTGTTCTTTCAAGAATTAAGGTAAACGATCTTCCAATTTTTGATCTGGAATATCTCTTCCTCAAGATCAGAGGAGCTTCTATCGGGGAAGATATTGAAATGTCTGTGGTTTGTAAAGATGATCAAACTACAAGAGTAACTGTCAGGATCAATGTTGACGACATTACTGTCGAAATGCCAGAAAACCACAATAATAAGATAATGTTTTCTGACACCAGCGGTATTGTCATGAAGTATCCAAGTGTTGATACTTTTATTGATGTCAATTTCCTTGATTTTGATATCAATGATGATAAAGTATTTGAAATCGTTGCTGATTCAATTGATCAACTCTTGGATGGCGAAGATATTTACGATTCTTCCACTACAAGCAAGAAGGAATTTGTTCAATTTCTCGAAAATCTCACCAGAAAGCAATTTGAAAAAGTTGAAGAATTCTTCACTGGTATTCCAAAACTAAAAGCAGTATTTAAAGCAGTAAATCCAACTACTGGCGTTGAATCTGAATATACCATTGAGGGTCTTTCTAATTTTTTCGGATAGCACTCTTCCAGAATAGTTTGGAAGGGTATTTTCGGACTAATTTCAATTTGATGCAATACCATAAATATTCATTGACAGAAATCGAAAATATGATACCATGGGAAAGGCAAGTTTATATTGCTTTCCTCATGCAATATTTGGAAGAACAGAAAAAAGCTGCAGCTGCTTGATAAGTGGAACAGAAAGAAATATCCGATAGAATTAGCGAGTACCTATCTCAGAATAAGATAGGTGGGGACTCTTTTGATGTTAAAAATCCAAGAAATTTCTTGACAGGTATAGGAGAGAGATCTCAGCAAGAAAAGAGAGAAGATAAGAAAGTTATTGCAAATTCTACACTAAAAGCATTTGAGCAATACGAAAAAAAGAATGGCAGAAATTTCTTTGATTCTTTGTTTGGTTTAGATGATTCTTTTAAAGAAAAATTAAAGGACGCGGCACGGAAACGAAGAAGAAGGAGTAGACGCGGTGCTGGAGACCCAGGAATAACCGCATATGGTGATAATATTGATAAAGCAGTTCTCAGTTTGATTGCTTCTGTTGAAGCAAAAAATTATGATGTTTTCAACCAATCTGCTGGGAAGACTTCGGGAAAAGCAAGCGAAAAAACTATTGGGTGGTTAGTTGATAATGCCCAGGGAGCAATTGGCAGATACCAACATATGCCAAGATTTTTACTTTCACGAGCAGAGAGATCTGGATATGATAGAGATACTGTTTTTACTCCAGAGGTACAAGATAAGATAACAATCAAATTTTTATATGATGCACATAGTTATGCTGGTTGGAGATCTGGAAAAGTAAGTGATTCTACTTTTGGTGATGTGTTATCTGCAACATGGAGAGGACTTCCTCATAATACTGGAGGGACATATCCAGATGAGTATGCTGGAAGAAATAAAGCACATATTACCAGATCAGATTTCATGGCAAAACTTGCCGAAATTCGTGGAATAGATCCTGGAAGAATAACAACAACTTCTTCAACAGGAGAATACGACATTATTATACCATTAGATCATGTTCCACCAAATATGTCTGGTAAATTTCCAGATACTGATGCAAGGAAGAGTTTTGAACAATCGAGAGCAACTGGTGCAGCAGGTAGAGAAAGAGATCATCAAGATAATGCTGCAGCAAAACTAAAAGCAAAACTTGACAAGAAAGGATTTAAAGTATTGATTCTAAAACCAGAATCATTTTCGTCGTATGAAGCATATGACAAATACATTAAGCAGCAATCTGCAAAAGGGGTTCGTATATTACCACTGCACTTTGATGCTGAAGTTGGTAAGGGTGGAACTGGATTTTTAACAAGAACAAGGAAAGGTGATGCTGAAGATGCTGCATTTGCTGCTCCTATTCAAAGAGTGTTGGAAGATTTCCAAAGGAACAACAAAAAACTTGGTGGTATAAGTAAAGATACTGTAGGAAATGCTACTGTAAATGCAGGTGCAGCATCAGCAACTGCTTTGGTTGAAATTGGTGCAATGGTTCAATGGGAGAGAGAGCATGGAAAAGATTTCACAAACACGTCTAAATTTGATGAATTAATACAGGGCATTGCTGATGCTATTGAAGAAGGAACTCCAAAGAGGAAACCTTCTCGACCACAATTATCTTCAGAAGCAAGGCAAATAAAAGATACTGGAACTTATACGGTTGGTGGTGTCACATATGACGTAAAAACTGGTGCTCCTATAAAAAATCAAGAGATATCTTCCACAGAATCTCAAACCAGAGCAGCATTGGCAGTTGCTATGTCATACGAACAGTCATCTGATGATGCGGTATTATTAATGAATATGCAAAATCGAAATTCTCCAATGCCCCAATCAAGTCAAAGTGAAATTGCAATGTCTACGACGAAGCAAGATGGTGGCAAATTAAATTCCGCATTATCATTATATGCTGTTGGGGCTTCTGCGTGACCTCAATAAATACAAACGATAGATAATATCAAATTTAATGCCATATCCATCAGTCTCTCAGGGAGACCTAACCACTTCAGTAATATCAAGCATCTACAACAGAGTTAGAGATGCTTCGAGTCTTGCTGCAAGTTCAAGAAAGGAAGCATTTAAAAAATTCAAGTCTGTTGGATTAACCGACAAACAAGCAACAGATGCTGTAAATTCGTACAATTTTGGTGGAGCTGCATTTAAATCAAGATTTGGCGGCGACAGATATAGAAGAACACGAGGATTTTTTAGAAGTAGAAGACCACAGGACGATACAACTGTAAGTGAAAGAGAAAGAGTCCTAAGGGGAATGGGAATCTACACCAGAGGTAGAAGACGCTCTGGTGGTGCTGGTGGTGGCGGAGAAGATTCTTCTGGAGATTATTCGGGCGGTGGCGGTGGATCTCCAAGAGGTTCATCTGGGTCTCCTGGCGGAGCTTCTGCAGACTCTGTTAGTCCTGTATCTGGGTTATTGCCACCAGCAAGAACAAATCTTGATGATGTTTTAAGAGGTGTTCGCCCAGATGGCGAATACATGTCAAAAGAAGAGAGAATTGCTAATTTCAAAGCAACTAAAGTCTCAAGATCTTCTGAAGGTGATTTAACAGAAAGAGCACTATTTGGCAAAAAGCAAACAGTTGAGCAAGCAATTGTTAAATTAGCATCAGAGGTAAAAGCAAATAGGGAATTACTTGAAGATGCTGTAGATAACACTTCATTTATCCAAAAGTTATTTGATCTTCAAAAGGATGCTATTGAAGATGCGAAAGCAGATAGAGAAAGGATGGAAATCGCAGGAATGCGAGATACTGCTTCTACATCTGGTTATGAGAAGTTACAAGATCAGTTATTTGGTAAAGGAAGTGTTTTAGGTGGCATTGCTGACTTTGCTGGTAATGCTTTAGATCTTCTTTCTGGTAGAGATTATCTAAGGGGCGGAAAGAGACAAAGAGGAGCAAGGAGAAGACTTGCTGGAAGAAGATTTAGAAATTTAAGAAAGAGCATTACTGGCAGAGGTGGTCCAGTAAGATCTCCCATTGGATCAAGACAAACTGGAAATTTTGTTAATGGTAGACTTTACAAGACAAATGTACCACAGTTTGGAAAAAGAAATAAAAACATTTTACAGAAGTCTCTTCAAAGAGGAAGAATCGGAGCATCAAAAGTAGGTCAACAACTTCTTCGTCGTGGTGGTGTTAAAGCAGGAGCATCAATTGCTGGAAAGGCAGTAGGAAAATCACTTCTTAAGAAAGTTCCAATTTTAGGATTAGGTCTTGGTGCTTTATTTGCTGCTCAAAGAGCAATGGCAGGTGATTTAGTTGGTGCTGGATTGGAATTGGCATCAGGTGCTGCTTCTACTATCCCTGGGGGTGGTACGGCAGCATCATTTGGTATTGATGCTGCATTGATGGCAAGAGATATGCAGAAATCAAATGAAGGTTATGAAATGGGTGGTATTGTTGATGGTCCAGATACTGGTTATCCAGTAAAATTACACGGAACAGAGGCAGTTATTCCTCTTGACAATAAGTTTACTCGTGGTGAAAAAACAGTAACATCTGGTGGAGAATATGAGAGAGGAAATCTTACAATTTCAAGAGATGATAAACCAAGGTCACTGAAAGAAAAGATGGACACAAGAAAAGAACTTGCGGATGCATTTTCACTTGGTTTAAGTCTATATGAGAAAAAAGCAAAGAAAGGAATCTTTGGGCAAATTGGGGATAGTATTTCCGAATGGTTGAATAGTTTGGGAAATAATAATAATAATGATGGTGATAATTCACCACCACCAACAGTTACAACAAATGTAACAGCTGGTAATTCTAAATTATCTCAAGATCTTGGTAATTTTAGAACCCAAAGGAAGGAAAAATTTGGAGTTACTGATGCCATAACAAAAAATCAAGGATCTTTTAATCTTGCTATTAGAGAATTGAGAGGATCTGCAGGAGGAACTTCAATTAGTGATTTGGCAGATGATGATGCATATGAGAATATCCATGTTTCAGATGCACATAAACATGGATATGGTTTTGATGTTCCAGTTGGAGACGCAAATCAAGCTAAATTTGTAGTTGATTTCTTTAAAGCAAGAGGATATAGGACAGTATATGGTGCGGATGATCCACAAGGCAAACATAATAATCATGTTCATGTAGAAATACCAGAGTCAAATAAAGATCTTTGGAGACAAGTTAAAGAAGTAGAAGATAACCTTGACACTCCTGCTACTCCTGAAATGGTTGATGCATATGATCCAAAGAAGACATATTCTGTTGGTGATAAAGCTGATTTCAATGGAGTTGTCAAAACTTATAAAAAACTTGGAAATCTACGTGGATCAGAAAGCAAATTTGGATGGGTAGAAACAAGTCAAGGTGATCAAGCAAGTCTTTCTCCTCCAGCACAAAATCAATCTCAAACTGCTCAGAACGTCAAAACTGCTTCAGCCGCAGCAGAAACTGCAAAACGCAGTTCTTTAGTTGCTATGGCATTGTCAAATCAAGGATCACAACCAACTCAACAAACTCCACCATCACGAGAATCTTATAGTGAAACAGGTGGAGGAGCAACAAATCAAGCATTTGATGGTCTTGGTGCTTACATTGACATCAATAAATTAACAATGTCTGCTTAAGGAGAATAAATCATGGCAGTTTTATCAAGAAAGTTTGAATTTACAGACTCCACTTTAACCAGTATTTCTGGACAAGTCATTCCCATTGGATCAAATGTATTAGAATTTGTTTACAATGAAAACATTTATGCTCCATTTGTTTGTGGAAACATTGTTTTCCAGGATTCAACGGAGAATTATATTGGAACTTTGCCATTGCAGGGAGGGGAAAAAGTTACTATAAAAGTAAAAGCACCAAATGAAGAGCAGTATGAATATAATATGGTTGTTTGGTCTATTACAGATAGATCGACTAAAGATAAAATTCAGTATTATAATTTAAAAGTTATTAGTGAAGAAGCAATAAAAAATGAATCTGTTAAGATAGTTACTCCATTAAAAGGAAATGTTTCTGATGTTGTTAAAAAAGTTTTACAAAATGAATTAAAAACTCAAAAAGATATAACTGTAGAGAAATCACTCTTTGATGTTAATTTGATTCCAGGGAGAGTGTCTCCTTTCAACATTCTACAGAGAATATCATCAAAAGCAGTTTCAGAAAAGTCCAGCACTTCTGGTTCAAGTGGAAGTAGAAGCACTAAAGAATCTGATACTAATGCAATACAGGGAACGGCAGGATACTTCTTCTATGAGAATAAAAATGGATATTTCTTTGAATCAATAGATAAAACATGTTCTTCTTCAAATAGTTCATTTGGAGGAAGAGAAGTAATTGGTGGCTATTACTATGATCCAAACACTGATGAAAATGAAAAGAAAATTTATTCCTTTAATTATGATAACGAGATAAACATTATGAAGAAATTGAGGTTAGGTGGTTTCTCCTCAATTATTTGCTGCTATAATTTCTCCACTGGAAAATATGAGGAAGTAGTATGGTCACTTACTGACACTTATAAAAATATGGCAAAACTTGGTACACAAGAAAAACTTGGCAAGTATCAAGAAGAAGCAAGCAAAAATCCAACCAGAGTGATGTCTGCTGTTATTGACCACGAAACATGGTATAATGGATTGGAAGCAACCAACGATGGTGAAAAAACACAATATCCAGATTATGCAAAACATTATATTGCACAATCAATTGGTAGAGAGACTATCATTGGTTCTTACAAAATGAATATATCTTTACCAGGAAATCCAGAACTGACCGTTGGTGAAAAAATCAATGTTTATTTACCAAACACTATTCCAGGTGAGGATAGAAAAGTAAAACCATGGGATGAAGAAAATAGTGGAACATATTTAATTTCTGGTGTAGAACATCAGTTTAATGCTGGTAACGGTCAAGTCCTTTCTAAACTTGAACTCATTAGAGATTCACTTGGATTGCCAAATGGTGCCAGCTCGGTGCAATAAATAAACTTATACGGAGGTAAAAATGGAAAGTATTGAAAAGCATATAGAAGCAGACAAAGAAGAATTACAAAACCCCCAACTCTCACCTCAACGTCGTCGTCATATTGAAGGCGAATTGGAAGAATTGGAAGCATATGCAGAAAATCATCCAAATGATCACCATGATCCAACTCCACTTGAGTTGTACTGTGATGCCAATCCAAATGCTTTTGAGTGTAGAGTATATGAAGACTAATTGATATGGATCAAAGTTTGCAGTCAATTATTCCTCTCAACACCATTGGATCTCAATTTAAATGGTGGGTAGGACAAGTAGAAAAGAAAGATACCAAATATTCAAACAGATTTAAAGTTAGAATTGTTGGTAGACACCTGAAGACTTCATCTATCGTGAAGACTGATGATCTCCCATGGGCACATACTATGTTGCCTGTCACCACACCTTATTCTGATGGTGGTACTACTGGTGCGACTGCAAACTTAGAAGTTGGTAATTGGGTCATTGGATTCTTCTTAGATGATGATGCTCAAAGACCTATTATTATGGGATCTATTGGACACGTTGCTAATTCTACAGATGAAGCTCCAGAAGCAGCAGCTGATCCAGAACAATCCCCAGAATTTAAAGTAGTAAAAGATCCAGCAAGTAACCCAGCAGTACATTCTCCCGCAAATAAAGAATTAAATAAGAATGATGCTGGTGCTCCTCCTGGACAAGATGAAAAGACTGTTTCTGATCTCATAGCAAGATTAAATGCAGAAAACTCAGAGACAAACCCAGGAGGAATCAAGTTTTGTGTAGAGGTAGCTGATCCTAACTGTGGTGGAGAAAAGGATTTGGCGGGACAAATTGGCGATGTGATGGCAGATTTGTTAAAAGCAAATCAAGATTCTGGCGGACAACTTGGTGATTATCTTGTAAGTAAAGCAACGGGAGAGATTTATAACTACGTCGATGGAGCAAGAAAGTATATCGACAAAGTTATATTGATTGCTGATACTTTTGTTGCAAGAGTCAAAGGAGAGATCGTAAAACTTATTAAAGATGGTATCGACGAGTTAGTCAAGTTCTTATTAAAACCAGACGTTCTTGGAAATAGTCTTAAAACAGTTCAAGATTTCTTAGACAAATTATTAGAAAATCTTGGATGTTCAATTGCCGACCTTTCTGATAGATTAGCACAGTGGATTACTGATACTTTATTTGATTATCTTTACAGTGTGTTTCAAGCTGCTGCATGTCAGGTTGATACTTTTGTAAATGGACTTATCACTCAAGTAACTTCATTCCTCAATGATATTATCAATAGTATTCTTGGACCATTAACAGAAATACTGGGAGTTATTGCAGAACCGTTAAATCTTGTTGGAAACGCAATTAATTCAATATTCAATCTTCTTGGAATTTCTTGTGATGGACCATCAAAGAGCTGTGTAAAAACAAGAAAGGTATGCACTGATTGTGGTTCTGGTAAGAAAAGCGATTTCTTAGATGATTTACTAAAAGATCTATCAAATGGTCCTTTAGAAGGTGATTATGTTTGTGATGATGCCAATAGTTCAATCGAAGAACCAAGCACCAACGTAGATTTTATTGGTGGTTCTTTCGATGAAGATAATGGAGAAACAGAAAACCTAATAGTATATTCAATACCAAGTGCTTTCTATGTAACAGAGGGTCAAATTGCAACCTTCACTGTTATTAGATCGGGAAGTGTTGATGTATCTTCGTCAATTGATTACTCATCTACAGAAGCATCTTCGGATGATGCAGCAACAGAAAATGAAGACTATATCCCAGTCAATGGTGTATTAGGATTTGCGCCACAAGAGACACAAAAGTCTTTTACAATACAAATCTTAAATGACAGCGAGAATGAGTCAATTGAAAAATTCTTGTTAAATTTCTCAGTATCAACTGGTGTTTATAATTCATATTTTGAGATTTCTGGTGATAAGTCACAGGAATCTGAAGTATTCATTCTGCAGAATCAAAATTCTGGTGATGGAGATGACTCTTCCCCAATCATTGACAGTGCTGTTGTAATTTCACCAAATAATGGTAATGGACTATATCCAATTCAATATGATAATCTTGCTTTACCAACAGATAGTCAATTCGACGATACAGATGTTCCTACCGATCCAAATGCTTCTACAACAAGTCCAGTTACCCCTGGATCAAATGGGGAAGTTGTCATTGAGTTGACTGCTGATAAGACTTCTGTTGTTGAGGGAGATTTTGTCACATATACAATAAAGACCAAGAATGTCGCTGCAGGAACTGTATATGGATACAGTTTATTTGGTCTGAATATAACAAGTGATGATATTCTTGGCGGAAATCTTCTTGGAACTTTTACAATGAGTAATCCAGATCCAGATGATGAGACAAAATTAAAAGCAACTGTAACTATTGGAATTAATGATGATGCTGTAGATGAAGGTTCTGAAGTATTAACATTCAGCATTAATGGAACAGGGAAATCTGTACCAGTCACTATTTTGTCCGATCCAAATGATCAAAGTAGCAACATAGTTACGATAACTTTACCACAAGATCAATCATCTTATCCTATTGCTGATAATCCAATTACAGATGAAAATGGCGAGTTGATAGAGATTCCAATTTTAGATAGTGGAGGACCTTTTGTAGAACCACCAAAAGTCTTGATCAGTGGAAAGGGATATGGTGCTTCTGCAATTGCTTTACTTGATGATAATGGAAGGGTCAGTGAAATAAGAATAACTAATCCTGGAAGAGGATATAGAGTAAATCTACCAGATAACTCTGGTTTGCAATGTGTTATTGATGGATATACTATGATTAGACCAGGACAAGGATATACGGAACAACCACAAGTCTTTGTAAATGGTTTTACTGGCATTGCCGAGGCTGTAATTGAGAATGGAAGAATAATCTCTCTACGAGTTCTCGATAGAACAGTCACATTTAATTCTTATCCAAGAGTTACAATTGTTGGTGGAAATGGTTTTGGAGCACTATTCTTGCCATCGTTTAGATGCCTAGATATACAAGATCTTGAGCGTAAGCAATATGCCAAGATTGGAACTGGTAAATATATTGATTGTCCATAATGGCAAAAAGCAAAGCGCCTACTGTAGATCCTTCTGGTCGTGGATTTTTTCCACAGGCAGAAAATGAGAATGCAACATCATCTTTCGTATCGAATGGATATAAGGTAACTGTAACAAGACCTTCTCCTGGTGTTCAGTACATAACAACATTTGATCCTAAAACTGGAGCAACCAATTGGATGGTTGTTATGGACAGTGGAGCCAATTTCAGGATTACTGAGTCTGGTGATATTGTAATGATTGGTGCTAAACCAAATGCCGCAGCATGTGGTGGAAAGTTCATCCAGAAAACTCCTGGCGATGAGATTAAAAAAATTGATGGTAAATCTCACACTGAGATTGGGGGAGCAAAAACTTCTGGTGATAATACTACAAAAGACGACAAAAATAGTGAAGATTCGCCAGCATATTCATTAAAAGTTTACGGTAATGCTTACATTGAGTCTCAGGGAGGACATTTATCCTTGAGAGGAACTAATGTTACTGTAAATGCGGTTAGTGTACTTTCTCTTAAATCAGATAAGGATATTTTATTACAAGCTGGAGAAAATGGTGGAAAAATAACTATGAATGCGGGAACAGTTGAGACTAACTGTGCATTTATTAGAGATAATGTATCTGGAGGTATATACAAATCAGTACCATCTGGTGAAGAAACAACAACGTCTCTTGACCCAAGAAGTTCTGTAAATATTGTTTCTACTGGAAGTATACAGCATAAGATTCTTGGTGATCTCAAACTTGAAGTTCTTGGAAAAACTAAGTTTGATTTCCTTGGTATCCCTTCATTGGTTGGATTTGATGATTTGAAGTCACAAGTTCCTGGTCTCCAATTAAATGTTGCTTCAGTTGGAACAGAAGCACTAAACATTCAGACAGCACAAGACATTAAGATGAATGCACTTAATACCACAGTAACATCTGGATTGGTGACTTCAATTACCAGTGTTGGTGGTAATACAAACATTAAAGGTCTTATCATCAACCTCAACTGATAACCAGATCTTATCATACCCATCGGATATCCGTATCAAAAACTGGCACAAGGGGGCTTGTTTTTGGCAACTTGCCATGATAAATTACTCCTATAGCAATGGAGAGGTGCCTCAATTACTCGCACCAAACCACTTGACGCGCTTCTGCTTCATGTGCTATAATCAATTCAGCGATCGGCACAAGTCGATCCTTCATCTGCGGGTAATCATTCCGCAAGTAAATTCGAGGAAACAATTATGTTCAAATCTGTTCTCGCAGCTGCTGCTGCTGCACCTTTCATGGCGACCGCTGCTTTTGCAGGTCCCTATGTGAACGTCGAGGCTAACTCTGGTTGGACTGGTTCTAACTATGGTGGCACCGCTGTCGATAACCATATTGGTTACGAAGGCGCTCTTGGCGAAGATGCTTCTTACTACGTTCAGGGTGGCGCTACCGTCAAGATTCCTGATGGTGGTGACGCTAAGTGGGTTCCTTCTGGTAAGGCAGGCGTTGGCGTTGGTCTGACCGATAGCCTCTCTGCTTACGGCGAAGTTTCGTTCGTTGGTTCGGGCACCTCTGGTGTTGACCGTGACTACGGCACCAAGGCTGGTCTGAAGTTGTCGTTCTGATCTGACAATTAGATAATGTGAAGGGGGTCACAAGACCCTCTTTTTTTGTATCTAAATAATTCAGGTGTGATGAGGAGAAAAAAGTGACTAATACAGCAATACGCAGGAAGAACAGAGATACTGAAGGAAAATTCTTCCTTTATGTGTTCTTCTTCCATATGTGGTCAGGACTCGTGAATATATTCCGAGATGATGATTGACAAAACCTCAGAACTTCAGTAGAATAACTCTGTTGAAGGGAAAGAGAGATTTAAAGCTCTTTAATTAACTATGAAAAACATATTACCTGCTATCTTAATAGCATTAAGTATTGGCACATCTGATGTTGCCATGGCAAATGAAAGTAAAATCAAAGGATACAATACTTATGATTCCATGGGTTGCATGATCTTAAGAGAATGCACTGATGATGTAAAAGAAGTGTTCAGCATGTTGGACATTAGTTCTAACTACAAGAACATAGAATCATTTACGCCAGTAACAGCAGAGTTCAACAACATGCTCTCATCTCTTAGTGATGTGGGTGTGAAAGTATTTCTTGCTGATGAAAAGTATTTCCCCAAAGGTCATCGTGGTGTATACCATACGGTGTCAAACAATTTCTTTTTAAATAAAGAATACATGGGTAATCCTGGTGTGCTTATGACAGTAATGCGTCATGAAGGTTGGCACGCTGCACAGGACTGCATGGCAGGTACGATTGAGAATAGTTTAATTGCTATTATCTACCCTGAAGATGATGTTCCACCACTATGGAGAGAGATTGTAGAGCGTACCTATCATGAAGCACAAGTGCCATGGGAAGCAGAAGCAACCTGGGCAGGTAAGACAGAAGGAATGACAATGAAAGCACTGCAAGCATGTGCTAATGGAAACATGTGGGAGGCTTACAAACCCACCCCTCTTACGCTACAATGGTTAAAAGAAGAAGGTTACGTTGATTAGTTATGGCATTAGGTAAACAAGTTGATGAGAGTCTCAGAGAAGCATCTGCTTCTCTGAGAAATGCTTTAGCATTTGCTGCAAGACAAGAACGACCGATTGTTTGTACTCAGATCGCCAGAACGATTAATGAGATCGAACAGATTGGTTCGTTTGATACTATTTTAGATAAATTCGAGGAAATGAAAAATGAAAAAGACATTTAAGCGTATCGATAGCAAAGGTCATGAGGAGATCTGGGAGTGGGAAGAAACACCTGAACTCAAGGCATTCATTAAGCGACAGACAGTTGTGAATCTGTCTGCACCCCCTGTACGTCCTACATAGAGTGTGCTATAATTACTGAGTACTGAGGCAGACCAATGACTACGCTTCCTAACTGGCAGAAGCATTCTAAAAAAGAAAAGAAGCGTAGTCTGAAACCTCAAGCATTACGTCAAGCAAAAGCACGTCGTCAGGCGTTGAAGAATAAATTGTTTGCGCTTCCTTAGCAATCTGGTGAATGCAGCAAACTCATAATTTGCCTAAGGAGAGTTCGATCCTCTCAGGAAGCATTAGACGGGGAATGAGCTCGCCCGCGACGGTGCTAACCACACTGTGATCTTGAGAGTTGGTTACTCTCTTTGCTCCATTACAAACTGTCAGTATGTTGGGTTGAGATGCCCACATAGCATACGGATAAGTGTAATGTCTTGCCCGTGTAGTCCAATTGGCAGTAGACACGAAACTTAAAATTTCGACAGTATCGGTTCGAGTCCGATCACGGGTATTCTCTGTTAAATATAACATTAACAGGAAACCATAACATTATGGCACAGTTCAGGTACACAATCACACGTAAACATGCATTTGTAGACAGTGTACCTGTTCTGATGTATTATGTTGAAAGTATGCCATTTGCTTTTGATGTTCTTGAAGACGAGGATAAAGATGACAAGTGGGTACTGGCAGAGGCAGCACTTAATCAAGAATATACTATGGAAGATATCTTCCGTTATTCCGATTATTTGATTGCTGAAGAATGCCACCCAGTTCTGTTTGAGTTAGATTTAGTTAATCCTGAAGTATTACCCGATGAACCAGTTTCTTGAGTATTTGATTGGAGATTTTAACAACAGGAGACAGGCATTTTCACATCCTACGAGATATGCTTATATTAGGATACTTCATCGGAAAATATCCGATGATCTTATCTATGGTGAACAAGCATATGCTTTTAGAGATGTAAGACCTTACAGACAATTTGTTCTTAGACCAGTGCAAGAGGATAGCACTATTAGAGTAATTAATTATGACATCAATGATCCTCTTCGTTTTGTAAAGGGAACAGATTTAGACACTATAACTGAAGATGATTTAATCCTTAGAGAAGGTTGTGATACTATCTTTACTTTTAAAGATAATGTATACCATGGTAGTCTTGATGGGTGTGAGTGTTTTGTAGACTGGCAAGGTAGTCAGACTTATCTACAAAACAAAGTAGAGTTAGGTCTAAATTATTACAACGTCTTTGATAAAGGCATGTGTGTAAAGACAAATACTCAGTTATGGGGTTCCAAACATGGATTCTTTCAGTTTGATAAACAATAGAATGTTTTGGGCGGGATACCAAAGAGTATTATTCAAACACTTAGACCTCACTCAAGATTTTTATAAGTATCACAAACAAAATGATACTTATATTCATTCCAGAATATACAGCGGAGAAACTATTTTAAAATCCCGCGAAACTTATATTGACAACGGTAAAACGTTCATATATAATAACATCATCTACCCAAGAACAGGATGCAACCTTCCTTGCCTTGGTATAGATCTTATGGCATTCATGGAAAAGAAAGTCATTATTGTTTTTGACTTTCAACATCCAAAAGATCATTATGAATATCATCATCCAATTGTTGATGATAATATGAGTGAATACTTAGACATTACAAAAGACATTCGTTTCTTTGAAGCAGGGAATCACTTCTCTCGTTATGTTTATGTCAAGAAATGTCATATGGATGAGGTCGAGAATTACTTGACAGACTTTGAAAAGTATGTTAAAGTGTTTGCTAATCTCCTTGATCATTCCAAACCAACTGGATCTGATGAAAGTGAGTATTGCGTCTTTGACCAATACATGCTGCAATTAGATCCAGTCAGCGGGTTTATGGAATCCAACTTTGGAAAAGACTTTGGTGAACAATATGTTCGTGATTTTCTTTTCCCTTATGCTAAGTTGGGGTTGTAGCTCAGTCGGTTAGAGCGTCGGACTGTCACTTCGAAGGTCGTGGGTTCAAGTCCCATCAGTCCCGTATGCCCTATAAGCATTGTGGTGATGCAGCAGTTTTGTAAACTGCAGAGGATGGTTCAATTCCGTCATAGGGCTCCAGGGGAATTAACTCAGTTGGTAGAGTAGCGCCTTTGCAAGGCGAATGTCAGGAGTTCGAGTCTCCTATTCTCCACTTGACACGGGGTTTAACCTGTGTTATAATGACTTTGATCAAACGCTTCGGCACTGGTCAAAATCCAAAAGCAAATTGCAAAAGGTTCTTATGACTTACGAAATTCCCATTCAAGGTCCTCACAAAATTCCTGGTTTTAATGGAGTTGGTGAAATCAATCTTGAAGACTACTTAAACGAAAACGTTATTCCGCCCTCTATCAAGAGTGGTATTTTTTCTCACGTCGGTATCCTTGATTTATCGACTGTTGATGAAGATGATGAAATGTGGTTAAATGTTGGTATCAGAGAAGAGGGTAACACAGAAGAACGTATAGAAACCTTCATCAACAAGTATGAGGTTGATGGTTTCAAGACTTCTTATGTTCCTCCTCTGTTAGGCACGGACGGTAAACCTCGTGATGGTCGAGGTCGTATCATCGCTGCTAAGCGTCGCGGTGAAAAGTATATTCCCGTCTATTATTATGTAATTACAGATGACTCTGAAAAGAGTCGTGTTACTGATGGTCTGGCAGAAAACCTTCGCCACGATCCTTCCTTTGGTGCCACTATGGAGTCTGTAGTTGTTGGTTGCTTGTATCTCATCAAGCAAAACGAACTGAAACTGACTGAAGCTTCGGTTCGCAACTATCTAAGTACAGACCTTTATATTGAGAAGCACTTTGCTTCTCATAATATCACCAAAATCGTTAATTCGGTTCTTAAGCGTGGTGTTGGAGGTGGAGATCCTCTTGTTGTAGTAAAAGATCGTAAGAAGTGGGAATCTTATTGCGAAAAAGCAGGTAAGAAGATCGATAACAAGAAAGTATTTTTGTTGTCTGCTGATAGTGACACTTATGCATACCGTGCTTGGTGTCAGCACATCCTTCCTGCTATCGTAAAGAACGATAGTCCAGTTGAGATTGTCCTCTTTACCAACAATCACATCCCTTCAGAAGCACGTAAAAACATCAAGAAGTTTGCTACAAACCTTGAGTATTTTCTTGATGCTTCTTACCTCATGGTTGGTAAGGATTATGGTTTGACTTTTCCCGTAAAAGAAATCCCATATTCTATCGTTGGGTGTATCCCTCAGGTAGTTGGCAAGCACGAGACATATGCGAAAGGATATCGTTTCGTTGATATTAAAAACTATTGATAAACTAAGGTCTTCGGACCTTTCATCGCGGGATGGAACAGTCTGGTAGTTCAGCGGTCTCATAAGCCGCAGGTCGTTGGTTCAAATCCAACTCCCGCCCCCAACTTTCTTTGGTAAATATCATGTCATTACTTTCACAAAATGATAGACAAGTAGTAATTGCTGCTTTAGAAAATTACATTATGAAGATTAGAACTGAATCTCCTCAGGAAGATCAGCGCATCTCTCAAATCAATGCTTTACTCAACTGGGTAAAACTTGAATATCAGAAAAATCTTTAATATATTGGAGTGTAGCTCAGCGGTAGTAGCGGGATGCTGTTAACATCTAGGTCGCAGGTTCGATCCCTGCCACTCCAGTTGCCAAAAATGGCAAAAATTTTTATAAATAAACACACTAAAGGTCGAACACCATGTCTAACATCAGCAAGCAAATTAAAATTATTATGGAAAGCGATTGCCGCTATTGGCATATCGCGCAGTCCCTCCTGCTTGCTAATAAGGATAAACGTATGTAAGACGTAATCTGAAAAGCATAAAAGCAAGGGGAGGGAAACAAAAGTTTCTCTCCCTTTTTTGTTGTCTGTGACACTTCCTCAAGTGTCCACCCACTACCACCCAGAGACTGAAGCGGTGGTATATTACATAAGTCGGTGGGGGAACGAGACCCCAGAACCTTGACAATCTAACTCTTCGGGACATTAACTCAGTCAGGTCAGAGTATCCGACTTTTAATCGGTTAGTCCTGGGTTCAAATCCCAGATGTCCCATAGACCGCCGCAGTTCGGTCTCTAAACATAAACTGTTCGGGAGGATTTCCGAGTGGTTAAAGGAATCTGACTGTAAATCAGACGGTTCTACCTTCGCAGGTTCGAATCCTGCTCCTCCCACCTTGACGGTGTAGCTTAGTGGTTTAAAGCGCCTGCCTGTCACGCAGGAGATCGGGGGTTCAAATCCCCTCATCGTCGTCGTGTTCCTATCGACTAGCGGTTAGGTCACCACCCTTTCAAGGTGGCAGCACGGGTTCGAATCCCGTTAGGAATACCAAGGAAACATAGCTTAGTTGGTAAAGCATTCGACTGATAATCGAAAGACCACTGGTTCGAGTCCAGTTGTTTCCATTGGAAGATTGGCAGAGCGGTT
>ERZ891134.922-NODE-922-length-21963-cov-6.101744_pt1 | contig 21963 bp, 23 predicted proteins | sample MGYA00520888_ERZ891134 | MGnify/ENA primary metagenome ERZ891134 (study PRJEB32303, sample SAMEA104408692) | aquatic metagenome | biome: Brackish water; feature: Coastal; material: water | place: Baltic Sea | collected 2014-10-23 | depth 10 m ... | reverse complement strand
GCGGTACACCTCTGTGTGTCCACGCTGCCGACCGAAGCCCGAGGCTTCCGAGACGGTCATGCCTTGGATATCCAAGCCCTCAAGAGCGGTCTTCACGTCGTCCAACTTGAACGGTTTGATGATCGCTGTCACCAGCTTCATCACTCCACCTCCTTCGCGCGAGCAGTGTGCCCAACGCCTGCGAATACCCCGCCACCGCCGGAATCACCCAGTTCGTAGGCGGTCTCAGCGTGTTCGGCGAGGTCGATACCACCGACCTCATCCTCTTCGTCCTCACGGATTCCCATGGTGGACTTCAACACCAGGGCAATGATGCCCGCCAGAATGAAGGAGTACACCAGGACGCCCGCTGCGGCGATGATCTGCACGATCAGCAAGTTGATGCTGCCGCCGTACAGCAGCCCGTTTTGGCCGCCCTCGGCCGCGAGGTCCGAGGCAAGGAAGCCCAGGGCCAGCGTGCCGACGATGCCACCAACGAGGTGGATGCCCACCACGTCGAAGGAGTCGTCGTAACCGAGCTTGTACTTGATGGTGACCGCCCAAGCACACACCGCGCCAGCGATGATGCCAATCAAAATTGCTCCGAGCGGCGTCACGTTGGCACATGCCGGGGTGATCGCTACCAAACCGGCGACGATGCCGGATGCGGCGCCCAGTGAGGTCGCCTTGCCGTCGCGAAGTTTCTCCACAACCAGCCAAGCGATGCCCGCACCACAGGTGGCAACGAGCGTGTTGGTCGCTGCGATAGCGGCGGTGTTGTCCGCGGCGTAAGCCGAACCGGCATTGAAGCCGAACCAGCCGAACCACAGCAGGCCCGCACCGAGCATGACCATGGTGAGGTTGTGCGGGCGCATCGGCGTCTTCGGCCATCCCAAGCGCTTGCCCAAGATGATGCAGACGGCTAGTGCCGCAGCACCGGCGTTGATGTGCACCGCAGTGCCACCAGCGAAGTCAATGACTTCCGCGCCTCCGATATTGAGCTGACCGATCCAGCCACCGCCCCAAACCCAGTGGGCGACCGGGAAGTAGACCAACGACGCCCAGATGGCAGCGAAGATGATCCACGCTCCGAACTTCATGCGATCAGCCAGTGCGCCGGCGATGAGGCCCACGGTCAAGCACGCGAACATCGCCTGGAACACCACGTCGACCATGACGGGGAACGCATCGCCCTCAGCCGGCGGTGCGAGTGCGGCCTCGAGGCCGAAGTAGTCGGTGAAGCTACCGACGAAGTAGCCGGCGCTGGATCCGTAGGCCATGGAGTAGCCGTACAGCGCCCAAAGAATGCCGACAATAAACAACGCGCCGATGACCATCATCAGCATGTTGAGCACGGATTTCGACCTGTTCATTCCTCCGTAGAAGAACGCCAAGCCGGGAATCATCAAGAACACCAGCGCGGATGATGTAAGCAACCACGCGGTTACACCCGAATCCATATAGGTACCTCCTGTTGTGTGGCCCTAGCCGGGGCCAACATTGGAGGTGCGGCGTTTCGGTAGATCGCGAAACAAGTTTCGCGTTGGTGACGAAATCACCTTTCGTGTTTCGTCTTCGTTACAACACCTAAGAAAGGAGCGCGTCTACGAACTCACTCACCTCAAAGGGTGCGAGATCATCCGGGCCCTCGCCGAGGCCGACAAGCTTCACAGGGACCCCGAGTTCACGCTGCACAGAAACGACGATCCCGCCCTTAGCGGTGCCGTCCAACTTGGTGAGCACGATGCCCGTCACGTTCACCACATCAGCGAACACTCGTGCCTGGATGAGGCCGTTTTGGCCGGTTGTGGCGTCGATGACCAATAGCACCTCATCTACTTCGCTGTTCTTTTCCACGACCCGCTTGACTTTGCCCAGTTCGTCCATCAGCCCGGTCTTGGTGTGCAGGCGGCCCGCGGTGTCGACCAGCACGGCATCTACCCCGGCCTTTTGGGCGACATCGACGGCTTCGAAGGCGACCGATGCCGGGTCTCCACCCTCTGGGCCCCTGACGACAACAGCCCCCACGCGATCCCCCCACGTTTGGAGTTGTTCAGCGGCAGCAGCCCGGAAGGTATCGGCGGCACCGAGGAGCACGGTGCGGTCATCGGCGATCAGTACCCGTGCCAGCTTTCCGGTGGTGGTCGTCTTGCCCGTGCCATTGACCCCAACCACGAGGATCACCGCGGGTCGACCCGAAACCTTGGTGGTCAGCGAGCGATCCATAGAAGGGTCAACGAGAGCGATCAGTTCGCTGCGCAATGCCTCGCGCACACCGTCCTCACCACGCACTCCGTCCACCTGGATTCGGGTACGCAACCGCTCCATCAATTCGCCGGTGGCCGCCACCCCGAGGTCGGCACCTAGGAGCACCTCCTCGACTTCATCCCAGGTGTTCGCATCGATGTCATCGCGTGAGAGCAACGACAGCAGGCCCTTGCCCAATGTCGTGTTTGATCGGGCGAGGCGTTCACGCAGTCGGTGCAAGCGGCCTTTGGTGGGCTCGGGTACTTCAACTTCCCAGATACCCGGTTCTTCGAGCACCGCTTCCTCGACCGCGGAATCGGCCGGCTGATCCAGCACGGTGGTGCCGACATCGGAGATGTCCCGACGCGGGGTATCGCGCGGGACGGTGTCGTCGTCGCCCACCCCGGGCGCGTAATCGATCCCCGGGCGCGGCTTGGTGGTGGTCGAGCCCCGCGAGGACTTGCCCCGACCGCGCGCCAGCGCCAGGCCGCCACCGATGGCCAGGCCGAGCAGAACTACGGCCAGAACGAGATACCAGGTCAAGGAGTCCATAACTCCTTATCTTCTCAGGCGCTGACCGCCTCGCGGATCCGCTGCCCGATCACCTGGGTTACACCGTCGCCACGCATTGATACCCCGTAGAGGGCGTCGGCGATCTCCATCGTGCGCTTTTGGTGGGTGATGACGATCAGCTGTGAGGAGTCGCGCAGCTCTTCGATCATGTCGATCAATCGGCCGAGGTTGACGTCATCCAGCGCCGCCTCGACCTCGTCGAGAACGTAGAACGGGCTCGGCCGCGCCTTGAACAGCGCCACCAGGAAGGCCACCGCCGTGAGGCTACGTTCACCACCGGACAGCAAAGACAGCCGCTTGACCCGCTTGCCCGGAGGCCGGGCTTCAACGTCTACACCGGTGGTGAGCATGTTCTCCGGGTCGGTCAGCACCAACCGTCCCTCGCCTCCGGGGAACAGCCGCGAGAACACGCCCTCGAATTCCCGCTCAACGTCTTGGTAAGCCTCGGTGAAGACCTGTTCCACGCGTGCGTCAACCTCTTTGACGATGTCCAGGAGGTCATCGCGGGTGCGCTTGAGATCGTCTAGCTGCTCCGATAGGAAGCGGTGCCGCTCTTCCATCGCGGAAAATTCTTCCAGCGCCAGCGGGTTGACTTTGCCAAGCAGTGCAAGCCCGCGCTCTGCTTCCTTCAACCGCTTTTCTTGCTCTGCGCGCACGTACGGATATGGCTCGGGTTCGGGTTCGCTGTCGGGAATCTCATCTCCCGGGGCACGCGGCGACGGGGGAACCAGCTGATCGGGGCCGTATTCGCCGATGAGGATTTCGGCTTCGATGCCGTAATCCTCCATGGCCTTGGCTTCCATTTGCTCGATTCGCATGCGCTGTTCGGCGCGCGCGAGTTCGTCGCGGTGCACGCTGTCGCGCAGTCCGTCGAGCTCACTGCCAAGGGATCGCAATTGTTCGCGCACGGCGCTGAGTTGCTCGGTTCGCTGAGTTGCCGCGCGATCGAGTTCACTACGACGACGCTGGGCGTGACCCACGGAGTGATCGATTCGCGTGCGCACAGTTCCGATAGCCCGCATCACCGCTTCGGCGACCTTCAGGTCCCGTGCACGACGCTCGCGCCGCTCTAGCGCGGCTCGACGTGCCGCCCGCTCCGCCTCGGCGTCCCGCTCCAAACCAATTGCCCGTTCGGCGACCGCCGCCACTCGCTCTTCGGCGGTACGCATCGACAACCGTGCATCAACTTCGGTGGCGCGGGCCACCTGCGCGGCTTCCAGTAGTTCCTCGCGGCGATCCGGGCCGGGATCAGCGACCGGCTCTTCGTGCATCGAGCGGAGTCGTTCGCGTAGTTCAGCGATAGCGGCTTCATCGACGGCGAGGGCCTGCTTGGCTGCTTCTAGCGCTTGATCCAAACGTTCGGCCTCTGCCGATGCCGCGCGCGCCACCTGACCTAACTGACCAAGTTTCTCCGCGACCGCCGCCATCTGGGCATCGGACTCGTGTAACTGGGACAGCGCTTGTTCGACGCTCGCAGCCGCCTGGGTTTGCCGTTCCCTAGCGGTCGCCAGGTCGAAGCGCAGCCGTTCCCCGTCGCTGACGAGGCGAGCTAGCTCGGCTTGGGCGTGCTCGTAGGCGGCCTGCAACTCCACGAGCGAATCGCTCACCGCCGAGCCACCACGCACGATTCCACGAGAGAAGACATCGCCGGCCTCGCTCACCCAGGTGAGGTCGGGACGGGTGCGCATTCCCTGCACGGCTTGCTGCACGTCTCCCACGACAACGGCACCGTCGAGCAACGCATCAACCGCCGGGCGGATTTCCTCTGAGCAGCGCACCACATCGCGCAACCAGCGTCCGGCCGGCGCTGGTGCTGGCGCACCACGGCTGCCCGTCGCGGAGTCGTCGACAACCACCATGGCCGCGCGCCCGCCCGCCGATTCCTTCAGCACAGCCACGGCATCGACCGCGGTGGAGGTGCCGCGCACCACCACGGCGTCGGCCATATCGCCGAGCACCGCGGCTACGGCATGCTCGGCTCCACCGTCGATATGCAACTGCTCGGCGAGTGCGCCGACCACGCCCGGTAAACCAGATTCGACCAACGCCGCTCCGGCATCCGAGCGCGTCATACCAAGTTCCAGCGCCTGACAGGTGGCTTCGGCGGCTGCCCGCTCGCGCTCGATGCGCGCCTCGCTAGCCCGTAGTTCTTCGACAGCAGCGTCCGCCTCGGCGAGGCCCGTTTGGGCTCGTTCGTGTGCTTCATCGAGTCCAACTTCGCCTTGATCTAGGCCCACGATGTCGACTTCGACGCTGGCGAACTCGCCTTGGGCGGAGTCAGCCCGGGCGCGCGCTTCGGCGATTTGACCCTCGAGTCGAGAGATTTCGGCGCTGCGCGCATCGCGACGGGATGCAGCGGAGTTGACCTGACCTTCCAAGGTGGCCAGACCTTCGCGCCGATCCGCGGCGGCGGCTTCGAGCGTCTCTATCCGTCGCTGTTCGCTGTTGGAGGCCTCCTCGGCGCGATGACGATTGGCTTCAGCGGTGGCGAGTGCATCGCGCAGCGCTTCGACCTCTCGGCCGAGTTCGAATTCCGAGGCGCGCAGCGAGCGAGCCTCGGCGTCGAGTTGCTCGGGGTCGCGCCCGGGAACCTGCGTGTCCTCGTCTTCGGGTTGGAGATGACGCACTGTGGCGCGCGCGAGTTGGTCGAGCCCGTGGAAGCGCTCGCGGGTCGCCGAGAGCGCGAACCAGGTTTCTTGCGCCGCCGCCAACTGCGGCGCTTGCTCTTGCTGCTCGGCTTCGAGTTCACTCTCCCGCGCAGTTGCTTCCTGCATTGCGGTCTCAACCTGCTGTTGACGAGTTCGAAGCGCGGTTTCGTCGGCGACCTCAGCTTCAAGTTCAGTGCTCGCCTGCAACAGGTCATCGGCGAGGAGGCGAAGGCGTGAATCGCGCACATCGGTTTGGATGACAACAGCCCGACGGGCAACTTCCGCCTGCTTGCCCAAGGGTTTGAGCTGGCGTCGTAATTCGGACGTGAGGTCTTGCAGCCGCGTGAGGTTGGCTTCCATCGAGTCGAGCTTGCGCAGCGCCTTTTCCTTACGCTTGCGGTGCTTGAGAACGCCCGCGGCTTCTTCGATGAACCCGCGTCGGTCCTCGGGGGTGGCGTGCAAGATCGAGTCGAGCTGACCTTGGCCGACGATGACGTGCATCTCCCGCCCAATACCCGAGTCGGACAACAATTCTTGGATGTCCAACAGCCGGCACTGATCGCCGTTGATCGCATACTCCGATCCACCGTTGCGGAACAGGGTGCGCGAGATCGTCACTTCAGAGAACTCGATGGGAAGGGCTCCGTCGGTGTTGTCGATCGTCAGCGCCACCTCTGCGCGACCGAGGGGAGCCCGGCCGGAGGTTCCCGAGAAGATGACGTCTTCCATCTTTCCGCCGCGCAGGCTCTTGGCACCCTGCTCGCCCATGACCCAGGACAACGCATCGACCACATTGGACTTGCCAGAACCATTGGGTCCGACCACGCAGGTGACACCAGGTTCGAATTCCAGCGAGGTGGCCGAGGCGAAGGACTTAAAACCCTTCAAGGTGAGCGTCTTCAGGTGCACGGGCCGGACATCTCCATTCGGTGACGTCCCCACGTGGGTGGGGATCGGGTGCGGGGAAGGCGCAGCCCGATGCTACCCACGCCGGCTCCCCGCCCGGTCTCACCACGCGGACGGCTCACCCCCGGGGCGTTTCCCCCGGATTCCGGATGAAACTGGTGGGGTTCGCTGGCACCGGGGGCACGAGAAGCTCGAGCGGTTCATGAAGGCCTCGCGCCGCATGGGGGCCCCGCACCGATGGCACGGCTCGCCTTTGCGACCGTAGGCATCTAGGGATCGGTCGAAATAGCCAGATTCACCGTTGACGTTCACGTACAGCGAGTCGAAGCTGGTCCCGCCTTGGGCTAGGGCGGCGTGCATGACATCTTGAGAATGCGCGAGAAGTTCGAGTACCCGCGTTTGGCTGAGCTTGCGTGTGGACCTTCGCCCATGCAGCCTCGAGCGCCAGAGGGCTTCGTCGGCGTAGATGTTGCCGATCCCTGAGACAACGGATTGATCAAGCAGTACCCGCTTGATCTCGGTTTCTTTGCTTCGGATCAACCGCGCGGTTGCGCTGGCATCGAACTGCGGATCAAGTGGGTCGCGAGCAATGTGCTCAATACTCACCGGAACTCCGTTGCGCACTTCGTCGAGATAGAGGCCACCGAAGGTTCGTTGATCCACGAAACGCATCTCGCGCTCGTGGTCGGCGAAGGTGATCCGCACCCGCAGGTGCTTTTCATCGTCTGCGGCCACCGGTTGCATGAGCACTTGGCCACTCATCCCCAGATGCACTACGAGGGCGAGTTCGTCTTTGCCCGTCAACGGCAGCCACAGATACTTGCCGCGCCGGCTAGCGCACCGGAAGGAATCTCCGGTGAGCGCACCTTTGATGGCAGCAGCTCCGCCGGGACTACGGCGAATGGATCGCGGGTAGAGCACCTCGGTTTCGGCGATCGTTCGAGCAGTCGCCCACCGGTCGACTCCGCGCCGGACGACCTCTACCTCGGGTAGTTCAGGCATCGCCGCCGAGGGCGGCGTAGGCCTGAGCTGCGGCCTCCTGCTCGGCAACCTTCTTGCTGCGCCCGTGACCGGATCCGAGGACTCGACCGCCAACGATCACCTCGGCAATGAACTCCTTCGCATGGTCCGGTCCAGAGTCGCTAACCCGGTATTCCGGAACTCCACTGTCGGTCTCCGCGGCTCGCTCCTGCAGGGAGGTCTTCCAATCCAATCCGGCGCCTAGATTCGCAGACGTTGAAATCAAAGGCCCGAAAATGCGTTCGATGAAAGAGCGGGTGGTCTCCAAGTCGGTGGACATGTACATCGCACCGATCACTGCTTCCATCGCATCGGCCAGGATCGAGGACTTGTCTTGGCCACCGGTGCTCTCTTCACCCTTGCCAAGGAGTAGATAGTCACCTAGACCCAATGCACGGGCGACCCCCGCAAGCGCCTGGGCGTTCACCACAGCAGCCCTGAGTTTTGCGAGCTGCCCTTCGGGTTCATCGGGGAAATCCCGGTACAAGCGCTCGGTAACGATGATGCCGAGAACCGAATCGCCGAGGAACTCCAAGCGCTCGTTGGTCGGCAGGCCACCATTCTCGTAGGCGTACGAACGATGGGTGAGTGCCTGGCGGAGCAAAGCCGGATCCATCACCAGACCTAGTGCGGTCATGAGCTGCCCCAACGAATCGTCGTCGCCCGACGAGGTCATCTCACTCACCCTTTCGTCTGCGTGGTGTCGCCCGGGGCGCTGTTTGTCGACACCGCTCGTTCGTGAATGGACATGACGATAGCGACAAGTTCACCGATCGTCGCCGGTTGCACAGTCTCTGGTGGATCGAGCTCAATGGGACACCCGAGGTGGTCACTAACAACTGTCCACTCCCCAGCGCTGCCCGACCAACCGAGGGAACTCAGCGGTGTGTCCGATCGCACTGTTTGCGGATCGACGTTCAGTGCCCGCGCGACCGCGGCCACATCCGTGGGTTCGGTGACTTCATTCACGGGCTACACGCTCTCCGGTTCACCGCGAGCGTCTAATGACGAAAACCCGCGTAAGGCCACACGGAGTCGGTCAACAACGGCCGCATCGAGCAACTCCACCGCCCGGTTGATGCACGCCACGATTTCATCCCGCGTGGAGGCGCCATGGCCCACCACAACAGCACCAGGAACACCCAGCAGCACACCGCCGGACAGGAAGTGCGAAGTGCGCAGCACACCTTGGGCGGGTTCAGGATCGTCGTAAACATTCGACATCGCGGCTACCGACCAGCGGAGCGCACCTTCCATCGACTTCAAGGCAACGTTTCCGGTAAAGCCATCCACCACCACAACGTCAGCCGGACATTCACCCAAGAGATCGTGGCCTTCTACGGCACCCACGTAGCGCTCGGCGAAGTGCTGCTCGAGGTGAATGTCCGTGTTCTTACGCAATCGATCGCCCTTGCCGCGCTCGGATCCAATACTCAACAACCCCACGCTCGGCTGCTTGATGCCTCTCGCCTCGGCGTACGCCAGACCACAGGCGGCGAACCGAACCAGATCGTGCTCGGTTGCGAACGGAGCAGCACCGCAATCCACCAGCACCACGGGACCACGCGCACTCGGTATCTCGACGGCGAGTCCGGGCCTACCCATACTCGGTAGGCGGCCAAGACTCAGGACGCTAGCTGCGACGGTCGCTCCGGTATGCCCGATGGACACGAAGGCGTCAGCCTGCCCCTCGCGAACAGCGCGGATTCCCACATTGCTCGCTACCGCCTCGCGCTCACGCAGGAGAGCAAGGGTGTCGTGCGAGCTTGCCGTCATCGGCACACATGATTCAGCGTGCATGATGTGGGATCTGCCCGCATCAGTGTTGTCGGCAAGATTGACGCCGCGCTGACGCAGGAGTTGTTCGGCCTGATCGCGGGGACCGACGATGCACAAACTAACGCGATCGTCGCCACATTCGTTCAGGTAGGAGGCAATCGCATCAGCGACGACCTCCGGTCCGGCATCGCCTCCGAAGAAGTCAATGGCGACCCGGGTCATGGACTACACGTCCAGAACGCGTCGCTTGGCGTAGGTGCCGCAGTTCGGGCAGGCGGTGTGGGACGGCCGCTTCTCCTTGCACCGTGCGCAGGTCACGAGGTTCGGCGCGCTGGCTTTCCACTGCGAACGCCGACTACGGGTGTTCGAACGGGACATCTTGCGCTTGGGGACGGGCACGGTGGTTCCTTCTCTCGGGTGTGCAGGCGCCTCGTAGGCGTCTGCTCAACTCAGGCGGCGCCTATCATCCCCTACCGCCCCTGATCGTCCTCGCTGGCCCCCTGGCCGACGTCTTCCAGCAGGGTCTGGAGGGCGGCCCAGCGCGGATCGTTGTCAGGGTGATCGTGCGGAGAATCGAGGGACTCCAACCGCTCTCCGCACTGCGCGCAGATGCCGGCGCAATCGGGCGAACACAGCGGCGCTAGCGGCAGGGACAGTACGACGGCATCGCGCAGTGGCCCCTCGATGTCGATGGTGTCATCGTGAACTTCGGGCTCGGGTTCCTCGGCGTCTTCGATGGCGTCGTCGTCGACTGCGCCCCTCACGATGGCGCCCGAAGCATCGGTGGCCGGATAGACGAACAACTGCTCGAGTTCCACTGTCTCGGCCCACTCGATGGGATCCAGGCACCGCGAGCACTCGGCGTCAACATCGACGTCAGCGGTGCCGCTCAGCCAAATTCCTTCGACCACTGATTCCAGCGTGATGTCGATTTCGATCGGCGATCCCGGGGCAACGCGAGCCATCGCAACCGTAAGGTCCGCTGGGGCTGGAATCTCCTTGGCGATGTCGAGGACACTTCCGGGTGAACGCGGCAACCGTGAGACGTCGATCGCCGTCGCGGCGACGTCGGACATGCTCAGTACTCCTCGCGCGCCTCGGCGTCGAAGAACTCCCCGCCACCTTCTACCGGCGCGAGGTCCTCATACATCTGACTACGAATGCGTTCACGGCCGCGATCGACCGTTTGCAGGGTTTTTTGCAAGGTGATCTCGAAGCTTGCGAGTTTGGCGTCGATGTAATCGTCTGTTTCCTGTCGCATGCGCGCTGTGCCGCTCACCGTTTCGCCGCGGAGCGCCTCAGCTTCAGCAACCGCCGCGAGGTACACCTCGTGCTCGGAGACCATCTTGTCTGCCTCGGTGCGGGCCCGCTCCAAAATGCGATCGGCCTCCCGCCGACCGTCTTGGACTACAGCTTCACGATCGGCGAGCAGTTCATCGGCCCGCTGCACGGAATCTGGCAGGAGTTGGCGAATCTCATCAATGAGATCGAGCACCTGGGATCGATTGATCACGCACGATGCCGACAATGGCATGGATTTGGCATCCTCGACGAGCACGGTCAACTCATCAAGCCGTTCTTGGATGTCCACTCCTAGGCCTCCTGTTGTTCCAGCCCCGCCGCCTGCGGGCCCTTCTCACATTGTGTCGGACAACTTCCCAGGGAGGCGATCCAACACGGCCTGAGGCACCAACCCAGTGACGTCTCCACCGTGGCGGGCCACTTCCTTAATCAGGCTGGAGGATAGATAGCTGTACTGGGGGTTGGTTGAAACGAATAGCGTCTCGATATCAGCGAGGCGGTGGTTCATCTGGGCCATCTGCAACTCATAGTCGAAGTCACTGACCGCTCGCAGGCCCTTCACGATTGCCTCGATGTCGTGTTCGCGGCAGTAATCCACCAACAGGCCGTGGAAGGAATCAATCCGAACGTTGGGTAAGTCGGCGGTGACCTCACGCAGGAGATCTATTCGCTCCTCAACGCTGAACATGCCGGCCTTGTTTCGATTCACCAGCACCGCGACGGTTACTTCATCGGCCAGGCGCGCAGCACGTATGAAGACATCTAGGTGCCCATTGGTAACGGGGTCAAAGGACCCCGGGCAGATTGCCCTCATCGCGGTAGTTCCTCCCGGCCGTCGATGACGCGACCGTACCAAAGCGCGGTGTCCCCGTAGATACGTTCGTCGGTGGTCTCCACAGCGCTAGGGAATGGGCTCTCCCCCCGCTTGTTGCGCTCGACGACCACTATTGCTTCAGCGGCAAACCAACCGGCGGTGAGCCCGTTGCCGAAGACCTGTGCCACACGTGCGGCGTCCTCGCCATACGGCGGATCGGCGATCACCACATCGAAAGCGCCTCCAGGTGGGGCTGACTTCAGTGCGCGGTCCACGTCGGCGCGCAGAGCGGTCACGGGCTCGGCGCCGAGTTGCTGGATATTGGCTTCGATTGTCCGGAATGCCGCAAGGGCACTCTCCACGGCCAACACCCGTGCTGCGCCGCGGCTCCACGCCTCCAGCGCAATCGCCCCGGAACCGGACCACAGGTCGCACACCGCAACGTGATTCCAGGATCGACCTTCCGACGCCAACCGCGCCTCGATGCTGGCGAACATCGCTTCACGCACACGATCCGAAGTTGGTCGCGTACCAGTGGCAGGAATAGTCAGCCTGCGCCCGCGCGCGCTGCCAGAGATGATGCGCGTCACGTCTTGTCCAAGAACTCGGCCTGCTCGTTATCGAGCGCGGCAATTGCCGCCCTCAATGACGGATGTTCGGCCAAGGACGGATCTTCGGATAGCAGCGATTCGGCGCGTGTTCGGGCTTCGATGATCACATCGGCGTCTTGCACCACGCGCAGCAGTCGCAAAGAGGACCGGACACCGGACTGCGATCCGCCGAGCACATCACCTTCGCGTCGGATTTCCAGGTCGCGCCTAGCCAACTCGAACCCATCCCTGGTGGCGGCCACCGCATCCAGCCGCTCCCTTGCAGGCGAACCACTCTGGGCGGAACTGACCAATAAGCACACGCCCGGCAGCGAGCCTCGGCCGATCCGACCGCGCAACTGATGCAGTTGCGAGATTCCGAAGCGGTCAGCATCGAACACGACCATCATTGTTGCGGCGGGAACGTCCACGCCTACCTCGATGACCGTCGTGGAGACCGCCAGATCCACTTCTCCGGTAGCCAAACCGGTCATCACTGCGTCCTTTTCTTCTCCCGACATCCGACCGTGCAACGCGGCGATGTTCGCTCTCGGTAGCCGGCGTCGTGCTTCTTCCAGGACGTCTTCAACCGTCGCGGCCGCTGGGTTCTCCGATTGCGAATCATCGTCAGGATCCTGGGCATCGATGCGCGGGCACACGAAGAAGACCCGGTGGCCAGCTTCGATCTCCTCATCAGCGCGTTGCCACAACCGATCAACGTGTGTTGGTTGGTGGGTCGGATCGACAACGTGAGTTGCAACATCCGCTCGACCGGAGGGCACTTCGGCCAACGTCGAGACATCAAGATCACCAAAGACGGTCATCGCCACGGTGCGCGGAATCGGTGTGGCTGTCATGACCAACACGTGTGGATGGGTGCCATCGGGAGCGCGGCGGGCAAGCGCCGCACGTTGCTCGACTCCGAAACGGTGCTGTTCGTCGATGACCACGAGCCCAAGATCGGCGAACTCCACCGTGTCTTCGAGCAATGCATGCGTGCCGACGATGAGTCCGGCACGGCCACTCGCGATGGCCTCGAGTGCTTCCCGGCGCTCCCGGGAACGAGCTGACCCGGTGAGCAGCACTACCTGTGTTCCGTCTACTGATTCAGGGCCGGCTGCTTCCAACAACGTGCCGGCTTGACCAAGCGGGCCCAGTAGCGACCGAATACCCGCAGCGTGCTGCGATGCGAGTACCTCAGTCGGCGCCAGTAGGACCGCCTGCCCGCCGTCGGCCACCACATCGAGCATTGCCCGCACTGCCACCACTGTCTTGCCGCTACCGACATCACCTTGCAGTAGTCGCTGCATCGGGATGTCCCTCGCGATGTCCGCACTGATCTGGGCGCCCACCTGTTGTTGCCCGTCGGTCAACGCGAACGGCAACGCCGCATCGAACGCCTGTCGAAGCCGGGAGCCTTCCTCGATGCGGGGCTGGGCCCGGTGCCCCTGGGCGATCAACCGGCGCTCAACGAGGGCTGTTTGCAGCACGAACGCTTCTTCGAACGCCAGTCGATGGTGTGCTTGCTGGATCTGTTCGCGCGTGGTCGGGCGATGGATTCCTTCCAGCGCCGTGCGCAGGTCGCACACGCCAGCTTGTTCCGCAATGGTCGGCTCCAGCGGATCGAGCGAGGCCAACTCAACACCGAAGGCGTCGAGGACTACACCCACGGACGTTTGAATTTGCCAGGTCGTCACCGATTTGCTCGATGGGTATACCGGAATGATCGCACCGGCAAAACCTGCGGCACTTTCCGCCGAAGCCTCGTCCAACATCACGTATTGCGGGTGCGCGAGTTGGCGTTGTTCCCGATATGTGCTCACTGTTCCGGCGAATAGCCCACGCTGACCTATCCGCAGTTCGCGTTCGCGCCACGGTTGGTTGAAGAAGGTGATGACCAGGGAGTCGGTGCCGTCGGTCACGAGGACTTCCAGGATCGAACCCTTCTTTTGGCGCATCCGCCGGGTGGTGACCGAAGCGATATCGGCCACGACCGTTACATGGTCCTTGTCGACCAGACCGGCGATCGCGGTCAGCTCGCCCCGCTCCGCGTAGCGCCTCGGGTAGTGACGCAGCAGATCCCGCACTGTCACCAGCCCCAGGCCGCGCTCCAGGGCTCCGGCGGTTCGACCACCGAGGATCCCGCGGAGTTTGGTGTCCCATACGCCCTGCGACGTCACGGCGTGGACGCTACCGGGCCGAAGGCGAGGGCGGCGGGGCCGCGCATGCCGGCGCCAGGGGTGTCGGCTACCCTTCTATGGCTGTCACCGACTCGGTGCAGCCGCATCGAACGTATCGAACCAGGGAGCTCGTGCCCCCTGGGCTGGAAATCAAGGAGTGCACCGTGGCTGCCACCTGCGATGTCTGCGGCAAGGGTCCCGGTTTCGGGCACAACATCTCCCACTCGCATCGGCGCACCAAGCGGCGCTGGAACCCCAATATCCAGCGGGTGCGGGCCAAGATCGGCGCGACCCCCAAGCGCATGAATGTGTGCACCTCGTGCATTAAGGCGGGCAAAGTCACCCGCGCGTGACGTTCTGCTTACGAGAAGTGGGCGAAACCGCCTAGATCCTCGCCCCACTTGGCACCATCCACTGTGACGACCACATCGTCGCCTGCACGCTCGCGCGCACTTCCGATGACGACGAAACCCTTCGGCAGTCTGCCCTTGGCGGGGAATGCCGCCACGAGCGCATGGTCATCGCCCCCGATGAGCATCCACCGACGCGCATCCACGTTGTAAGCAGCCGCGGCCGCCTGCATAGGTTCGGGAACCTCAAAGGCGGCGTTGCCCTCGGTGGTCAGTTCGATGTCTACTCCCGAGGCCTTCGCGAGATGGCCTAAGTCGGCGATGAGGCCGTCGCTGACGTCGATCATCGCGTGGGCTCCTGCCTTCGCGGCCCTCGGTCCGGCGGTGTAGTCGATCTGCGGATAGCGATGTGCGTCCACCAGCGCCTTCGGCGACCGGAAACCTCGTTCGAGCACGGCCAATCCCGCGGCAGCCCAACCCAACCGCCCACACACGGCGATCCGATCCCCAGGCTGCGCCCCGCCGCGGGTGATCGGCGCTCGAGTGTCTAACGAGCCCAGCGCCGTCACCGAGATCACGATCGCATCGCCCTCGGTGGTGTCACCGCCCGCGAGGACTGCACCGGACGCCGTGCACTCTTGGGTCAACCCAGCAGCCATCTCGTTCACCCACGCAACAGGCAGGTCTCCTGGAGCGACCAGACCCACGAGAACGCTGGTGGCCTGCCCGCCCATGGCGTTGACATCGGACAAACTCGCCGCGGCGGCCCGCCTGCCCACATCGATGGCACTGGACCAATCGCGGCGAAAATGACGCCCCTCGACCAACACGTCTACGCACGCGACCACCCGACCATCACCGGCAGCGAGCACGGCGGCGTCATCCCCCGGTCCGACCTCGGCGATTTTCGAAGCAACGTGGGTGGTTTCGAGTATCCGGTCGATCACGGCGAACTCGCCGACATCGCGCAGCGTGCGTTCGCCGGTCATGTGTTGCCCTTCACAGAAGTAGTCTCAGGTTCGTGGTCGCGCCAGCCTACGTCGCTTCACTCGCGATCGGGGTGATCGTGGCGGGCAGTGCGCTTGGTGGTTGCGCTCGACCCGTGGCCGTGCAAGCCCCGAGTACATCAACGGCGTGCGAGCCGGTCCTCGCCGCGGCCCCCATCAGGGTCCTTGGCGAACTGCAGCGCGAGACCACGCCAGCGCAGGCAGCGGCCATCGCGTGGGGAGATCCTCCGATCGTGCTGGTGTGCGGGGTCGACATCGACGTGCCTGCCGATGCGCAGATCGTGGAAGTCAATGGAATCGCGTGGGTTGCCCAGAACAGCGACGACGGCACCGTGTTCACGACCTTTGAAGAAGATCCGGTGATCCAAGTGCGTGTCCCTGCCGCCTACCGTCCCGAGGTCGAGGTGCTCACCGACCTCGACGCCATGCTCGCCGAAGGGTGAACTTGCGCCCGATATGTCATGATCTCTAGATGCCCCGCATTGATGCACCCACCATCACCGAGCATCGCGACCAGCGTCGGGCCGCGCTGCTAGCTGCCGGCCACGAGTTGGTGCTGACCGGTGGGCCAACGGCGGTGACCATGACCGCGGTAGCCGCGCGAGCCGGGCTGTCGCGTCCCGCGGTGTACGAATACTTCGCTTCCACGCAGGATTTGCTCTCGGCTGTCCTCAGCGAGCGCATGGAGGTATGGACCCAGGAGGTCGATCGGGCACTCGCCCAGGAAACCTCCCCGGAGGAGAAGGTGCTCACCTACGTGCGCGTTTCTCTCGAGTTGATCAGCGATGGCAGCCACGGGCTGCTGGTGCTGCTGAGCAGCGAGACCCTGCCGGCGGATGTACGCCGCACCCTCAGCGCCTTGCACGCCACCTTGGCTGCCCCGTTGAGCTCGGCCATGCAAGATCTTGGGATCACCGATGTCGACCGAGCCACCCGGTACGTGCAGGGCTTGGTCGAAGCGGCCGCGCGACGGATCGAACCGGGTCAAGATCCGTCCTCGGAAATTCAATCCGCCACGATCTTCGCGGTTGCCGGCGTTCGCGCCCTCGCTGGCGTTTAGCGCAAACCAGGCCGGCGAGCCGCTGCCTCGGTTACTAGCGAGTCGATCAGATCGGCGTATCTCACACCCGAGGCTTCCCACATCCGCGGGAACATCGAGATGGGCGTGAACCCGGGCATTGTGTTCACTTCGTTGACCACGATGTCCGAACCGCTCACGAAGAAGTCAACGCGGGCCAAGCCCTCGCAGCCGGCTGCGCGAAAACACCTCTTCGCCAGCGCCTGAATCTGCTCCACGGTTTGCTGATCCAACTCGGCGGGAACGATGAGTTCGGCACCGTCGGCGATGTACTTGGCGTCAAAGTCGTAAAAGGCGAATCCTTCTCGCACGCGGATCTCCGCCGGAGCACTGGCAAGCACGTCACCGCTTGCGTCTTGACGCACCGCGCACTCGATCTCGCGGGCACCGACCATTCCCTGCTCCACGACAACCCGCGGATCGTGTTGTCGCGCGGTGTCGATTGCAGCCGCGACATCGTCCGCGAAACGATCAGGAAGGTTCGGATCCGTGGCGAAACGCTCAACGCGCGTGATGCCTACGGAAGATCCAGCCCGCGATGGTTTGACGAACACCACCGGCGCGAGCTCCTCGACGCGGGCGAGTAAGGCATCGGCGTCGGTGGGCCATTCCGAACCCGCGACAGACACCCAGGGCGTGACGGGAATACCGGAAGCCGCCAGCACCTGCTTGAGGGTGAGTTTGTCCATGCACAGCGCAGAGGCCAGCACGCCTGAGCCGACGTAAGGGATACCCGCCAGTTCCAGCAGCCCTTGGATCGTGCCGTCTTCGCCCCACGGTCCGTGTAAGACGGGAAAGACCACGTCCACGCGAGTGGGCACCCCGTCGATCAAGACGCCGTGGATCCGCGGATCGGTTGTGAACACGACAGACGCGGGGCCGTCCGCGACGATCGGCAACTCCACGCCGCGAAGATCGTTGGGGCGTTGGTCGTAGCTCACCATGCCGCCGGTAGGGGTAATCGCGATCGGCAACACGGTGTATCCGGCGGCCTCTAGGGCCTCCCACACGGCCGCGGCGCTGATGCACGAGATGGAGTGTTCGCTACTACGCCCCCCGAAGACGAGCGCCACCGTCGAAGCCGACATGGAGCGCACGGTATCGGCCTGGCATCACAGGGCGCCGAAACACCACTACGGTCAGGGGATGAGCGAGAGGCACAACGCGGTAGATCAGGCCACTCTCGCGGTGACGGCTGGGCGACCTCCCCGCACCCCGGATGCCCCGCTGAACACCCCGATCGTTGCCGCCTCGACCTTCGTTGCAGGTGGCGACATCGAGTACGCGCGCGAAGGTGGACCTACCATCGCCGCTTTCGAATCGCTGGTGGCGCAGTTGGAGTCGGTCGATCTCAACACCTCTGCACATGCGGTCGCCTTCTCCTCCGGTATGGGAGCCGCCGACGCCGTCCTGGACCTAGTGCCCATCGGTGGTCGGGTGATCGCACCGACCACTGCCTACACCGGCGTGGCAGCGCGTTTGAGAGAGCTGCGCGATCGGGGAGCCATCGAGCTCGACCTTGTCGATATTTGCGACACCGCTTCGGTGCTGTCCGCCATTGACCAGCCCGCCGCGTTGTTGTGGCTGGAATCCCCCACCAATCCGCTGCTCGAGCAGGCCGATCTCGAAACCGTGCTCGGCGCTGCCCGTACGCGAGGCCTGCGCTCGATCGTTGACAACACCTTCGCCACCCCGATCTTGCAACGACCGTTGAACTCCGGAGCCGATGTCGTGATGCACAGCGCCACCAAGGCGCTTTCCGGCCACTCCGACCTGCTCATGGGCGCTCTCGTGACCGGTGATGCCGACCTTGCCGAGTCATTGCGGGGCCGTCGCACCCTCCTCGGTGCAACACCCAGCGCCTTCGACGCCTACCTAGCAACCCGCGGTATCCGCACCTTGCCACTGCGCATGGAACGCGGACAGCAAACGGCTGCCTTGTTAGCCGAAAGGCTCGCCGCGGAGCCATCGATCAGCAGAGTGCGGCACTTCGGCACGATGCTCACCATCGAATTCGGCCAAGATGCGCAGCGCGCCGACCGCGTATGCAACGCCACCCGCATCTGGGTACACGCCACCAGTTTGGGGGGCGTGGAATCATCTTTGGAACGGCGGCGGCGCTGGCCGTTGGAAGCAGCGCACGTCCCCGAAGATCTGGTGCGGTTGTCCGTCGGGATCGAAGCCCCCGAAGACCTGTGGCGTGATCTGTGCAGTGCACTGCAAGCGGACTAGGCGCCAACCGTTAGCCGCGCGCGTCGGTCTCCGAGCGAGTATCGCGCGCCATGAACGCCGCAGCCATCACGGTCGGTGAATGACCGTGGTGCAACACGTTCACCACTTGCTCGGTGATCGGCATCTCCACCCCGTGCTCGCGGGCCAACTCCAAGATCGGGGTGCAACTCTTGTAGGCCTCGCATGTCTGCCGAGTGATGTCGATCGTCTCCTCGACAGTCAGCCCGGACCCGATGTTCTCCCCAAAGGTGCGATTACGGGACAGCGACGACTGACACGTCGCGACCAAATCGCCCACACCGGCAAGGCCCTGGAAGGTCAACGGATCGGCACCAAGTGCGACCCCCAGACGGGCCATCTCCGCCAGGCCGCGGGTGATCAGGGAAGCTTGTGAATTCTCCCCCAGCCCCATCCCAACCGCCATGCCGTTCGCCACGGCGATCACGTTCTTCACCGAACCGCCGATCTCAGTTCCGATGACGTCGGTCGTCCAGTAGGGCCGGAAGTAGTTCGTGGTGCAGGCCGCTTGAACCGCCTGCGCTGTTTGTGCATCGGTGCAAGCGACCGTGCTTGCAGTTGGCTGGCGCTGGACGATTTCCCGCGCCAGATTGGGTCCGGAGATCACCGCGATCTGTTCGCTCGCGGTACCGAGTGTTTGTGCGATTACTTCGCTCATCCGCATCGTCGTACCTATCTCAATTCCCTTGATGAGCGAGACGATGACCGCTGAGGTGGGAATGACCGATTTCCATTCCAGGAGATTGGCCCGCACGGCCTGCGCCGGGAGCGCAAGCACCACTAGTTCGGCACCGTCTAGTGCCTCCGCCGCCGACAACGTGGCACGAATACCGTCGGGCAAGTCCACTCCCGGGTGGTACGTGCGGTTCTGCCGAATCGTGGTGATCTGATCAACAGTGCGCTCGTCTCGCGACCAAATGGTCACGTCGCATCCGGCATGGGCCAGGACCATGGCAAAGGCCGTGCCCCAAGAGCCCGACCCCATCATCGCTACCTGCATCAATGACCACCTTGCGGCGAAGGATCCGTGTGCACACCGTGGTGCTCAGGGACGAACCTGTGCGCCGGCGGCTCGCCGCCACGGATCTTGGCCAATTCAGCACTCAGTGCGTCCATGATCCGGTCGGTCGCCTCCTCGAGAGTGTCATGGTCCATCGGACGATCGGCAAAGTCCGATAGGTCCACCGGTGCCCCAATGGAAACGTGCATCGTCTTACGGGGTAACAGCCGAAGTTCTTTGCGGTACGGACGCATAACATCCGTTGCGCCCCATTGCGCCATCGGCAGCACAGGACGGCCTGTTGCGAGCGCGATTCGCGCGGCCCCTGTCTTGCCGACCATCGGCCACTCGTTCGGATCCTTGGTGATCGTTCCTTCCGGGTACACGACCACGCATTCCCCGCGCTGGACGGCCGCCACCGCGTCTCGAACCGCCGCTACGGCTTCCTTCGTTTCCCGATAAACGCGAATCTGCCCGGCACTTTCGATGATCGAGCCGATTACCGGCACCCGAAAAACCGACTCCTTGGCCAGGAAGCGAGGGGGCCGATCGTTTTCCCACAAAGCGTGAGCGATGACCAACGGATCGAACCATGAAATGTGGTTGGCAGCGATGATGATGCCGCCGTCGTCGGAATTCAGCCGTTGCATCCCACGCCAATCGCGCTTGGTCAAGGCTGTCATTACCGGCCAGAGCAAGAACACCGCGATTCGGTATCCCGGACCGAGCCGCCAGCGCCGCCGCACCCGTGGTGCACGGCGGATCGAATGACCGGTCATCCGCGCAGGCTAGTAGGTCGAAGCCGAGCAACGCCGGGGATAGCGTTCAATAGCCCAGTGGATACGTGGACTGCGATCGTGCCTATCCGCTCGCTGCATGCGGGAAAGTCCCGACTCACGGGTCACCCGGATCTACCAGCCCTGACCGAAGCATTCGCCCGGGATGTCCTCGCCGCTTGCGCGGCTTGCCCAGAGGTCGACCAGGTGATCGTGGTTACCTCCGATCCGCAGGTGGTCGAACTCGCCGAGCGATGTGGTGCCGAGGGTCTGCTGCAAGCACCACCAGAGGGAATCAACGAAGCTGTTGCGCAAGGTAGAGCTGCCTCCCGCGAAGGCACGCCCGTGGTAGCGATTCTTGGCGATACTCCCTGCCTGACAGGTGCAGTGCTCACCACCGTCCTGACTGCTGCTAGCCGGTACGACGTTTCCTTTGTCGCTGATACCGCCGGGACTGGGTCGACCATCTGGTGTTCGCAGGTCCTGGGCACAACCTCCCACTTCGGTCACCACTCGAGAGCGCACCACCGGGCCGCGGGTGCGGTGGAACTTGGCAGCGACCAAAGTGGTGAACATTGGCTGCGCGCTCGCCGAGACGTGGACACCGCGATCGATCTGTGGGATGCACAGCGGATAGGCGTCGGCCCTGCCACCGAGCTCACCTTGGCCTGAAAAAGAAATCGGGGACCGCCGGTAACGACGGTCCCCGATCGAAAGCGAGAGTTAGCGGCGCGTGGTCTTACGAGCGGGCGCCTTCTTCGCGGTCTTCTTGGCTGCGGCCTTCTTTGCCGGAGCCTTCTTGGCAGTCTTCTTGGCAGCCGTCTTCTTCGGCGGAGCCTTCTTGGCTGGCTTCGCGGCCGAGGGATCCACCAACTTCTTAGCGCCGGAAACGGCACCCTTGAATTCCGCACCTGGGCGGAACTTCGGCAGCTTGGTGGCCTTGATCTTCACGGCCTCACCGGTACGAGGATTACGACCGATGCGGGCCTTGCGAGCCGTCGACTCGAATACCCCGAAGCCACTGACGGCAACCTTGTTGCCCTTGGCGACGGCCTTCTTGGTCTCATGGAGGAAGGCGTCGACGATGTCGGTGACGTCCTTCTTGCTGTGTCCAAGACGGTCGGACACATTGTTGATCAGATCTGCTTTGTTCACGAGTGTTACCCCTCCGGAGGGCTCAAGTAATCGACCGTTTGGCCGACTACTAAAACCTAATGTTCACCAGGCATTTTCGCGATTCGCCGCGCCGGTGAATTATGTTGCACTGCAAGGGATTTCGGTCACACCCATTGGACGGGGTTCGGTACCCACATCCTGGTCGCCGGCTACTGGGTGACGGGCTTGAAAGCCGGCCGTGCAGACTCAAACTCAGTGATTTCGTCGGCATACTGCAATGTGATCCCGATGTCATCGAGGCCTTCCAGCAAACGCCAGCGCACATAGTCATCGACATCGAAGTCGGAC
>ERZ891134.908-NODE-908-length-22151-cov-5.156770_pt1 | contig 22151 bp, 14 predicted proteins | sample MGYA00520888_ERZ891134 | MGnify/ENA primary metagenome ERZ891134 (study PRJEB32303, sample SAMEA104408692) | aquatic metagenome | biome: Brackish water; feature: Coastal; material: water | place: Baltic Sea | collected 2014-10-23 | depth 10 m ... | reverse complement strand
TTATGTCCTTTAAGTGGCCTATTGGGGTGGGTACCAGATATAGTGTTCCCATTTAATTAAGCGTTAAATCGTTGCGCCACTAGGGTCAAAAATCGCTCAACCACAGCCTCTTTACCTTCCCAATACCCATATTCGGGCTTGACTTGTTGGTGCAAAAACTCGGTCGCTTCTTCAAAGGACGAAAACGTCGTTATTTGCGAAACAACACGATTATACCCTTCGATGTCTTCTGAAAATAATTGCTTAACGAAGACCAAGCGGTCATTGAGTCCGATCATCAAACGGCCATGCTGGCTATTTCGGTTTTTGGGTTGTTTGTTCCGGTGTTGCAGATGCACCGATGAAGCTTCCCCGCCAACATCGACTACTGATTCTTCTGCACCGGACGCTTCTTTTTTAAATGGGGTCTTATCTAACAAGGGTTCGGTTTCTTTTGGCTCAAAAACAACCGTTTGGCGGTAATGTTCCATTGGGTCACTTGCGGATGCTGCAGCAGGATCGAGATCGGCTAACGCTTCAAGAAGCTTGTCTACCTGTTGGCTCTCTGCGGGCATTTGGGCCACAATGTCTTTGATTTGTTCTGTGGATAATTCCATCCGAGGCAACAAAGGGGGTTCGTCTAAAGCAAATTCCTCTTGATGTGCCGCGACAACCAATTGCTCATAAAGGGTCCGACTCAGTTCCTTTAGCTGACCCAAAGACGCGTCTTGATCTGCTTCAAGAATTTTCCGTGCAATGGCCACTAGGCCTTTGTGCAATGCGTTCTTCATTCTTTTTTGGATTACCCGACTTTCTCTATTTTGTTTTGTTAAATTTACGCATCATAATACGAAACTTCAAACAAAACTGTTTTATTCTAAAGCTCCGTTATGTTTCTTGAAAACGCCGCACACAACTCTGTTTCTTTTGGCTGGATCGAAGTCATCTGCGGCTCGATGTTTTCGGGCAAAACCGAAGAGTTAATCCGCAGAATTAAAAGAGCTCAGATTGCCCACCTTAATGTGGCTATATTCAAGCCGGTTATGGACGACCGCTATGATCAAAACAAGGTTGTCTCACACGACAGCAATCAACTTGCCGCGATGCCCGTAGCTCATTCTGCGCAATTATTTGATTTAGCGCAAGGTTTTGATGTTGTGGGTGTTGACGAAGCCCAGTTTTTTGACCCCGCAATAGTTAAAGTCTGTAACGACCTTGCCAACCAAGGTATACGGGTTATTGTTGCTGGCTTAGACATGGATTATACCGGCAAGCCTTTTGGCCCAATGCCTGCCTTAATGGCCACCGCAGAATATGTCACTAAAGTGCATGCAATTTGCACGCGAACCGGGAGATTGGCTCATTTTAGTTTTAGGACGAACCAAAACGACGATCTCGTCTTGCTGGGCGAAACCGACAATTATGAAGCCTTGAGTCGATCGGCCTTCTATTCTGCCATGCGCGATGAACGCTCTAAGCAGTCCAATGAAACCCGTGCCGGTAACGACCCCATTCCATTGTCTTAGAGCGATGACTTTACAAGAAACCCATCTAGAAATTAACCTTAAGGCCTTAGCACACAACTACAGTGTGTTGCGCAGCAGGTTGCAGCCTCAAACGAGCTTTTTGGCCGTTGTCAAAGCCTTTTCTTATGGACACGAAGCTGCTGTTGTTGCCCAAAAACTTGAGGCATTAGGGGTCAACTATTTTGGGGTGGCTTATGCGCCAGAAGGCTCTAATCTGCGCCATCACGATATCCAAACCCCTATCTTACTGCTGCACCCATTGCCCGGACATTTTGAGTCTATTGTGGCCCATCGTCTTGAGCCTAGTCTTTATAGTCTTGATTTAATCACGCAACTTATCACCTATCTCGAGCAGCGCAATATTGAAGACTTTCCTGTTCACCTTAAATTCAACTCAGGCCTGAATAGGCTTGGGCTTTCTTTAAAGGATATTCCTGATGTGCTTGAGCGCCTGGCGCAAACCAAATCGGTCCGTGTTGTTTCTGTTTTTTCGCACCTCGCCGCCAGCGAAGACCCCAAAGAAGATGCTTTTAGCCGAAACCAAATAAACCGTTTCGAGGCATTTTATGAGGGTGTCACCCTGGGGCTTAACCACAAGCCGTTTCGGCATATCCTCAATACCTCAGGCATTTTTAACTACCCCGAAGCCCAATACAATATGGTTCGCTCAGGCATCGGTCTTTACGGTTATGGCAATGACACCCGGTTCGATGCTCTGTTGCAGCCTGTCGCACGTTTAATAACAATCATTACCCAAATCCATCACTTAGACCCTGGCGCCTCTGTAGGTTATAACCGCGGTCACCAAACCAATCAAGCCATGACCACCGCTACCTTGGCTATTGGCCATGCCGACGGCATTTCTCGCCTTTATGGCCAAGGCAAAGGCTGGGTGCTTATTCATGGACAAAAAGCCCCCATCGTCGGAAATGTCTGTATGGATATGATCATGGTTGATGTGACCAATATTCCCTGCCAAAATGGAGACCAAGCCATCGTTTTGGGGCCCGAACTCCCGGCCAGTAGTCTTGCGGAGTCTGCCGGGACAATTTCTTACGAATTGCTCACCAGTCTGTCTCAAAGAATCAAACGCGTGGTCATTGATTCGTGAGAAAATCTTTTGTAAATTAGGCTACACCTATAAAACCCATATCACGATGCTTAAAGAATTCAAAACCTTTATCATGACAGGCAACGTCATTGAATTGTCTGTCGCTGTTATCCTCGCAGGAGCAGTTGGGGCGGTAATTTCAGGATTTACCAACAACATTATGATGCCTATCGTCGGGCATTTCTCTGGCGGAATGGACTTTTCTTCATTCAAAATTGTTCTGAGTCCTGCCGTGACCGACCCTGCAGGGATTTTGGTCACTGCCGAAAACGCCATTTTGTATGGTCAATGGATCAACACCCTAATCAACCTCATTATTGTAGGGTTCTTGTTGTTTTTGATCATCAAGAGTTATCAATCATTGCAGCGCAAGAAAGAAACAGCTCCTGCGCCAAAACCGGGGCCTACAGAAGTTGATTTGCTTAAAGAAATTCGGGACGCGCTAAAAAAATAAAGGCCCGGCAAGCGTCTCATATGTCTTCTGGAAAAAGACCTCTAGGCAGAGTGCGTGTCTTTTTTTTTGCCAGCAACGCGGCATGTGTGGCTTAAATCGTATTTTTGAATTCTAAACCTTTTGCTTATGAAAGTCGCTGTGGTTGGGGCTACCGGAATGGTTGGCCAAGTCATTCTTCATCTCCTCGAAACCAGATCGTTTCCTGTCACCACGCTGATCCCTGTGGCCAGTAATGCCTCGGCAGGGCGCGTCGTGCGGTTCAAGAACCAAAATGTCCCCATAGTCACTATTGATGAAGCTTTAGCACAAAAGCCTGTCCTCGCGCTTTTTTCCGCAGGAGGGGATGTCTCGCAAGAGTGGGCCCCGAAATTCGCCGCTGCAGGAACTACCGTTATTGATAACTCGTCCTTTTGGCGTATGGATCCCAATATCAAATTGGTTGTGCCCGAATTGAATGCCGCCGTCTTGACCAAGGACGACAAAATTATCGCCAACCCAAACTGTTCTACGATTCAATTAGTAATGGCTTTAGGGCCACTACACAAAGTATTTGGCATGAAGCGCGTGATTGTATCTACCTATCAGTCCGTTTCTGGCACCGGGCAAAAAGCGGTTCAGCAATTAGAAAATGAAATTAAGGGGGTTAGTGGCCCGATGGCTTATCCCTATCCGATCCACAAAAATGCCTTGCCGCATTGTGATGTTTTTTTAGATAATGGCTACACCAAAGAAGAACAAAAGCTCGCCACAGAACCACAAAAAATATTAGATGACACGAGTTTTATGGTCTCGGCGACCGCTGTCCGTATTCCAACGGCCGGTGGGCACAGCGAATCGGTCAATGTTTCTTTTGAGCGCGATTTTAGTCTGGACGCCGTGCGTGCGCTTTTGCAAAATGCCCCTGGAGTGGTGGTGCAGGATTTCCCAGAAACCAACACCTACCCCATGCCCGCTATCGCCCATGGAAAAGACGACGTTTTTGTGGGCCGTATCCGACGCGATCTCAGCCAAGAGCGCACTTTAAATCTTTGGATTGTCGCTGATAACCTGCGTAAAGGAGCGGCAACAAATGCCGTTCAGATTGCCGAGCACCTTGTTTCTAAAGGATTTATATAGCAGTGCCAATGTCTGTTGATTCAGCAGTGGCTTCTTTTTTCAGGCTTTATTATTTTCATTTTTTCTCGTTATTTTTTCCTATTTTTAGGCTCATTTCAATGACCTATAAGCACTTACATATCTCACGTTTCTATAGCCGCAAGGTGCTCGCTCTTTGTGCGGGCTTCGCTCTGTTTGCGGGCTGTAATTCGGATGATGATGGTTATACCCCTTTGGCGATCAATACAACGCCCGACAGTGGTCAAGTCTATCAAAATGCCACGCTTAATCTGAATATTTTTGTCAATGATAATAATATTCCAGAGGCTGGAACTGTTGAATTCAGTACGCCAAGCAAAGGGATCGCTGCCATTTCGACTCATGGCAACGGGCAAGATTTGGCCCAACAAGAACTCATATACACCCCATCAGGGGCCTCTATTGGGGATGATGTTTTCACCTATACCGTTTGTGATGCTTCTGGTCAGCAGTGCAGTACGGCTTCAATCACCATAACCGTCTTGCCTTTTTCTCCTGTGCAATTGGATTTAAGTAGTGTGCCTTACCCCAAACTTTCCGACTATAATTTTTTTGAAGGACCAATGTCGGACCTCAGCCCTGTTTATGGTGTATTGCCTTATGAGCCTATCAGCGCATTGTTCAGTGACTATGCCAAGAAAAAAAGATTTGTATGGATGCCCAACAATACGAGTGCCTCTTATGTGTCGGATGCTGTTTTGCTCGATTTTCCCACGGGTAGCGTCCTAATCAAGGCCTTCTATTACAACAATGTTTTGCCGGCAATAGAGACAAAAATTATCGAAACGCGCTTGCTCATCAAACAAGAAACCGGCTGGATATTCGCCGAGTATATCTGGGATGAAGCACAACAAGAGGCTTATTTAGACGTCGATGGTTATGGCGCCAATATCCCTGTCGAATGGCTAGAAAATGGTGTGGCCAAAGAGGTCAACTATCGTGTGCCTTCTCAGAGCCAGTGCTATACCTGTCACAAGTTTTATGAATTAGCCACCCCAATTGGCCCCAAACCTCAGGGCCTTAACGGCCTGTTTGACTATGCCGATGGGGCGTCAAACCAGCTCCAAAAATGGCAAGAAATGGGCTATCTCGATAATTCTTTGCCCCAAAGCATTGAAACGGTTGTGGATTGGTCAGATGCCACGGAGCCTCTAGACTTGCGTGTGCGCTCTTATTTTGATATCAACTGCTCGAGTTGCCACAGCGACAGCGGGCATTGTGACTACCGCAGTTTACGCATGAATTTTAATTTGAGTCATGACCTCGCTAATCTGGGGGTGTGTGTAGATCCCGACACGCCAATTCCTGGTTATGAGAACGATAAGATCATTGAACCTGGAGATGCTTTAAATTCAATTTTGTACTTTCGTCTGCATACGACCCTCGAAGAGTATAGAATGCCCTTGCTTGGTCGTACCTTAAGGCATGATGAAGCACTCCTTTTTATCGAACAATGGATATTAAATTTAACCCCTGCCTGCGACTAATTCAGGCTTTAATAATCACCCCTATGAAACTAAAATTAACCCTTGCATCCGCTCTGCTTTTCTCTGTAATTGGGATGAGCCAAGTTACGTTTTCAACTCAAGGTATTGGCACCAACCGATCTGATCGGGCAGTTGTCGATATGAATGGTGACTTTTTGGATGATATTATCTCTGTGGCGACTTCTTCCGTCCAGGTTTTTTATCAACAACCCGACGGAACGTTCATCGAAGATGTTTTATTCACCACGCCTGCCGACAACTTGCCCTCTTGGAGTCTCGCCGCGGCTGATTATGATGGAAATGGCTACACTGACTTACTTTATGGTGGGGGAAATGGCGTGACGTTTATGCGCGCAAACGCAAACGGAACAGGTTTTGACGAGGTTTCTTTTCCTCAATATGTTTTTTCGCAACGCTCTAATTTCGTTGACATAAATAACGACGGTCACCTAGACGCCTTTGTCTGTCATGACGTTGAGCCTAATGTCTATTATATTAATGATGGTTTTGGCAACTTTACCTTCAATCAAGGAGGTATCGGAGACTATCCTACCGGCGGGCATTATGGATCTGTCTGGATCGATTTTGACAACGACGGAGATATGGATATGTTCAACGCCAAGTGCGGTGGTGGGCCAGATCGCAGAACTGATCATTTACACCAAAACGACGGGGCAGGCTCCTTTATTGAAATTGGTGCTACCGCTGGTGTAGCTGACGCCATGTCTACGTGGTCTTCTGCTTGGGGAGATTACAACAATGACGGATATATGGATGTTTTTGTAGGCAATAGCGTAGATCCTGAGCATAAATTAATGACCAACAATGGAGATGGAACCTTTACCAATGTTACTGCAGGCTCTGGTGTTGAAGATTTAACAACCACCGGGATCGAGAATTGTGCTTACGATTTTGATAACGACGGTTATATAGACATTGTCTCTAATGGGAATATTTTCTTTAATAATGGCGATATGACCTTTACCCTCGAAACCGACTTATTACCAAGTAACAACGGTGCTTTTGGAGACCTCAATAATGATGGGTTTGTTGACTCTTTTACCGGCAGCACCATCTTCAAAAACAACGGTAACACAAACCATTACCTGACCATTAATACGGTTGGAGTACAAAGCAACCGTAACGGAATAGGGGCGCGCGTAAGCCTGACTTCTGGTTTGGGCACACAGATTAGAGATGTCCGCAGTGGTGAGGGTTTTCGCCTTATGAGTACCCTAAACACACACTTTGGTTTGGGCCAAGATACCGAAATCGCTATTGTCACCATTACATGGCCTTCTGGCATTGTTGATGTTTTGGAAGATGTCGCCGTAGACCAAACAATTGTTATTGTAGAAGGCTCAACGACTTTGGGCACCCAAGACCATACGGGTATCCAGCTGATTGTTTCGCCAAACCCAGCAAAAGACTTGATCACTATTACAGGAACCACGCCGTTTACTCTAGCACAATACGATGTGTTTGACATGCAAGGCAAAGTTGTTTTGAACGGTAGTTTAGGTTCCGGACAAATTAACGTCAGCACATTGGCTCAAGGCACTTATGTCGTGCGTCTTACCAATGGATCGTCGGTTAACAGTCAGCAGTTTATCAAAAGATAACCTCTGAATATAGAGCATAGGCCGCCCAAAATGGGCGGCTTTTTTTTTGACAAAATCCCCTAGCACCCCCGTAATGCCTGTGAATATTCGTTATCTTTAGCTTTCTTATTCTCGCCACATATGAAACACCTCTCTCTATTCCTTGTAATGATCATCGCCATGAGCTGCAACAGCCCACAGAAAACTAGTTTTACTCCGTTGGACTACCCAGAAACCAAAAGGGTCGATACCCTTGACACTTACTTCGAAACCACAATTGCCGATCCTTACCGTTGGCTCGAAGACGACCTCAGTCAAGAAACAGAAGCATGGGTAACGCAGCAAAACAAAACGACCTTGGGTCATTTGGAGCAGATTCCATTTCGTTCTGAACTCAAGGAACGCCTCACGAGTTTGTGGAATTATGAAAAAATTACTGCACCCTTTGTGGAGGGCGATTATACGTATTTCTATAAAAATAATGGACTTCAAAATCAATATGTCTTATACCGCTACACCAATGGCGGCTCTGCCGAGGCGGCCGAAGTTTTTTTAGACCCTAATGGATTTAGAGAAGACGGCACAATATCCTTGGGCGGGGTGAGCTTTTCAAAAAAAGGCACTTTAGCCGCGTACAGTATTTCTGAAGGGGGTAGTGATTGGCGGAAAGTCTTGGTTATGGACACCAAAACCAAGACACTTGTGGGTGATACCATCGCTGAAGTCAAGTTTAGTGGGCTTTCTTGGAAAGGCGATAGCGGCTTTTATTACTCGAGCTATGACAAGCCCAAAGGAAGCGAACTCTCAGAAAAAACAGACCGACATAAGCTTTATTATCACGCCATGGGAACTAGCCAGAAAGACGATGTCCTGGTTTTTGGCGGCGAGGCCGAGGCCAAGTACCGGTATGTTAGTGGTGGCGTAACTGAAGACCAGCGTTATTTGGTTGTGACGGCCAGCAACGCAACTTCGGGCAATAAACTTTTTGTCCACGACTTCAAACGCCCTGAAAAAGGCTTCATAACTATTCTGGACCACAGCGACAGCGACACATATGTGATCGAAACACAAGGAAGCACCTTGTTTTTGAACACGAATCTCGATGCGCCCAACAAACGCATTGTAAAGACAACGATTGACAAACCTAGCCCAGAGCATTGGGAAGATGTGATTCCAGAAACAAAGCATGTTTTATCAACCTCAACAGCCGGAGGCTTCTTTTTTGCCGAATACATGGTCGATGCCCTGTCAAAAGTGTATCAATACGATATAAGCGGTGTCTTGGTGCGTGAGATAGAATTACCCGGTCTGGGGAGCGCTGGCGGATTTAGCGCCAGAAAAACGGACACCGAACTCTACTATTCGTTTACCAATTATACCACGCCTGGTAGTGTCTTTAAAATGGCAATAGCAGAAGGCACCTCTGAATTGTATATTCAGCCTGCCATCGATTTTAATCCCGAAGCATACACCAGTGATCAAGTTTTTTATACCTCAAAAGATGGCACTAAGGTTCCGATGATCATTACCTATAAGAAAGGACTCAAACGCGACGGGAAAAACCCTACTATTCTATATGGATATGGCGGATTCAATATCAGCCTAACCCCCTCCTTTAGTATTGTCAATGCGGTTTGGTTAGAGCAAGGCGGGGTTTACGCCGTTCCTAATATCCGTGGAGGAGGAGAGTATGGAAAAACCTGGCACGATGCGGGGACACAAATGCAAAAGCAAAATGTGTTTGACGATTTTATCGCGGCCGCTGAATACCTGACCGAAAACAATTATACCAGCAAGGATTATCTCGCGATTCGCGGTGGCTCTAATGGCGGTCTATTGGTCGGTGCTGTGATGACCCAGCGCCCCGATCTTATGAAAGTCGCTTTGCCTGCTGTTGGGGTATTGGACATGCTCCGCTACCATACCTTTACGGCAGGTGCGGGATGGGGGTACGATTATGGTACGGCAGAAGACAGCCCAGAAATGTTTGATTATTTGCTCAATTATTCTCCGGTCCACAATGTCAAGCAAGGTGTCGCTTATCCCGCAACACTTGTCACTACGGGTGATCACGATGATCGAGTGGTTCCCGCACATAGTTTTAAATTTGCGGCAGAATTACAAGCCAAGCAATCAGGTGACGCGCCCGTATTGATCCGGATTGAGACGGATGCGGGTCACGGCGCCGGCACCCCGGTAAGCAAGACCATCGAACAATACGCCGACATTTTTGGGTTTACGCTATTTCATATGGGCTATCGCGTCTTGCCTGAAGAGGTGCATGCGCGGCTCAAGACTTAACCTGGTCCTAGACAAGATCACCTGATGCTGCAAGCCACAATCGATTCGTTTTCTTATCAAGACAAAAACATCTTGAGCCACATACAGCTCCATGCAGCACTAGGTGAGCATGTGGCTATATTGGGCGAGAGTGGCTGTGGAAAAACAACGCTTTTACATCTTATCTATGGTCTGCTGACCCTGGAAAACGGGGCCATTACTTGGAACAACAAGCCTGTTTTAGGACCAGAATCTGTTTTGATTCCTGGGGCGCCCAACATGAAACTTGTGGCACAAGAATTTGACCTCATGCCTGTGACTTCGGTGGCTGATAATATTGCGACACACCTGCCGCGTTTTAATCAGCGCAAGCGATCTGCGCGGATTAATGAATTGCTGCATGTTGTTGGACTCACCAAACAAAAAGACCAATTAGTGAAAACGCTGAGTGGTGGTCAAAAGCAACGCGTCGCCCTCGCAAAAGCTCTTGCGGTTGAGCCAGAGGTATTGCTTTTGGATGAGCCCTTCAGTCACATAGATATGCACCTGCGCACGAAGCTGCGCCGCTCCTTGTACCATTACCTCAAAACAACAAAAACGACCTGCATTACCGCTACCCACGATGCGGAGGAGGCGCTGGCCTTTGCCGATTCCATCGTGGTTCTTGGTGAAGGCACCATGACGACTCAGGCGGCTCCAAGAGCCCTATATCGTTCCTTATCTAGCGCTTATTTGGCTGGTTTTTTTGGTGAATTCAGCCATGTTCCAAGGGGTGTTTTCGATGATGAAGAACACTTCCTCTTGCCCCATCAGCTCAAGCGAACAAATAAAACATCTCCTTTGGCGGTTAGGGTCACACACAATTATTTTAAGGGGCCCTTTACCCTTGTGGCAGGAGCATCCGCTTTTGGCACGGTTTATTTTGCCCACCACAAATCCTTAAAAATAGGGGCTCCTTGTTTTTTGGCTTTATTAAAAATTAAGCCTTAAATTGGCCTCCAATATCCCTTTTTTTATGCCCGTTTTGCGCTTTTGGCTTTTGGCCGCCCTTTTGTTTTCATTTGATTCATCCGGTCAAGAACTCCCTCCTATCATCAATTACCCAGCCGATGTATATGGAGCGAACAATCAAAATTGGATGATTTCCCAAGGAGAACGCGGTTTTATTTATGCCGCGAATAATGACGGTCTGCTTGAATTCAACGGTGCTTCTTGGCGTCTTTACCCCACACCTAATCAAAGTATCATGCGTTCGGTGTGTTCTATTGGAAAACAAATCTATACGGGATTTTATATGGATTTCGGTTATTGGTCTGCCACAGAGCAGGGCACATTAACCTACACTTCAATGATGAAGGAGCTCGGATTGACCCCTTTGGAAGACGAGCAATTTTGGCGTATTCTACCCTACGATAAGTGGTTGGTTGTTCAATCGCTAAGCCGTATTATTTTGATTGACACCAATAGCAAAGAGGTGAGCTTTGTTACTGCACAAAGCAGTTTAAGTAAAGTGTTTTTGATTGGTGATGCGTTATATTTTCAGGACATTAATGTGGGCCTGTTTACCATCAGAAATGGGCAAAAACGTATGATTAATGATACGCCATTAGCCAAGGAAGCCCGTATTATTGGGGCTTGCATCTTGGATAACAGTCCCGCATTTATTACCGAAACCAATGGGATCTATTTGTTGCAGCAAGGCGCCCTTATTGCGTGGCGTCCTGAGACCCGCACAAGACTACAGAAGGAAGCCCTTTATAGCTCTTTGCAGCGCAGCAATGGAGACCTTGTGCTTGGCACTATTGCCGATGGGCTCATCTATATCGATGGTGCTTCTGGCGCTATTCTCTACCACCTCAACCGAAGCAATGGATTAGGCAATAATACAGTCTTGAGTTTATTCGAAGACCGACAATTCAATATTTGGACAGGCTTGGATAATGGGATTTCTTGTGTAAATACAGCCTCGTCTATCCGCCTATTTGTAGAACAGCAGGGCGCCCTTGGAACCACATATGCCTCCGCAATTCACAATGAAACTGTTTATCTTGGGACCAACCAAGGCCTTTTTTATAAACCCACAAATTCCAGTCAAAATTTTAAGCGAATTGCCGGAACGGAAGGCCAGGTTTGGAGTTTAAATGTTGTAAAAGGCACTTTGTTTTGCGGCCATAATTCTGGGACTTTTATTATTGAGGACAATCGCGCCATCAAGATTTCGGGTATTGCCGGCGCGTGGGATATCAAACCGATCCCCGGGCAGGATCACAAGGTCCTACAAGGCAACTACGATGGGCTCTATATCCTGGAATATGAGCCCTCAAAACAAACATGGGCCATGGCCAACAAACTAGAGGGTTTCAGCTACTCCTCTAAAGATTTTGAAATTACAGCCAATCATGAGGTTGTGGTAAGCCACGAATATAAAGGCGTTTATCTCTTGAAGCTCGACAACCAATTTCAAAATGTCACGCAATACGACCTCATTCCTGAGCTCGAAAAAGGCCTACATTCTGATCTCGAAACTTTTGATGGCAATCTCTATTACACCGCACAACACGGGGTTTATAGCAGTCCAACCGCACCCATTGCTTTTTCTCGCGACAGTACGTTAAGCAAATTGTTTGATGCAGGACAGTACAGCACCGGGACCATGATTGCCGATCCTTATGAGCGTCTCTGGTTTTTGACCCTGTCTGACTTAACCCATGTGGCGAAAGACCCAATCGACAACTCATACGCCTTCACCAAGATCCCTTTGCCCCAAAAGCTTCGCAACGACATGACCGGCCAAGAAAACCTTACGTTTGTGGACAAGGAGCACCTTCTATATGGCAACGCAAGCGGTTATTTACGATTACAAATCAACGGCCCAGATATCGCGTTACTGCATGAATTACAGCTCACCTCTGTTGCCGCTCAAGACAATCTGGGCAATGAAATACTTTTAGCGCTCAACCATAGGGCCGAATTGGATTATACACAAAATAACCTCTCATTTAGTTTTAATGTCAGCGACTATAGCTTGTTCGCGTCAACACTTTATCAGCACCGAATTTCTCCATTCAACGATAAGTGGTCCCCATGGTCTGCGGAGAGTTCGTTTGCCATAAAAAACCTGACCCCCGGCGCTTACACTTTCGAAGTGCGCGCGCGGCATGACGGGCAACTTATTCCATCGGTCATCGCTTATTCACTGGTGATTAACGCCCCTTGGTATCAAACGCGCACGGCCTTGGCCTTTTATGCTATTTGTTTTATTCTGCTGATTATATTAGCGCATTATCTGTACCGTTCCTATTATAAAAAGCAGCGTGACCGCATATTAAAGGCCCGAACCGCAGAGCTGGAGCTCCGGGAGTTAGCGAATCAAAAAGAAATCATGGCACTTCGCAACCAGCAGCTCAACCAAGATATCGAGTCCCGCAACAGAGAGCTGGCCATTTCCACAATGAACATGATCAGCAAGACATCGGCCCTGAACCAGCTCAAACAAGAAATGACCCAACTACCGCAAAACGATGAACTTAACACGATCTTCAAGTCCATCGACAAAGCCATAAATAACGGTGAAGATTGGGCCTTTTTCGAACAAGCCTTCAATCATGCCGATAAAAAATTCTTTACACGCCTCAAGGAGAAGCATCCTGTTCTAACACCCAATGACCTAAAGCTCTGCGTATATTTACGCCTAAATCTCTCCTCAAAAGAGATTGCCCCCCTCCTTAACATTTCATCACGAAGTGTCGAAATAAAACGCTATCGTTTACGCAAAAAACTTGATTTAGAGCGGGATACTAACCTCAATGAATACGTCATTAGCATCTAAAGACCTCTACATTGGTGTTTTAGATCACAACATTACCACAACACGGACCTGTTTTTTAGTATATTCCGGAAAAATCGCAAAAACACCAAAAACACCAATAAAACCACCAAACTATTGGTGTTCAGGCCTTTAGGGCCTTCGGTGGCGCAAACACATTCTGGGGCGCATGATTTGTATGCTTTTTGTATAGCCCCGAAATCGTTTTCTAAGGGATAAGTTGATAAATTTGATTTCAAACTAATAGACCCATGAAGCAATACATTTTCTTTGCTCTAATTTCGATTTTGAGCCTTTCGGGGCGCGCGCAAACCACAGTCACCGGAAAAGTTCTAGACCAAACGACGCGTTCACCACTCATTGGCGCATCAATCGTAGAAAAAGACACCAATAACGGAGTAACCACTGATTTCGATGGCAACTTCAGCATCAACTTAAGCGACCCCGGCGCTTCGCTTATCGTCTCTTACCTTGGTTTCATAAATAAAGAGCTCGTGGCGGACCCTGGTAGTCCCGCCACAATTTTACTCCTCGAAGACGCGGCCTCATTGGAAGAGATTATTGTCATCGGTTACGGGTCGCAGCGTAAAAAGGAAATCACAGGGGCCGTATCGGTCATTTCAAGCGCCACAATCGAAGAACTAAAGCCCGTGCGTATAGAACAGGCACTTCAAGGTCAGGTTGCTGGGGTGCAAATTACCACACAGTCGGGGTCTCCTGGGAGCCGTTCAGATATCCGTATTCGCGGGGTCTCCACTAATGGTGACAACCAACCTTTGATTTTGGTCGACGGCAACGTCATCGAAGATTTGAGTGTGGTCAATCCTTCAGATATTGAAAGCATTAATGTTTTAAAAGATGCCACAGCGGGTATCTATGGTGTCCGCGCGGCGAATGGTGTTATTTTGATTACCACCAAAACCGGAAGCAAGCAAATGCCCCTTTCTATAGAGTATGACGGATATGTTGGCCTACAACAAACCACCCGCACACTCCCTGCACTCAACGCCACAGAATACGCATTATTGATCAACGAGTCTTTTGTGGCGAACGGTTCGCCCATCGTTTATCCTAGTGTAGGGTCTTTGGGACAAGGCACCGATTGGCAAGACGAAGTCTTTGAAAAAGCGCCCATCATCAGCCAAAGCATCACGCTCAAGGGCGGTTCTAAAAAATCTACTTATTCCGGTAATGCCTCCGTTTTGACCCAAGACGGTATTGTTGGTGGCGACAAAGCCAACTTCACCCGTTACAACGGCCGCGTTAACTTTACCACAGAGCCCATTAAAAAATTAAAGTTTAATGGTTCGCTGCTGTATACGGGTATTCAGCGCAAAACATTATCTGAAAATGGGATTGGCTCCGTGCTCTACAATGCCCTTAACATGAATCCTGTTTTGGGTGTTACAGGCAATAACTTTGGCTATTCTCGTGCCGAAAACCTGCCGATTGAAGTCATTAACCCTTTGGCGCAAATCGCCAGCACCTTCAACAATACAGAGGTGCAAAAAATAAGCGGGGTTGCTGGGGTCGAGTATGAAGTCGTCAAAAACGTGACTGCGAAATCAAACTTCCAGTGGAATTATGCAGAGGTCAATACCCGTTACTATTCGCCCCTTGCGGATTTTGGCGTAGAGGGTGTTGCCGATAAAGTCTTTGACCGTTTGGATGTAAATTCTTTGGTCGAACAAGAACAACTCTTCCGTGATTACACCTTCGATGCTTTTGTGACCTACACCAATACATTCGACCAAGCACACAATGTGACTGCGTTGCTCGGTACTTCGGTCTTCCGAACAACAGGTGATTTTTATGGCTCTACAGGGTTTAATTTGCCTGATGGCGACTTTGAGTCGTTGACCCTTAACGATGCCGAAACAGTCGTGGACAACTATATTAATGTGAGTAATCGTATTTTTGACTCAAGGCTGTTGTCCTATTTTACCCGTATTCAGTATGACTTTAAAGGAAAGTATTTGTTGTCCGCGCTTATGCGACGCGACGGATCAACTAATTTTGGACCCAACAACAAGTTTGGTTTCTTCCCTTCGGCCTCTTTGGGGTGGATCGCCTCCGAAGAGTCCTTTTTGGAAAACTCTTCTGTTTTTGACTTTTTAAAATTTAGAGGGTCCTATGGAATCATTGGAAATGATCGAATTGGCGCCTTCCGCTTTGAATCTTTGCTTAGCGGCGAAGGTGTTTATGTCTTTAACGATGGATTGGTTTATGGAACCGCCATTGGAGCCATCTCTAACCCCGACGTCAAGTGGGAAGAACAAGTCACCTTTGACCTCGGAATGGATTCAAGGTTCTTAGACGGCAAGCTAAGTGTTGAAATGGATTACTTCAACCGCGAAACCCGTGATCTTTTATTAGTGGTGCAAACCTCGGGGACAACAGGAGCCACGGCCCCTGGTTCAGGAAACCCCACTGCCAACGCAGGCTCCGTGCGCAACAGCGGATTCGAGCTTTCCTTGGGCTATAGACAAGATGTTTCGGATGATGTTTCATTTGGCATCAATTATAACCTAACAACACTTAACAACGAGGTTTTATCGGTCAACAACGGGATTGGCTACGAAATCGGTGGCGGATTTGGCATCGGCCAAGACCCACCAGCCCGCATGGAAGAAGGCTTCCCTATTGGCTATTACTATGGGTACCAAACTGAAGGAATTTTCCAAACACAAGACCAAGCAGATAATGCGCCAAGCCAAATTGCTTTAGGCGCTACGGCCCGCGCAGGAGATATTCGCTTTAAAGACCTCAATGGCGATGGAGTGATCAACACGGCAGACAAAAGCTATATTGGCGACCCGATTCCGGACGTAACCATGGGGCTTAACCTGTCTTTTGATTACAAAAACTTTGATTTTCAGTCGTATTTTTTCGCCTCAATAGGCAATGATTTGGTCCGTAATTATGAACGTAACGACCGGTACACAAACCGTACAACTTATTATTTAAATCGTTGGACTGGAGAAGGCACGGGTAATGTTTACCCGAGAGTGACTACTGGCGCCACCTCCAACTTAGTGTTTTCAGACTTTTATGTCGAAGACGGATCGTTCTTGCGCGCCCAGAATCTTCAGATCGGCTATACCCTAGGAGCGGAAATGCTTGAAAAACTCAAATTGGCCAAACTGCGCTTGTATGTGTCGGTGAGTAATGCCTTTACTTTAACCCGATACCGTGGCTACGACCCCACTTCATCTAGTGGAGCCCCTATTGGTAGTGGATTTGATCCTGGATTCTATCCGACACCACGAACCTACTTATTTGGGGCAAACATCAAACTTTAACTCATGTTAGAAATTATGAGACACCAGAACCTAAATAGAACCTTTCGCTCAGCACTTGTCCTCGGCTTAATTGCCCTTGGATTTGTGGCTTGTAGTGATGACTTTGTGAACGTGAACTCCCAAAATCAAAATTCTGAAACCTACTTCAATACCGAAGAAGACTACCAGAACGCCTTGGTCGGCGCTTACGACATGCTTCAATCGAGCTACCTCAATGTCATGTTGGGTGAAATTGCCTCTGCCAACACCTTGGCTGGAGGAGAAAGTGCTACCGATGTGATCGGGATTCAGCAAATTGATGACATGATCCATACCCCAACCAATGAGCAGTTGCGCAGTATTTGGAGCTGGATGTATGCCGGGGTCAATCGTGCGAATTATATTTTGGAATTTCAAAACAATATTGAATTTGACAATAAGCCGAATGTAATCGGACAGGCCCGCTTCTTGCGCGCTTATTACTATTTTGAATTGGTCAAGTGGTTTGGCGATGTGCCATTGGTGGTCGATCAAAGAATTTTATTTGGTGCGCAGTTCGAAATTGACCGCACGCCGAAAGCTGAAGTTTATGCCCAATTAGAGGCCGACCTTATTTACGCAGCAGACAACCTTCCTTTTGTTCAAGAAGAAACAGGTCGGGTCACTAAAGGTGCGGCGCTTGGTCTCTTGGGGAAAATTTATCTGTATCAAGAAAAATGGTCTGACGCAGCGCAAACCTTTGACACCTTGATCCAAACCGGACCTTACGATTTGATGCCTGATTTTAGTTTATTGTTTGAAAATGACTTTGAAAACAGCATGGAGTCTGTTTTTGAGGTCCAATACACAGACCTCGAAGGTGCTGGATTTGGCTGTTTACAGTGTAGTGAAGGAAATGTCGCCGTTGGGTTTAATGGCCCCAGAAACTTTAACGGACCTCTATTCGAGTCTGGATTTAGCTTTAATGTGCCGACACAAGCCACCTACGATCTTTATTCAGAACAAGATTTGCGTCGCGACATTGCCATTCTAAACATTGAGGCCTTTGCCGCGGACAACCAAGACTATAATAGTGGCGCCGGAGTAAGTTATACAGAGGGTTATGAGCACACTGGGTTTTTTAACCGAAAATATATCCCGCGTCAAGGCGACGCCAATATTGGCGACCAAAACTTGACCAATCCTAACAACTACCGTTCCATCCGTTTTGCAGATGTTTTACTCATGGCTGCAGAAGCCCACAATAAGTCGGGTAATGATGGTGTTGCCCGCGCTTACCTCAACCGGGTGCGCAATCGCGCGGGTCTTGTAGACACCTCTGCCTCTGGCGCTGCCCTTGAAGACGCTATTTATTTTGAGCGTCGCTTAGAGCTTGTTGGAGAAGGGCACCAGTTTTTCGATGCGGTCCGCACAGGCAGAGCGCCACAAGAAATTGAAGGATTCGTTGCGGGCAAAAACGAGTTGTTTCCTATTCCTGAGATCGAAATTTTATTGACGGGCAACCGTTGGCAACAAAACCCTAATTATTAATCTGTAACGACTATGAAACGCATCCTTCTATCCTTATTTAGTGTTTTAAGCCTTCTGGTCGTCGCTAGTTGCAGCTCTGACGAGCCCAACTTTGATTACCTGAATCTGGTCGACGCGCCAAGCAATTTGAGCTTGCTGGTTCAGCTTACCCAAGACAACTCCGGAAACGTGCTCTTCACACCGAGCGCTACGAGTGCCTCGAAATTTATTTTGACTTTCGGAGATGGTAGTGAGCCTGCCGAAATAGTGCCTGGTACAAATGCAATACATACCTATCTTGATGGCTCGTTTACGGCCACTCTTGTTGCAGAAAACCTTAATGGTGACGCTTCAGCGCCCTTAGAGGTCCCTGTTATGGTCTCTTTTGTGGCGCCCCAAAATCTTGAAATATCAGTAGCGCCTGTCGCTGGTGATAATTTCTCTGTAAGCATCTCTGCCCAGGCGGACCTTGCTTCGGGGTTTGAAGTATACTTTGGGGATCAAATAGATGAAGTCCCCACCCCATTAATGCTTGGCGCTTCGGTGATACATACCTACCCAGATACGGGTCTTTATGATGTTACCGTCGTTGCCCTGAGTGGTGGATCAGAGACATTGTCTTTAACTCAAGAAATTTCCATTGTCAATCCAGTATTACTTCCGCTTGATTTTGAATCTACTTCGCTAGAGTATACCTTCTTTGACTTTGCTGGAGGTTATAGCACATTGCTCCCTAATCCTGATCCTTCCGGAAGCAATATAAGTGCAAGTGTTGTTGAGTTTTTCAAGGAAACGGGTGCCAATGTCTATGCTGGTACCGCAATTCCTTTAGGGGGTAATATTGACTTCTCTCAATTTACCACCCTGAAAATGGATGTTTGGTCTCCGCTTTTAGGCAGTACCGTTAAGTTAAAACTTGAAAATGCAACAGACCCCAATATTTCGATGGAGGTTGATGCCTTTACAACAACAACAAACCAATGGGAAACCCTTTATTTTGATTTTTCCGCCTTAGACTTAAGTCAAGAATACGCCAAGATTGTTGTCTTTTTTGATTTTGGCAACAATGGCGCCGATGACACTTTTTATTATGACAATATAGCCCAAGGCACTTTGCCCGGAGCGATCACGGCTTTGCCTATAGATTTTGAGAGCACCAGCATCAATTATGAGGTCAATGGTTTTGAGGGCGCAATTTCTGATATCGATGTCAACCCGGATCCGTCTGGGATCAATACCAGCAACACCGTTGTGCGCACGATCAAAAATGTAGATTCTCAATTCTTTGCAGGAACAGCTATTGGTTTGGATGAGCCCATCGTGTTTTCAGGGACAGAAAAAATAAAAATGAAGGTTTGGTCTCCAAAAGCTGATATCCCTGTGCGCCTCAAATTAGAAAATGGTAATGGTGATTTTGTAGAATTGGACGTCAATACCACGACTTCAGACCAATGGGAAGAATTGGTTTGGGATTTTGCTGGCCAAAATACCGCGCCCGAGTTTGCCACGATTGTGGTGTTCTTTGAATTTGTTGTTGACCTTCCAGGCGACGGTTCTACCTATTATTTCGACGATATTGATTATGCTAATTAAACCGCATTCAGATGACTAATAAAATATATGCCTTCGCTTTAAGCGCCTTGTTTTTAACGCTACTTGGTTGTCAAGATGACGATACGCCATTTGGCGCGGTTATCGCTCCTCAAAATTTAACCGCCCAAATAACTGTAGCAGATGACCTTTCGGGCAATGTGACCGTAACGCCGTCGGCTGATTTTGCAGTAACGTTTCATGTGTTTTTCCGACAAGATCGTGATCCTGTCGTGATCTCTAATGGACAATCTGCCAGCTTTCGCTATACGGACACAGGACAATACACCCAAGAAGTAATCATCATTGCTTATGGGCGAGGTGGCGCCGCTAGTTCTATCTCCACATCGATAGATCTCAATGTGATTCTGGTGATTGATCCCGTTATTTTGGACAACCTTGCAGGAGCACAAGGGCTTGGAAAAAGATGGGTCTGGGATGCTGCCAGTACAGGCCATTTTGGGGTTGGTGATCCAGCAGAATCATTTCCGAACTATTTCAGTGCGGCACCAAACCAATTGAATCCCTGTCTCTATGACGACGTCCTTACTTTTAGCTACGACGGGATGGGTAATTATGACTTTCTCCTAGAAACAAACGAGGCCAGTTTTATCAATTGGGCAGAAGTCAAAAGGTTTTTCCCCAACGACACACCACAAGAATATAATGATGAGTGTCGGGACTTAAGTCCGTTTTTGGATTTCGACACAACCTTTGTTGTTTTGGATGATCCTGTAACAGGCGCGTCTGTATTGACCGTTGCCAACAGTGTTATGTCTTATTGGTCTGGTGCGACGGCCTACGACATTATAGAGCTCACAGCGGACAAACTTGTCATTAGAGGGATTCAACAACCTTTTGACCCGCAAGGCGGCGCGCTGGCGTGGTACCATGCATTTGTCCCTGAGGGTGAGCCGGAGCCGAGTTGTTCTGCATTTACCGGAGACACCGGAAGCGGTATGCTCGACACTTTGGTGTGGGCCGAAGAATTCGATACCGATGGGGCCCCTTGCATAGAAACATGGAGTTATGACTTGGGCACCGGAGACAGTGGCTGGGGCAATAATGAGGCCCAGTATTATACAGAGGACCCCAGTAATATCAACATTGCTAATGGTGTTTTGACCATCACCGCCAAGGCCGAAACTTTGTTTGGTAGCGATTATACTTCTGCGCGCATACGCACCAATCAAAAATTTGACTTTACTTATGGCCGTATCGAGGCCCGTGCTAAACTGCCCACTGGCGGCGGCACATGGCCTGCAATTTGGATGCTCGGCTCTGATTTCTTGACCAATACGTGGCCGGGCTGTGGAGAGATGGATATTATGGAGCATGTTGGCAATGGTCAGGATGAAATCTTTTCATCACTTCATTATCCTGGAAACTCAGGAGGTAACGCGGTCTCCCAAGGGATCACGGTGCCTGGTGTTTCTGAGGACTTCCACATCTATGCATTAGAGTGGACGTCGGATCAAATTCAATTTTCTGTCGATGGCAACACCTACCACACCATTAATAATTCAAGCGCTTTACCTTTCAATAGTGACTTTTTTATCATTATGAATGTGGCAATGGGCGGCAACTTTGGGGGTAATATTGATCCGAATTTTGAAAGCTCGAGTTTAGACATCGATTACATCCGGGTGTTTCAATAAAAATAAACTTATTTAAAAAACCCTCTTTTTGAGGTTAAACCGCTTCAAAAAAGGAGGAGCTAAGCACAAAAGGTGGGGGTTGTTTTTTATAATTATGCCCCGCAGCACATCTATTGACCAAAGAATTGCAGCTGTTCGTCGCATAATCTGCATAAATCAACGAAAAATTAAAAAACATTTTGCAAGATGCGCAACAAAGTGTTATTTTACATGCTATTACAAACCTAAAATACCTTTAACTATTAATAAACCAAAGATTATGAAAAAAATTACATTTTTAATCGTTATGCTTTGCTTTTGGATGGGCCACAGTCAGGTCGCACAGAGAGCAACGCCTACTTTGAGTCAAGCTGACTCACGAGTCGCTGCTCAAACAGCGCCGACGCAACAAACAACTAGCGGGAATAGTTCTCTATCGGCTGTTTCTACAGAGAGAGGCGTTGCTTCTTCTCCCTACACTGTGGGTCGCGCGCAGAGCGAATCAACACAGGCGGCTAGGGTTGCATCAACTAATGCGCCTGGCTCTATATCTCTTTACGCTGCAGAAAACAATTTAGAAGGCGCTCCTTTTACTGTTGCTTCTCGCACTCAAGAGATCGCGCCGGTTTCAAATGCAGCGTGTTCGTTTGACAACCCAAGCAATGCATGGGAAAACGGATTTAACTACACAGGAGCTTTCGGTGCAGTAGAAAACGATTTTATTGTTGAGGCTGGT
>ERZ891134.907-NODE-907-length-22181-cov-8.027569_pt1 | contig 22181 bp, 14 predicted proteins | sample MGYA00520888_ERZ891134 | MGnify/ENA primary metagenome ERZ891134 (study PRJEB32303, sample SAMEA104408692) | aquatic metagenome | biome: Brackish water; feature: Coastal; material: water | place: Baltic Sea | collected 2014-10-23 | depth 10 m ... | reverse complement strand
CTGGTCCTACCAAATATAAAAGAGCCCGCCTAAAGCGGGCTTTTTTATGTTTGGAGGTTTACCACACTATCGGGCTGGCGAAGCCAGTCGAAAAACGCGACCTAAGGAGCGTTTAGTCCGCCGGAGCAACGCGGAGGCGCCCAAAGGGTTCAATCGCCAGAGGCAATGGCGATTGAAGACAATCTGGCTGGTCCTACCAAACTTCTAAGTATTTGTTTTTTCTGACGTTTATTTTTCGTTTCCGCGGAGTTGTGGCGAGTTACCTCTACCGTCGAAAGGTGGCGCTGAAAATTGCTTTACGCGCTTGCTCGAATCACAAGCCTAGCGCTTGCCAATCGATCGCTACATTCTAATTCGTTAACCTGAGAAAATAGCGAATCACACAGCTGCTTCGCCCCCCAGGGAACGTCTTGGTCAATAGAGGTCAGGGTGGGGTGGGTAATTTCAGCTAAAGATAAGTTGTCGTAGCCAACAACAGATACATCCTCGGGAACCCGTCTGCCCAATTCCTGTAATAGCGAAATTGCCGAGATGGCAATCACATCTGAGCAACACAAAAGGCCATCTATATGTTTGTTATTGGCAAGATAGTCGCGCATTGCACGCCGTGCTGACGTTGGATCAAAGGACACGCTAGCTTCAACTGCTTGTCCACTGTCCGCATAACCTGCTTCTTTCAGAGCCCTGACATAACCAGAGTAGCGCAATTGTGGTTCGGGATAGTCAAGATCGCCCATAAACCCAATACGCTTGCACCCCCGTGATAATAGATGGCGACACGCCAGGTATCCACCGAGCTCATTATCGCTCCCAACTAAAGGGTAGACGCGCCCAGAAAGCTCCGCGCCCCAGACCGCCATTGGCAGTCCAGCCGAGGCAAGTTCGTTTAAAGTGTCATGATGCCGACCTTGACCAATGAAGATTACGCCATCGCTTCCCTGACAGGTCTGTGATTGTAGGAATGACTGAGACGTCGTTAGTCTCTCATGTGACAGCAGGGTGTTATAACCTTTATCGCGAAGCTGCTCTGCAATTTCTGCGATCATGGTCATGAAGAAAGGATCGTTGGTTGTCTGCGGCGAATTCGGTTCTAGGGTAAGGACCACAGCGACAATACCTGTGCGACCCAAACGGAAATTTCTCGCCGTTGTATTGACCGCATAGCCAGACTCGGCAGCTAAATCAATAATCACTTGCTTAGTAGCTTTGCTCACCAACGGTGAGTCCGCCAACGCCCTTGAAACTGTCGATTTTGAAACGCCGGCCAACCTGGCAAGTCCAGCCATATCGACGCGTTTATTCATCGTAGCTCTCTAATCGAAATAAGCGAATACTTGCTGTTTTGTCCCAACATCCCGCAAGTCTATAAAAAACCGCGGCGCAAAGCTAAGGGCTAGCGTCGCATCGGCGGCAGATGTGTAGGGCGCAATACAAATCAATCTGTCTGACACCTCATCAATCTCCAAAATTGTGGCTCCAAACAGCAGATCAACACCTGCAATTATACTGGTCTGAGTACCAGCAGGCTTCCACGGGCCCGTAATGTCGGACGCCCAATAGAGTCGCAACAGATTATCGACGTCACTACTTTCTTGGCACTCTGACTGTCTATTAGTAGTGGAGCACAACATTAGAAACGCATCTAAACTTTTTATGAAAACAATCTTTGGCACTTCAAGTTGAGTGAAATCCTCAGCATCCAGCAGCGTTACCGGAGGACAAAGCCGTGCGTGCACGTCAGGTAAGTCTCCAATGACTTCCATCAGACCCATTGCAGGCTCTCCCTCTGCAGACTTGGCTGCGAAAACCATCAATGTCTTACCGCTGGCATTAAAAATAAAGGGATCTCGCCAAGCCGTAATGCAGCCTCCCTCCTCACCTTTGACGCTCCCAAGCTCTTCCTTGGGCTGAAGAAAATATCCAGCTTCAACAATTTGCTCGTAATCACGCTCCGATGACACAAGGCAAATCGATGATTGGCTTTCAAAATCATCATCGAGGCCTGCAAGATAGATACTCTGAATGAATGGCCGTTCAGGACTATCTGTTTTGATGCCTGTAAATGCCTCGACCAAGCTCCCATTCAGGTCGGCGACCGACCCACTCCAGACATTTGCCGACTGATAAGCGCAATCGGCATTAGGCTGTCGATGACGGCCAACCTCTAACCATGAGATGCCTCGATCGAGCGACTCGAAACGAATAATTGTAAATTGATAATCATTTCTCTGTTCAGGACGAATCGAGTGACCATCGTCATCCACCCTCGGCACTGAGAGGGCGAAAAGATTAATCACATCATTCCTGTGGACAGACCACGCATCCCAAAGCCATAAATCTTGGTGACGAATGCCCTGTTTGAAAAGATCACTCATTAGAAAATCTCTTAAAGCCCCCCTTCACTGAGAAGGGGGGCGGGGTACATAAGCTAAAAAGGATCTTAGAAGCTGTATCGAACACCGATAACAGATGATCGACCGCTCAATGGACGTGCTCTCACAAAGCTGCCTCGAGCAGCGGAACCCTCTTCAGCCTCAGTCACAACAAACTCATCAGTCAGGTTATTGACGTTGAATGTCACCATGAGATCTTCTGTGATGTCGTATCGCGCAAATAGATGAACCAAGTTGTATCCATCTTGCTTAAGATCGTTGTTGTCCTGCATGTAGAAGTCAGTTGAGCCAACAATCGACGCACCCACGGCGAAGGCACCAGACACATACTCAGGAGTTATTGTGTAAATGACATCCGCTTGACGGCGCGGGGTGTTACCCACAACCGACTGGTCATTGGCGTCTGAAGCAATTTCAGCATCAGCCCAAGTGAGGTTGCCCGAGATACTGAACCCATTTCCGAGAGACTTGCTGCCCTCAAGTTCTAGACCCGTTGCATCGTACTCACGAATAAACGTTAAGCCAGAGGTGATCTCGGCGTTGGTCTCTTCGACTGTAGTGTCAAAAAGCGTGACGTAGGCCTCCCAGCCATCACCTTGCCTTTTGTAACCAACCTCAAACTGCTCCACATCGTCGTAACCATCCGTTGTACTGGTTAACGATCCGTTGGCATTTAGAGCACCACCAATCTGAGTAAGTCGGTCGCCGATTGCGCGTCCACCAGAAGACAAGCGCGCAAAAACAGAACTATCATCACTTAGCAAATAAGCCGCACCCAGTGTGAACGATGTGTTGTCTGCGTCGTAATTAACGTTCGTCACAGCCGAGCTATTCTCGTTCAAAACGCGAACTCCGCCGGTAATGAAGCCAGCTGAGACACCCGAAGTGCTCTCCAGAAGCGGATCGATGACACCATTGCCATTCAGATCGGCTGCGACATTACCGCCACAGCAACCATCTAGGCGGCGCCCTGCGGCTTCTACACTATCTCGGCGTATGCCCGCATCAACATATAACTGCTCGTTAACTTGAAACCCAAGGTTCACATAAGGAGCGAACGTAGTGTACTCCAGGTCCCAATCCCAGCTGAGGAACGACTGCGTAACAGCACCGTTATCTGCAAGAACAACGTCAGTTGGGTCTCCATTTGAGTCGCTCGCACCACCGACAGCTACGTAATGTATGTTCTGGGAGTTCGCACCATCGAGTGTCTGCATACGTGTGTGCCAGCTGTTCCAGCTGATGTCGATATTCTGCTTGCTGTAATAAATACCCGCGTCGAAATTGATATTTTCGAAGGTTTTACTGACGCTCAAGTCGTTGACCAGCAGACCCACATCGTTAAAGGAGGTATCAAACAATAAGTTAGTAAATGCCAGCTGATCTCCCGGTGCCGCAACACCATCAATTGTTGCCGTCACATTTGAACAGTCGAGCGCCTGCCCATCAATTGTGGCGTCAGCACATAGGGCTGCCCCCTTTCCTGTGATGGACTGCGTTCCACCGGCAAAACCGTCGGTGAAGGGTGAAATAAACCCACCGGTAATTGAGCTGCGGCGGAATTTATTATTGACGGTCCAACCATCACCAACTTCTTTGTCAAACTCAAAGCCAAAAGCATCTACTTTTGACTCGATACCATCCGATACAGACCGCTCCATGGCATTCCCATAGGGATCATAGGTAGTGATGTTTGCAGTTTGCTGAGAATGCAATGTTTGGCTAGACGCATCATAGCCCGCAACGGCACCAAAGCTTCCGTTGGACTCAACTAGTACTGGAGAAGGCAAATATGTAGTGACCTTGTCATCCAGCTGTTTGAAGTAAAATCTCAAAAATCCATCTTCGAGCTCTTTGGTGAGATTAAATTTGACTTGCCCACCACTATCTCCGTTGAAGCCCGTCTCTCTTACACCTTCACCGTCCCGGAAAAATCCGCCGACGTGGTAGTACATGGTGTCGCTGATGCGACCGCCATACTCGAAATCGGTCCGGAATTCGTCATAGTCAGCACCAAAGGAAATACCTACAGAGCCAGCCTCGTCACCACCAGTCTTACTGATTAGGTTGATGATGCCACCAGGCGAGTTTGATGCGGTTGTGGACGCAGAACCACCGCGGATTGACTCGATCCGCCCTATCGTCCCGTCATAGCGCACGAAGTTATCCGTGTTAGCGAAGTTCATATCGCCAAATTCAAGAACAGGTAAACCATCCTCGTGGATTTGCATGTACTTAGATCCACCTGTTGCTAGCGGAATACCGCGTACGGTGATATTTGCGTTTCCGTTACCACCAGAACTCTCTGCGCGAATACCAGGAAGGCTTCGGAAAATTTCGGCTACGGACCTCGGTGCGATTTTCGCAATATCTTCCTGATTGAGCGAGCTTACCGAAACACTTGCCTCCAGCTTACTGACACCTTCTCGAGCGACACCCGTCACAATCACTTCCTCAAGATCTTGTGCAACTGCATTGCCGGCGACCGACGCAAGAACAGCCAGACCAGTCGCCAGACTCAATATCTTCTGATTAAACATTTTGAAATCTCCAACCAATGGCTAATGCTCTACTATCAAGCAGTAACACCATCGAACTTTTAGTTGATCATTATTAATGATGGCACGGCCAACACCTCATAGGCATGGACATCACGCTTTGCAATACAACCGATTGCAACTAGATTACAACCGATTGCAATCAAACTTGCAACCGGTTGCAAACAAAATATTTTTGGTACATGGTTAACTTGAATTCACCGAGCGAAAAAAATAATGATTACTGCATCCCCGACTAAGCGCCGTGATTTAGACGACTATCGAGCCGCTCGATGGCTAACCTATGCGCTATTTTTCATATTTGCAGTCACTACCGACGCGGTTGGTATCATTATCCCCGTGGTTGTTGAGGAGTACGGACTCACGCTAACTCAAGCGGGCAGTTTCCACTATGCCACCATGGTAGCGATTGCACTGGCTGGCGCATTGTTTGGGCACCTTGCGGATACCAAGGGGCGCAAATTTGCGCTGTTAATTGGTATGGGATTATTCGCTGCAGCCACCCTAACGTTTTCTATCGCTCGCCAATTTTTTGTCCTTCTCTCACTGATCTTTACCATGGGAGTGGCGATCGGTATTTTCAAAACGGCAGCTCTAGCGCTCGTCGGTGATGCCAGTAAAAGTCAGCAAAGTCATACTCGCACCATGAACGTGGCCGAGGGCTTTTTTGGTTTAGGGGCGATCGCCGGGCCCGGACTGGTAACGTTCTTTTTGGCGAAGGAGGTTCATTGGACCTACCTTTACGTCTTTGCTGGTATTCTTTGTCTGATCGTCATGGCTCTTACCGCCAGATCACAGTTTCCCGCCTACACGGTTGCTGCCAGGTCGTCTGCATCCATGAGGGCCCGATGGCACTTACTTTCAGACCCCTACGCCGCCGGTTTTTCGATCGCAGTAGTGCTCTACGTAGTCGCCGAGGCCGCTATCTACGTTTGGATGCCAACCTATCTAGCCTCCTACACGGGGAGATACGAAATGGTCGCAGCTTATGCCTTGGCAACCTTTTTTGTCCTCCGTGCTGGAGGCCGATTTTTAGGCGCCTGGGTGCTAGCTACGATACCTTGGAAAACCACGCTAACGATATTTAGTGGCTTAGTCGCAGCATGTTACGCGGGCGCAGTGACACTGGGCGTCGACTACGCGATTTGGTTACTGCCGCTTTCAGGTCTCTTTATGTCAATCATTTATCCGACACTTAACTCCAAAGGGATCAGTAGCTTTAGCGCGGAGCAGCATGGCGCGATTGCTGGCATTTTATTATTTTTTACCGCAGCCGCAGCCGCACTAGGCCCACTCATAATGGCGTTACTGGGCGATGCTTTTGGTGACGTTGCCTACGGTTTCCTGTTCACGATGGGCTGCGCGTGCGCCTTATTTATGCTGTGCTTGGCAAATCAATATTTCAACTTTACGCGAGAGCGCTTGGGATGACGCGACATGCGCACTGAGAACGAGGAAAAATTAGCCGCGATTGAGGGCGGCGGTACAAAATTCATTGTGGGAGTTGGTAAGTCGTATAAAGACTGTGTGACATCGACAATAAAAACGCGTTCTGCCCATGAAACAATGGCCGAGGTTAAACGCTTTATCAACGAAGCGACCACCGATGGCAAACTGATAGGTATCGGTGTCGGCACCTTTGGACCAGTCGTTGTAAACCCGAAAAATGCAGACCACGGACTGGTGTTGAGCACTCCTAAGCCCCAGTGGGAAGGCTACAATTTTGTAACGGATCTTGGCTCAGAGTTTGGCGTTCCTGTATCAGTACAAACCGACGTCAGTGCCGCAGCAATGTCAGAGGCAGCCGAACGACCTCAGTGTAAAAATCTAGTCTACGTGACCGTTGGTACAGGCATCGGCGGCGGGGTCTTCGCAGACGGCCGTGTAGTCTCCGGTACGTTGCACCCTGAAATTGGACATATACTTTTAACTGTACACTCATCCGATAGTGCGTTCTCGGGCGTCTGTCCATTCCATGGAAATTGTTTAGAAGGGCTGGCCTCGGGCCCCGCCATAAAAGCGCGTTGGGGTGCCAGCCTCTCAGAGCTTCCGCAAGATCATCAAGCCCATGAGATAGAGGCTTACTATTTAGGTGCTCTCTGCGCCAACCTCGTCCTTCATTACGCACCCGAGGTCATCGTCTTAGGTGGTGGCGTGATGAGCACACCGGGATTATTGGTAAAAGTAAGGCGGCAATGCCGCTCCATCCTCGGTGGATACATCGGAGCGTTGGATACTGACGCAGCAATGGAACAGCTCATTGCCGCACCTCTTCTCACTAAGTACTCGGGGATACAAGGCGCCTTCATGCTGGCAGAAAAGGCACGCCGTTAGCCCAATCGAGCCACTCAGGTGTTAACCTTTACCGTGTCCAAACGTGTTGTAGCGAGTTCTGTGGGCCTTGACATGGTAGAGGTCGGCGGTTCGACAAAATGCGACTACAGGAGCATTTGGCACCGAGCGCCCGTGGCGCGAAGCCCACTGGGACGAAACAGGCTCAAGCCTGTTTCGGGTAGTCCGCCTGGTCCTACCAAACATAAAGGAGCCCGCCCGAAGAGGCTCTTTGTGTCCTAGAAAGCGATAACTCGATCACGTGCCATCGCTTCGCCTTAATTTAAATTCATTGAGTGGTTGAGAAAGACTTGAACAAGAGGGGCGCGAAAATCTGAGGATGAAGCGGTATGAGCGCAGGCCTTTAAAGTCTATTTCTTAACCACTCACTAACTGGATTGAGGGTCGTAGAGATGACGAGCTGCTGCGGGGTTGGTCTCTGACTCTTTGCTTTATGCTCGTTGAGGAGGTGCGCGGATTGTAGAGCACCTGCTTAATCTGCTTTCCTTCTGACCTTAAATACGACTCTACTGCAACATTATGAGATTTGGCTCCCCAATCCTCACCAACAACAAAAATATCGGCACGCAGGGCCTTGCACCCGGAAATGTATTCGAGCGCATAGTAAGGGCGAACAATATCGACACAGCGCAACGCTTTAAGCATTTCCATGCGCTCTTCTAGAGGGATTACTGGCACATTGGGCTTATACGAATTAACAACTCGATCTGATGCAACACCTACGGCCAACGTACCTCCCAACGATTTGCAATATTCCAGTAATGCGAGGTGTCCGACGTGCAGTAAATCAAAAGTACCTAAGGTGTAGACAATCATGTGATCGTTTTCCTTTAAAAGAGCTTTTATTCAGGTCGCAAGGACCCGACACCGCTCTCTGCTAAGCGAGTTTCCAAGTGTAAATAACTGTTATCAAAATGGTGTAAAAGGCGAGTAAATACACATTACGTGGCACACCGGAGAACTTTGGTGTCTTAACTTGCGATACGTTAAGGGTGGCAAGTATGAGTGCGGCAATGGCCAAGGCAATTTTGAAGGTATCGTTTGGAAATGCGGTTTCAAAAAGAAATATAAAAACCAGCACGATACTGTTGTTATCCAGCGCGAGGCCCGTGTACTTAGCATCGTCAGACAAACCGAACGTACTGAAAAAACTTAATCTGATAGCTGCTGCGGCTATTAATATAAACGCCACTGGAAGGAATATTGGATCGAACCCCCCATAGCTGAGCAACAGAATCGCCGGCGTTACACCGTAACTGACAATATCTATTAAAAGATCTAGCTGACCGCCAAAAATACGGTCGCTCCCTATACGGCCCTTCATCCTTCTTGCAATGAGTCCATCGGCCCAGTCAAAGGCTACAGCCCAGATCATGCCGATCATTGCGGCGGGATACAGACCAAGAATAGTGAAGTAAATGGCCAACAGTGTGCACGCCAAGCCCGCTAGCGAACATATATTGGGGGGATCTTTAACAAAGGAAATTATTGCTGGTTGTGGCAGATGTGATGCTTCGGTTTCCGTATGCATAGTGATCCTAAAGTTACTAACTACTGCGCGAATGGACACCATCGTCATTAAAGAAAAGCGCACACACGTTACTCGCTCAAATGAGCAAAACGGCAACAATAAGCTGGAGGCCCTGGAGGGCTTGAGCAGCGCGGACTTGGTGCAATGATTCGACACTAATGCTCGCTAGCAAAGAGCGTCGCAATACGGAGGATAGAGGCGGGAGGCCAGTAGGCTCGGGACTGAGTTGAGACCCTACGCCCTATTGGTTCCGATTCATAGCAGTATCGCTTCAAATCTGCATCAGACGGTCTTTGCGCCACTACCGATAATATTGAGACGGTGGAGGTCGACGGTTCGACAAACCCGGCCTGAGAAGCGTTTTGCCCGGCGCAGCGAAGTGAAGGCGCCCGCAGGGTTCAATTGCCAGAGGCAATGGCGATTGAAGATAATCCGCTGGTCCTACCAAACTTCTCAGTCACTTTTTTCGAGTAATTTTTATTTTTCTATTCGCTGCGTCATCGCCTGTTGTGGCGGGTTGCCGCTACCGCTGAAAGGTAGCGCTCAAAACCCACAGGGCAGAGTCATGCTAGGTTTGCGAGGCTTATTGCTGTTTCGGACTTAACTTCTTCTATTGCAACGTAAGTATGGGTTTGATCGATCAAAGGGATCATCGCTAGTTTCTCGCCTAAAAACCTTTGATAGTCCTGCATGTCTGAACAGCGGATCTTCAATAGAAAATCAAACCCGCCAGCCACCATGTGACAGCTCTCGACTTCTCGCAGCGACCGCATCTCTCTTGAAAATTCACGCAGATTGGCGGTACTAGTATTGGTTAGATGTACCTGAATAAAGGCGACCGTCGAGGCGTTAAGCTTTTGGGGATTGGCCAGCGCAACGTAGCCCAAAATGTAGCCCTCGCGCTCCAGCCGACGAACACGATCTAGGCAAGGTGTAGGGCTAAGTCCCACTTGAGTCGCGAGCTTCACGTTTGATAGGCGGCCATCCTGCTGCAGGAGCTCAAGAATTTTGCGGTCTATGCGGTCTAATATCATGCCGGGTATTATATCAGCATAAAATTTTATATTTTTATATTTTACAATATTTTATAGCGAACAAATGCCTATATAAGAGACTAAAACTGCACATTATAGTGATAATTCAGAGTTAAATATCTTTTAGCGGGCAGGCTTTCATGAAAGAAGAACTGAGGCACAACATACGGGCTCAAGCGCATGCAGACGAGGAGAGAGTGGTCAACCGCTTGTTGCAGGAAGACAGCCTAGATTCCGCGGCAAAAACCGCCATTAGCGACCAAGCGACCCTGCTGGTCGAGGGTTGTCGTCAGCGTAGCCATGAAGCAGGCACCCTAGATGCGTTCCTCCAAGAGTTTGGACTGTCAAACAAGGAAGGTGTCGCTCTCATGTGCCTCGCCGAAGCTTTGCTGCGTGTACCCGATGAAGCGACGGCCGATCAGATTATCGCAGAAAAGATCCGTTCAGGAGACTGGGGGTCTCATCAAGGCGCATCTTCATCTCGCTTTGTGAATGCCTCCGTTTGGGGGCTCATGCTGACCGGACGTGTCGTGGCCGTGGGAAATGAGACCACCAAAGACCCGGACTCTTGGGTGCAAACCCTCGCGAAAAAGTTGGGGGAACCTGTCGTCCGGCGGGCAATCCTGCAAGCCATGAAAATCATGGGAGGTCAGTATGTGTTGGGGCGCACGATTAAGGAGGCCATCCGTAAAGGTCGTGCAGCTAACAGCCCCGGCACCCGTTTTTCTTTCGATATGCTGGGCGAAGGCGCTCGCACCGCCATCGACGCGCAACGTTATTTTGATGCCTATGCCGAGGCAATTCGTGTACTCGCGGACGCCAATACAGGGGGTGACATCACTCACGCAGACGGAATATCCATAAAGCTCTCTGCGCTACACCCACGGTATGCCTTCAGCCAATATAACCGTGTTATTTCAGAGCTACTGCCCCGGGTTAAGCAACTGGCCAAGATGGCAAGAGCGGGCGGTCTGAGCTTAACGATTGATGCTGAAGAGTCAGAGCGGCTGGATATTTCACTTAACCTTTTTGAAGCTCTGGCTCGAGACCCAGATCTCACCGCTTGGGACGGTTTGGGATTTGTCCTACAGGCCTATCAGAAAAGAGCAGAAGCGACGTGCGACTGGCTTATTGCTCTAGCGAAGGAAACCGATCGGCGTTTGATGGTTCGGCTAGTAAAGGGCGCTTACTGGGACAGGGAGATCAAGCACGCACAGGAGTTGGGACTACCCGATTACCCGGTATTTACTCGAAAATGCAACACCGACCTTTCTTACCAAATTTGCGCGGCAAAACTGCTGGGTGCGGCTGGTGCTGTATTTCCACAGTTCGCTACCCATAACGCGCATACCATCTCAATGATCAAAGCGCTGGCCCAGGGCGACAGTGACTTTGAATTCCAGCGTTTGCACGGGATGGGTCAATTACTTTACGCCCAGCTGTCCAAGTCTGACGCAAGTACGCCAATCCGCGTTTATGCTCCCGTCGGCAATCACAAGGACCTACTGCCCTATCTCGTTAGACGGTTACTAGAAAATGGTGCCAACACCTCCTTTGTGAACCGATTTCTGGATGCGAGCGTGTCGGCGACCGACCTCAACCGAGACCCGGTCGAACAGGTACTCGCTGTGTCCCAGCGACGCCACTCCAAGATTCCTCTGCCAAGACACTTATACGCCCAAGAGTCCGCACCCTGGCTCAATGCAATGGGATTTGATTTGAACGACGCGTCGGTGGTCAGAGACCTCTTTTCGAGACTAACGTCACTGTCGCAAGACACGGAAGCGAGACCGATTGTAGGTGGTCAGTCCTTAACGAGCGAACTAAGACCCGTTATTAATCCTGCCTCGGGCGAAACCGCCGGTTTCGTGGCATCAGCCAGCGTAGAAGAGCAGGACAAAGCAATCGAACTAGCCGTTTCCGCACAGCCCCTTTGGGATCTGCGCGGCGCTCATCATCGGGCCGAGTGTCTGGAGCGAGCAGCTGAGCTACTGGAGGCGCAAATACCGGACCTGATGGGAATCATCGTATCCGAGGCAGGCCGAACGCTTGAAGACGCACTCTCTGAAGTGCGCGAAGCGATCGATTTCTGCCGTTACTACGCACAACAGGCAAGGGAGAAATTTACCGATCCAATAAAACTTCCAGGCCCGACCGGAGAACTTAACGAGCTTAGTCTCCACGGAAGAGGCGTCTTTCTCTGTATTAGTCCTTGGAACTTCCCCCTAGCTATTTTCATGGGACAGGTGGGTGCTGCCCTCGTAGCCGGTAATGCGGTCGTAGCAAAACCTGCAGAACAAACTCCACTGATTGCTTTTCATGTAGTCAAATTATTGCATCAGGCCGGAATCCCCGAGGATATCCTGCATCTTCTGCCCGGTGGCAAAAGTGTGGGAGCTGCTCTGGTGGCTGATGACCGTATTGCAGGCGTGGCTTTTACGGGCAGCACAGAAACCGCGAAAGGCATCAATCGGCAACTCGCTGCCCGCGATGGTCCTATCATTCCACTCATCGCCGAAACCGGTGGGTTAAATGTAATGCTCGTGGATGCAACAGCGCTACCTGAGCAAGTTGTCGATGACGTTATCGTTTCGGCATTTCAAAGCGCGGGGCAGCGCTGTAGTGCTCTGCGCGTACTTTATTTACAGGAGGACATTGCCGACGCAGTGATCGACATGCTTTGCGGAGCAACGCTGGAGCTCAAAGTTGGCGACCCAATGGAACTCAGAACCGATGTGGGACCTGTAATTGACACCGAGGCCCAGCAGCTTATCGAACAGCACACAAATAGAATGCGCCGGGAGGGGCGGCTTCTGTCGCAGGCTTCGCTCGACCCCAATTTAACCAGCGGTCACTTTGTTGCGCCGCAAATCTACGAAATAGATCTCCTCGGCCAGTTAGAACGCGAAGTCTTCGGACCCATCTTGCATGTAATTCGATATAAGAGATCAGAGCTACGAGATGTGCTGGCCGATATCAGAGCGTCAGGCTATGGACTAACCCTGGGTATTCACAGCCGGATAGACGGCTTCGCCCAAATGGTATTTGAAAACACGCAAGTGGGTAACACCTATATCAATCGCAATACCGTTGGCGCTGTCGTTGGAGTGAATCCTTTCGGAGGCCAAGGTTTGTCAGGCACCGGACCTAAAGCTGGCGGGCCTCACTACTTGCAGCGATTTGTTTCAGAGAAAACGCGCACGGACAATGTGGTGGCCAAAGGCGGCAATACCGATCTATTTACGCTGTCGGAAGGTTAGGTTTGGCAAGATCGTGCAAACCCTTTACCACAACGTCTTAGCCCGCTTATGGTCCGGTAAGAGGAGGAATTGCAACCCCTGAGTAACTGCAACAGCGAGGATATTATGGTGAGACTCGTTTGGCAGCACACGCACTGCAGCACGCTCGAAACATGATCGATGTTCGGCGACAAGCCGCTCGAGGTCGCCAGGCGAAAAACCCGACCTGATAAGCGTTTGTTCCGCCGCAGCAAAGTGAAGACGCCAGAAGGACTCAACCGCCAGAGGCAATGGCGATTGCAGATAATCAGCCTGGCCCTGCCAAATCAAGGCCCTATCAAGCAAACCTCAAGCCAGAGTCTCTAGGGGTAATACAGTCGTCACAACGCGCTTTTTATTCTTAAATCTCACTGCGTTGAGCACACTTGACCAAAGACTTGTCTCACACCACCATTAAGTGACACTGTAACCAATACCTCATAGCCACGGAATAAGACCCATGAGCGATACCTATGAACCTCCCAAGGTCTGGGAGTGGAAGCAAGATAACAATCAAGCCTTCGGGAACATCAACCGCCCTACCGCCGGTGCTCAGCAGGAAAAAGATGCACCCATAGGCAAACATCCCTTACAGCTTTACTCCCTAGGCACCCCCAATGGCGTGAAAGTCACAATCATGCTCGAAGAACTCCTAGCAAAGGGACACAGCGGTGCCGAGTACGATGCGTGGCTGGTCAACATCGGCGATGGTTCGCAGTTTGGAAGTGGCTTCGTGGCGGCCAACCCCAACTCAAAGATTCCAGCGCTTGTTGATCACAGCGAGGAGCCACCCCTAAGAGTTTTCGAGTCAGGCTCGATTCTGCTCTACCTCGCCGATAAATTTGGTGAGTTCATACCCTCTGATCACGCGGGAAGAACCGAGTGTTTAAACTGGCTGTTCTGGCAAATGGGTGCAACACCACTATTAGGCGGTGGGTTTGGCCACTTCTACGCCTATGCACCTGTAAAGATCGAATACGCCATTGACCGCTACACGATGGAAGTTAAACGTCAGCTGGATCTTCTGGACAAGCGACTGGCGGACAACACCTATATTTGTGGTGACGAGTACACCATTGCCGATATGGCCATCTACCCTTGGTACGGCTCAGTGATTGAAGGGAAAGCCTACAATGCCGCCGAGTTTCTGGAGGCACACACTTACACCAACCTGGCTCGGTATGTGGCGGAGATCTCTCAGAGGCCTGCCGTGAAACGGGGTCGAATGGTGAACCGCCCGTATGGTGCTAAATCGTCGCAACTACTTGAGCGACACGACGCCAGCGACTTCGAGCTCCGCACCCAAGACATACTTAATCCAGATCCGCCCGCGGAGGGCTAGACTGCAACCGGTATTCGTAGCGTTTAGGTCGACAACGCGCAGCCCACCTGCCGGCGCGATCGGGCTAATAAAACTGGTATTCGCTTGGGTTTATGCGTCGAGTTCGACGCTTATACTCGAGCCACGGGCCGGGCCAATTATTAGTATTAAACCCGTCCTTTGTCACGTACCAGCTCTCGCATCCGCCCTGCGTCCAAACACTTTTTGCGCTGCGCTCTTCCATCTCGTCTCGCCACTGGTCGAGCACTTCAGATTTCAAGTCAAGGTATCGGTGGTCACCTGCCTGCAGTCGATCGATCGCGTCAAGGATATAGTTGTACTGACACTCGTTAGAGTACGGGACGGAACCAGCCCCGTGATTGGTATTTGGACCGTACATGATGAACATATTTGGAAACCCCGAAACTGTGGTTCCAAGATAAGCCTCGGGCCGATCGCCCCAGATTTCACTAAGTTCACGACCCTCGAGACCAAAAATCTTCATCGGCGCCACAAAATCTAAGGGTTTAAATCCGGTGCCCCAAATAATCACATCTGCGGGTCGCTCCCGGCCTTCTCGGTCAACCAAACCATTGGATGTCACGCGGGGCGCATCACCATGAATGAGCTCAACGTTTGCGCGTTTCAGCGTGGGATACCAGTCGTTGGTGAATAAGGCGCGTTTACAACCGATATCATAATCAGGCGTTGCCTTGGCCTGTAGCTGCGGATGATCACCTAGCTCCTTTTTTCGGTAAGCATTCGCTGCTTTCATCATGGGTTTCAAGACCCAATGACGGCCAGTGAAGCCATAGGTCAAAAGCTCGAAGACCGAAAGAAAAAACAGTCGGCTCAAGCTGATACGAGCTGGAAAACGCCGAAAAAATCGCTTTTCCCACTCAGGGTACTCGCGGTCTAATTTATGCAAAATCCAGGGCGCTGATCGCTGATAAATATCCACCTGAGCCGCCTGTTTAGCCACCTCTGGAGTAAATTGAATCGCACTGGCCCCTGTACCGACTACAGCCACACGTTTGCCACTTAAGTTCAAAGAATGATCCCAATTTGCCGAGTGGAAACTGGGGCCTTCAAATTCAGTGATGCCCTCGAGGTCTGGAATAGAAGGATTTGAGAGTTGCCCACAAGCAGAAATGAGAAAATCGAAATTTCGCACCTGTCCGTCACTGCTCGCAACGCGCCACGAGCCTATCTGAGCATCAAAGTGAGCACTTTCAACGCCCGTGTTAAGCCTGAGGTATTGGCGAACGTTGAAGTCGTCAACAATATCATTCAGGTATTGCGCTATATCAGCTTGAGGCGCATACCGGCGCGACCACTGCGTCCCGGGGGCGAACGAAAAGGAGTAAACATGAGAGGGAACATCGCAAGCAGCACCCGGATATTGGTTGGAATGCCATACCCCGCCAACACCATCACTGCGTTCAAATAGGGTGATGTCCGTGATTCCCGCCTGTACAAGCCGAATGGCCGCACCAACCCCTCCGAATCCTGCTCCGACAATTGCGGCTGAAAACGAGCCATTGGATTGACCAACCATCTAACACCTCCCTTCACTAACGATTTCGTTTTTTATTTTTTGCAGCCTGCAGCTTCCGCAAGGCAAGCGGATGCAAGCATGCGCAGACGCCATCGTCATGTATTTAACGATCGCGCGATGATGTCACCACCGATCCAGCCACTGGGTCCTTTACAGAGGGCTTGGGACGATCAGCACTTTACCGTTCCTGCCACCTTGCTTCGATCGTGTAACGGCTTGCTTAATCTCATCGATCGTAAAGCGCGAATCGATGTCGGCTTTTAAAGTGCCGTTTACAATGAGCGGAATCACCTGCCCAAAGGCCGCGTGCTTCTCTTGCATGCTCGCCGTCTGATACCACTTATATAACCAAAACCCCCGCAGGCGCGTGTCGTTGCCTATGAGCATTCGGGTATTTAAAGGAGCAGGTTTTCCCGAAAGAAGGCCGAAGGTTACCAATGTACCGCCATAGCCAAGGCTGTCGGACAACCGAGCGAAGGTGTCGCCGCCCACAGGATCCAGCGCTAAGACAATGGGCGCATTGCTAGTTGCTTTGGCAATGTCAGCCGCTAAATTAGGCCCGTCAATGAGGACAACATCTGCACCTTTGGCCATCAACTCTTCCGCCAAGCCCTCCCGGCGAACAATATTGACAGTTTTAATGCCCCGCTGTTTGGCCAGCTGAATGACGTAGCCACCGACAGCAGAGTTTGCCGCACTCTGTGCAATCCATTGACCCTCTGCCACATCGGTATACGCGGTCAGCATAAGAAGTGCAGTCAGCGGATTAACCGCCGCCATGGCCAGCTGCTCAATGACGTCAGCACCAACAGGGCCAAGATCAGGAAGCGGCAGAAAGCCTGCTGCCGGAGCAACAAGCTCTTCCGCCCACGCACTCCCACTTGCAAGAAGAACCAGTTGCCCAACCTTTAGCGCCTGAACGTCTGCAGATACTTCGGTAACGCGACCGATACCCTCGCTGCCGGGACGTGCGGGCAATACCGGATCAACCCCATAATTACCCGCAATCTGCAGGAGATCGGAAGGGTTAATGGGGGATGCAAGTACTTTGACGCGGACTTCGCCTGGGCGTAAGGCAGCCGATGCCTCTGTTTTTACTTCAAGCACCGTCGCAGGGTCGCCCATCTGGCTAAAGCCAATGTGCTTTACTTGAGTACCCTCATGGGTCGCACCCGAGTGATGGCCTGCCGAAGCAAACGCGCTGAAGCCAAGAAGAAACGCCAACAAGGTAGTCTTTACGGTATTGTTCATAATCAATTCCATTAGCCGTTATTCGTCCGTTTTAGTCTAAAGTGAAACGGCTCGTCGATAAGACGGCCGATGCGAAATAAAAAATGTGCGGCTCATTTATTGAGCACCCTCGCGAGAAGCTGATGTCGCGTCGTCAGTGGACTGGGGATCATCGCGCTCAAACCAACGTCCGAGATAGATACCCACGACTGACCACAGTGCGGCAATACCGGCACCGACCACGGCAACAGCGGCTAATCCGAGCCCCAAACCTTGCGTCAACCCTGTGAATAACCACGCCATGAGCATGTCGCCACCACGGTACGCGACAACGTCGATAACCGGTTTCGCCTTAAATCGTGTTTCACGATCAACGCGCGTAAACAGCATTTCGCGAGCAGGTCGAGTCACAGCATAGTTCCCGGCACGACGTACAATTTGCAGCACCACTACAGCGCCTAAGAAGGGCGAAATAGCCAGCACAAGTAGACCTATACAAATCAGGACAGGTACCAGTGCGATGGTGACCGGCATACCGAATTTACTCACGATCCGGCCGGTGACAAGCAGCCCCGTAGAAATCGACAATATATTAACGGCGAGGTCCATTTGTGCCCAAATCGCCGTGCGCTCGGGCCGGGTGAGCTCACTGAGTAAGTTTTTTAGCTCGAAGTAAACAAAGGAGCTGATGCCGGTATAAAGGAAAATAAACAACCCAATGCAGAGTAAATACGGGTTTGAAAAGAACGATTTAAAGCCGGCAAGTGGGTTCCCACCAATGGCTTGCGTAGTCGTTGTTTTTGGCAATACGTGATCACCCGGTGCCGTTAATTTCAGCGCCTGCAAATGAAAAATAATCGGTATGGTCAGGAGCAGCATGACACTGGCGATCAGCATTAAGTTGTCGGTGCCTAGCGATGCAGAGAAAAATGCGGGGATGGATGGACCTACTAGCCCCCCCACACTTGCGCCCGCCGCGATGACACCAAAGAGTCGCCCTGACTGCTCCTTACTGAACAGCTCTGACATGAAGCTCCAAAAGACAGAGATGTGAAACAGACTAAAGACACTGACCCAGACGTAAAATGATTTATCAATTAATGTTCGGTCAGCGGAGAAAGAACCCAGCACGTAAAATGACACGAACGACGCCGCAAAAATGCCATAGGTCGCAGGAACAAGGAGTTTAAAACGAAATCGTGAGACCGCAGCGCCGTAGAGCGCAACAACACCGGTACTGATAAAGAAGTTCAGTGTCCACAACCAACTGACTTCAGCGTCGCTCCAGTCACTCGCCATGGCGTCGCGCACGGGACGCAGAATGTAATAGGCCGACATCAGCACCACAACAAACAAGAATGAACTCACCACTGCGTTGAGCTCTCGCTCTTTAATCAGAGACGCAGACCTCAGAAAGGTCAGTATCGGGTTATCACTCGCGTTCATTGCTGTTCCCTTGGTCGACCCCTATAAAAGTGCGGGTAGGACACGACTGTGCGGGCGCTGTTAATCTTATCGTCAGCGCTTTCACTATTCTTATACGTTGTAATGCCCTGATAAACCGCCTGATTCGTAAAGCGTTATTGTCATAAAGACAACAGTAGTGTTGTGAGCCTTAATGACGTGGGGGGCCCGGGAAAAACCGATTGGTTCGCAGCTGATAGGCGGCATAGTCAGGGCGCTTTTGAACTGAGAAGTGCTCCGACGGAACGGCGCCAGTGGTGTATACCAACGTGACATACATCATCCGAGAAGCGAACAGTAATGCCACCCCCAACAACGCCCAAACCAGCACGCCTTCAGTGGTGCGTAATGCCAACCAAGAAGGTACTGCAGCGACGATAAGGCCATTCCATACCATCCACTCCGCAAAATAGTTCGGGTGTCGGCAGTAACGCCACAATCCAATACTACACACTTGGCGCTGCTTACCCTGCTTCTTCATATCCTTTAAAAAAGCCAATTTCTGCATGTCTGCCACCGTTTCCATGACAAACGAGAGCCCCCAAATCAACAGACCCCCCAGCTCAAACACAGACAACACAGGGCTTTGGTTGGACGCAATGACGAACACCGGTAACGCCAAAAACGACGCGTTGGCCAAACCCTGCGAGAGGGCGTCAACCTGCAACGCCAATTGAGTATTGGTTTTCCCCTCTTGTTCCCACCGGATACGTTGGTACTGATAACGAGGAAACTCCTTTTCCAATAGCCCCATTCGCCACATGTTTAAGGCGCCCAAACCCATCCGTAAACCCACCAATACAACGACTGCGCTCACCGTCAAAGAACGAAGCCAGTAACCGTCACTGAGCCAGAAGCTAATCACCCCAAGAAGTACGAGTCCCCAAGGCCAGCCAATATCCACGTAACTCATGCGCCCAGTTCGCCATATGGGAAGGCAGACGACCTAACCAAAGAACAACAACTGACTCAAGCCATTGATAAGACCTAGGGCTGAGTAGGACGTACTCATGAGAATCAGCGCCCATCCGAGCAGAAATGGGTATAGCGGTGAAAAATACTTCATGAGACTTTGCTTCCTGTCGTCGAATTGCTGTCGATACTGTTTTCGCCAACGCAACCCCAAGAGCGGGTAAAAACGCGAAAGCGCATTGTTTTTATATTCATCTGAAGGCACGCCAACTCAGCGGATGAAAAGCCGGTTTAGTTCCGTATTCTGTCACTCAATGACGTTGGCTAAAGTTTTTTGAACTTAACTAACGCGCGCAAGCCCAGATTTTAAGCTTTTAGACAAAGGATCTGTCTCGCCGGTAGCAGGAAGGCAACGGAAATACGTCAGGCCTCAGTCAACCCAAATCGCGATCCCACGGACGAATTCAACTTCATTAGACGTTACGATCGTGCCGCCGCCTGAGGTTGAGGCAGTGCCCATTTCAGCGGAGGTAGCGCGACGCGTAATAACGAGTGCATTTGCACCCACTTTCGCGGCTCGTTTCTTCAGCTCGTCCACGGCGTGATCAAGGTCACGTCGCCGAGAAAAACCAGAGTCTGATGATGCTTTTACCACCGCTATCCTCTGTGCGCCCAAAGGAACCGTGCTCAAAACTCTGACGGTCTTGTAGTCAGCAATAGCGGGTCGTCGCTCTCCCGTCGTGTGCATTGGATCCGATGCACACCCTTGAAGAAGAGCAGTCAGAAAAATGATGATCGCATAACGTCTCATAATGCGATTCTAACCCAACAAAGGCAGCGGCCGTGACTCTGCGGCTCATGGGGGTGAAAAAGCGTTAAAACGCGGTGCTTTGATCCGGTTTTTGTGTCTCTAAAACGCGCCTTCTACAGTCAATGTGTAGGAGTAACCATAACGTCGACTGCGCGTCTCAGAGAATAGGACCTGATCAGTCAATCGGTCAGCGTAGATGGTCCGCCGGTATCGATTTTTTGACTCTATTAAGTTCCAAATATTGGCCCTTATTGTGAGTCCTTTTACGTCTTTATTTTCCACATAAAAATTAACGATTCCTGGGCTTTTATTGTAAAAACTGATCTCGTCAATTCTCACACCGCGTGTCGTTTCGTCGTAGTCTATTGAGGCGCCCAAGGCCCAAGACGTGTCCTCAAAATCCTGTCGAAAACCGAGGTTGTAGGACTTGTAAAATTCGTCGCTGATTTTTCTCTTTTTTCCCAGTATGGGATCAATGACATTGGAGTTCATGTACCCCAGTGAGAGATCCACACGCCCCCCGCTCCAAAGCCGTTCGTCACTCAATAACGTGGCATCAAAAAAACCTCCGTAGAGATTAGCACTGTCGATATTCCCTGGCGCTTGACCACCACCCTCAATCGGAATGCCGTCCACAATGTCTTCAGCGTCCTCGTAAAACAGACTGAGTGTCAGGTTGCCGCGCGTTCCAAGCGATTGTTGAGCCTCAAGCTTTAGGTTCCAAGCTTGCGGGGGCACTAGGTCAACATTGGAAACGTTCTCGCGTCCCAAATTAACGTCAACCGAGGCTATGAAGTCAAAAAAGCTCAGCTGATCCACCAGGCGCTCAAGCTTTGCAGACAGAAAAAGTGTATCGCTAGGCTTGTAGTTCAGCGCGAAAAATCCCTTAGGACGAACGAAATCCCGCGTCACATCTGAGCTGCCGGTCTGCCTAATCTCTGAATACTCAGCGCCTAGGGTTGCCTGAAGGGTCAGCCGCTCACCAAGTCGTTTACTGACATTGAGTGTTGACTCTGCGCGGGTCTCTTCCACCCTGGAGTTAGCACCCGTGAGATTCACTGGGCTTAGTTCGCCCTGTATGTTCAGCTCGTCGAGCTGAGAGGTAATGTCGAGGTAGTTCTCGGTCCCTTCAAGTGACCAACGCCACTGACTATCCAATGCAGTGAACGCAAATTCAGCCCTTAAGATCGACTCCGCCTCATCGGCTTGGCGCGAGAAAACAGAGCCCGCGACAGCCCCCGAGGCAAAAGATGTTGTGGTGCGATCGACCGTGGGACTGGACTCGAATCGATGCAGCCCCATCAGCTTGAGTCGCCCAGCGCCAACAGCAAACTCGTAATCCGTTCCAATCTCGAAGTTGTACTCATCCTCTGACTGTTTCAGCGCACGTGTATTGGCATCGGGCGTTTCTGCTCGGCGCGCGGACTCCTCCGTTACGTTGGAATAATAGCCATTCACTTCACCCACGAGGTTAAAGACACTGCCGGAGGCTGTTTCTTTCGAGTAAGAGCCTGAAAGATTGGGCCTGTCGAATAACCGACGACTTGACTCAAAACGGTTATCAGTAATCTCGCCCGTTGAGTCCCTCACCACTTCAAACCCCGACTCGGCAAAGGCACGCTGCTCGTTAGCTGCGCTCAAGGTCCACTCTGAGTCACCGCTCCCACCGGTGATCGCGACACTGAATTCACGCAGGCGTTTCTCGGTGTTGGGGCCACTCGGACGAACCCTCGGGGAGT
>ERZ891134.905-NODE-905-length-22196-cov-11.399259_pt1 | contig 22196 bp, 20 predicted proteins | sample MGYA00520888_ERZ891134 | MGnify/ENA primary metagenome ERZ891134 (study PRJEB32303, sample SAMEA104408692) | aquatic metagenome | biome: Brackish water; feature: Coastal; material: water | place: Baltic Sea | collected 2014-10-23 | depth 10 m ... | reverse complement strand
ATGTCGAAAACCAGATGGTCGAAGCCGAACCGTTCTTCCGGTTTGTGGTGCACGATGGATTGGCGCGAGCCGGTCGTGCCGATCTCATTGCTGATTTGTGCCGTGACTGGAACGTTTTTCTCGACGCGGGCGAAACCACCTGGCCGGAATGTTGGACCGGCGGCACGCGCTGTCACGGTTGGTCGTCAACGCCAACGCGAGATCTCATTCAACATGTGCTCGGCATTACGCCAGCCGAACCGGGTTACGCAGCAGTCCGAGTGGTCCCGAACCTGGGCGATCTTGAATGGGCGCGCGCAACGGTTCCGAGTCCGCATGGTTTCATCACCGTTGAAGCACGGGCCGACGGAAGTGTGACCATCGATAGCCCCGTGCCGGTTGTGCGCGACTGATCGGCTCGCTCAGGTCCCGAGCGCAGAAGCGATCGCGTAGTAGAGCGGGATACCGATCGTGATGTTGATCGGGAACGTGATACCGAGCGCGAGGGTGAGATATCGACTCGGCGCTGCTTCAGGAATGGCATAGCGCACCACCGCGGGCACAACGATGTAGCTACCGCTCGCTGCTAACACTGCAAGAAGAGTGAGGTCGCCGACGGGAAGACGAAGCGCCCAGCCAAGAGCGAGTGCAAGTGCTGCGTTGATGAAGGGCACGATGACGCCGAAGGCAATGAGAAACGGCCCGACATCGCGCACTTCGCGAAGTCGACGCGCGACAAGCAAGCCCATCTCGAGCAAGAAGAAGGCAAGGAGTCCCTTGAACAGACCGTTGATGAACGGGGCCATTGCTTCACCGCCGGCGGGACCACTGATGAATCCGACAACCATTGAACCGATCAAGAGGAAATTCACGCCATCGGTGAACGCTTCGCGAAACACCTCTTTGATGGAGATCGGTGGTTCGGCGTCGACTCCACCTTCCTCGGGTCCGCGTGCACCTGCGGGATGTGGAGCCTCGGGCACGATCGTGCTCGAATCGGCGCTGGCGAGTTTGTCGCTGAGGATCGAGGCGACTGGTGTGGCTGACATGGCAACGCCCGCGTTCGAGGTCTTCAACTTTGCCCGCACCCAAGTGGCGAGCAGCACCGCCATGATGATGGCGGGGGATTCCATCAAGACCATCGCAACGGTCATGTGGCCGCCGGCCTCGTCGCCGCGAGAGATCAGGAACTGCGACGCTGTCACGAAGGTGACGGCGCTCACCGATCCGTAGGTAGCGGCGATTGCTGCAGCGTCGAACGCGTCGATGCGCTTGCGCAGGGCCAAAAACCAGATCACCGGGATGACGAGGGCCAGAACGATCGCCGCCCCAATGACCTTTACGCCATCACCCGAGAGGCCGGCATCGGCGAGCGCCTGGCCCCCTTTGAAGCCCAGAGCCATAAGTAAGTAGAGCGATAGGAACTTGGCGATGGCGGCGGGGATTTCCAGATTCGAGCGAATCAGGCCGATGGTGACTCCGAGAAAGAAGAAGAGAATCGCAGGATCGGTCAGATTTTTTAGGATGTCGGCGTCCATAGTGATTCCCCGTCGAAATCGATCTGCTATTTGTTTCCTGAATACTAACACCGGAAATACATTACCGCTAATTATCCCCGATGGCAGACGCAGACCATGGTCTTGGACTGGAAATTTCTTCTCTCGCCTACGCTTGACCCAATGGCACCTGGGCATCGCGTAGGCATTGTTGGCGGCGGGCAGTTGGCCGTGATGATGGCCGATGCAGCAGACGCCCTGGGTCTGGGGATCACGTCGCTCGCGCAAGTCGCAGATGATCCGATTTTCAGTTTCGGGCGACAAGGGTTTGTCGGCGATGCACTCGATCTCGGCGACCTTCGGAGACTCGCGTCTGACAATGACGTACTGACCTTTGATCATGAACTCGTTGATTATCGAGTGCTTGCGCAGCTCGAAACCGAAGGAGTGATTGTCCGGCCAGGGTCGACAACGATGGCAATTGCCACCGATAAGGAGCGGCAATACGAGCTCTTCGAACGCCTTGAGATTGCACAACCCGAAACGGTTGTCGTCAGCGACCTTGATTCAGCGTTCGAAGCGATTTCTCGATTCGATGGCGCCGCCGTTTTGAAAACAGCGAGAGGTGGCTACGACGGTCGAGGGGTATTGCTCGATTCGAGTGAAGCAGTCGTACGCGAATGGTTTCCACCCGGTCAGACGACAGTTCTCGTTCAACGTCGCGTCGATGTTGAGATCGAAATTGCCGTTCAAGTTGTGAGAGCGCAAGACGGCACCATGGTTACCTACTCTCCGGTTCGAACAGTTCAGTCCGATGGTATGTGCAGCATTGTTCACATTCCCGCCGAAATTGCACCGGCGCTTCAAGACGAAGCAATGGAGATCGCTCGCAAGATTGCTGAAGCGATTGAAGTGGTCGGCATCCTTGCCGTGGAGTTTTTTGTTCTTGATGGCGAACTGTTGGTCAATGAACTTGCTGCCCGACCTCATAATTCAGGACATCTCACTATTGAGGCGTCGGCGACCTCACAGTTCGAAAATCATCTGAGGGCCGTTACCGGTCTTCCCTTGGGGCCGACTGACCGAATTGTTTCCGCTGCGGCAATGGCAAATATCGTGGGCCAGACCCGCGGGGAACTGCAGGATCACTCATTCAGCCCAGATGTTTTTATTCATATGTATGGCAAGACGCCGCGACCTGGGCGCAAACTTGGTCATGTGACTGCAATTGCGGATACGACAGACCAAGCAATCGAACGTGCACTGGATACAGCGAAAGAACTCGAACAAGAATCGGAGATGTCATGAGCGTTGCAATAGTGATGGGAAGCGATTCTGATCTGAGCGCTATGCAAGGCGCGATTGACATTCTCAATCGGTTTGGAGTCGATCACACCGTTCGTTGTGTTTCGGCCCATCGTGATCCCCACGGGATGCTCGAATTTGCATCTCAAGCCGCATCGAACGGTATTGATGTCATCATCGCTGGTGCTGGGGGAGCGGCGCACTTACCCGGAATGATTGCGTCGGCCACCGAACTTCCGGTAATCGGTGTTCCCGTGCGACGCCCAGCATTTGATGGTCTCGACGCGTTGCTTTCGATCGTGCAAATGCCAGCGGGAATTCCCGTTGCAACCATGGCAGTCGACGGAAGTGCAAACGCTGCGTTGTTCGCTGTTCGGATTCTCGCCCGCAGCGACGAGGGGCTTCGCACACAACTGCGGAACTATGCCGCTGAGCTTAAAGATGTCGTTGCTAAAAAGAACGCCAAGATCGCGATCTCGCCCACAGATTGATGATCAATAACTCGGTCTATGCTCGATGTTTCAGGAAATACATCTCATAAGAGGGAGCGGCCGTGAGTAGTTCAGACAAGCCTCAGTGGACTTTTTTCACTAATCACGGCCATGTCATGATCTGTCTCGCTGGCGATCCTGACCTCCGAACCCGAGATGTGGCTGAACTCGTCGGTATTACCGAGCGCTCTGCCCAAGCCATCATTAGTGACCTTGTCGATGCTGGGTATGTCACCCGCATAAAGGAAGGCCGACGCAATCGTTATGAAGTCCATGGCGATATTCCGTTGCGCCACCCTCTCGAGCAAGATCACACTGTGGGCGAAGTGCTTGTGGCGTTGGGTCGACTGAGCCAGCCGAAGCGCCGTTCGTCTTAGAACTTCTCCCGCTACGAAATCTGCGGGAGAAAAGATCGATTCTTTTCCGTGTTTCGTGGCGAGTGCAGCCCGGGTGATCTCGGGACTCACCGTTCGATGAGGGCCTTGGATCAGTACCGTCATGTAGAAGATTCATCAGTAGCAGAATACCTGTAATAAATTTCAGTAATCAAGTTTCCTATGTATCAGTGCCCTACTTAGAGGAGAACTCGTGTCGACAACGCCTGAATCATCATCAACGCAAGGTTCGGAAGGACTTTCGGCAGAAGACGCACGAATGAAACCGCGGTCGGTGGATGTCACCGAAGGCGCCCAACGAGCGCCGTCTCGAGCGATGCTGCGCGCCGTAGGCCTGACTGATGATGATTGGCGCAAACCACAAATTGGTATCGCGTCGTCGTGGAACGAGATCACGCCGTGCAACCTGTCGCTTGACCGACTGAGCGCGAAAGCAAAAGAAGGTGTGCGCGACGCCGGGGGAGTCGGAATGCGTTTTGGAACCATCACGGTTTCTGACGGCATTTCGATGGGGCATGAAGGAATGCGCGCTTCGCTTGTTTCCCGAGAAGTGATTTGCGATTCGGTGGAAACGGTGATTCATGCTGAACGTCTCGATGGCATGGTGCTGACCTGCGGTTGCGATAAGTCGATTCCCGGCATGATGATGGCCGCAGCCAGACTCGATCTTCCTGCGGTGGTCGTCTACAACGGTTCGATTCTTCCTGGTGAGCACAATGGTGCCGCGATCGACATCACAACCGTGTTTGAAGCAGTCGGAGCGTGTGCTGCAGGAACGATGACCCTTGACGAGCTTGGTCAGATCGAGCGCAAGGCCTGTCCAAGTGAGGGCGCCTGCGGTGGAATGTTCACCGCCAACACGATGGCTTCGATTTGCGAAGCGATGGGACTTTCGTTGCCGGGGTCGGCTTCGCCGCCAGCGATCGACCCCCGACGCGAAGACGATGCCTACCGTTCCGGAGAAGCGGTTGTCGAAATGTTGCGATTGGGCCTTCGCACCCACGACATCCTGACTCGCAAAGCGTTTGAGAATGGGATCACGATGTTGAACGCTCTTGGCGGTTCAACCAATGCCGTACTTCATCTTCTGGCAATCGCAAATGAAGCAGGAGTCGAACTTGATCTCGAAGACTTCAACCGCATCGCGGCGCGAGTTCCGCTCATTGCCGACATGAAGCCGGGTGGAAGATTCCACATGACCGATCTTGATCGCGTGGGAGGGGTGCCGATGGTGCTCCAACATCTTCTCGACAACGGACTTCTCCATGGCGACTGTCTGACGGTTACTGGTCGCACGATGGCGGAAAATCTTGAAGCACTTCAGCCGCCAGCGCCCGATGGCGTGGTTACTCGTTCTGTACAAAACCCGATCCATGCCGACGGCGGAATTGTTGTGCTCAGTGGTTCTCTTGCCCCGAACGGTTCGGTCGTGAAAGTGGCTGGGCTTACCGAAGATCAGCGCAGTTTCACCGGTCGTGCCCGGGTGTTCGATGGTGAAGCCGAGGCAATGGACGCGATCGTTGCTGGAACCATTGACCCGGAAACAGTTTTGGTGATTCGTTACGAAGGGCCCAAGGGTGGGCCGGGAATGCGCGAGATGCTCGCGGTCACCGGTGCCCTCAAAGGTGTGGGGCGTGGTGCGGATTGCGCGCTTGTTACCGACGGTCGATTCTCAGGAGGTACCTGGGGGTTCTGCATTGGCCATGTAGCGCCTGAAGCAGTTGACGGTGGTCCGATCGCATTTGTAAACGACGGCGACGTCATCGAAATCGATGTGTTGACGAAACGACTTGATGTGTTGGTATCGACTGAGGAACTCGAAAAGCGAAAGATCGGGTGGTCGCCGCGTGCGAATGACTATCCGTCCGGAGTTTTGGGCAAGTACGCGCGATTGGTATCGGGAGCCGATCGGGGAGCGATCACCAACCCGCTCTAAGTCCAGGCCCAATCAGATTGCGTCGATGATTGCGTTGAACGTCGCACTCGGACGCATCGCAGCAATGACCTTCGCATCGTCGGGCATGTAGTAGCCACCGATGTCGACGGGCTTGCCCTGCACGGCGTTGAGTTCGCCAACGATCTCGGCCTGCTTCGAGGTAAGCGCTTCGGCAATCGGAGCGAACTTCGCGGCGAGTGCGGGATCGTCGGTTTGCTTGGCCAGTTCTTGTGCCCAGTAGAGAGCAAGGAAGAAGTGGCTGCCTCGGTTATCGAGTTCGTTCACCTTGCGTGAGGGCGAACGGTTTTCGTTGAGCACCGAACCGGTTGCACGGTCGAGGGTGTCAGCAAGAATCTGCGCGGTGTTGTTGTCCGACACCTGTGCGAGATGTTCAAGCGACGCAGCCAACGCAAGGAACTCGCCGAGCGAATCCCAACGAAGGTGATTTTCCTTTACGAACTGCTGCACATGCTTCGGGGCAGAACCACCGGCGCCGGTTTCAAACAAACCACCACCGTTCATAAGCGGAACAATCGAAAGCATCTTGGCGCTGGTACCGAGTTCCATGATCGGGAACAAGTCGGTGAGGTAATCGCGCAACACGTTGCCGGTGACGGAAATGGTGTCTTCGCCCTTGCGGGCACGAGCAAGTGAGTAGAGGCACGCAGCCTCGGGCGCCATGATCTCGATTGTGAGGCCGGTGGTGTCGTGCTCGGGGAGGTACTGCTTCACCTTGGCGATGATCTGTGCGTCGTGCGCACGGTTCTCGTCGAGCCAGAACACTGCGGGCGTGTTGGAAAGACGCGAGCGAGAAACGGCGAGCTTCACCCAGTCGCGAATCGGCGCGTCTTTGGCCTGACATGCACGCCAAATGTCGCCGGCTTCAACAACGTGTTCCATAACGACGTTGCCGTTGCTGTCGGTGATGCGCACGGTGCCAGCTGTTGCGATCTCAAATGTTTTGTCGTGCGAACCGTATTCCTCGGCCTTTTGGGCCATGAGACCCACGTTGGGAATAGTTCCCATCGTGGTCGGGTCGAACGCGCCGTTGGCCTTGCAGTCGGCGATGACAGCTGTGTACACGCCGGCATAGGAAGAGTCGGGAATGACGGCCTTGCAGTCCTGACGTTCGCCTTCTGGGTTCCACATCTTGCCGCTGTCACGAATCATTGCGGGCATCGAAGCGTCAACGATGACATCGCTCGGTACGTGCAGGTTGGTAATGCCCTTATCGGAATCGACCATTGCCAGTTCGGGGCCATTCAACATGGCGATTGAGATATCGGCTTCGATGGCGGTCTGCTGTGTGTCGGAAAGCGTTTCGATGCGGGAAAGCACATCGGCCATGCCGTCGTTGACGTTGACGCCGAGACCTTCGAATGCCGCCGGGTGCTTGGTGAACACGTCACCGAAGTACGCGTTCACTGCGTGACCGAAAATGATTGGGTCGGAGACCTTCATCATCGTGGCCTTGAGGTGAATTGAGAACAGCACGTTCTGTGCTTTGGCATCGGCAATTTGCGCAGCAAGGAACGCGTCGAGCGCTTTTGCGCTCATGAATGTTGCGTCAACAATTTCGCCAGCAAGAACTGGAAGGTTTTCCTTCAGGACGGTGGTGGTGCCGTCGGTGCCCACGAGTTCGATCTTGAGCGTGTCGGCTTTTTCGAACGTGACTGACTTTTCGTTTGAAAAGAAGTCGTTAGCGCCCATTGTGGAAACGTGCGTCTTTGAATCGGCAGCCCAGGCGCCCATGGAATGCGAGTGGGACTTGGCGTAGTTCTTCACCGACAGTGGCGCGCGACGATCGGAGTTTCCTTCGCGCAGCACCGGGTTTACGGCTGATCCCTTGATCTTGTCGTACTTCGACTGGATGTCTTTTTCGGCCGCGGTTTGCGGATCCTCCGGGTAGTTCGGAACGTCGTAGCCCTTGGACTGCAGTTCTTCGATCGCAGCCTTGAGCTGTGGAAGCGAAGCAGAAACGTTCGGAAGTTTGATGACGTTGGCTTCGGGACGGGTGACCAGTTCACCGAGTTCGCCAAGGTCGTCGCTAATGCGCTGATCGGCGGTGAGGGCCTCGGGGAAGGTGGCCAGGATACGGCCAGCCACAGAAATGTCTCGGAGTTCGACCTCGACACCGGCAACGTTGGTGAACGCATTGACCACCGGCAACAGCGACTTGGTCGCCAGAGCGGGAGCTTCATCGGTGTGGGTGTAAATGATCGTGTGACTGTCGGTCGCCATGGCCTTTTCCGGTGTCGTCGAACTACTGCGAATGGCCCATGACGCTAGTTCCCCCAAGTGATTCAGTTCCCATTTGGTCTGGACGCAAGGGGTCTGGGAGCGAAGTGGGGAGCGAAAAATGATTGACCATTGTGACGAGTGCCTGCAAAATGCATGCATGCCTTCGATCTCAATCAGGAACGTGCCTCAAGAGACCCGAGATGCCTTGGCCGCGAAGGCAGCACAGGCGGGTCAGTCGCTGCAGGAATATCTGCTGGCGAGGCTGATTGAGATCGGGAGAACGCGAGATATCGAAGTCTTGCTGGGCGAAATGAAGGAAATCCGCAAACGTTGGCCGAAGCAGATCACTCGCGAGCAGATTCTTGAAGCGCTTGATGAAGGTCGCCGCGAGGCCGATGAGAAGTGGGATCGCTTGTGGGGATGATCGTGATCGACGCGTCAGCGGCGATTGAGGGGTATCGAGATTCGCTTTCCCCGAGCGATTTCGACCAGATACTCAGGGACAACACGGTGATGGCGCCTCAGTCACTCTGGGTGGAAGTCGTGCAAGGGTTCCGACGGATGGTTCGAAACGGCGAGATTGAAGAGGCGCTCGCAATTGAGGCCATAAAGCACCTCGGCGAATTGCCGATCGTGAAGTTGCCGTTCGAACCCTTCGTTGAACGCATTTGGGAACTGCGCCACAACGTTTCCGCGCACGACGCTTGGTATGTCGCAATTGCCGAAACCTTCGGCGTTCCACTTGCAACGACCGATCGTCGTTTGGCGAACGCCACCGGGCCGCTCTGCGAATTCCTGGTGCTCTGAACGCGCTTTCGTGCGCTGGAGCAAAAAGAGTGATGGGTCCCGCCGAAGCGAGACCCATCACTGCGAGCGGAGAGGGTGGGATTCGAACCCACGGGCGGTGTTACCCGCCACCTCCTTAGCAGGGAGGCCCGATCGGCCGGACTCTGGCACCTCTCCATATGCAGGGTTGCAACATACAGGGCAAACCCCTGCGATTTCGAATGGCGGAAGGAGGGGGATTCGAACCCCCGGAGGCTTTCACCTCGACGGTTTTCAAGACCGTTGCATTCGTCCGCTCTGCCACCCTTCCGCCCGAGATAGTAGCGAGTCGGTCGTGGCCGGCCCCAATGGGCGGGCTGGTGTTCGGCCGTTGGTGGTCAGTCGACGCGATTGCGAAGTTCGGTGATCCAGTCCGAGGCCTTGGACTGGGCATCGGCCACTTCCTGGCGCAGGGCATGGCCGTGTTCGCCGGCGGCGGGGTAAGAGCCCATGAACTTCACTTCGGCATGCTTCGACTTGAGTGAACGCAGCGCGTCGGCCACAACCTCGTCGGCGATATGGCCTTCGAGATCGATGAGGAAGCAGTAGTCGCCAAGCCCACGCCGAGTTGGGCGTGACTCGAGCTTGGTGAGGTTGATGCCACGGGCGGCGAATTCTTGAAGGATCGACAACAACGAACCGGGTTCGTCAGCGCGCTGGAAAACGACGATGGAAGTTTTGTCATGCCCGGTTGGTGCGGGAATCGTTTTCGGTGCAACGAGAACAAAGCGTGTTGCGTTGTCGTCGTGATCTTCAATGGCCGAAGCAAGAACGTTGAGTCCGTACACCTCGGCGGCGCGCGCCGGTGCAATGGCGGCACCGTTTGTGGCGAGTGCATCGGTCGCCTCGGCCAACATGCGCGCGGCTTCGGCAGTGGAGTTCGATGCTTCAGACGCAGCGTTCGGGAGATTTGCGTTGATGTACTTCCGACTCTGCGCGAGTGCGTGCGGGTATGACCAGATCTGCGTGACGTCTTCGATCTTCACGCCAGGTCGGGCCATGAGTTCAAGATGAATGGGAAGCACGATCTCACGCTGAATGAGCAGATCGGAATCGAAGGCCAGAGCATCTTGGGTGATGTTGACTGTTCCTTCAATGGCATTCTCGAGGGCAAGGAAGGCGTAATCGACCTTGCCATCTTCAGCGGCACTCAGGACATTGGCAAAGGTGTCGAGGGGGCGCAGGTTGGCCGTGGCGAGATCGGCCTGGCTCAACAAGGCCTGCTCGGAGAACGTGCCGATGGGGCCGAGGAAGGCGATCGTGCGGCGGGTCCAGTCGATGCCGGATTCTGGTGCTGAGGATGAAGTCACGATGTGAGAGAGGATAGGGGAATGGACGCCCAAGCTTTGAGTGAGTTGTTGGAAGAGGTTCGCACCGGGGCGGTTAGCCCTGATGATGCCGTTACTGCTCTGCGACGATTGCCGTTTGCTGATATCGGTTTCGCGAAGGTTGATCATCACCGAACCTTGCGCCAAGGCCTAGCTGAAACGGTGTTCGCACCGGGTAAGACGCCTGAACAATGCGCGGCGATCGTGTCGGAATTGTTATCTCAGCCGGGTTCGGCACCGGTGCTGTTGTCTCGGGCTTCGGCCGAACAGGTTGCTGCTGCGCTCTCTGGTGCCGAAGACGGCCAAGTAATCGAAGCCGGTGGCGGCGATCCCTTGAACGCTCGACTTCATACCGTGGTGTGGCGCCCAGCAGCCGAGAGACGCGAACGCGTCGCGGTCGTGACTGCCGGAACTGCAGATCTTCCGGTTGCCGATGAATGTGCGGCCACCCTTACAGCCCATGGCTTTCGGCCGCTCCGCATTACCGATGTTGGCGTGGCGGGTCTGCATCGCATTCTTGATGCGGCCGAAGAACTTGCCGCTGTCGACGCACTTGTTGTTGTAGCGGGTATGGAAGGCGCACTTGCCAGTGTTGTTGGCGGACTTTCGTCGGCGCCGGTTGTGGCCGTGCCGACGTCGGTTGGCTACGGGTCTTCTTTGGATGGCATCACCGCGTTGTTGGGAATGTTGGCATCGTGTGCGTCGGGCCTGACCGTGGTGGGCATCGATAATGGATTCGGTGCTGCCATTGCAATTATCCGTATGTTGAATACTCGAGTCTTGGAGCGCGACGCTGTCTGAGCATTTGAACGATCACGATCATTCGCACGAACACACGCACGACCACGTTCATGATGATGCGGTAGTCGAAGGAACCGTCGCGTGGGAAGGCGTCACAGTTCCGGCCGCGCCGAGTTCGAACAGCACGGTTGCGTGGTTTCACTGCTTCTCGGGAATCGCTGGCGATATGGCGCTGGGTGCACTGATCGATGCGGGCGCTGATGTCGACGAGATTCGTTCCATGTTGGAGCGACTTCCGGTTAGTGGATGGACGTTAGAAACAGAAACTGTGCTGCGCTCAGGTATTGCCGGCACGAAAGTTCATGTGCACACAGAAGCAACGCCACCGGCTCGTTCGGCCGCGGTGGTTGCGCAGATAGTTGCCGATGCGAAGTTGCCCGACCGTGTGCATCGCCGCGCGCTGGCAACATTCCGTGCGCTGGCCGAGGCCGAAGGTCAATTACATCGTCAGCCGCCCGAAACGGTGCACTTCCACGAGGTCGGCGCGCTCGACGCAATCATCGATGTTGTTGGTACGTGCATTGCGCTCGAGTTACTTGGTGTCGATGAAGTTGCATCGTCACCAGTGGCCGATGGATTAGGTACGGTGCGCGCCGCTCATGGGGTCTTGCCGGTTCCGGTTCCTGCAGTCGTTTCGTTGCTGGCCAATGCGCCCACCTATGGCCTCGACATTCCTCGCGAACTCACCACACCAACCGGCGCAGCGTTGCTGGCCGCGAACGTTGTGCAGTGGGGTCCAATGCCGACTATGACCATCACGTCGGCTGGTTTCGGTGCAGGCACAGCCGACCTTGGCGATCGACCGAATCTCACGCGTGTGGTGATCGGTACGCGTTCCGATTCGCCGTCGGTCGAGGGTCAGCCGGTTGTGCTGCTCGAGGCAAACGTCGACGATGTCACGGGCGAAACGTTGGCGTATGCCATCGACGCGTTGCTCGATGCTGGAGCGCACGACGCGTGGCTTACGCCGATCATCATGAAGAAGGGTCGACCTGCTCACACGGTGAGCGCGCTAGTTGATCCGGCCGAGGCGGCTGCGGTGCGCGAGGTACTCGTACGCGAAACCGGAACGATGGGCGTGCGCGGAACGCAGCTTGAACGTTGGCCACAATCGCGTGCGTTCGACACGGTTGATATCGATGGTCAGCCGGTGAAGGTGAAAGTCACGGCTGGTCGGGTGAAGGCCGAACACGACGATGCCGCCCAGGCCGCCCGGGCGTTGGGTCTGCCACTCCGAGAGGTCACCCGCCGAGCCGAACAGGCCTGGCGCGACGCTCAGTAGTGCAAGCGAATATCAGTTCGTGTGAAGAATTACTTCGGCGCGATTGACACCGGCGATCACGTTGCTGGCCGACATGCCCGCAGGTGAGAGAAGTTCGATACGAGTGACACCGCGATCGAGCAAGTGTTGGAGCACCGCAGCAACTTCAAGGCGAGCAAGTGCAGCGCCGAGACAGAAGTGCGCACCGAATCCAAACGCAACGTGATGGTTGGGTGAGCGGCCGACGTCGAACTGGTCAGCGGTGGGGCCGAACTCGGCTTCGTCGCGGTTGGCCGACGCGTAGACCATTACAACCGGATCGCCGGCGCTGATCTGCTTTCCACCGAGCACGGTGTCGACCGCAGCGGTCCGCATGAAATAAATGACGGCGGTGGTCCAGCGCAGGATCTCGTCGACCGCGCTTGGAATGAGTGAACGGTCGGCCACAAGACGCGACCACTGGTCGGGATTCTCGGCCAATGCAACGAGTCCGCCACTGATGGTGTTACGGGTGGTTTCGTTGCCGGCGACAAGGATCTGATTGAGGAACATTGCGATTTCGTCGTCGGTTAACCGATCACCGTCGATCTCAACACTTGACAACATCGAAATGACGTCATCGCGAGGTTCGGTGCGAGAGGTTGAAACGAGACGCATGAGTTCAGTCATCATCTCGGCGCTAAGGCGCGCTTTGCGTTCCGGATCGTTGAAGATTTCGGTGCCAGGAATGGAAGCTTCCGACCAGTCCCACACTTTGTCCCATTCGCTTTCAGGAAGACCGAGAAGCTGTGCAATGACCTGAACGGGAAGCGGCACGGCAAGTGGCGCAACAATTTCAATCTGCTCATTGAGCGGCAATTTGTCGACAAGAACCTTTGCAGCTGCGTGCACGGAATCTTCAAGCGTGCGCACGACCTTGCGACCGAATGCTGGCTGCACGAGGTTGCGATAGCGAGTGTGATCCGGTGGATCGGTGTGCATCATCGTCGGGGGTGTGGCGTAGTCCGCACCGATCTCAAAGGTGAGAATGCCCTTGGCCGAACAGAATGTTGCGGGGGCGGTGGAAACCGTCATGCATTCGGCATGGCGACTGGCAACCCAGAAACCCTGCGTGGCATTCCATGCAACCGGGTTCTCGGCCCGGAGCTGCGCGTAGAGGGGAAAGGGGTCTTCGACGTCGAGGGTGAACCCCATAAACAAGTCAGTCAGTGGTTCGTGGACTTTGTCGGTGTTCGTCATATCGATTCCCCCAAAAGTGATGATCGGAGTGTGGCCGTTGCGCCTGCCTTCCGCAAGACTGTCCCAATGACTGATGCCGCCGCAACCGATCGCCTCTATTTCCGCCAGCTGCTTGCGGGGCGTGACATTGCCACCAACGATCCCTTGGCCCGCCAGATGGTCAATTTCGTCTATCTCATTGGCGATCGCGAGACGGGCGAGGCCGTGGCTATCGATCCGGCCTACGACGTTCAGGGAATCGTCGATGTGCTCGCGGCCGACGACATGAAACTCACCGGTGTGCTGGCCACCCACTATCACCCCGACCATGTCGGCGGAGAAATGATGGGCTATTCCATCGAAGGGGTACATGAGCTGCTCGACATTGTGTCGGTTCCGATTCATGTGCAGACCGAAGAAGCCGAATACGTCAGCAAAGTCACGAACCTCACGGCTGCCGATCTCGTCACTCACAGCAGTGGCGATGTTGTGATGGTCGGCGATATCCCGATTGAGCTCATTCACACGCCAGGTCATACTCCGGGTAGTCAATGCTTCATGCTCGATGGCGCATTGGTTTCGGGTGACACGTTGTTTCTTGAAGGATGCGGTCGCACCGACCTTCCGGGTGGCGATCCGCTCGCGCTGTACGAAAGCCTCACGCAGAAACTGGCGAAGGTGCCCGATGATTCGATTCTGTTCCCGGGACATCTGTATTCCGCGGCGCCTTGTGCCTCAATGGGCGAAACCCGTCATGCGAATTTTGTGTTCCGTCCCAAGACTCCGGAGCAATGGTTGGCTATGTTTGGGTCCTGAGCGGACCGTTCACGAATCGGGGGATTCAATGCGTAACTCAACTCGTCCATCAACGTCGCTTCTGGGCGTGCTTGCACTGTGCTTCGTGCTCATTGCAGGAGCGGCGGCTTGCGGGAGTTCTTCATCTTCTTCTTCGAAGTCATCAGAGCCGATCGACTTTTCGAAGCCAGGCCCGTATTCGGTGGGAATCACCACCTTTGATTTGGGTGACCGCATTGCGTACATCTTCTATCCCGCCGATCCGGCGCGGTTGAACGAGGGCACGAAGGTCACCTCTTACAGCTCTGGCGACGCGTTCCCGCCGGCGCTTCGAGCCGCGATTCCCAAGGAACTGGTGCAAGAAGTTCCGATCAATGCAACGAAGGATGCACCGGTTGCCACTGATGGTCCGTTCCCTGTGCTGATTCATAGCCATGGTTTTGGCGGCTATCCCCAATATGCATCGCAGCATTTGATCCAAGTTGCGTCCTGGGGCTTTGTTGCCGCTGCTCCCGATCACATTGAACGCGACCTCGCGGCCAACTCGTTGGGCAAGGTCGTCCGTGGCGAACAAGACGTTGAAGACCTTCGCAATGTCTTGAAGCGACTTGAGAAAGAAAACAGTTCTGGAATCTTCAAGGGCGCGTTGAATCTTGATCAGGTTGGCGCAGAAGGTCATTCCGCTGGCGGCGGTGCGGCGGGCAAGTTCGCCTACGACCCCGCGGTGAAGACATTCATCGGCCAAGCGCCGGTCCCACCTTTGTCACTCGCTTCAGGGGCAACGGCTGCTGACCGATCGGCTGCTTATGCAGCGACTCCGCCGCCCAATAAGCCAACGATGATCATCGCGGGCGAAGTAGATCTAACCATTCCGTTGGCCGGTGTGAAGCAGGAATTTGAATGGCTTGCTCCGCCGAAGCGGCTTGCCGTTCTGGCCAAGGCTGGGCACAACGCGTTCACCGATATCTGTGAGCCGATTCGCGCCCAAGGTGGGCTCATGCAGTATTCAGGAAAGCTTCCAGCGCCCGACAATCTTCTGAAGCTGGGTGAAGACGGTTGCACCAACGACAACCTCGATACTGCTACTGGCTACGCCATCATCAATCAGCTGACGATTGCGCAGTTGCGGTTTGTGTTCGGCATCGACAAGACCGATGCGTCATTGTCTGCTGATTACCTGAATTCGATGTACCCCGGAGTTCTTGCCGAGTACACCTACGTCAGCTGATTTTCGGCATCCGTTTACGGATATCGGCCTGAAGTGATGCGTCGAACTCAGCGACGATCATTGTGTCGTCGCTGGGTCCGGCGTCGGCCAACACTCGGCCCCACGCATCAATGATGAGCGAGTGTCCGTAGCGGTCAATGCCGTCGGGGCTAGTTCCCCATTGAGCGGCGGCAATGACCATCGTTTGATTTTCCACTGCGCGTGCTCGCAGCAACAGTTCCCAGTGGTCCCGCCCGGTAGTGGCGGTGAACGCTGCGGGCACGACGATGAGATCGGCGCCTTGCAACGTTTCGTTGCGGAAAAGTTCTGGGAACCGCAGGTCATAACAAATTGTCAGACCAACACGAATGCTGGACTCGCTCGTCACGATGTGAACAACCGTCGGTGCTGTTCCGGCGCGAAACGTGTCGGACTCCTTTGAGCGGGCACCTTCAACATCGACATCGAACAAATGGATCTTGCGGTAACTGCCGAGAAGCGAACCGTCGGAACCGACGGCGATCGAGGTGTTGTAGAGAGCCTGGGCATCGTTGGGATCGCGCTCGATAAACGAGCCAGTAATAAGCGCGCAGTGGTTGTGGACGGCAGTTTGTTGAGCCCATGCAAGGGTTGGTCCGTCGAGAGGCTCAGCGGCATCACGCATTGCCGATGTGCGGCCAAGCGACGCAAAAAGTTCCGGAAGTACAACCAGGCCAGCGCCTTCATGGGCCGCAGACTGAACAGCGGCCGTTGCCCGCGCGAAATTGTCAGACTTGTCGGGCGAACACTGGAGTTGCACCGCCGCAACGTTCATTTCGCCCGCCATTCCTCTCGCCCGGCTCGAACGTCGGTGGCTGACACCGGGTGATGAGAAGGGTCGGTGTCGAGGATGACGACATCGACGCCAGCCGGAGGATCAGCGGCGGAGTCTTCGCCCGGCATTGTCCACGGGGGTCGCGCTGCGAGCGCAACGAGTGGAAGCCGTTGAAGGGCTTCGTTGCGGGCGTTGACATCTGCGTACCAAACCGGATCGAGCACTTGGTGCCACTTATCGGCACCGAGAATGATGACCTCGTAGCCCTCGGCGATATCGGCGACGAGACTGTGCGGAGTCGTGGTCACGCCAATGCGAGCGTTGCCGCTTGAGATGGCAGTCAGTTCCGCCACACGATCGTCGATCGGCCCGAGCTGGGAGTCGTCCTTGCCCAACGTCCGGGCGGATAGTGCGAAATCGACGCGAACGAGGCCGAGTTGTGCAATCGCAGTTTCGGCCAGATGCACATGGGCAATGGTGGGCGGATCAAAGGAGCCCGGGTACACGGCTTGGCGCGGTAGTGGCGGTGTTGTGTGATCAGAACCCACAGGTTGAGGCTAGCGATCGTGGGAGACTCACACCTATGAGAAGCCCGTTTCTTCATCCCTTCGCCCGTCCGGGAGCCGGAGCTGAGGAGTTCATCACCATTGCACGTGGTGAAGGCGCGTTGGTGTGGGACAACGAGGAGAACGAGTACATCGATGCGATAGCCAGCCTTTGGTATTGCAACGTAGGTCATGGTCGGTGGGAGATCGTCGACCAAGTTGCGTCGCAAATGGCGGTGCTCGAGAACTACAACACTTTCGACATTTTCACGAACGAGACAGTTGAAACCTTTGCTGCATTTGTTGCTGCAGCGGCGCCGATGGATGACAGTCGCATCTTTTTCACATCATCAGGTTCTGAGGCCGTCGAAACTGCACTCAAACTGGCGCGGCTTACGCACTCGTTAAAGGGCGATGTGCAACGCACGGAGTTCGTGGGACGCGTGAACTCGTATCACGGAGTCGCGTACGGCGGCGTGTCGGTGCAAGGTCTGCCACTTAATCAGCAGGGGTTCGGTCCGTTGCTCGACACGGTGCATCAGGTGTCAGCTCACGACATTGAAGACATCGAGAAACTGTTCGAACGTTCGGGCTCCACGATCGCTGCCGTCATCACCGAACCAGTGCAAGGTGCTGGCGGTGTGTATCCGCCAGTTGATGGCTATCTCGTTCGCTTACGCGAGCTCTGTGACGAGTACGGCGTGCTGTTGATTTTCGATGAGGTCATTACCGGGTTCGGTCGCTTGGGTTCTTGGTTTGCCGCATCACACTTTGGCGTGGTGCCCGACATGATTACGTTCGCAAAGGGCTGCACGTCTGGGTACTTGCCACTTGGCGGCGTTGTGGTGGGCGAAGCAGTGCTCGATGTGCTCGAAGCCGATCCCACCTTCATCCTTCGACACGGTTACACCTACAGCGGCCATCCGTCGGCATGTGCTGCTGCTCTCGCAAACACGGCAATCTTGTTGGAAGAGAACTTGTTTGACCGCGTTCCGGTTATCGCGGAGCGAATCGGAGGGGGGCTCACCGCGTTAGCGGCAACCGGTGCGATTGTTGAAGCCCGCGGTATGGGTGGCATTTGGAGTGCCGAACTTCAGCCCGGTCTTGCCGCTCCGGCAGTGCGCAATGAAATGTTGAAGCGTGGTGTGATTGCAAGACCTATCGGGCTCTCGGTGATTGCGTTCTGCCCACCGTTTGTGACAACTGATGCACAACTCGACCAATGTGTGGTTGCCCTCCGCGAAGCAATCGCTGCGTTGGCGTGATGTGGCATGGGTTGATTTGAGTCAGAGAGCCGGGAGCGCTGTTTCCGGTTCGACGAACGATTTTCCGAGTGCTTCAGCGACTGCAGCGTTGGTAACGCATCCGGCCGCAGTGTTGAGACCTTTCGCCAGTGCTGAATCGCGTCGCACGGCTTCAGCAGCACCGAAGCGCGCCAGTTCGGCGAGATAGGGGAGCGTTGCATTCGTAAGTGCGTTTGTCGAGGTGTGCGGTACCGCTCCGGGCATGTTGCCAACGGCGTAATGCACAACACCGTGCTTCACGAATGTGGGGTCGGAATGCGTGGTCTCGTGAGAGGTTTCTATGCAGCCACCTTGATCGATGGCGATATCGATCACGACTGCCCCAGGTTTCATTGATCGGATCATGTCTTCGCTTACGACGATTGGCGCACGGCCACCGGGAACAAGCACGGCGCCGATGACAAGGTCGGCGTCGGCTACCGATCGTTCTACCGCCCCACGGTTCGAGGTGATGGTGGTGATGCGACCCATCTGAATCTGGTCAACATGACGAAGGCGGTCGATGTTCTTGTCGAGTAGGTCGACCTCGGCTTCAAGGCCAGCGGCCATCCAAGCTGCATTCCAGCCAACGTTGCCAGCCCCGAGTACAACAACGCGCGCCGGCCGAACCCCAGGAGCGCCGCCAAGCAGCACGCCGCGACCGCCGTTATGGCGTTCGAGGAAATGAGCACCGATCTGCACGCTCATACGACCAGCGACTTCGCTCATCGGGGCGAGAAGGGGAAGCGAACCGTCGGCGAGTTGCACTGTCTCGTACGCAATGGACGTGACACTGCTGGTAAGAAGCGCGTCGGCGACTTTGGGATACGCGGCAAGGTGTAAGTAGGTGAAGAGGATGAGGCCAGGTCGGAAATACGGAAACTCGGATGCGAGTGGTTCTTTCACTTTGCAGATAAGTTCGGCCCGTTCCCACACTTCACCTGCAGTATCGACGATGACAGCCCCCGCACGTTGATAGTCCTCATCTGGGATTGATGAATCGATACCAGCATCTTTTTCGACAAGGACTGTGGCCCCGGCATGGAGAAGTTCACGAACTCCATCGGGAGTGATGGCGACGCGATGTTCTTCTTTTTTGGTTTCGCGGGGTACTCCAACGGTGAGCGAGACCGAAGTGGGGTTCATGTCAGTGCCACCGGGGTTCCCGCCGAGGCAAGGATGTCGATTGCTTCAACGAGTGCGATTCGCACAATGCGCTCGATTTCGTCGAACTCGGTCTGGCTCGCGATGAGTGGTGGAGACAACTGAATAACGGGATCGCCTCGATCGTCGGCTCGGCAAACGAGTCCGAGTTCAAGGAGTCGCTTCGACAAGTGGCCCCGTAACAACAACTCCGCTTCGGCGGCGGTGAAGGTTTCACGTGTAGTGGCGTTCTTTACGAGCTCGATGCCATAGAAGTACCCCATGCCACGAATATCGCCCACGATGGGAAGGTCGCGAAGTTTCTCGAGTGTGGATCGGAACGCGGTTTCGTTTTCGAGAACGTGGTCAATGAGATGTTCGTTTTCGATGACATCGAGATTGGCCATGGCGACGGCACAACTCACCGGGTGGCCACCGAAAGTAAAGCCATGCAGAAACGACACACCTTCGGCCGCGAATGGTTCAGCGATGCGATCGCTCACGATCATTGTCCCGAGGGGCGAATAGCCAGAGGTGAGTCCTTTGGCCGAGGTGATGATGTCGGGCACGTAGCCGAGACGATCGCAGGCGAACATCGAGCCAAGACGACCCCATGCACAAATGGTTTCATCGCTGATCATGAGAATGCGGTAGCGATCACAGATCTCACGCACACGCGCGAAGTAGTCATTGGGGGCGGTGAAACAGCCACCGGCGTTCTGTACTGGTTCAACAAAGACGCACGCCACGGTGTCGGGGCCTTCGCGCAGAATCATTGTTTCGATGTCGTCAGCGCAGGCGAGATTGCAGGCGCTTTCGTTCGAACACATCGTGCAGCGGTACCGGTTGGTGTTTGCGGCGCGACCAACACCAGGTACGAGTGGTTCGAACATCTGACGGAATGCGGGCACGCCAGTAAGCGAAAGCGCACCCATGGTGGTGCCGTGGTAGGAGAGATATCGAGTGATGGCTTTTGTGCGTAACGGCTGCTCGCGCAACTTGAAGTACTGGCGTGCGAGCTTCCATGCTGACTCCACTGCTTCGCCACCGCCCGTGGTGAAGAACACGCGGTTGAGGTCGCCAGGGGCAAGGTTCGCTAGGTGCGCCGCAAGTTCGATCGCGTTCGGGTGGGCATAGGTCCAGACGGGGAAGAACTCAAGCGTTGCTGCTTGTTTTGCTGCAGCTTCACCAAGTTCGGCGCGCCCGTGACCGATTTGCACGGTGAACAATCCGGCGAGACCGTCGAGATAACGCTTGCCGTCGACGTCCCATACCCAGCAGCCTTCGCCGCGTTCCATGATGGGAGCGCCGCCGTCGCCGGGGTCAAGCCTGCTGAAGTGTCCCCAAAGGTGGGACTGGGCGAGCTGTCGGAGTTCCGCAGGGGTCCGGCTCATTGAGTGCTCCCGAGAGAGGCCGGCCGAGAATCGGACGTGCCATTGATCGTGTGCTGATTCTTGCCGGACGAAAGCGATTCAGCAACGAAGTTTGGTCAGGAAGCGGTCAGGAATTGCTCAGGCCAGCGAGCTTTTGTGCTCGGCGGTTGTTGAAGACCACCAAAAGCGCCGCCAGAACAATGCTGATGATGAGAAGGGCGGTCGAGAATACGTTGATCTGCACCGGGATCTTTGAGCGCTTCATATTCCAAATCTGGATGGGGAAGGTGTTGTCTAGGCCCGAATTCAGATACGTGATGATGAAGTCATCGAGCGACAGCGCAAAGGTGAGCATTGCGGCGGCGACGACGCCGGGAGCGATGAGCGGCAGAGTCACTTTGTAGAAGGTGCGCAACGCTGAAGCACCGAGGTCTAGGGAGGCTTCTTCTAGTCGCCAATCGAATCCGCGAATACGAGCGCGCACGGTGGTGGCCACGTAACTGACTGAGAACATCACCTGAGCGATGACGATGGTGATGAACCCTCGTGACCAGTTGATGGAAACGAACAAGGTGAGGAGCGAAAAGCCGAGGACGATCTCGGGCATCGTGAGCGGGAGGATGAGAATCGCACCGATCGTTCCTTTGGCCCGGAACTTGTACTTCACCATGGCTAAGCCCATGAGTGTGCCCAGCACGGTGGCAATGGCAGTGACGACAACGGCGATCTTGAGACTGAAGATAAGTGCATCAGTCAGTTCGGGGTACTTGAACGGATCTGTCCAACCGGAAAGCGAAAACTTGTTCCAGACGTAGTTGTATTTCCTGGTGGGTTCGTTGAATGAATAGATGACTGTGACGAGGATCGGCGTGAAGAGAAATAGCAGGCCGAGCACTGCCCATACCCACAGCGAGACGCGTCCGATCGCGCGCAACCAATTGGGCGGATTCATGCGATTTCCTCGGTACCCAATAAACGCGCATACACAATGACGCCGACAAGGATCATCGCCATAAGCATGAACGACAAGGCAGAGAGTTCAGGTCGGAAGAATTCTTTGCCAAAGTTCTTTTCGATGATCTGGCCGATCATGACGGTTCGGTCGGAACCTAAGAGTTCCGAGTTCACGAAGTCGCCAGCCGCGGGAATGAACGTGAGGAGTGTTCCGGCGAAAAGCCCAGGTAGTGAGAGGCGAAGAGTGATCTTTCGAAATGCTCTTGCTGGTGACGAGTAGAGATCAGCAGCGGCATCGAGCAGGCGGCGGTCCAACTTTTCGAGACTCACGTAAATGGGCAGCACCATGAACGGCAAGAAGTTGTAGGTGAGCGCGGCCACTACTGCGAAAGGTGAGCCAAGAATGCCTTGGTTGTCGTTCAAGATGCCGATTGATTGCAAAATGCCAACAACGGGGCCGTTATCGAACAACAGGATCTTCCACGACAGCGTACGCACGAGGTAGGTCACGAAGAACGGAAGAATGACTAATGCAAGAAACAAGTTCTTGTACTTCCCGCCTTTCGTGGCAATGACGTAGGCCAACGGATAGCCGATGATGATCGCGGCGAGGGTTGAGATTGTTGCGTAGACGAACGTGCGGATGATCACCGTTGAGTTGTCAGAGATCACCGTCGAGTAATTCGATAACCCGCCGTCTTGTAGCGATAAGCGCCCGAGACTGAAAAGCGGAAAGACGAAAAAGATCAGCAGCCATAAACCGCCGGGAGCAATAAGCAGCCAGGGCGTGAACCACCGCCGTGCCG
>ERZ891134.903-NODE-903-length-22243-cov-4.320714_pt1 | contig 22243 bp, 19 predicted proteins | sample MGYA00520888_ERZ891134 | MGnify/ENA primary metagenome ERZ891134 (study PRJEB32303, sample SAMEA104408692) | aquatic metagenome | biome: Brackish water; feature: Coastal; material: water | place: Baltic Sea | collected 2014-10-23 | depth 10 m ... | reverse complement strand
GTGGCTGTGGGGCGTCTTTCTCTATTTAACCGCGCTGCCACCGAGCATTCTCGCTGATTGCGCTCCTTTTAGGACGGAACCGCGTAGCCTCGAGTCAGTCACGCTGAGTACCCTATCGTATCGTTTGGCTTGATGTCAGAGGACTTTGAGTATCCTCATCTGCGCGCGGCATTGGTTGTTTCATTGCGCTAGCTAGCGACCGATATAAATCCCGCCTAAGACGCGCTCCGCTACAGCGCCCGTTACGGCGGGTACATTGCCCGGCGTCCCCGCCAGTGTTTGTGCTGCTAACCACGCAAAAGCTGCTGCTTCCACCCAAGAAGGCGCTATGCCCACCGTCTCTGTTGTGGTCACTGCGGCGGGGGTCAGTCGTTCCGCGAGTCGCGCCATCAGGAGGGTATTGTCAGCGCCGCCGCCACAAATGCGGACGCTGTTAAGAGCGACTGTCTCGAGCGCTCGCGCGATACTCTCAACGGTCAGTTCCAGTAATGTCCGTTGCACATCCTCAGGCGCTTCGTCGCCAGACAGATAACGGTGTAACCAATCGAGGTGAAAGGCTTCAGGTCCCGTGCTTTTTGGGGCGATGCGACCGAAGTAAGGCGTTTTAAGCAAAGCGTCGAGTAGTGCCGGTATGAGCGATCCCGTGGCCGCCCACGCTCCTGATTGATCAAAAGCTTTATCGTGGTGGCGCGCGATCCAAGCATCCATGAGCGTGTTACCGGGGCCTGTATCCCAGCCCGTCACCGATCCCTCCGCCGACACCAGCGTGACGTTCGCGATGCCACCAATATTCACGATGGCGGTCGCGGTTCCCGGCGTGGCAAATTGCGCGCGGTGAAAGGCCGGTACCAGCGGCGCACCCTGACCGCCTGCCGCGATATCGCGACGCCGAAAATCGGCCACCACGGTAATCCCTGTGAGCTCTGCGAGCCGATTAGGGTCACCTACCTGCACTGTGTAAGGCGTCTCCCCGTGAGGATAATGGCGAATCGTTTGACCGTGCTGGCCAATCGCGATGATCTCAGCGGGGGCGATCTGCGCGTCGAGCAACAGGGAATGCACTGACTTCGCATATTCATCCGCCAACCGACTATCTAGTGTGGCGGCGCGATGCAGTTCATTATCGCCGGATTGCCGAAAGGCCAGAATGTCATGCCGCAGTGACGGTGCCAGCGGTTGGTGGTCGCTCGCTATCACCTTAATCCTTTGTCCGTCATGTGCGGTGAGTACGGCATCGATACCATCGGCGCTGGTGCCTGACATCAATCCGATAAACAGCGACTCGGTCATTCGATCCGGGCCAACTGCTGTGCGTCGCGAAGGCTGGCAAGCTGCTGCGTCGGTTGGCGGATTGATGCCAGATAATGCGGCAGGGCGGCATCTGATAGGGAACGGGCCTTGGGCAATATTTTATGCACCGTGCGGGGATTGCGGTGCACGCCGTTGACGAGAAACTCGTAGTGTAAATGCGGTCCGGTGGCGGCACCGGTGGAGCCAACGGTGCCAATCACTTCCCCTTGCTTGACGCGGGCTCCCTGTTTTACCTGCAGTCGATGCAGGTGCAAGTAGTGCGTCTCAAATTGCTCGCCATGTTGAATAAAAACATAATTGCCATTGGGTCGGGTATAGCCCGCCTCAACGACGCGTCCGTCGCCCGCCGCGTAAACGGGAGTGCCACGAGAGGCAGCATAGTCAGTGCCACGATGAGGTCGTTGGGTTTTGTAGATGGGGTGCAATCGATTCGGGTTGAAGTTAGAGCTGACGCGTGTGAAATCCAGTGGCGCGCGTAAAAATGCTTTGCGCATGCTCACGCCAAGCTCGTTGTAGTAGCTCGTATCGCCCTCAGTGTCGGTATAGCGATACGCCTCAAAAGTGTCACCTTGGTTGGTGAAACTAGCGGCCAATATCGGTCCGTCATCGAACCGCTCACCGTCGAGCATTAATTCCTCATAGAGCACATGGATCGTATCCCCTTGTCGGGGATCGAGTACAAAATCGATAACGCCGCCGAAAATCCCCGCGAGAGCCATAATCATGGCATCACTGAGTCCTGCATCGATACCGGCAAGAAATAAAGAACTATCGATCGTCAGCGAGACATCGCGAGCGATACGATCTGGCGTGCGGGTGACACGTCGAGCGGTGTAACCCGTCGGCTGGCGCTCATACAGGGTTGTCAGGAGTGGCGACTGAACATGTCGCAAGGCTAGCAGCGCACCGTCGGTATCGGTTTGAAAGCCGATGGTCTCTCCAGGATAAATGCGGCGCAGCGACGTGGACTCGTTCGCCTGTGCCACACGATACAAGTCAGTATCGGTAAAGCCCGCTCTGGCAAAAATGAGACTGAGGTTATCGCCTTCACGCGCCGTAAAGTCCCGCCACGGCGGTGTCGGTGGCGCGGGTGCTGTCACCGGCACCGTATCGAGCGTGGGCGTGTGCACCGACTTGGTGTCGAGCGGTGTCGCAGGCAGTAACGCATCGCCGTTGCGGGTGGGCAACTCTGGCGTACCCGATAATGTCAGCCCCATAATGAGTAACAACGCGCCTACCGCGCCCACCCAGACGAGCGCCCGCGGAGCCATCATCTGTTTGCGGAGTATCAGCGGTGTAGCGCCCTTAGGGGCAGATTTGCGTGACATGGGCGCCGTCGTTGCGATCACGAAGTGGGTAGTATATACGGGCATTGCCCCAATTCGGATACCCTACCCATAATAGACAGCCCACATTGCTGCAGGCCCTATTCGCGCTCAATTATGGGATACTCCGGTCATCCCATTTTTGCGGGCATATCACCCTTTCGCGCCATGTTTTTTGCGCCACAACAGAGAAGACCGATATCACCATGTCCAGTGATGTATTAGCCGAGCTTCGGGCACGAGGCCTTATTTTTCAGGTGGCTGGAGAAGATGCCATTGAGCAGTGGCTGGCGGCCGAGCCACGCACCCTGTATTGCGGTTTTGATCCGACTGCCGATAGCTTGCACATTGGTTCTCTCGTTCCCCTGTTGGTGTTGCGGCGGTTTCAAGCCTCTGGGCATCGACCGATTGCGCTAGTGGGGGGCGCAACAGGACTGATCGGTGACCCCAGCTTTAAAGCATCTGAACGTCAGCTGAATACACCAGAAGTGGTCGCTGGCTGGGTTGATAAGCTCCGTCAACAGGTGAGCCAGTTTATTGATTTTGAGGGGCCCAACGCGGCGCTGGTCGCCAATAATCTCGACTGGACCCAGGGCCTGGATGTTTTGGGTTTTCTGCGCGACGTGGGCAAGCACTTTTCTGTGAACAACATGATCGGTAAAGAGTCGGTGCGCCAGCGTCTTGATCGAGAGGGTGCGGGGATCAGTTTTACCGAGTTCAGCTACATGATTTTGCAGTCTTTAGACTTTGCAGAACTGTACCGCCAGCATGGGTGTGGTTTGCAGATTGGTGGCTCGGACCAATGGGGAAATATTACTGGGGGGATCGATCTGACCCGTCGCTTACATAGCGCACAGGTATTTGGACTGACGCTACCCCTGGTCACAAAATCGGACGGTACCAAGTTTGGTAAGACCGAATCGGGCACGATTTGGCTCGATGCCGATAAAACGTCGCCGTATGCGTTTTATCAGTTTTGGCTGGGCACCGCAGACGCCGACGTGTATCGCTTTTTGCGTTACTTCACGTTTTTATCGCTGTCAGAGATCGAGGCGGTAGAGCGAGCGGATAGTGAGCAATCAGGTCGACCCGAAGCACAACGGTTATTGGCTCAGGAAGTAACGCGTCTGGTTCACGGTGACGACGGCTTAAGTGCTGCAGAGCGGATTACCGAGGCGCTTTTTTCGGGGGATCCCGGTGCGTTGGCTGAGCCTGATTTAGAGCAGCTTGCCCTCGATGGCCTGCCCGCAAGTCGACTGAATCGACAGGACCTGCCGCCCACCTTCAGTCAGTTGCTCAATCAAGTAGAACTGGCAACGGGCAAGCAAATTAAGGATGCTTTGGCCCGGGAGGCTGTTCTCGTCAATGGCCAGCCGGTAGTGGGCGGCCAAACCGTCACCTGTGACACCGCCCTTGACCCTCATCGCGCGCTGCATGGCCGTTTTCATCTTGTTCGCTTTGGCAAAAAGAAGTATCACCTGTTTACCGAGCATGACTAGCCCCTGGGTAGTAGCGAAGCGCATTGCGCCAGGCGAGCGTGATGTCATCGATCATCTATTTGATGTCACAGGCTAATTGATGTCACAGGCTAAAACCGCGTCAGCCGATACAATCTTACTAGCGCAAATCCAATCCGACTTGCAGACGGCGACTGCGATGTTGAGCGCACTGACGCCGGGCGTTACCATTTTTGGGAGTGCGAGGACCGCACCCGAAGATCCTGCCTTTCGATGTGCTGAGCAGCTTGGCCGTGGGCTCGCTGAGGCAGGTGTGCCGGTGTTAACCGGCGGTGGCCCCGGTATTATGGAGGCGGCCAATCGCGGGGCGGCGGCGGTTGGCGGTATTTCGGTTGGCCTGAACATCGAGCTCCCTTATGAGCAGGCCGCTAATCCTCACTTAACGCACCAGCTCCACTTCCACCAGTTCTTGACCAGAAAACTGATGCTGACTCGATATTCACGGGGGTTCGCCGTGTTTCCAGGGGGGTTCGGCACGGCGGATGAACTGCTGGAACTGCTCGTCGCTTTTCACACTGATCGTGGCGTGAGAAAACCGATGGTGTTGATCGACAGTGCCTTTTGGGGAGGCTTAATCGATTGGTTTCGCACGGAGTTGGGCTCGCGACACATGATTGATCTGCACAATACCGAATTTATTCAAGTGGTTGACGACGAGGTGGCTGCCTTGAAAATACTGTTGGGTGAAGCGCTGGATTCTCAGCGCGCGGGGCCCAGGGAGTGACGGTGTGGTGGTCGGCTCATGTGGCCCGTCAAAATTACGCTCGCATAGGCCGAGTTGAAGTGCGTCGATGCCTGTTTTTGACCGTTGCGTCTGTCGGGAGCGATTAATGTTACCGGTTATTTTTGGTTTATCAGGTCCAGCGTTAACCCCCGATGAGCGTGCTTTTTTCACGGGGGCTAACCCCGCGGGTTACATTTTATTTGCGCGCAATATCGAGACGCCGAGTCAATTGCGGCGTCTGACTGATGCACTGCGCGCGCTATCGGGTCGAGACAATCTACCGATTCTAATCGATCAAGAGGGCGGGAGAATTGCGCGGATGGGTCCGCCCCATTGGCGCGCGTGGCCCGCCGCCGCCACGCTGAGTGACGCCACTGCGTATCGGTTTAGCGCGCGTGAGCGGGTGCAGTGTAATTACGAGGCATTGGGTCTTGAGTTGGCCTCGATGGGCGTGACGGTTACCTGTGCGCCGGTATTGGATGTGCCGCAAGCCGATGCCCATGACATTATTGGTGACCGCGCCTTTGGTGTGCGCGCCGATAGCGTCTCGCAACTGGGGAGGGCCTGCTTGCAGGGCTTGCACCTCGCGGGGATCGAAGGCGTGATTAAGCATATTCCGGGTCATGGTCGTGCGCGCAGTGATTCTCATGAGACATTGCCTCGGGTCGACGCCAGTGCCGCTGAGCTCTCCCGTGATAGCCAGCCGTTTGCGGATCTGTGTGACGCGGCGATGGCGATGACCGCACACGTGGTTTATGAGGCATGGGATCCGCTCCACTGTGCCAGCGTTTCGTCGAAGGTCATTGAGCAGCAGGTCCGCGATCGACTGGGTTTCGAGGGGTTATTGATCAGTGACGATCTGGACATGAAGGCGCTCTCTGGGACTCTCGCCGATCGCGCGGCCGCCGTATTGCAGGCGGGTTGTGATATTGCCCTGAACTGTTGGGGGCGACTCGATGATATGGAGGCGATTGCCAATCGGGTGACACCGATGCCCCAGCAGAGCTTATCGCGGTTGGCGCAGGCCGCTGCACGCTTGAGTGTGACCACCGATACCCCCGCATTGCGCGCACGTATTGAGGCGTTACTGGCTCATCGCGACGCGCAATGAGCGCTGCGACGGCTCGGCCTTAGCGCCTGCCCACTGGCCTGTTGGTGCCGATTCCCTGCCGGCTGTATGGCGCGCATTCGGTGCTTTTTGGGGTGCATTGCAGCAATGATCCCCTACAATGGGGACATGAACCTACGGTTACTCATTCTTGTCACGCTTGCGTGTGTTTTTGCGGGCTGCACTGCGCCAACAGCGCCGGGCGAGAAGGCTGGCGAGGCGCTGCCGGGCGGCTGGCAACCTTGTGGTAGCGAGCGCCCAAAAGTCTGCACCATGATTTACGATCCAGTCTGCGGACGGCGCGCAGATAACCGTCTCGATGACTACGCCTCCCCCTGTAACGCCTGCGCTGATGTGAATGTGACGGCTTGGCACCCAAAAACCTGCAAGGAATGATATGTCACTGACGAACCGCATTTTGCTGGCCATGGCGGCCGGTATCGCATTGGGATCAATGCTGGAGTGGCTGCTGGGAGTGATCGATCCGGCACATGGCGCCCATGCTTTTATTCAAGAGGGGTTGGTATTGGGTGCCTTTGACGTGGTGGGGCGCATTTTTATCGCCTCTTTAAAATTATTGGTGGTGCCGCTGGTGATGGTATCGCTGATTTGCGGCATGAGTTCACTGGGGGGAAGTAGCCGCATGGGGTCGATCGCCGGGAGAACCATCGGCCTGTATTTGTTGACCACCTGTGTTGCGGTCTCGCTGGGGCTAGGAGTCGCCTTATTAATCGGTCCCGGTAAGGGCGTGGCAACGATGGCCGCAGCGGCGTTTGAGGCAAAACCCCCACCCCCCCTCACCGATACGATCGTTAACATATTCCCAAGCAATCCCTTCAAAGCCATGGCAGAAGGCCAGATGTTGCAGGTCATCGTGTTTGCCTTATTGGTGGGGTTTGCCCTGACGCGAGCCGGCGATGCTGGAGAGCGCATTGCCCACTGGTTTCGGGACATGGAAGTGATTGTCATGAAAATGGTGGGGATACTCATCGAGCTGGCGCCTTATGGCGTTTTTGCGTTGCTCACGAAACTGTTTGCCACCATGGGTTTCGGCACCATTCTCGATTTGGCGGCATATTTCGTTACCTTGCTCGGAGTACTGATTTTTCATGGCTTAGTGGTGTATCCGAGCCTACTGCGTACTCTGACGGCACTGAATCCGGCGATCTTGTTAAGAAAGATGCGGCGCGTGTGGGCGTTTGCCTTTTCGACGGCGTCATCGGGCGCGACATTGCCGATCACGCTGCGCACCGTCGAAAAACGATTGGGTGTGAGTAAAAGTGTGGCGGGGTTTTCGGTACCACTCGGTGCGACCATTAATATGGATGGCACCGCCATCATGCAGGGCGTGGCCACCGTTTTTATTGCTCAGGTGTACGGGATCGATCTCACCGCAGGGCAGCTATTGATGGTGGTGTTGACCGCAACGCTGGCATCGATTGGAACGGCCGCAGTGCCGGGCGTGGGTTTGATTACCCTCGCGCTGGTATTGCAACAAGCCGGTTTGCCCGTGGAGGGCGTGGCACTGATTATTGGCGTCGACCGCCTACTCGATATGGTGCGCACCATGGTTAATGTCACCGGTGATGCGACGGTTGCCACCATCGTGGCGCATCAAGAAGGGCAGTTGGATGAGGCGGTTTACCGTGATCCCAACGCCGATCATGAGGGTGATCAGGCGCTGCCCGCAGTAGGAGGTCTGTCATGAGTTTAAAAGTGCGCGTCGTCCCCGTGACGCAATATCAGCAAAACTGTTCCATTGTTCAATGCGAGCAAACCGGACTAGCGGCCATCGTGGACCCCGGTGGTGATATTGAGCTGATTGAGGCGGCGGTGTCGGAAATGGGGGCAACCGTTGAGAAGATTCTATTGACCCATGGGCACCTCGATCATTGTGCGGTGGCGGATGTGTTGCGACAAAAATTATCGGTGCCCATGGAAGGTCCAGAGGAGGGCGATCGATTTTGGATCGACAAATTACCCGAATGGTGCCAGATGGCAGGGTTTCCCCATGCTGAGCCGTTTACCCCCGATCGTTGGCTCAGCGATGGTGAGACCGTGACGGTAGGCGCGCAAACCCTCGAGGTGATTCATTGCCCTGGTCACACACCCGGCCATGTGGTGTTTTTACACCGAGAGCTGCAGCTGGCGTGGGTAGGAGATGTCATTTTTGCCGGCTCGATTGGCCGCACCGATTTTCCCCGAGGCAATCACGAACAGCTGATCCACTCCATTCGAGAAAAGCTCTTTCCTATCGGTGATGATATTCGCTTTGTGCCCGGGCACGGACCTGATTCCACGTTTGGCCGGGAGCGCGCGAGCAATCCCTTTGTTGCGGACCCTAACTTCGGTTAGGCCCGAGGGGGCCAGCGGGTATTTTTTGGGTTACCTCGCGCACCGAGTATTGGGTGTCTGACCTGCCGCTTCCGAGACCTGTGTGGAACCCTCCTCTTGGTCTAACTCACACTAGTTCTCGCTCGTCCCATCCCAGCTTCCTCTTATTTAAGAGGGCGGCTAAGCGGGTAGCAGCCGGTAACGCGTCAAGTTCGGCTGAGAAGGGTACCTTTGGGTTCGAGGTGTCCTCAGGCCGGCCTTCAGGGGGTGGGGTAGGCCACTCCTGAGAAGATGGTTGCCGCGACCTTGATAGTGCGCAGCGCGTCTGCCGGTGCCGTCATCGGGTCTTCCGCTAGCACGACAAAATCGGCTCGTTTGCCCGCACGGATCGATCCAATCTCATTCTCTCTGCCGATCACTTCTGCAGCGCCCGAGGTCACCGCCTTGAGGGCTGAGGCGCGTGACAGCCGTTCTGCTTTGAGCCCTTGTGCACCACTAATGGTTTGTCGCTCGCTCGCTGCCCAGACGAGTGTGAGGGGCGATAGCGGTGCCATGGGCGCATCAGAGTGCAGCGTGAGGGGCACACCATGGCGTTCGAGCGAACCTAACCGGGTCATTTGTGCCGCGCGATCGGGCCCCAGCCAACTGACCGCATAGGCCTCTGAGAGCAGGTAGTGATAGTAGGGATTCACCGATGCCTGCATGCCCAGTTGTCCCATTTGTGCGCTTTGTTGCTCGGTGCTGTAGGCGAGGTGTTCGACCGTGGCACGGTGGTCGGGCCTCGGAAAGTCTGTTTCTAGGCCCTTAATGAGCCGGATAAAACGATTGACCGCTGCATCGCCATTGGCGTGCGCATGCAGTTGGAAACCGGCCTGCCAAAAGACCTCCGCGTAGGCACGTAAGGCGGGCTCTGGCACCATCCACACCCCTTTATGCCCATCGAGGTAACCGGGAGGACCCATTTGTGCGAGGCCAGAAAAAATCGCCCCATCAATCATCAGCTTAAAGTGATTGCCGACCGAGACACGGTCGTCGTTGTCCTGTTGCCAGTGCCGAATTTCGGCCAGTGCGTCTGTGGGGGATTTTTCTCGGGTCAAGAAATCAAGAATAATCGGGGTAAGAATCAGCCGGGTGGGCACGGGATAAGCGTGAGCGGCTGCGCGCACACCCGCAATTTCAGCCGTTGGGTTACCGTACACCCCCGTCCCCATATCCAAAGCGGTGGTCACCCCTGCTTGATGGAGCATGGCGAGAAAGTTAAACATGCCTCGGCCAAATCGCTCTGGTGCAAATAGAAAGCTGAGCTTGGGAATGACCGCTTTGAGGCCGTTTTCATAAAAATGGCCGCGCTCCCAATCGACACCCTCTTCACTCGGGCCATCCCCCTGGGTGACACCCAGTAGGTTCCACGCAGCATCATTGCCGATCAACTCGTGAAAGGAGCGGTGCCATAGCATGACGGGTTGGTCACCAAACCAGTCATTGAGTTCCTGACGCCAGATCTTGCCATGCCACAGCGGGTGGTAGCCCCAGACGATAAACGGCACGCTGGGATCAGTATGCTGCGCCGCAAGCTCGGTGAGTCGCGTTCGATATCCTTCAGGCGTCGTCTCACCGGGGAATTCGCCGGTGGGCAAAGACCAGTCGTCTGGCGCTACGAACGGAAATTGTGTAAGTACGGCAGGTAAAGCGGGATGAACATGAGGATCGATGAATCCCGGTAGGATAATCTGCTCCGCAAACTGCCGGTCGATTCTGCCATCGCGGGATTCCAGTAATGGTTGCAAATTGGCTTCGCTACCCACGGCAACAATGCGACCGTCCTCTACCGCGACCGCAGTGGCGGTGGGTAATGAAGGCTCCATAGTACGAATGAGTTGGGCGGTGTAGACGACCAGCTCAGCCTGAGTCGATGGCGATAACAGCACCAGTGCGGTCAACGCGAGACGGATGCCACGCAAAGCGGCGCGATTAACCATGTGATCTCCCGTAACTGAGGTGCCGATTAACGGATGACCTTAATCCAGTCACCTGTACGTGGTTCGCCACTGGGATAGTAACCGTTAATGAGCCTGAGCTGATTCTCGGCGTCGGGTAGCTTGACGCTGCTGGCAAGAGAAGCAAATGTGGCCCCTCTGGGGACTTGAATGTAATGCATGGTATGGCTCGTGCCGGTCACTTTCTCTCGTGCGGTCAACGGACGAAAGCTGTCGATAATGGTGCGAAAGTCGGTATCGGCGTCGGCAAGGGCCGGCGCGTCGCCCTCGAACAAAAAGCGGTAGCTGTGATCAATCACGGCGAGACGCACCGAGCGTGACCCGCTGGTAGCAATGGCGGTTGTGCCGCTCAGGCCGTATTGCTCGAGTGCGTCCACCTCACTGACCTCTCCTTTGGCGCCAGACATTAAGCTCACCTCGGTGTCCTCATCGGGGTTAATCCGCGCTAGGCCAATGGTGAGCACCCGTGACCCATCGGCAGAGGTCGCAATGACTTCTCGGCTCGATTGCTGCACCCGCCATCCTGATGGGTGGGCAAAGGTGAAATTCAGCTTGTTGTGATAGAAGCGATTCGTCTCACCTTGCGCTGCCGCACTGGCGCCATACACCATGCCCTCGGTCTGCCGCCGGTATTCGCCGGGTATCTCTGGACTGTAAGGCATTTCGGCGAGATCCAGCTCGTTGGCGGCTTTGATGACCGTTTGCAAGCGCAGATCGTTACGAGGGTGGCTGGCATAAAGCCCGTGGTATGTGCCGCTAGGCTTGCCGCTAGCCGCGGCTTGCGCACGACGATATTGCTCCTGGTCTTTGAGTACGCCAATGACCGATAGCATGGAGTCAACGTCATAGCCGGTTTGGTGCAGGTACTCAGCCCCTGCCGAATCGGCTTCTAATTCCATATCCCGGCCAAAGCCCGAGATAATTTCGGCCCCGTACATAGTGGCAGCATCATAGACGTCACCTGAGCCGGTGAGGATGTAGGCTGACACTGACGCGACCTTCGAGGTCATCTGGGCGCTCTGGCGCCGAGAGTGGTGATTCTCAGTGATATGTCCGATTTCATGGGCGAGCACACCGGCTAGCTCTGCTTCATTATCGAGATAGGCGAGTAACCCGCGATTAACGTAGATAAATCCGCCCGGCATCGCAAAGGCGTTGATGTCGGGGGAGTCGAGCAAGGTGAAGGTAAACGGGGGGCTGGTGATATTGGCTTCTTGCAGTAATTGCTCCCCCACTTGCCGAACATAGGTGTCTAATTCGGGGTCGTCATAGATGCCGATATTGTCGACCAGCTTTTGATGTTCTTCGGCCACTTCCTCTGGCATCTCAACGGCAACGCCGCCTACGGTGACGGTGGAGGTTTTACCTGCGCATCCCGCCAGTAGCAATAAAGTGAGGAATAAAAAGATTTTTTTAAGGGTTGGGTACATGGTGTTGCCTCAGTGATGGGCAGAGAGGTATTCCAATAATTGATCGCCCAAGCTATCGCAAGCGGTCCCTTGCACCGGTGCAATGATGGGTATGGGCACGATCACGGCAGGCATATAGCTTTGTCCACTCGTAGCGGCGCTGACGCGTCCTACCTCGACTTTGTCTGTGAAGTCCCAGATCGTGGCCTCGTACTCCGATTCGGTGCCCCAAGTGCCAAATCCAAAGCAACCCGCGAAGCCGGGGCCAATGCCACAACTCATTGAACCGGTGCTCTCGGTATCCACCGTGTTGCCATCAATCCAGATCATGTATTCCAACTTCATTTCAGTAAATCGTTGAGCTACCGGTGGCAGTTGCAGCAACTGGTCTATCGCACGGGGCTGCATGGGCGCCGTGCGGGGTTCGAACCAAGGGTACAGCTCGTTAATAAAGGCGAGTTCATTGATGACTTCAATCGAGGGGTCTCCCGAATGGATATGATCCCCAATGCATTCGATAAAGTCGAACTCGGTATCGTAATCCGGTGCGTGACGCCGACCCAAAATAACAACGCTCGACTCACCAATGCCGGCTGTGGGCTCGTTGTAGGTCATCTCGTCAACGGTTGCATTGACACAGCCACCTAGCGCGAGCGCGGCGATGATCAGCGTTAACCAGCGTCTCGTGAGCCCTAGTTGATCAGATCGGGTTAAGCGCGGGAGGGTCATCATGTTCCTCCTTCCTCATCGGAACCGGTGGCCTCTGCTACTGGGTCCGCCGGCTCATCCTGTGCCGCTAAAGCGGGTTCAGCCACCGCAGTGACGCCAACAATGGGATTCTTGGGCGCCGGCGCGGTGTTCCCCTCAGGAGCCGGTAGCGTTGCGTTGTCCCCTGTTTCATTGTCCGTGGAGCCGAGTGCAGCATTTGGCGGCGTACCCTGCTCGGTCGTTTCGTCAGTTGGTGCCTCTGATGTCGCCTCGGGTGCTGTCGTGAGCGCGGTATTCGCTGTCGGCTCCGGCGCTGCCAGCGTCGCCTGACGGGCAGCCGTCGCACTGCTATCTTGCCGGGGACCTAAACGATCCAGCCAGGCTGCGACACCCGGCGTCCTGCCAAAGGTGGTGATAAAGTGTGCACCTGCATCGCGCAGTGCTACTACGGCGGCGAGATTCACGGCTTCTTCATCGCTTTGTAAAAAGGCGGTAGGGGTTTTGCCATAGGCGGTAATGGGCCATTCCGCGAGACGATCGTCTGGGTTGAAGCTCAGTGCGCCATCTTCTTGCTGATGGATCGCAGCAATATCGACAAGGCGAAATTGATAACGCATCCAAATCTCATAGACCTTGACGTTAGTGTGGGTTGGGACGGTGTATTGGAGCTCAGTAATCGAGGGAATCAATACGCCATCGATGCGGCCGCCCTCCAATTGAGCAGTCTCCCAGCTATCGATGGGGACCACCTCCTGAAAAAGACCGCCCAGCAAGATATCCCAGAATGCCACTTGCGCCTCACCGGTTTTCACGAGCCAATCGGACTCCGCGCGCCCTTTGGCCTCGTCGAAAAATTCATGTTGTGCAAACGCCGGGGGATAGATCACCCCCATCGTGATGGGCAATGGGTCGAGTAAAGGCTCAGGAAAGTTGCCCTCAACGACCACTTGCTTTGAAGAGCATCCCGTTATGCATAGCGTGAGGCAAAGCAGGACGAGTTTTCGTCCCAAGCCAGTCGACTCACGGCCTAAAATTATTGAGACCAACGAAGCTACCACCGTTCCTTAGGGTCAGTTCTCGCATCAGTGTAGCAAAACGAACACCGGTCGCCTGTAATTCGGGCGGACGGATGAATTGCACCGGAAAGCCGACGGCGTGAATACGGACCCGACGCTCGCCACCCGCTTCTTCAGCGTTGAGTCTGTCTACGGTCTGCACGACTGATTGGATAGAGGCGCCCGTAAACTCATCACCGAAAACGTAGATCGAAATTTTCTTACCGGGATCATAAAAAGTGCGCACCGCATTGGTGATCCCTTCCACTGGCGATGAGTTTGAAAATACGTTCCAATTGCGCAGATTCTGCAGGATCAAATTACGGCGCGCCGGCGTATCCGGGATCCACTCGCCGCGGTAACGACTGAACAAGTAGTTACCCATGTCATTGAGTACTTGTATTCCTTTGACTTCGGGGTAAATGTTGAGTGTCGCTTCCATCTCTAACAACATGCGGTCCCACGCGTAGGAGAACATCGATCCCGATGTGTCGATGATGAAAATAATGTACTCACTGTCGACGGGAATACCGCCAATCAATTGGTTTTTCTTTTGGGCGTTACGACCCAGCAAGCGCAGTTCCTCCTCTGAGAGCTTCTGTCGCGCAATCGCGAGTTCCTCACGAATAATGGCGTTCGCGTTTTGCGATACGTTCAGCGCATCATAATTGGATCGTGTTCGAGCCAGTGTGCCCTGCAGGATCGCAATCTGCTCGTCATAATCTGAGATTTGCTCTTGTTTGACGGTCAGATCGCGGTTGAGCAACGTGGTTTCGCCGCGAATCTCAAAGAGCTGCTCGGTGAGTAGCGCGATAGCCGCCTCCGCATCAATGGTGGCTTTTTCAATCACCTGGGGCTGCACGGTTTTGGTAATCATGAGCAATAAAATGACCGCGCCAAAACCACAGCAAATCACATCCAAAAAGGATAATGAGAACTCAGGCGGGGGACGTCGTTGTCGCAAAGTGATGCCTCAGGGCCAGTCGATGGAGGGAGACAAAAAGCTGCCGCTGGAAGCCTGTGCCAACTGCCAGTATTCCGATGCGGCCATCGGATCTCCCTCCATGGGGAACAGCACGATATTGACCGGTACGTTACCCGGTAGCCGCCGGATCGCGTCGCGAAAAAACTGGAGGCGCTGGTTGCCGCTCACTTTACTGCCGCGAGGGGGTCGCTCGGCCTGCGTCGGCAAGCCATCGGTCAGCAGAAAAATATTATCCGGCGGTGTGGGCAGTGCACGTAAGGCTTCGAACGCATTGTATAAACTGGTCCCACCCGCGGGGACGCGCTCGCGCAGCGCGGCACTGATCGCCTCTAGCTTGGGTGTATCCGCGACATCCAGCCATTGCGTCGCGGTACCCGGGAGCACCGGTGCGGCTTCGGTATTAAAAGTTATCACCTGAAATTGCGCATTCACGGGTAGCTGCGCGGTGAGCCAATCCACCGTATCGAGCGTCCGCGTCCATTTGCCGGCCTGTTTTTGTAATGCCTCATCCATGCTGCGCAAGCGAATCACGTTGATCAACTGATTCGCCAGCATACTGGCGGAGGTATCGACCAGAATGATGATGCGATCCCCGCCCAGGTTCAGGCCAGTTAGGTATTGCCGGTTGCCCTCTCCGACGAATTCTCGCGCACTGCGTCCTGCCTCCGCTTCAGCGGCCTCCTGAAGCAGTCGGATTTTTTCCTCTAATTGATTGATCTCCGCTTTTAACTGAGTCACGGCATCGATATCGCTCACGCCCGATTCTTCAATCGAGGCGATGAGAGCCTCGTATTCATCGAGCTCTTCAGTAATACGGCGTGCCAAGCCATCGGCCTGCACGATCTCAAGGTCTGCTTCACCGAGGGCATTACGAAGACGAACGAGCCCCGCCTGACCCTCGCGAATATCCTCATCCAATAGGTCAACTTCGGCGAGCACCTCTGCATTGACGGTTTGGAGTTCTATTTCTAGGGAGTGATCAATAATGAGGAACACTAAGACAACGGCACCAAAGCCACAGGACATGATATCGAGGAAGCTCAGGTTAAAGGTGGAAGCTTGGCGTTTGCGGCGTGCCAAGGCTCAACCGTCCACTGAGATAAACAGTACCTCGAGGGTCCCCACGACCAGTCGATCTCCAGGTTGAATCGATACCTCGCCCTCGCGGATTTGTCCGTTGAGTTGCACGACTGTGTCGGGCGCAATCTGCACTGTACCGGGGGCTGCCAGCACGACACCAGGCGCAATGGCCTCGCCTGTGCGCATTGGCGTGGCGTGGCCCGACACAAGCTGATGAGTGGCCTGTGAGGGTGCGGTTTGTAACGATGGTGGCTCGGCAGCCTCAATGGCGGGGAGTGCTGTCTCACCCTCATGAGCAGGGCAGGTGAGCCGCCGCTGAAAGATCAGTTCTCCGCCTGTGGGAACAAGATGATCACCGATCGCTTGCCACAGATCACTGGGTGCGACCTCAGTGGTGGGGTGAGGGAGTGTGAGCCCTGGCAGATCCGATAAGAGTGAGTCGAGTGCAATGTGCGTGATCGACTCGGGCAGCGCCTGTCGCAACTCGCGCGACAGCGCCTCACCAACCCGGCGCAACGTATCGGTATTGATGCGGGCCGTATGATCGTCCAACGTGCAGCTGACTTCGCTCTGAGTTGCGAGCATTTTCAGTAGGCCGGGTATCTGCTCATACAGTGCTTGCTCGGTATCGGCGCGGCGTTGCGGATCAAACCGCGTTTGTGCCACGAATTGCTGTCCAATCGCCTCCGCTATCTCGTCGAGTAATCCCAGCAATCCGGACCCGGGCAGTAGCCCGGTGTCGCCAACAGAGGCTTCCCCGTTGTCGATATCAACGACGGTAATGCTGGCTTGATGCAACTGCACTTCAATGTGCGCACAAGGTTGGCCGAGATGCGCACCCACCAGGGCGCTGCGATGGATGACCGCGCTGATTTCTACCGGCAGCGTCTGCAAAATACCCAGTAGGAGTGACAGTTGTCCGGCGTCCATGGCGCCGGGTATCGCTAGTGCGACGGCCTCCTCGATCGTGGTATCTGGGAACAAGGCAGCAAGGTGCGCGTGCGCTAAATCGGCCGTGTGCCGCGCGGGCCCCAATGCCGGACTCAGTGGCTGCGTGGAGAGTCGATGCCAATACCGGGTATTCACCTCGCGCGGTGCGCGTCGCGCTTGTTGCCAGGCGGTTGTGCCAAATTGATAACGCCCCTCGTTGAACCAAACGAGTCCGGGTGACCATTGGCCTTCACCCTCATGCCACAGCGTGAGTGCGGCGTCGTTGCAATCCAGTAGCCGCATCAGCTGCGCGGTACCGAGAGGTGTCGAATGAGATTGCGGTCGATATAGCGCTGGGTGCTAAGCACGAGCCGTTCCTGAGATAACTGTAATTGGTGCAGTGCGAACATGATGAGAATAGAAAGCACCAGCGCCACGAACGTGCTGTTAAAAGCAACACCCAAGCTCACCGTGACGCCGGAGATATCCCCCTCGACGGCTTTGTATGCTTGTCCCAGCGCGTCGCCAATCCCGCGGACAGTGCCGATAAACCCAATAGAGGGAATGGCCCACGAGATGTAGCGCACCATGGAGAGCTCTGAGTCGAGACGATCCGCCTCAATATCACACTGCTCCCTGACCGCATCCGATACCGCGGGAATACTGCCGGTTGTCGTAAAACGGCTTAATGCACTCGCGAGGGCACGGGGAAGGAGGTAATCCTGTTCTTCTGCGGGAAGCGCCTCGAGTGAGCGCGATTGTTCTCTGGCGTCGCGAGGCAGGATGCTCGTCCCCTCGGCAATGGCAATGAGCTCTCGATCGAGCATGAGTGCTTCTGCGCGGGTGCGCGAAGCCTTGAAGCCCATGATTGCCAGTGCCCAGAGCATGAGAATAAAGCAGGCTTCTTGTTCAAAGTCCTTGATCACGATCGCTATCGATCGATTACCGGTAGGGTCCTCGCCCGCAGCCTGCTGCGCCGCCTGAGTCGCCAATTGCGCGTCGGCACTGGGTCGTATTACACCCACATAGGCCGCGTGCACCACAATCACGGCAATCAGTAACGCAAATAACTGATAGAGGAACTCTGAGGGCAAACGCAGCTTCATAGGCGGCTCCTGTCTCGATTAAATATCGACGGGGAAGGACACGGAAAGATCCTCAGAAATGGATTCACTCGGCTCATATTCCACCACGCTATTGGAGTCAGTGTCCGTGGAGGGGTCCGTGGAGGGGTCCGTGGCCGTATCTGTGGCGGGTTGAGCCGATTGAGCCGGCTCGATAGCCTCACTAGTAGCGCCTTGAGCGTTCGCGCGCTCGGCTGATTCGGTAGCGACCTGTGCGAATGCGACCGTGGCAGCGCAGCTCACGGCAGCGGTGGCCGCTACCAAGAGGCGCCGCCAATGCGCTGATCGGTCACTCTGCATAACGCGCAATTCGAAAGCCCAGATCATCTCGTCCTCTTTCTCCGTAATCTCGAAACGTGAGCCGCAATTCTGATAGACGGCTCAATGCCCAGCTTCCACCACGAATCGTATAGTTATCCCCACGCTGCGCGCCGAGCGGATCAATGGCCAACTCGGCGTTAGCCGAGGGAATGCGATAACCGTCGTGAATCCACTCAGCCACATTACCACCCATGTCGTATAAACCGCGATGATTGGGGGGGAAACTGCTGACCGGGGCGGAGACGACAAACTGGTCCGTGTAGCCGTTTAAAATGCGGCCGGTCACGAGCGCGGAGGTGTTATCTGCCACATTGGTGACTGCCTGGGTTGGCGGGAAGGTATCGCCCCAGGCAAAGCGCCTCAGTTGGTCTCCCTCAACGCGAGCGGCAAAGGCCCACTCAGCCTCGCTGGGGAGACGATAGCCAACACTGCTAGAGTTAAAGCCAATAATGATGCCTTGTTGCTCGCGATAAAATGGCGCCAAACCGGCGCGCAGGCTGAGCCAGTTACAGAAGCTGGCGGCTTGTTGCCAGGTCACGCCAGCGACCGGTTGGTGATCACGATCGAGGGAATAGCTTTCTATCAGCCCGGAGTCATGGGACGCTTCAAATTGCCTGAACTGCGCGTTGGTGGTTTCGGTCGACGCGAGATAAAACGCGCGCTTGAGTTCCACCGCGTGCTCCACTTCATTGGCGCGTCTTCCCGGGTCGCGTCGTGACGCACCCATCGTAAAGGGGTTCTGCGATTCAGCTGCTGGATCAATTAGCACTAGCGTCTGTCCCAGGGGAGTGGTGATGGTCGGCGTCATAGCCGCCTTTCTGGCCGCCGCCTCCGTCAGTAAGGTCACGTTAACTTGCTGCGCAAGGCCAGGCCTGGGTAAGACGGAGGCCTCATAAGAGGCGTATCCCGCTAATCGAATTTCAATGCGTTGTGTGACCGCCGGGAGTGCCAGTATTTGGCTACCCAACCCCATGCCGCGGCCGTTAATGATCAGCTCGGCGTCTGGCGGCTCCAGGGTAAAGCGCACTTCGCCTAATTCAGGTGTCAGCGCAATTGACTGCTGTGCGATCTCACCGCGCGTCAGCGAGAGGCGGAGTGTTTTCGACTCAAAGCCGGCCTTGGAGAGCTGCAGCACATGGGGCTGATTGGGACTTAAGGGCACGACTAGGGGCGTCAAGCCGGTGAAGGCGCCATCTACCGTGACGCTCGCGCCACTGGGTTCGCTTGCTAAAGTGAGTGTCGCATCGGCGGGTGTGAGGGTGATGGTGCCCAAATCTTCATCGACGCCGGCGACGATACTCAAGGCAATGTTTTCGGGTAAGAACCCCGGCGCACTGAGCGTCAGCGTATGGTCGCCTGATAAAACGTCAACGCCCTCTGATGTGAGGGCAACAGGCTTGTTATCGACGCTGGCTGAAGTGGCAGTGGGTATCGCGGTGAACGCTACCTGTGCCCAATCCGGGGCGAGTGCGATGTCGAGGGTCTGGCTTTGGTTGCGGCCGGTGACCGTGATCTCTTGTTGAAATGACTGATATCTCTCGAGCTGTGCTGTTACCGCATAGGTGCCTGCCTCAAGCACTAAGTCGGTAGCCGGTGACGTCCCCACTGCTAGCGTATTGACGGTGAGCGTGGCGCCTGCTGGCTGGGTGGTAATCGCTAAGACACCCGGCAGAGGGGCCAGCTGAATATCGATTTGCTGACTATCGGCGTCGCCAACGGTAATAGTCTGAATGTAAGGGTGGTAACCCTCGGCACTGATCTCGAGCCCATAGTCTCCCGGACGCACCAGTAGCCGATCACCAAATGACCAATGCAAGCCGTCGAGGTCATAAGTGACTTCGCTGTCGGCTTCGATGTTGAGCGTCAGTGAGCGAGCCGTAAATAAAAACAGTAACACCACCGCGAACAGCAGGCCGATGATGGCCATTGCCATCTGCCGCAGTGGGAGACGTTTCTGACGGGGTGTCGCCTGACTCAGCGGCTCAAACTGTGCCGCCGCTAGTCGGTCCGGCGTCACGCTGTTAGCGGTCGGTTCAAAAGCAGCGGGTGTCAGCGACTCGTCTCGCTCAGTCATCACGCATCCTCAAATCGCCTCGACGCAGCGAACATCAACGGTATTCAGCTGACCCGGTTTGACGTCAAATTGAATTCGTACGTCACGGAACCCAGTGCGCATACCGACTGCCGTATAGGTCCCGGGTCGCAATGTGAGGGTTTGTTGCTGAACCAGCCCCAATCGTTGCACACGCAGCAGCGTAATATCGGTTAATCCATCTGAGCTCATCTGCATCGTGACCGGGGTGGTGGCGTAGTCGATGGTGGTTGTTGCGGCGACGATCTGGCGCTGCAATCGCGGTCCGGGTGACGTTACCTCCTGCGCCTCGTTGAGTGTTTCCTGGGCAAGGCGCAGCACACGCCGATCAATCAGTCGATTCTGTTCCGTGACAATCCCCGTGAGTCGTTTATCGAGATCGGCGCGGCGTTGCGCTCTTGCGATCCCGTCATTGGCAAACAAGATGAGCGCATCAATTGCCAATGCTTCTTCGAAAAGGGCGACGGCGTCTGGCCAGCGCTCCGCACGCTCCGCACGCTCCGCACGTTCTCTGATGGACAGTAACGTTGCTTGGGTCCGGGCCTGCTCCAGTTCAGCCAGTGCCGCGCTCGGTTCAGGAGCGCCCGGCTGCAGTCGCGCCGCCGCCTCAAATTGATCTCTCGCTCGTTCAAATTCAGCCTCAGCTAGCGCGGCGTAACCGGCTGTCATGGCGGCGGTAAAACGCTGCTGAGTGAGTGCCGACTGTAACTGGGCGAGACGACGCTGTGCGCGCTGATGACGCGGGTCAGCCTGTATGGCCCGCTGGGCATTGGCGACGGCGGCAGAAAAGTCATCCGCGGCCTCAGCCAGCGCTGCGGCCTCAAGGGCGCCGATGACCTGCGGTAATGCACTGACGCGTTCGCTCAAGTCGATGACCCGACTGTCTGCTGGCGCCATCTCGACGAACTCACTAAGCCGCGCCTGAGCGGCCAGTAGGTCACCGGCCTCGATGGCCAGCGTCAGCGTGGCGCGCAAGGCGTCAATACGCTCTGGTAAGCCCTGCTCTAACGCCTCGAGCTGATCCAGCCCGGCTTGGTAGGAGGCGATCGCTTGTTCAAAGTTGCGCTCGCGGTAGGCCTCATCTCCCAGTGCGGCTTGTTCGAGCGCATCGTTGTAGGTCGTTTCAGCCCATCGTGCAGCGCCGAGTGCTTCCAAGGAGGTTTGTTTGCTTAGTAGTGCTTGCAATACCTCCTGAGCGTCGCGTCGCAGCGCGCTTTCCTGCGCTTCTGCGAAGGGGCTGCGTCCCTCACCGACGTCGGCGGTATCGCCCGCCGCGGTGTTCGCAAGTGGAACACCTCCTGACACCCCTGCATTATTGCCAGCTGCTTCCCTCAGTGACGCCGGATCATCTGGCGTCACCAGATGAGGCAAGACGAAAAAGACAAATAAGAGTAGGAGGACTGAGAGCCCCAGACCCATCACAGCAGGCCGTCGCAGTGTCTCGGTCCGCTCTACGGTGGCACTGCTGACCGCAGTGGGTGCGGGCTCGAAGGTCGTTGCCGAGAGAGGTTGTTCTTTGTGTTCGCTCACGGGTCCTGCGTGTCGGGAAGCAGAGTAGGGGAATGAGGCTCAGGTGGTAGCGGTTCCAGCGCGGCTAATTCCGCGGCATAGATATCCGCTAACAACTCACGCCATTGGTCGTATTGATCTTCGACGTTACCGCTTAGGCGCACGGTGCGATCTTCTAATTCGATGACACGAGGGGTAATTTCAGCGTCGAGTGATTGGCCGAGCTCTTCTAGCGCTAAGGAGTGAATGTTCGACTCAGCACGCTTTTCTAACCCTCTTTTTAGCAATGCGCCGCCACCCACCACACCGATTGCGCCAGCACTTCGTGTCATGCTGCTGCCAGAACTTTGTGCCACGATGCCCGCTAAAATCGCGGCGCCGCCGGCAATCATTTCACGTTGCGCTTCACTCTCTAGTTCGCGTAGTGCGACCGTTTCCTCGTAACTCGCTTTGCGCCATTCTTGGTATGGCGCGTACATGTCGTCAGAAAACCCGGTGTAGTGGCCTTGGAGCGTGTCGACGAAAACATAATGTCGTTGCCGTAGCCCGCGCACCCGCGCCAGCATAGGATCCTCTTCCGATGGCAGTCGGCGCAAGGTCACCTGACCAGAGGGGTCCTCGTTAAGATAACCTGCGAAGGCACCGTTGGCGAAATCCCGCGCAACTCGCATTTCAGCGACACGTCTAATGGTAGTGCGCTCGTCCGCGGGTAGG